>Ga0214473_10000958_pt1 | contig 39375 bp, 27 predicted proteins | sample RVTome_7_FD_203509 | JGI IMG/M metagenome (GOLD analysis project Ga0214473, IMG submission 203509) | Soil microbial communities from uranium-contaminated site in the Upper Colorado River Basin, Wyoming, United States - RVT98D197 | ecosystem: Environmental > Terrestrial > Soil > Contaminated >...
TAACCAATCTCACGGCCTCAACTTTGTAAGCCCTGTCAAACTGTCGACGCTTCTTCGACATAAACACACCTCCTCATAGAATTAAACACTATCTTCTCGATGTGTCCACTAAATCGGGGGAGGTTCACATAATCGCCGACCACCTTAACACCTGAGCCTATGACAGAGTCGGGACTCTGGTAACAACCGACAATCTGAGGATTGTAGACGTCGGAAATATCAACGATAGTGAGAGTCGCCCAGTTTTTTCCCGTATTCAAATCGCCCCCGCCGCATACATAGGCATAGTCACCTACCACCTGAAGCCGGTTTGTGCCCGACGGCATGTATATTCGAGACACAGCCTGAGGATGAGTTTTGTCGCTGACATCAACAATCATCAAACCGAAATCCATGGTGAGGAAAACGTAGTCTCCGACAGCGTCACAGAAGTAGACAGTATTCCAGAGAGCGCTGCCGGCGAATTCGAGAACTACGACGTCATCAGTAGCAGCAGCTTCCTGTGAAGGGTTTGCTCGAGCGATCTTTGCCGGCACAAGTAAGAGCCCGGAAATTAACACGGCGAGAAGAAACTTGGAGAAAGTCATATCAATACCTACGTCCAAGAGAATTGTGTAGTAACCCATGCATATTAGGCATACATATCTCTCTGTAATATAGTGGCTTATCAGATCTTGTCAAGGAGATGTGAGGTGAGGGCAGTCTGACGAATTCTTCCAGTAGTCAGGCGGGGCTTGACGGCTCCGCACCAGGAAACCTGCACAAACAAAACCACCCCCGCAGGATTGCGGAGGTGGTATCTTCTATGCGGTATTCTCGATCAGCCGCTATTGACAGGTCGGCGGCGGTCCAGAGTTGAACATGAAGTCGGCCAGATAGACCAGGTCGCCGATGTTGATACCCGGTTCGCCGTTGAGATCGGCCGCAGCCATGTCGGGCGGCGGCGGACCGTCGTTGAACATGTAGTCAACGAGGTAGACGAGGTCGGCGATGTTGGGACCGCCGCCGTCGCCGTCAACGTCGCCGCAGACGGTGGCGCCGCCGACGTTCATTGATATCGCGATACTGTGGGTGGGCGTATCCGGATCGTTGGACGATATGAACACCGAGCCGGTGCAGATACCGCCCTCAACCTCGGTCGCATCCAGATGGATGTCAAGCGTGGCGTTGCTGAACGGATCGATCGACCCGCCGCGAGGATCGACATACAGCCAGTGATCGGCGTTGATAGTGATAGCCAGGTTGTTGTGCATGTACGGTGCGTTGTAGAGAATCCCAAGACCATCGGTCGCATCCGAATTCTGAATCCCGATAGTGCCGCTCTGGAGGGTCAGGCTGCCGGGGTCCATAAGGCCGTACTGCAACTCGATCGTACCGTCGCTGTATAACGACACCTGGAAGCTGAGCGATCCGGCGCCGGTACTGCTGTAGTACAGCTTGACTTCGTTGAAGCTGACGATGAACCGCCCGTTGGCCGCGTCGTAGTGGTAATAGATGGCGCCGCCCTTGCGCGGGTCGATATCATCCCACCACATAGCGATGAAAGCAGTCATCGTGGTGTCGGGCAGTTGATGATTCACACGGGCGATCGAGGCGGAGTCGAAGGCGACGATGCCGTTGGAGCCGATGTACAATTCCGTATAGACGCTGTCATACAGCGGGAAGCCGAAACCGATCGGGATAGCGTCGGTGGCGTCATCATCCAACAGCGTGACCGAGGCGCCGACGGTGGCGATATCGACCCAGCTATAGGTCGGGCCGGCCGGTTCGTCGGAATCGATCCAGTTGTGACCGTAGACGTCCGGCCCACCGAAGCCCTTGCTCAAGGCGGGATAGAAAGGTTCGGTCTCGCCTGATTTGTCGGCATCGGCCGGCCGATGGCCGATCGGATCCGGACGCGTCACCTGGGCCGCCACGATCCCTCCTCGGCCGGATTTATTCTGGTCCATCTGACAGCCGACCGTAAAGTCCAGTCGACCGGGGCCGTTGTTGGTGACCACCAACGGGTAGATCATTTCGGTACCGGCCTCGACGGCTTCACTGATGGACGTTTCCACAACCTGAATGTCCGGAGTGTAGACGTGCACGAAAACAGGAATGGAACCGGTCGAGTCGCCGTGCTCGTTGGAGAACCAGTTGAGCGCGCCGACGTTGTCGCCGTACGGGATGCCGCCGGTATGTATGATAACATCCAGATCGACGCTGTCACCCGGCAGGATGATCTGCTGCTGGTTGGAGAACTCCAGCCACCCGCAGGCCGAGGTGAACCACATGCGGAGCGTGCCGTCGCCAAGGTTGTGAACGCGGACGAAATGCGCACCGTCGTCGCCCGGCTGCAAGCTGTCGGTGATCTGAGCGGTGGCTATCTCGCACTGAGGCACGCCGACCCGTCCGTAGCCGCGCACCTCGATATCATCGATGTTCCAGCCGCTGGCCTGCACCGAACCGTCGGTGCCGCCCAGACCGAACCTGATCTGGAAGTTCGGATTGCTGTCGGCGACGGCGGAAAGATCGTATTCTTCCAACTGCCACGAGGTTTCCTGCATGGTGGCGCCGTTTTCAAACAACCGCACCCAGCCGCCGCCGTTGTAAACCTCGAGATAGGCGTGGTCATAGGAACTGCTCTCGACGCCGAGCCAGTGGTGGTAGGTCATGATGACACCGAACATACTGCCGCAGTCAACGAGCGGTGAATAAACCCACTGCGTGCCGCTGATACCGCTGTTGTACTCCCCGGACAGATCGTTGCCGAGAACGGCGTTGTCGCTGGTGGGCGTGACGTCCTGCGACGGGTCACCGCCGTTGCCGAGCGGCGAGCCCATCTGCCACTCCGCCGAGCCGCCCAGGCCGGTCCAGCCCTGATCGTAGGAGAAGTCGTCGAAGTAGAAGACGACGCGATCACCTACCGTTACGTTGAATACCAGCACCGCCGAGAAGTTGGCGCCGCTGACGTCCAGCGTCATAGGCACACCGTAACCCAACGGGCAGGCGGAGTCGGCCGTCACGGCGAAAACATCGCCGGCGTTGTTGGCCGAACCGTCGGCGGAATCGATGTCCCCGAAGTAGCCGTAGTCATCGTCGACCGTGGTGTATTGATCGCTTTCACCCAGAATAGCCGAGATGTTGAAGGCTTGGCCGGAACCGCCGTTGCCGAGCGTGACCACCAGATCGGCCGATTCGCCCGGGTCGAGAACGCCGTTGTTGTCACCACCGACGGCGTCATTGATGTAGACCGACACGTACGCCAACTCCGGCGCGTGAGCGGTGATGCTGAAACTGCCGTACCAGGCGTCGCGGTTGGTGCCGGTTACTTCCAGATCGAACTGGATGCGCTCACCGTCCGGGATGTTAGCCAGAGCATCGAACGAGATTGCGTCGGCCACGTAGCCGGTGCCGTTGTTCCCGGCGATAGTGCCGTAGGATTCGGTACCGTCGGTGATATTGACGTACTGATTGGTCGAAGTGACATTGGCCACCACGTCGAGGGCGTCGTCGGGACCGACATTTTTCAATTGCAGGCCGAGACTGATGCTCTCGCCGTTGTCGACCAGTCCGTTGCCGTTGCCGCCGACAGCGTCGTTGACATCATAGCCGTCAAAGATGACATACGGGCCGGAAGGTGTGATCACCTGGATAACGGCGGTGTACGGAATCTTGTTCTGCCCGGTGACCACGATCTCCGCCTCGCCCGGCATCGTGAACGTAGCCAGCGGGACGTCAACCGTGCCGGATTCGTCGACATAGGCCTGGCCGACCAGCTCGCCGTCGAAGGTTACGCCGATATAAGAACCGGGATCGGCCTGCACGGTCATCGCCGTCATTGTCATCAGAATAGCGTCCTCGTGGACAACGTTATTGACCGCCGGCACACCCAGGTAAGTGGTCACCGACGGGTCGCCCATCAGGTGATAAGCCTCCCAATAGTAGTTCTCCAGGCTGCTGTTGGACTCGGTCACGGCCAGATTGCCGGCGAAGTTGATGGCATGATTGGTTATGTAGTGCTCCTCCACCGGTTCGCCGTGATCGTGGAAGAGACCATCGTAGGCGCCGAGACCGGTCGCCTCATAGGCCGGGCCGCTGCCGACCACCGCACCATAACCGACGCCCCACCAGTAGTCCTCGTTCCAGTAGGTGCTGTTGGTGGCGCCGACGTAGCCGATGCCGCCCTTATCCGCAACCTGGAGGAAGGCTTCGCCGAAGCAAGGTGTCGACTCATCGAAGGTATTCGGCAGACAGCAGTTGCCGATGCCCAGCAGGTACTTGTGGTAGTTGGTCAGGCCGGGGATATCGGCGGTGGTGAACGACGGATCGGCATGACCCGAGTGGCTGCAGTGAGCCGTGTAGTTGTACAGACCGATGCCGTCGCTGACGGTCTGGATAATCGCGGCGGCGGCGCCGGAAGCATCGGACGCCGGATAAAGCCAGACGTTGGGCGAGATGCCGTGCGCGGCGTTGAAATACAGATTCGTGCCGTAGTTGATCTGGCCGTTGCCGTGTGTGATGGCGTAGGTACCGTCGACACCGGAGACCAGCGTTACCTCCGCCAGGTAGCTGGGATCGGGCATCAAGTACTGCTCATACTCCAGCGTTTTGTCGATCTGCGGTTGCATCTGCGTTGTATTCTGGGCCGAGAAGCGGCCGTAGTAGATCTCCGGGAAAATGTCGTTGGTGAACTCACAGAAATACAAATCGGTGACGTGCGAACCGGCCGTGCCGGAGAACGGGTCCATCTGCTGAGCGTCACCAGCCAGCAACACGAATGACGGCGCCGGGTCCTCGGGGGTGCCGGCGTTGTAGACGCCCTCGATATAACTGGCGATGACGGTGTGGTTGGAGCCGATTACGTCGGTGTAGGCGACCTGCACCGTGAAGCCTTTGCGCGTTTTCCACTCGATGAACGGCTGCAACTGCGCCTCGAACATCCGATCCGAAATGATCAGGTATTTCACGGGGTACTTGACCAGGTCGGGGTGATCCAGATCGTACATGGGCTGATCGTAATTCATTACTCGCTCGTAGATCGGCTCGAAAAACGGCGAGTAGTGCTTGACGTAATTGTCCCGCGTCGCCTGCCAGTCGGCGCCTCGAAAGCTGACTTCCACGGTCAGTTCCTTGTATACCCGAACGACGTTTTCGGTCGGGTTGTACTCGACCGGGGCCATGATCACTTTGCCCAGCCGTAGTCCGCGCATGGCGCCCGAGATTTCCGATTCGACTATCGGCATCGTATAGAATCCGGGCTGTTCGTACAGTTCGCGATTGTACTCGAACGGCGCCGACATCGGATCATCCGACTTGGACAGCGAGGGCTGCACAGGCATCAGGGGGTCGAGATACTCCAGGCCGGACAGGTCGAGCTCCTCGATCTCGGAACTGACGACGCGCACCTCAAGCTCGCAACCGGCGGGGATGGCGAGCAGTTTGACGGCCATCGGCAACGACGGCTCACCGATGCGGTGCGAACTGGTCAGGCCGGGGGCGACCATCAGGTTGAAACTGCCCTCTTTGGTGATAATGTTCTCGAAGCCGACCTCGCCGATTTGAAGCTTCAGGGTCAGCCCGTCTTCGTCCTGCTGCAAAAGCGTCACCCCGTTGGGTGTGTCGCTCAGCTCGAACCGCTGTGCAGCCTGTCCCAGTGACATCATGGCCATCCCGGCCACCATGCCGAGACAGCATAGTGTTACCAACCTCTTCAAGATTACCTCCATTCTGCTATGAAAACTCTCTGTCTTGCGTGTACGCATGTTGTTGTCAACCGGCCGGGCGGTCGCAGGCGCCACCGCCCTCAGGGGTATATACCAACAATATAAAATACAATAATTCGGCCCGATTCAAAGTAAAAAAAAGGGTAGTGGGTCAGTTTGGAATCTGGCCAGAGAGTGGACAAAAATTATGTTCAAAAGCAGTTCAACTATTTCATTGACAAGATCATAGAAATTAATAGATTAAGGATACTGAGTGCTGAATACTGTGAGCCTCATCATTATTACAAGCTAAATCGGAGGATACAGGACTGCTCGTCAAGACTTGTACTGATTAAACCGATGAAGAAGAAGAATATAGAAATACCGACAAAGTTACCGAAAGAGAAGGCTGTTATGTTGACTCTTCGCGTTTTGGGATACATGCAGGAAGATGGCAAGTGGGCAGCCCATTGCTTAGAGACCGATTTGGTCGGCTATGGTAAGGATTTCCAGAAGGCCCTTGCACACCTGCAGGAATTGACCAAAATGCAGGTAGGTTTTGCGCTCCACAAAGGTCAACCGTCACTACTCGATTGTCCAGCCTCACCAGAGATTTTTGAAACATTCGGGGTCTTGCAGAGACAGCACTTGCTTCATTATACCCAGAAGCAAACCATAGATCGGAAACGTAAACTGGGCAGTATCAGTTTACCCCCGCTACCAAGCAAGTCGGATTTTTGTCTTGTCTCGGCTTAAACCTCTCAAGTTTCAAGAGATTGTCAAGAGGCTCAGCAAATACGACAAACGATTTGAAGTACATATCGCCGAAGGCAAGGGTAGTCATCGGATGATTTTTCACCCGGATATTCTCGGCAGGTCCGTTTCCTATCCCATAATTTGTCATGGTGAGGGAACCGAGATATACGTGGGTATTATCAGAGACCTTATGCGTCGATTCAATCCGCCGAGGAATATATTCACTTAATGGATGACTCCTGCTCTTCCAATAATCTCACAATATCGTCGATCTTCCAAAGGTGATCGGTCACCCAAGTCTCCACAATGGGTGTCACCATCAAACCAGACGCAACCGCCCCTCTTCAAGCAGATAGAGCCGGTCGGCCACGTTTTCGACAAGGCGGTGGTCGTGGCTGATCAGCAGAAAGCCGCCTTGAAAGGAGCCGAGCGAGTTCTCCACCAACCTCAATCGACTCGATATCGAGATGGCCGGTGCGGTGATTATGTCGGTTAGCTGATAGTCATTCGCGGCAAACCTCGCTGCCACATTATATATCAGCTTTCGGTGATTTGCAGACGGAAGGGGCGGTTTTTTCCCGGTTCCCGCTCTTCAATGCCAGGTGACATGGCTGCCGGGACATGGCTTGACCGTGTCACCCCTCGACTGCGCTCGGGGGTGACACCAAAGCCGGGCACTCTCACTCCCGCGTAGCGGCAGGCCTTGTGCCCGCCGATCCGCCGGTCGGAGACAAGCGCTTCCACCCTATGCGCTGCAAAAACCCGGTACTTGGCGCGCGAAGCGCGAGAAAGCCGGCTTGACCAGCAAAAAAACGGGGACCGGACTAACCGGTCCCCGGAGGGGTCTCAGAAACTGAGATTCAGATTATTGAATCTCGAACCAGGTGTCACTGACATCAGTGATCGTAGGAACAGCGTCAGCCGTGATCCTGATGTAGTAAGCCAAGGAAGGCGTGAATCCTCCGGGAATAGCCCAGGAGAAGGTTTCCAGACTTCCGGCTATGCCGGTGGCCAGGTTCTGTATGAATACACTGCCCGGATCTTTGTACAGAGCGATTGTGACGTTTCCAACCTGAGTCGGGTTAATCACGTTCCAGGTCACAGCGTAGGTGTTGCCGGCAATCCAAACTTCACCACCATTAGGCGCTACAACGACCACGCCGGAGATCGAGAACTCACCACCCTCGTGGCTACCTGTCGGAGCGCCGGCCTTCTTAATCTTGACCCACGCTTGTTCCGCAGGCGGAGCCGGGATCGGATCCCAACTCCAGGCGCCATCATTGGCCGTGCCGCTGGCCAGCGGTAACCAGGCGCTGGTGACCGGCGGCGGGCCGGACGTGACGTACTTGTACTCGATGTCAACAGTAGCCCCGACGAGAGTACCTATGGTCGCCCAGGTGATAGTAGTGTTGGCGCCCTGAGCCAGGTTTCCCGTCACAGGCGAGGTCACTATAACACCGGAGAAGGTCATCTCTCCGCTTTCGGTGTACACGTCGTCGGTGTTGCCGTACAGACGGAAGGTAACCGTCGAGCAAGCCGCATTGGCCGGTACCGACCACGCGTACGGACTGCCGCCAACCCAATTGTCTACCACCAAAGTGGAATCCGTGCCAAAGCCGTCTCGCGACCAGTAAATAGTGATGTTGCCGACGTTGCCGACCCAATGCCACCGGATGTTCTGCCCGGTGCCGACCAGCCACTCGGTGCCCACCGTGGGCGAGTCCACAACGATGCCCGAGATACTGAAGGGACCGACCTCGTCGAGTACATTCTGATCCCACTTATCGATGAGCTGGAGCCATGCCGTGTTATTGGCATAGGTCGTAGCCGGGACCGACCATGGATGGGTGCCGTCGTTGGCAGTGGAATCAGTGATCGTATCCCAGGTCGTGCCGTCGTCGACCGAGTACGCAATCTGAACCTTGGTTCCAGGCGTCCAGACGGTATCCCAGGTAACATTCCAAACGGCGCCACCAGGAACCATCTCGCCGGGATCCGGCTCGGTGATATTAACCCAGTCGTTGATGACTTCGAAATCCCAGGCCAGTGTGTGGGCCGGTCTGGCGTCGGCATCCCAGTCGGAGATCTTCACGGTGCAAGTGTAGTCTTCACCGATGTCGGGCGGATAGAAAGTGTACGCGCCGGTACTGCCGCTCACGGCCACCGTAGTGTCCTTCACCCAGGCGAGGGCCGCAGCTTTGGACGGACCTTCAGGAGTTTCAATCCAGTACCAGATCGTGACACTGTCGAGTCCGGCGAAATTCCAGGTCAGCGGGATACCGGTGGAGTCGACCCCACCCTCGTCGTAAATGGTGGTGTCGGCCAGCCAGGCGCTGTCCGGGCCGGTCAGCATGATACCGGTGTGCGTAAAGACCTGGCTCTTCCAGATCCAGCCACCCTCCGAGTCGCGCATCCCGATCCGGCAGTTGGTCGAATAGACCGTATCCAGAACCGACCACGCGGTGGGTGATCCATCCCACCAGTCCCATTCGAGCACCGTGTCTTTCCAGCTAGTGCCGCCATTATAAGAGAAGAACAGATCGATATAGTCGTTAAAGGCGCTGCTGACGTTGTACACGGTCCAGGCGATATTGTACGACGGAGCCTCAAAGTTGGTGGTGGTCGCGATTGGCGCCGTCACCAGCAGATAAGGCTTCAGACCGATGGTATCGACGCCGGCGTTGCCGGTGTTATCCCAGATCGTAACGATCATGGTATCGGCAGAGGCGCACTTGGCGACCGGCACCGTCACGATACCGGAACCGTCGCGCATGTCGAGGTGCCAGGTCCAGGCTACGGCCGCGGAAGTAAGGACATACGCCGGGTCGCCGCCCATCTCAACGAAAACGAAGCGCAGCGAATCGACATATTCGAGCTTGCCGCCGAGGCCGGCTTTTTCACCGACAACGTCAAGGTCGAAGGTGAGCGATGAGGCGCCGGCGGTGTTATCGGCGGTACCGGTCTGAGTCATGTAGAAATCAGGCGGTGTCTGGTCGCCGATGGTGATGGCGCTGGAGAACGCACCGGCGCCGGCCGTGTTGACCGCCCGCACCTGGAAGGTAATCTGGGTCTTGTCGCTGAACGGCGTCTGGATGGCGTCGTCGAAGAACAGGTCGAAAGACATGTTGTCCGGGTCAGCCAGATTGGCCGTGGCGGCCTGCATCGTCAAATAGCTGAGATGGGTGATGTTCTCAGTAACCACGATGAAGTCAGTGTTAAGATGGTTGTCCTTGGCGAAGATTTCATAGTACTCCGCGCCGGGGACGGAATTCCACTTGAAGTTAATGGACGTGGTGTGGAAATCGGCCTTCCAGCCGGTGGCCTCATTAAGCGCGAAACCGGTGGGGGCGATCGGAATAGTAGCCGTGTTCACAGTGGTGAAGTGAAGCTCAGGCCACTTGATCTCGCTGTCGTCAACATAGTCACCGCGCAACGCCGAATAGATTCTGAAATCCAGTTCGTACGTATGGTACGACTCCAGGTTATTGGCCGGGTTGATGGTGACCGTCGCCCCGGAAGCCGAGATCGCAGAGTTCACCTCACGGTTGTTCCAGGTGTCATAAAGGACCACCCAGCCGGTCAGCGGATTACCCGGCGTCGGCAGGACAACATTCATATCGAAGGTGACCGTGATGTTGTCGGCCAGCGGGAACTTCGTGAACGGGTTGTCGTCGTCGCCGTACTCATCGAGGTTGGTCGACACAAACCGCATCCCCTGCTGGGTCTGGAGGTAGCGATCCCAGGTGTTATTGTTGTCCCGACTATCCCAGAGGCGGAGGCCGTCTTTGGCATAACCGGAAATCTCCACCCAGTAGCCCTCATCCGGAATCAGCGACAGGGCGGGATTGATGGTCAGCACCATTTGCGTGACGTCCCAGCTATAGGCGAAGTCGGCGCCGTCAAGATCGATGTACATCGTGGCCGTGTCCATCGGCTTGGAGAAATTAATCACCAGGTTGTCGGTGACAATGAAGCCGGGGCGTTCAAAGTTGTAGGTCAATACGACAGGCCTGCTGCTAGTGTCCGCTGGCTCACCGCTTCCCTGGATGGCCACATAGATGTTTGGCATGGTCAGTACGCCGGGGGGCGGCACCATATCGATGTCACGAATGACCCACTGAGAGTATGAGGTGTCTCCTTTAGTGAACGGCAGTACGATCAGGTCGACTTCCCAGGGATCGGCCAGGGCCTGACTGGGCCGGTCGACCTTGGAAGCGTCGCCATACCAGTAATCATACCACTCATTGTTGTAGACCCACAGCGGCACGTTCACAAAGGTGTAAACGCCGCCGGAGTTGGTGGTCGCCGTGTACTTATCGGGGTGAATGTCAAAGCCGTAATCAAGAATGACCGTCACACCTTCGGCCACCGACACTAAGGTCGGATCATCGGCCGCCAGGACCGGCTGTCCATCCTTGGCCGGCGGCGCCGGCAACGCCGTGTAGACCTTACCGGTGACGGTGGCGGTCAACGGCAGCATCCAGACGTCCAGATCGCCGGTGTAATGTACATCGCCGGCCGGGACATTCTGGTCGTCGCCGCGTAAATCCTCCAACTCAGGGATCCAGCCCCAGCCGGTGGTGGTGGCATGGCCCGTTTTGGTCATAGTGAACTCGTACCATCCGGAGGCCAGGTCACTCGGCGTGCTGTAGCTGCCGTCAGGGGCAGTCGTGGTAGTATACGAGCTATCGCCGTTGCTCCAAGTCACCGTGACGCCGGCGAGGAAGCCGTTGTTGTATCCGTCGCGTACCGTTCCCTGCATGGTCCCAATGACTTTATCCGCACCTTCGATGATGACGGTCGTGTCATTGGTTACCTCCGGCGGGAACTCGATCACGGTTGAGTCGTCACCGCAACCGCTGATAAAATACGCCGCCGTGATGCTGCTAACAAAGATGGCTAACAGCAACAGAAACTTCATGTTTCCCTTCATTACCATCTACTCCTTTGAAACTCGGTTTGTTCTTTACTTCCGGTTTGAAATCTAATCATCTGTTTCGTTAGAGAATACTTATCGCGTACCTCCGTAAAAGGGGTCTTGTTTACGGGCTGGGACCAGCCGGTTTTCGCATAAAAAAACCTCCTTTGTTCCGCCGAAGAAAATCCTTTCCTTGTCGTCATCCTATTGATTCCATTATCGGCTCTGAAGTCTAAATCCTTATACGGTAGCCTTTTCTAAAACAGACTTCTTGCCAAGGTGGGGCACAACATATACCGGGGGCTCCGCCCTGTCAAGAATAAAAAAGTGCAACAAAGTGACTAATTTCTCAAGCAGTTGTTATCCTCCTCGCGGGCGCCGAGGGCAGCCGGAAATTCCACCGGCGTGCGAGACAATCGACCTCGGCGCGTTATCCCTTGTTTTCGAGCCTCGACTATAATACTGTTTGAAATCAAAAGCAAGGGAAAATCGGGTTTTTCCGCGCCTGCCGCATCGGGTCAATTCCCGGTGCGGCAAAACGATGGCTCAATCGGCGGATGAAGGCGTATAACCGCCGAAACAGCAGCGAAACAAGCCCGGTTGCGTGGCCCGGACTTTAGTCCGGGTCTCAGATCGGTGTTTACGAAACCCGGACGAACGTCCGGGCCACCCGTCCGAAGGGAGCGCGGCAATCTCCTACGCCATATATGCCAACTGCATGAGATCGCCACGTCCTGTGCCGCGGGACTCGCGATGACGTTTCCGGGGCTTCTTCAGCACCCAAGAACGTCCAGGCCACCCGTCCGCCGAAACAGCAGTGAAACAAGCCCGGCTGTGTGGCCCGGACTTTAGTCCGGGTCTCAGATCGGTGTTTACGAAACCCGGACGAACGTCCGGACCACCCGTCCGAAGGGAGCGCGGCAATCTCCTACGCCGTATATGCCAACTGCATGAGATCGCCACGTCCTGTGCCGCGGGACTCGCGATGACGTTTCCGGGGCTTCTTCAGCACCCAAGAACGTCCGGGCCACCCGTCCGCCGAAACAGCAGCGAAACAAGCCCGGTTGCGTGGCCCGGACTTTAGTCCGGGTCTCAGATCGGTCCTTACGAAACCCGGACGAACGTCCGGGCCACCCGTCCGAAACAGCAGCGAAACAAGCCCGGCTCGGCCGGTGTTAACCGTTTGACTGGCCGCTCGGTCGTGCGTATATTCGACCGCCATGGTGAGTATGAGAAAGGAACAAGACCCGTCATGAGCCGAAGCACAGTAGCCGTACTCAGGACCGACTCCAGCCGGGTCGTGGCCGACTACCGCAGACTTTTGGAGCTGGTCGACTATCAATCGGTGATCGACCGCGACGCCGATACCCTGATCAAGCTGAACCTTTCCTGGACCAAATACTTCCCCGCTTGTTCCTCGCAGCCCTGGCAGGTGGAGGGACTGGTCAGGACTCTGGTCGAGGACGGCTATGCTGCGGACAGACTTTTGGCGGTGGAGAACAAGACGGTCGTCACCGACCCGATCAAGGGCGCCCGCAACAACCTCTGGATGCCGGTGCTTCAGAAGTATGGGCTGTCGTTCACGCCGCTGCCGGAGGTGGAGTGGGTCGTCTACCGGTTCAAAGAGAAGCTGCTGAAGCTGAACGAGATTTTTCCGGAGGGGATACAGATACCGAAGATGTATGTCGGCAAGCAGATCATCCACCTGCCGACGGTCAAAACCCACGGCCATTCCACCACCACCGGCGCCATCAAAAACTCCTTCGGCGGGCTGCTCAAGGAAGTGCGGCACTACGCCCACAAGTACATGCACGAGGTGCTGGTGGATTTGATGCTGATGCAGAAAGAGTTGCATCCCGGAATCCTGGCGGTGATGGACGGCACGGTGTGCGGCGACGGGGCCGGGCCGCGCACCATGATCCCGCACGGCAAGAACCTGATTTTGGCCTCATCCGACTCGGTGGCGATCGACGCCGTGGCGGCCAAACTGATGGGGTTCGACCCGATGAGCATCCCGTACTTGCGCATGTGCCACGAGCGCGGGTTGGGCGTGGCCGAGCTGAACCAGATCGAGGTGCTGGGCGAGGATATCAGCGAGATAAACTTCGGTTTCAAGACCAAGAAGTCGTTCGTCATCTGGGGAGATCAACTGCTGCGCAAGGGACCGCTCCGTTTTCTGGAGAAGATCGCCCTGCACTCGCCTCTGGTCGTCTGGGCGCCGATGGCGTCGAATATCTACCACGACTGGTTCTGGTATCCGACGGTGGGCAAATCGATCATCCGCAAATTCTCCAAAACCGAGTGGGGGCGACTCTTCGAGAAGTACAAGCGGGGGGGGTTGAGCGGGTAGGTAGAGACCCGGTGGTTTCGACATTGTCACCCTGAGCGCAGTCGAACAGTGACGTCCGATAATGAGAAACGTCATGCTTCGACTGCGCTCAGCATGACGTTGATGTGCCGTCAGGAGCACTGGGCTCCTAACTTACGAATCATGCGCACACAGCAACTCCAACTGCGCCAGCACCGCCGTGACCGCCGTCTCCACCCGCAGAACAAAACGTCCGAGCTTGAAGCGCTGGAATCCGAGGCGCTCCATCAGCTCGATCTCGAACGGCACCCATCCCCCCTCCGGGCCGATCGCAACCACTATGAGCGGCGGCGAGCCTGCGACGGACTTCCAGCAATCGGTCAGGGTCGCACTCGCTGCCTGGTCCGGCAGCAGCATGATCGGCCCGACGCGATCGGACTGTTCTTCGGCGGCCACAGCGGCCGGCAAGGTGTCCTCGAAAAAGGTGCGGAAGCGATCATGGATCGACAGGTCCGGCAGGCGGGTCAATTTCCCCTGGCTCAAACCGTCGATCAAGCGCCGTTGGTAGTTCGCAGGATGAAGAAGGGGCGACTGGAAGTAGCTCTTCTCAACCCGATTGGCGCGCACGAGGAATATCCGGCGCACCCCCATCATCGCCGAGATCGACAAAACTTTCTTGAGTGTTTGCGGCCGCGGTAAAGCACAGATGAGATCGATGACCGGGAACAGTTCGACGGGCGTTGTCAGGTTCTCAGTGTGGATGGTCACCCCGTCGGGCGACGTGCTTTCCACGACAGCCGTCCCCAGCGGACCGTTGAGCAGACCGACCTCGAGACGGTCACCGGGGGCGAGCTTCAAGACGCTGCGGATGTGCTTGGCCCGGTGGTCCGCTACGCGATACCGGTCTTTCTCCAGCCGGTCATCGGCCGTCAAGATCAACAGATTCATGCCCGCCCTACGGCCCGACCGGTTGGCTTATGTGAAGCAGATGATTCTCTCCGGCGGTCATCACTCATAGCTGGTCCTGGGACGCTGTCGTCTCAGCGGCCTGGTCCGGGTGCAAGTTCTCTTCGATCACTTTGATGAGCGTGATAAAGACCGCGGCGATTAAGGGTCCCGCCACCAAACCCAGCAGGCCGAACAGGGCGATGCCGCCCAGGATGCTGAAGAACAGCATCAGCGGGTGCATCTCGGTGCGACCCGAAATCAGCCAGGGTCGCACGACGTTGTCGGTCTGACTGATCACCAGGCTGCCGATGAGGATGACCGCGACGCCCTTGCCGACGGAGCCGCCGATGATGAGGATTATCCCGGCCGGGATGTAGACAATGAAGGCGCCGACGAAGGGGATGATGGCCATGAAGGCCATGATGGCGCCCCAGAAGATGGGCGAGGAGATACCGAACAAGGCGAACATGATTGCACCCAGCACGCCCTGCAGCAAAGCCACCACCACGCCGCCGTACATCGTGGCCTGGATGACGTCACGCAGTTGGCGGATGGTCTTTTCGACGCGCGCGGGACGAAGCGGCATGAGGCGTTTGACCTTGTCGACGACCCGCTCGCCGTCCTTGAAAAAGTAGTACAGCGTAAAAACCATCAGCACGAAGTAGAACACCGCTCTGGTGGCGTTGGCCACCAGCCAACTGGTCTGATTGAGCAGCAGGGCGCTGACACTGTCGAAGGTGTCACGGGCCATCGCATCGAGGTCGATCCTGGACACGTCAATATAGGCCGATAGCTTTTCACGAGCGGCGTTCAGCCAGGGCAGGTCGAACGACAGCAGATTGTTCAGTTGCCCGCTCTTATACAAGGCATTGACTTTGGTAACGGCGTCAACGGCCTCGTTGACCAGAGCCACGAACAGGTAGGTCACCGGTCCGATTATCAGCAGCACGATCAGCAGGCACAGCAGGATCGATGTTAGTCCCGGGGATTTCAGTTTGACCAGCAGCTTTTCATAGATGGGATAGAACAGAATGGCGAACACCGCCGCCCAGGCGATGGGCACGAAGAACGGGATTATAATCTCGTAGAAGAGGTAGAAGAATATCGCTGCCACCAAGAAAAAAATGGCGACAGATAGGTACTCTCGCTTCACGTCGACCTCCTGGCGATGACAACTACGTCAAGCTATTGGCGGCCTTTTCTCGGCGCAACCTTAAAACGGCCCTGGCGTCGCCAACTCTTTCGCTTCGATTCGAGACCGGTTGAGGGACCCCCAGGCGCCAAAGGTGAATCACAGGGCCGAGAGGGTTGTCGGGCGAGGTGGCCCAATACTATCAGCGAGCAACGTTCGGACTCCCCCGAGGCATGGTTAACATCTTGCCAAGTAACCGTTTGGGCGCTCCGGTGGCCGGGGTTGGTTCTCCCCACTACCGGAAGCACCTCGGAATCAGAGCCGCGAGCACCGCTGGTCCGTGTCGGCGTTCTGTGGTAGGGAGGCGGATTCCGGTCATGCGTGTCTAACTCCATATTCAAAAATCTAACCGGTTGCCGCTAAAGGATTTTGTAAACAGACCGATGAAAAAACCAAACATTGAAAACAGCGTGCAAAGACTGAGCCATGGTCTATGTTCGCAACCCTTAACAGCTCAAACAAGGAGTAGAGTATGGCTATGCGGAAATGTTACAACACCACGCGACGTACGACCTATCGTCGCCCGGCGGGTCGCAAGTACGCCCGTCCGTGGACGCGTGAAGAGATTGCGTTCATGCGCAAGTTCTATCGCAACTACGAGACGACCTGGGTCGCCCGTCAGCTTGGTCGCACAGTGTACTCTGTCCGCTACAAGGCGGTCGACCTGCACCTCAAGAAGGCTAATCCTTCCATCTGGAGAGGGAACCGTGGCCAGGCCAACGCCTTCCGCAAGCCGACCCCTCGGTCGCAGTGGAAGCCGGCTCGGCGTAAAGTCGCCAAGCGCCGCACCACCCGCTCGAAGAACTGGCACGCTCAGCCCAATCAGAAGACGATGCGCCGGACCAGGACCCGCCGCACCATCCGCAACTGGTAGAGGCAGGTGTGCAGCCGCAATAGGATTTGAAAGAAATCGCATTCGCGAACCCGTCTCCTCTTGGGATGCGGGTTCTTTTTTTTGCTCTGAGGGGCGGACGGTGTGTATAATGCCGGTAATAGCAGTGGCCCGTTGAAGAAGGCGATGGTCAAGGGTGGGTTCGGGCGACGGCCCCCGACGCCACCGTAGCAACACCACGGCTGTCAGGCGAGTCGCCTGACAGCACCCGAGCACCGAACGATCCACCTATGGTGTGAGAGAGGTTCATCAACGGGCCCCACAGCGGAGGTTCCCGTGCCGGTAATCAAACATGGCAGCATCAAAGCCGCCCCGGTGGTGGCCGACTCGGTCAAGAACGTAACCAAAGCGGACGTAATCGGCCCGGCCGAAGGCTGGCCCGATCACACCATGCGGCTGTTTCGCATGGCGCCCGGCGGTCACACGCCGCACCACAAACACGACTGGGAGCATGTCAATTTCATCGTAAGGGGGAAAGGGACGTTGACCATTGAAGGGGTGAAGCACACGGTCGAGGCAAATGACTACGCCTACGTGCCGCCCAACGCCCAGCACCAGTTCGAGAATCCGTTCGACGAGGATTTCGAGTTTTTGTGCATCGTGCCCCAGCGCGGGGCTTAGATTAGCTGGGGGAAGTTAGTCTCGACGGGTGAGCCCCCGGCCCATCAACGAAGGGCAGCCCGGCAGGTCCGCCGCCCACTGATACAGATGGGACCGTCACGGACAGTCAGCCGGCGGAATCCCGCCGGCGAACAAATAATCAACCATGTATACCAGGTCGGCGATATCGAGTTGCCCGTCGCCACTGAGATCCGCTTCCACCGCGCAGGGTGGTGGCGGGCCGGCGGTGAACATCCAGTCGACCAGATAGACAAGATCGTCAATCAGGTTGTCACCACCCTGGTAATCAACATTCCCGCGAATTCCCTGGCAACACGTTTCCGGATCAGCCGGCGCAACGAACACCAGCGACTCATTGCCGCCATGGCTGTCGCTAACATCGACCGTGTACGCTCCGGCCGGCAGCGGTCCCACCAGGAAGCTATCTGAATAGGGCACCAGCACTTGAAAGCAAATGATGCCCCCGTTGAAATAGGCATATTCGTTGACGATGAAAGTATTGCCTACCTGATCCATGGATGAACCTTGCGGTATCCAACAGGTGTTGGGGTACCAGCCACCGACATAGATGATTATTTGCTGATCGGTGGTCGGATCGTTTGGGACTATATCGACGTATTCGACGTAACCGTAACTCGAACTCGGCGGCGCTGTAAACAACAGCCAGGCGCAAACCGCCCCCACGGCGATCCCGTGGCGACCGCCGGTCCGTTTCAATCGAGCGTGGCCTTGCATTGGTTGGGACCTTCCTACAAACGGTGAGTCGGTCCTTACCCTCCAGTAATATAATAAGGAATCTGGAGTTGCGGGTCAGACTTTATTTCCGGTCGGCTGAGCGGAGGGTCCACCGGCGGCTGGATCAAGGGTCGAAAAAAGACCCGGCTGCGGACACTCTGTCGCGATACCATGATACTTCTGCGAGGGGGGCGTTGGCTGTTGCCTTTTTCTCTCGTTTTCGTATAATCCAGCACCATGACGCCCCCGGTGAATACAACCGCCATTACCGGCGATCGACCCAGTGAGATCATCGCCTCCCGGACGGTCAGGGTGATTCTGGCCATACTGCTGGCTTCGCCAGCCGTGCTGTTTATCAGCGGTCCACGACCCGTCATAGCGGCCCTATACTTCGGGGCCGGCGCGGCTCTGCTGCTCATCGGCAATCCAAGAGTCTGCTTCTTTCTGTTTCTGGCGGCGACCTCGGTTTTTTACCCGGTGGCTGTGGGCGGGATGATGATCATCCCGGCGGATTTTGCCGTACTTCTCGTGCTCCTGGCCGCCGTTCTCGATTTCTTGCTCCGAGTCCGTACTGAAGTGCGGCGCTCGGAGTTCGATTGGCCGTTTCTGGCGCTGATCGGTGCAGCCGGCCTATCTATCCTGCTGGCTCACAACAGAGGGTTGGCGGTCACGCCGACTCTCCGGATAATCGTCATTTTCTTCGCCTTTCGGGTTGTTTACAAGATAGCCATGCAGGTGGGCGTCAGGCGGATTCTGCTGTTCTACATTTACCAGGTGTCGATTCTGTCGCTGATTAACAGCGTCATCTTCTTTTGGCAGGGCGGACAGCAACGGGTCTTCGGTCCGGCCTGGTTGCCCATGGAGACTTTCACCATGACGGCGCTGCCGATGGCGGCGGCGTTCTTTTTGCGGTCCCGTAGGTCGCTCGAGCGATTGAGATACGGCTTCGTGTGCACGGTGATCGCCGTGGCCATATTCGCCACGCAGTCACGGGCGCCAATGGTCACGGTCGCCGTCGTTCTGCCCGTTTTGATTCTGGTGTTCCGGCGTCGATCCGGTGAAACCTCTGCGGTCAAAGGGGTAGGCAGTGTCCTCAAACTGGCCGTACCGGCGGCCTTGGTGGTGCTTCTGGTATACTTCGGGCGGGAAACGATCTTCCAGGCATCCTTTGAGCGCATTCTGGAGATGATTAACTCGACGATAAATCCGGAGGGTACGATAGCGCTGCGCGTGGTCCTCTGGACGGCGGCCGTGAAGGCTTTTCTGACCAACCCCCTGACCGGGATCGGGATGGGGAATTTCAAAATCATCTCCCAAATCACACCGGAGATCAGACTCGTCCCGGTTTGGTATTACATCGGAGGCATGTCGCCTCACAACGTCGTGCTGCACTGGTTGGCGGAGACCGGCCTGCCCGGCGCGGCGGCGCTGCTCTGGCTGGCCTGGCGTGGCCTTAGAGCCGGCTGGTCTCAATTCGAATCCACCGCGGCGCCGCGCGATTTGCAGACGGCGGGCGCTTTGTTTATCGGAATGTTCATATTCGCCCTTTCCATTTTCTACACACGCGCCTGGACATGGGGGCAGGACGGGTATATCATGGCGCTGCTGTTCGGCCTGGTGGCGGCCCGGCGACGGCGTACCGTACGTGCAGGGTGACACCTGCCGCCGGTGGGACGACGGCCATTTCGGCGCCAAAAAAGCCGCCCCACGAAGAGGCGGCCTGTTGCCGCCAAAAGGTCCGCGCAGCGGGCCGAGAGCCGATTTATCGGCCGGTTAGTTTTCCTGGTAGACGTAGTCGTCGTACTCGACCTCGAAACGAAGTTTGTGCTTGGCCTCTTCCTGGGCCAGCCCCAGAAAAGTTTCCCTGAGACCCGGATCGTCGGTGGCCACGGCCAGGTTCTTGTACAGGGTGTAAGCGTTGGACTCGGCCTTGATCGCCACCATCAGTGCTTCCTGGAAGGTCAGCCCGGACTTCACCTCGACATTGATGAGGTGATCGCCGATTTTGAGGTCGACTACTTTCTCTTCCGACTTCAACAGGATCTTGCCCTTGCGAACCGACTCCAGTTTGGCCTTGTGGCCTTTCTCTTCCTGGGCGAAGTCGAGAAGTACTTTCTTCATGTACGGGCGGTCCATCTTGCCGGCCAGGTCGGTGTAAAAGCCGGCCGCCTCTTCTTCCTTGCTGGTGGCGAAAGCCAGAATCTGCTCGACCGAATCGAAATTCATTTTCCTCTCCTTATCACCTGGACAGTTCGGCGCTGGAATTGGACGGTAACGCGACCGTCGTTCCCAGCGAGGACGTTTTCATTTCACGCGTCGGAAGATTATAAGCAATCGGCGCGATTTATCAAGCGGATTCTTGTGCGACAGGTAAGCCAACAGATTGCGGGCGGCAGACGCCTTCGTTTGCCCCCCAAACGAATGAGGATGCGCGGACTAGAGCAGCCTCATATTGTCGATCAACCGCACCCCGTGGACCACGACGGCCAGCGAGCAGACGGCGCCGCGGACCACTTCGTAGACCGGCATTAGAAAGACGGAGTCAGTCAGCGCAATATAGTCGATCTTGGCCGTCGGACAGGTGGCCTTGATCACGGCGCGCATCTCCTTGGGTATCTTCACAACATCGATAATGCCGCTTGCGACCATGGCCTTGGCCGTACACAAGGCGAAATAGAGGCAGCGCGCCTCAGCTCTCTGCTCAGGCGTGAAATACTTGTTTCGGGACGACATGGCCAGCCCGTCGCGCTCCCGCACGGTCGGCGCGATAATGAACTTGATCGGCCAGCCGAGATCGCGCGTCATCTGCTTGAGCACGTAGGCCTGTTGGAAGTCCTTCATGCCGAACACGGCGACGTCGGGGCGGGTGATATTGAATAGTTTGGCGACGATCGTAGTCACGCCGCGAAAATGGGTCGGGCGGGACTTGCTCTCGAGGCCCTGTGTCAGCTTCTCGACCGTGACATAGGTCTGGAAATCGTCCGGGTAGATGTCGGCCGCTTTGGGGACGAACACGATATCGCCGCCGGCTTGTTTGATCTTGCGGATATCCCCTTTTTCGTCGCGGGGGTACTTGTCCAGGTCCTCGCGTGGGCCGAACTGAGCGGGGTTGACGAAGATCGTGGTGATCACGACATCCGCTGCTTCTTTGGCACGCCTTATCAGCGATAGATGCCCCTCATGCAGGAAGCCCATAGTCGGCACGAGACCGATGGTCTTGCCTTCGGCCGCGATCTGCCTGGCGACCTGCTGCATCTTCTTTATGGAGCGGATGGTGAGCATGGGGGGAATATTGAGGGAAGGAGTGCGGTTGGCAAGGGGAAATGATGCAGTCGGATTGGCGTAACGGTGTCTATGACTCTGAGGTTTCTTTTCCGATCGCGAAGACGGCTTCGCGGTATTTTACTAGTATTGGGTCGATTGCACGCCGGTGAGATGCCAATTGATCTGGCGACAATGGAGTGTCGCCTGATTGCGGCACGAGCTCAGACAGTAGTTGCTCAAAGAACGCTTTGGGCTTATGCCAGGTAAGTCGCCTGGGTCTGCTGTTCAAGCAACCGTAGCATACAATCAGACTCATGGCTCGCCCTATCGTTCCACTCACCTTGATCGCCAGTCTAAATGCTGGCCAGCTTGCCATTGGAGGAATACGGAAGCCCTCCTTTGAAACCATGCTGACCTCATGTGGTTCATGTTTGGCCTCCCATCTGTCTCCCATTGGCGTTGGAGATATCGTGCATAACCCTCCAGGTGTGGATTCGACAATGAAAGTGAAATAGACGTCTCTCTCAACAGAAACGCCGCAGTTTTTCACCTCGAAGATACTCTCAATGCAAACTTCCCTCTGATGATGGAGGTTGCCATCCGACTTCTTGTATACCAGTTCGATCTTGGGTTCAGGTCGCCTGCCGAACATCCCTGCCAGGGCGTCGTGGGACACTGACTGGAAACTTGATCCGGAGCGCCAAAAATACTGTTCCTGCTCGAGTGACCTTAGTGGTGCGTAGTCGCTCTTGGGGATGTACGTGAGGAGATAGCCATCACCGTCGTCATTAACGATAATCGTCTCATTCTCTACGCCGTCATGTGCTGGCATTGTGAAACCTGATATCAGCCCCTCTATTTGACTCTTGAACTGTACGACCGCTTTCAGTGGCGTCGCCTTTGTCGGAATGTCAATGCCGTCCCGTTTCTTCTCGCACTTGACACCCCAAACGATGAGCCCTCCCGCGCTATTGCCAAAACCCGAGATAGCTTTCGCAAGGTTCTTTCTATCATCCTCATGCACTGGACCGGCCTCCTTTTGTCGTCTGCTTCGTTTATAGTCGACGAACAGGTGTTCGGTCCAGGGATCCTTCGGATCTATGATTTCCTTGATTCCATCCTCACCTTTCTCCCTGAGGTATTCGTAAAGGTCTAGTGCCCGACTCATCAATCACCCCCAACGCGCGTCATGCTTGGCTCTCATCTTCCCCGATCGGCGCGTTCACCGGCTCGTCTTCGAAGAAGAGGGGGGACTCGGAGGCGATTTCGTAGCCGTCCTTTTTGTAGCGGATGACCACGTACGCCCGAGCCTGGCCGGTGGCGATTATCGCCAGGAAGTAGCCGAGGATTGACGCGAAGATCAGAAACAACATCACGGCCATCACATACCCCGCTGCTTCATCACCACCGCCGCCGCGTGTCCAGCGCCCCAACGTGACGCCGAAATCGACGCCGGGGACGATGTTGAACGTCTCGCGCACCGTGTCGGAGTCCACCGGCAGATGCGCCAACCCGGACTTGATGCGGTCGGTCATCCGCGCACCCCCCCCCAGCCCGGCCGCCCAGCCGATAAACTGCACCGAGCGATAGCAGAAGTAAGCATAGACGAAGCTGCACACCTTGGCCGCCACGAGAGAATAGGCCGTGTACACCAGCCATTGCACCGGTCGGCGGATGACGGTCGAGAACGTCTCCAGGATAGACGTAAAGGTCTCGCCGATCCGGTCAGCCGCCGCCGCCGCCGGCAGCAGCAACCACGATACCTGGAATACCAGGACGATGAAGACGGTGAAGATGGCGACGATGAATGACGGAATGACGAAGAAGACGGAGTAGATCCACTCGCCCACAACCGGCAGTCGGCAGAGCAGCCCGCACAGGGCAAACAGGGCTACGATGAAGGCGATGAACAGAGCGATAGACAGCTCGGAAAGAAACAACTGCGGCAGACGCCGCCAGGCGAACTTCACGGCTTGCCAGATCGACATGAACCGGTTGCCGCGCACCTCCTCGATCTGAAAAGCCGCTACCCCGAAGAATCCCATCATCACGCACAAGAGCGCCAGGATCACGCCGATGCCGTACACGACCCAACCGCCGATATGCTCGAAACCGAAATCGAGATAGGGAAACATCCCGTACGCGGACCAGACGTAACCGGCTTGGTCGGTCGCCACGGCCAGCGCCACGTAGGTAAAGAGGTCATAGCAGACCAGCGCCAGACAGAGAAACAGGGTCATGACGAAGATCTTCTTGGCCGACAGAGCGCGGGCCGGCGCCCAAAGGATGTCCCGGAAATCGTAGCGCCACGGATTTTCCATAGGGTCAATTTTGGCTGCCCGTCCGGTCAAGTCAAGTATTATTCAGAAGCCGGCCGCCTCACCCTTCGCTTACTTCACCATTCCGCCGCACCCTCTGATGGTCCGCCGGCCGCGAACTGACGACGCAGTCCCAGCAACCACGCCGCTATCCCATAACTTCCGAACACCACGCCACCCGACGCGGCCAGCGTCACCGCGGAGATGACGTGCGTCATTTCCCGCGCAGAGGGCCAGATCAGTCGTTGAAAGCCGTACGCCGCTGCGTAGGCAAGCAACCCGGCCGCGCCCAGCTTGAACATTGTGCGGCCAAAGCTCCTCATGTCCTCGCGGGGCCAACGTCTGACGATGTATAACATCAGGAGGATAGCGAACAGCACCAGTGACAGAGACGAGGCGGCCGAGATGCCTGGGTAGTCCAGCCAGCGCGGCAGCAGCGCGGTGGCGCCGAACTTGATAAAAAGCAGCATCACCGAAAAAACCAGCACGGGTCGCGACCAGCCTCGGGCGTAGCAAGCGCGAATCGACATCGAGACCACGAAAAGAGCGATAATCGACGGCGCCAGTGTCCTCAGAATGGACGTTGTCATGGCGGCCGACCGGTCATCGAAGACGCCGCGATGAAAGACGGTGTAGACCAGGCTCTCGGCGTTAACATAGAAGAACACAGCCAGCGGCGCCGCGAACAACAGAGCCGCCGTGACGCCTTTGCGGTAGGCCGCCGCGAAGGTCGTCGTGTCGACATCGTCGCTTTGTCTGGAAAAAACCGGAAACATCACCGCGCCGATGGCGAAGCCGACTATCGACTCCGGCAGTTGCACTAGGATTTGACCATAACTCAACGCCGATATGACGCCGTCGCCGAAGTGCGGCGCGAAGTAGCGGTCGATCATGAAGTAGGATCGATTGATAAGCTCGACCAGGATCAAGGTCGAGGCCACCGACAGGAAGAGCGGCGACCCTTTATCGATAATGGTCACGCGGAAGTGTTCAAACGGTCGCAACCGTATCAACTTCAAAGCCAGAAACAGATTCTGGATCAGCAGCCCGCCCACCAGCCCCACGGCCACCGCGCCGACCGAGAATCGCTGGTGCCACAGCAGGACGGCGGCGATAGAGAACAGGTTGAAGAGGCTCAATCCGATGGCCGGATAGGTGTACGTTTTCCTCACGTTCAGCAGGGCACGCATGAACGCCTCGGTGACCGACAACAGAACGGAGGCGGCGGTGACCCGAGAGTAGAAAACTATCAAGTTGAAATCGCCGGCAAGGTAGCCGGTGTCCCAGATTTTCATTATGTACGGCGCCGCCAGGACAATGGCCAGCGTGGCGACCGCGCCGATCAACAGGGTGAGATTGACCGTCGACCAGGTGGGGCGCCAGAAAGCGGCCGACCGATCGGAACCGGCCCGCTCAGCCTGGCGAGTGAGAAACGGCACGAATTGGTAATAGCAAGCGTATCCAAGCACACCCGAGGCCAGCGCCGGGAGGATTATCGCGATAAGATAAAGATCGTACGCAGCGCTGGTGCCGAACTTGTCGGCGATTACCATCCCACGGAGAAACCCCAGCACTTTGGAAACGAAAACGACCGAGGCCACCGAGTAGATGGCCGTGCGCAGCCGCGGCGGCACCGCTACCTCCTATCCAGGAATCGCTGAATCGAGTCGGCGATGATTCGCGACGGCCGTTTGCCGCCGACCAGAAACGGCAGCGGTCGCACAGTCGGCGTGGCGCCAAGGCCCCGCTTGACGCGCGCGACGTCGAGACCGACCAGTCGATTCCCTCGGCGCAGCGTTTCGACCCATTCAGTTTCATCGCGCAGCGTCAGGACGGGCGTCCCCAGAAACAAAGCCTCCTTCTGCAGTCCGCCGGAGTCGGTCAGAACGGCGCGGGCGTTCATCGCCGCCGTCAACATGTCAAGATAACCGAGCGGTTCGCACAAAATCAGATTGTCGCGCGTTCTCAGACGCTTCAACAGGCCGCCCCGCCGCAGACGTTTGCGGGTGCGGGGATGAACCGGGAAGAGCGTCGGGTCACGGAGCGATTCCAGTATCCGCACCAACCTCTCGAGGTTGTCGGGACGGTCGACGTTGGCGGCGCGGTGCACCGTAATGAGAAAGAAGTCGCGCGGTGAGAGATCGAACTCTCGCAAAAGTCTCTGGTTGGAGCGAATGGTTTTTTTCGAATCGTGCAGCAGTTCATACATCAAGTCGCCGGAAGGCACCAGGCCGCGACGGATCCCCTCGGACCGAAGGTTCTTCATCGAAACGGGGGTGGGGCAAAAGAGCAGGCGGGAGACGTGGTCGGTCAGCCGCCGATTGATCTCCTCCGGCATGTCGTCCACGAACGACCGCATCCCGGCCTCCACGTGACCCACCGGGAGCGACAGCTTGGCCGCCGCCAGCGCCCCGGCCAGGGTGCTGTTGGTGTCGCCGTAGACCAGCACGAAATCCGGCTTCTCGGCCAGCAGCGCTTTCTCGATGGCCGTCAGCATCCGTCCGGTCATAGCGCCGTGACGACCGCCGCCGATACCAAGGTTCAGACGGGGTGGCGGCAGCCTCAGTTGGCGAAAAAACGTTTGCGACATGTTGTCGTCGTAGTGCTGCCCGGTGTGAATGACGACATGCCGGAACCGCCCGGACAACGCCCGGTCCAGCGGCGCCAGCTTGACAAACTGCGGCCGGGCGCCGACAACCGACACGATTTTGGATCTGGCCTTCATCTCGGGCCAACATAGATCATGGCCGGCGGCAACTCAAGTTTAATCATACTTCTGAACGGTCCGGCCGGTTCAGGAAGAGATCAGTCGGTGGTGGTGTCGTGTGACCCCGCGCGACACCCGCTTTCGCACCTGAAAGCATTCAGGCGAGTCGCCTGAATGCGCTCGTGCCGGTAGGAGTACGAATACACCGGCTGAAGTTCGATCAAACTTCTGTGCGCGCCAGCCGGCCATTCCGTCGGGAGGTCGATATTTTGCAGTCACTTTGCCTCCTCATCCATTATATTGCAGACAATCGGCGCGCGCGCGAGAACATGCCGCCGGTTGAAAGGAAAATTGTGGCAGTCACAGGGTCGATATTCGATCTGAAGCGGTACGCCATCCACGACGGCCCCGGCATTCGCACCACCGTTTTCATGCGCGGCTGCCCGCTCAATTGCTGGTGGTGTCACAACCCCGAAAGCCGATCCGTGCACCCTTCGGATGGCGGCAGCGTCGATCGCGGTCGGCGACGTCGCTATCGCACGGCGCCGGCTGACGGCCCGGTTTCGGCGGAACAGGTTATCGCTGAGGCGGCCAAGGACATCCCCTATTACGAGCAGTCCGGTGGCGGCGTGACCTTCTCAGGTGGTGAACCGCTGCTCCAGTTCGAGTTCCTGACGGCGATGCTGGAGCGGTGTCGCAGTCGCTCGATCCACACGGCGGTGGACACGACCGGCCATACACAAAGTGAAAAACTCAAAGGGATCATTGAACTCGTCGATCTGTTTTTGTATGATCTGAAGATTGTGGATGACCGTTTGCACCGGCAGCACGTTGGCGTCTCCAATCGCCTCATTCTCGACAACCTGAAAATGCTGGCCGGGCGCGGCGCCCAGGTGATCATCCGAGTGCCGTTGATTCCCGGCGTCACCGATACCGCCGCCAATCTCGACGCCGTGGCCTGGTTCGTCAAAGAGTCGCCCACGGTGAAGGAGGTCAGCCTGTTGCCCTATCACCGTTACTTCCATCACAAGGTAACGGATCCCGCGCTGGTCGAGAAGCTGGCCGGACTGCCACCGCGCTCAGAGGCGGAAGTGGCGATCATGTCGCGCCGGCTGGAAGCACACGGCTTCACCGTCAAGATCGGAGGTTAGCACCAGTGAACGAACGCATCCGTCGATTGCGACAGGAGAGCCTCGACGCCGTGCCCCGCGTGTCGATAGAACGAGCCATGCTGCTGACCGATTTCTGTCAGAACGGCCGGTCGCAACAGGTCTCGATCCCCGTTGAACGCGCCCTGGCCTTCAAGTACTTGCTCGAGCGCAAGAGCATCTGCATCAACGACGGCGAACTGATCGTCGGGGAGCGCGGCGACGCGCCCAAAGCCGCACCGACCTATCCGGAGATTTGCACCCACAGTCTCGCCGACTTCACCATACTGAACGACCGTCCCAAAATTCCCTTTGCCGTCGACGATCATACTCGTCAGGTGCAACGCGACAGGATCATTCCGTTCTGGTCAGGTCGTTCGTTGCGCGATCGCATCTTCGAGGAAGTGGATGACGCATGGAAGGCGGCGTATGAAGCCGGCGTCTTCACGGAATTTCTGGAACAGCGGGCGCCCGGGCATACGGTGCTCGATGATAAGATCTATCGCAAGGGGTTCGATGATTTCAGAGCCGACATCGCCGTTGCCGTAAGTAATCTCGATCTTCAGAACGACCCCGACGCCACCGACAAGCGCGAGGAACTCCTGGCCATGGCCATTGCGGCCGACGCGATAATCGTCTACGCCAGGCGGCACGCCGATAGACTTAACGAGTTGGCGCAGGCATGTACTGACCCGGAGCGCAAGGCCGAACTGCAACAGATGACCCATATCTGTGGCCGCGTTCCGGCTAAAGCACCGGAGAGTTTCTGGGAAGCGCTGCAGTATTATTGGTTCGTTCATCTTGGTGTGATCACCGAACTGAACACCTGGGACTCCTTCAATCCCGGCCGCCTGGATCAGCATCTGTTGCCGTTTTACCGGAGGGACATCGCAAGCGGTTGTTTGACCGAGAAGCGTGCGCGCGAACTGCTCCAGTCGTTCTGGATCAAGTTTAACAACCAACCGGCCCCGCCCAAGGTCGGCGTCACGGCCCAGGAGAGCAACACCTACACCGACTTCTGTCTCATCAACATCGGCGGCGTGACGGCCGCCGGCGAGGACGCCGCCAACGAACTGAGTTACCTGATCCTCGACGTCATCGAGGAGATGCGTCTGCTGCAGCCGAGTTCCATGCTTCAGCTCAGCCAAAAGAACCCCGGCAGCCTGCTGACGCGGGCGTTGAAAATCATCAGGACCGGCTACGGCCAGCCGTCGCTGTTCAACACCGAGGCTATCGTCGCTGAACTGGTGCGGCAGGGGAAGTCGCTTGAGGATGCCAGAAGCGGCGGCGCCAGCGGCTGTGTCGAGGCCGGCGCTTTCGGCAAAGAGGCCTACATTCTCACCGGCTATTTCAACCTGGTGAAAGTCCTCGAAATCACCCTGAACAACGGCGTCGACCCCATGACATCGAAACCGATCGGCGTCGAAACCGGTGATCCCGAACCGTTCGAAACGTTCGACGATTTCTATGCCGCCTTTGAGCGCCAGATGGCGCATTTCATCGACATCAAGATCAAGGGCAACGCCGTTATCGAGCGACTCTGGGCGAAGTACCTGCCGGCGCCGTTTCTGTCGATCCTCATCGACGATTGCATAGCCAACGGCCGCGACTACAACGCCGGCGGAGCGCGGTACAATACGTCGTATATCCAGGGCGTCGGCCTGGGCAGCGTCACCGATTGCCTGACCGCTATCAAGCACCACGTCTTCGATCAACAAACCGTGACCATGTCGCAACTGATCGCCGCCCTGCACGCCGACTTCGCCGACAACGAATCACTTTTACAGACTCTGCTGAACGACACCCCTAAGTACGGCAACGACGACGACTACGCCGATGCTCAGGCGCGCCTCGTGTTCGAGAGCTACTTCCGTCTGGTCGACGGCCGCCCCAACACCCGAGGCGGGCATCATCGCATCAACCTCCTGCCCACCACCTGTCACATCTATTTCGGCAGCGTCGTGGGTGTGATGCCGGACGGTCGCCTTAGCGGCGCGCCTTTATCGGAAGGGATCTCGCCGGTGCAGGGGGCGGACGTCTGTGGGCCGACGGCGGTTCTCAATTCGGCGGCCAAGATCGACCATCTGCGCACCGGCGGCACACTCTTAAATCAGAAGTTCACCCCGCAACTCCTGAACGAACCGGACGGCCTTACCAACCTGGGTCACTTGGTGCGCGCCTTTTTCAAGATGAACGGTCACCACATCCAGTTCAACGTGGTCGATGCCGAAACGCTGCGCCGCGCTCAGAAAGAACCGCACAAGTATCGCGACCTGATCGTACGGGTCGCCGGTTACAGCGACTACTTCGTGGATCTGACCGACGAGTTGCAGAACGAGATCATCCGGCGCACCGAGCAGGGCGCATCCTGATCGCAACACTTGCGTCGACGCCGCTTTATTTGTATCCTCGGCGGTAAGGCAGTTGATCCGGCGCCGGTCGAAGGCTGCTGGGATTCGAGGACAAATCGTAGAATCGGAGGTATCTGCATGAGAAGAATCATTGTTCTGCTGGCGGCCGTGCCGGTTTTGGTTTGGGCGCAGGCTGAGGAGCAGTCCGACCATTGGGACCAAATGCGCTTCTTTGAAGGTTCATGGACCGGCGACATCGCCGGCAAAGCCGGGCTGGGCAAAGGGGAGAGAGAGTACCGGTTCGTTATGGGAGAGACTTACCTGCACTGTATGAACAAAGCGGTGTTTGAAACCCAGGAGAAGAACCCGGAGGGTGAGGTTCATGAGGACCAGGGCTTTTTCAGCTATGACAGCGGCCGCAAGAAACTGGTTTACCGTCAGTTCAACATTGAGGGTTTCGTCAACCAGTACGTCTTGGATAGCGTGACGGCCGACGGCAAGACGATGGTCTTCACCACCGAGATCATCGAGAACGTGCCGCAAGGCTTCCGAGCCAGACTGACCTTCACCAAGGCCGGTGACGATGAATTCGTCGAGGGTTTTGAGCTGGCCCCGCCCGGCAGGGAGTTCGGCGCCTGCATCGAGAATCGATGGCATAGAAAGAAATAAGGTCGGACACCTGGCGGCCGATTGGCACGCTCAATCTGCCTGCGGCCGACTCGGCCGTTTACCCAACTATTACATTTACAACGGCCGCGCCGTCGCTTATCATTGGCCAAACCGGCGGCGCTCGCACTGCCTGCTTTCGTATATTACTGAGGCCGTCGTCGGGTGGCCGCCCCAGGCCCGACCGCGCCATAAACAGATAAAGGATAACCGAACATGTCGACGCCCGAAGATACCGCCCCATCGAATTTTATCAGAACGATAATCCGCCAGGATATAGCCGACGGCAAGCACGACGGCCGCGTGCACACCCGCTTCCCGCCGGAGCCGAACGGCTATATTCACATCGGGAACGCTAAAGCTGTTTGGATCAGTTTCAGCATGGCGGCTGAGCACGGCGGGCTGTGCAATCTCCGTTTCGATGACACCAATCCGGTCAAAGAGGATGTCGAGTACGTCGATTCCATCATGGAGGACATCCACTGGCTGGGGTTCGATTGGGGCGACCGGCTGTACTACGCTTCGGACTACTTCGACCAGTTGCACGAATACGCGGTGCAGTTGATCAGGATGGGCAAGGCCTACGTCTGTGATTTGAGCCCTGATCAAATGCGCGAGTATCGCGGCACCCTGACCGAGCCGGGCAGAAATTCACCATATCGGGACCGCTCGGTCGAAGAGAACCTCGATCTGTTCGGGCGGATGAAAGCGGGCGAGTTTCCCGACGGCTCGCGCACGCTGCGCGCCAAGATCGACATGGCGGCCGGCAACCTGAACCTGCGCGACCCGGCCATCTACCGTATCAAGCACGCCCATCATCATCGCACCGGCGACAAATGGTGCATCTATCCGATGTACGACTTCACCCACTGCCTCTCCGACTCTATCGAGCGAATCACGCACTCGCTCTGCTCGCTCGAATTCGAGAATAACCGTCCGCTTTATGACTGGTTTCTGGATCAGTTAGGCGTCTTCCACCCGCAACAGATTGAGTTTGCGCGGTTGAACCTGAGCTACACTATCATGAGCAAGCGCCTTCTCATTCAGCTCGTGAACGACGGTCACGTCGACGGTTGGGATGATCCGCGTATGCCGACCATATGCGGACTGCGCCGGCGCGGCTACACGCCGGAGGCTGTCTGCAATTTCCTCGAGCGGGTCGGTGTGGCCAAACGCGAGAGTGTCGTATCGGCGGCCGACCTGGAGTTCGCGCTCCGCGAGGACCTGAACAAACGCGCCCCGCGCGTCATGGCGGTGCTGAATCCGCTGAAGGTCGTGATCGAAAACTACCCGGATGATCAGGTCGATCAGCTTGACGCCGTCAACAACCCGGAAGATCCCTCGGCCGGCACGCGCCAGGTGCCGTTTTCGAAAGTGCTGTACATCGAACGCGACGACTTCCGCGAAGACCCGCCCAAGAAGTTCTTCCGCTTGTCGCCGGGACGGGAGGTGCGCCTGCGTTACGCCTACTTCATCACCTGTACCGATGTCGTCAAAGACGAAAACGGCGAGGTGGTCGAACTGCGCTGCACCTATGACCCCGCTTCGCGCGGTGGTTCGTCGCCGGACGGGCGCAAGGTGAAGGCGACGCTGCACTGGGTCTCGGCGGCGCACGCTCTTGATGCCGAGGTGCGCGTCTACAATCACCTGTTCAGTAAAGAGAACCCACTGGAGACCGACGAAGGCCAGGACTTCACGGCCAACCTGAACCCCGATTCGCTGGAGATTCTTACCGGCTGCAAACTGGAACCCTCACTGGCCAACGCACGGCCGGGCGCCACTTACCAGTTTGAGCGGCAGGGGTATTTCTGTGTCGACTCCAGGTACTCCCGCCCGGATCATCCGGTCTTCAACCGCGCGGTGACTCTCCGCGACACCTGGGCCAAGATCGAAGCGGGCCAGAAGCAGGTGTAGGGCTCGCTTTCCCCTGCTACGTCATTGCGAGGGAGTCCGCCGGCGGCGGACGACCGCGACAATCTCATTCTGCCCTCGACGCGCGTCGCGGCGGAGTTTGCCTCCGCCGACCGTGCGATGCTAATCCAACACCAGGTTGAAGCAGTTGGAGACTACGATAAACTCCTTCACAGCCGGAGCCTCAGGTACGTGATCGTTAAGAAGCCTGGCCAATTCCGGCAAATCACCGCGGCGCATTTCCGCCCACCTGTCGTTACCGGAGGACTCCTCGGCCAGGCGGTTGAAGACCGCCTGCCACCCGATTTTCCAATTCGCGTCGAAGCAAATCCGAACCAACTCTCTGATCTCGAAAGGATAGCGCACCGAGAGCGCGATCCACTTCGTGAACTCCGTGGGGGGCAGAGGTTTGTCCGAAAACCGCCGAAGGTGTAAGTGACGGGCCAGCAAATAGACGTTTCGGTAACGGACAATCTGCCGCGGGGACATTTTCATCCCGTCATTGAACAGGTCCGACAGTGCTCTCTTCTCACTGTTGGAAAGCTCCATCTCCAGCTTGTCATCCGGCGCGGGTTTAGTCGAAGTCGTGTCCGGCGTCTGCGTCTTCTCATCCCCTTTTTCGCCCGCAGGCTGATCAACAATCGCTGACCGGCCTTTCAGGATCCGTTCTTTGGCACCCGCGCCCGGCGCTGCGGTCGCCGGCGCTTCTTCGGGCACCGCCGGAGCCAGCGCAGGCTGTTCAGGCATCTCCTGTCCTCCCAGCAACTGCGATTGAAGGCGATCAAGGTAGCGCCGCGCGATCTTCGGAAGGTAAAACGGAATCTGAATGATCTTTTCCAGGTAGTCATGACCGAGCTTTTCGCGATCATCGGCCGTCTCCGCCATGAAACGGTAATGCTCGCCGATAGCCCGCCGCACTACTCTGGCGTCCATCGCCAGCACGAACACGAATCGCGGCGTCTCCAGGAACAGCTTGATAGCCTCCATCATCTGCATGACCTGGTTTGGCTCCACCCGGTCGATATCGTCGACGAAAACAACAAATCGCTTGGGTAGCCTGTTAAGGCGCCTTGTTCTTTCGCGTTCAAACTTCCGCTCCAACCATTCTTTGATACTGTCGACGTATTTGATGACGTCGGATTGCGTCTGTGGTCCCAGGTCCGCGCCGCCCTTCTTGACCTTTCCGAGTATGCCGCGCGAAAGCGAACGGAACGGTCCCCATAGCGTACTGACCAGCGTTACCAGTCCGGTGGCGACGGCGAGCAGTTTTTCCAGGTTCAGCGATCTGAACGAGATGAACGGCGCCGGTTCCGGCTTGGGCTGTTTGATCACCAGAGTCGCTGTGGAATCGACGGTCGGCTTGTTTTCGACAACGGTTATGATCTCCTTGAGCTGATACTCAGGCGCTCCGGCCGGGGCCGCTTCCGGCGCCATGAACAAGAAATACCCCAGGGCGCCCAACAGCAGAACGAACACGACCGCCCCTATCCACCACCCGGTATACCAGGCCGGATGTGTTTTTCGACCCACGTAAGAGCGGAAAAGCACACGTTCGAATGGCCCTAATGCTTTCTCAATGCTGTCCAGAATCACACTGTAGAAGGCCGCCCAGATCGCATCCGACTTGGAGTACTTCCACGCGTTGAAATCGGTCTTATCGTACGTCTCTCCGGACGTCGTACCGACTTCATCCATGCGCCGTTTGATATAGTTCATGAGAGTCGTTTTGCCCATACCCCATTTGGCGCAGATGGCTATTGTCAGTGGTGTCCCGGTGTCGCGGTGCCTGATCAGGTCCCCCAGCGCGTTAGCGTAAGCCTCATAGCCGAGCGCGTCCGGAGGCGTACCGTACTCACTCGTCGCCGCCGCGACTTTCGCGCCGATGGGACCTGTGGGTTTCGGCGGCTCAGCCGTTGCGGACAATCCGAGAGTGCCCGCTTTGAGTTCAGCGGCGTTCAGTTCGATCTTTTGTTCGGGCGGTGACTGCTTTGACTGCTCGGTCGCGACCTGTTGGGTGGTGTCGAGCTTGGCAATATTATCGACGAGGCGCATGTCATCAGGGTATTCTTGGCTGACGGCCAGCAACACCTTGTCGACAGCAATAAAGAAGAGTTTCAGAGATGTACTCTTGTCTCTGATTCTCATATGCTTTAGATCGTCCGGCGCCAAAAACGGAAGACTGCCGGACGCAGCGAACTTTGCGAAAGTGAATGGGCCCACTTCGCGAAGTTGAATGGGGAATTGATCGGGTAGCAACTTGGCTAACTGGTGATTATAGATAGCCACAATACTATAATAGGCGAAAAAAGGAACATCTGGTAAACCGTCAGAATCCCGACCTGAGGCGTGGCGGCCGACAATTGCGTAGTTATCCTGCTGGATAACTGGCGTTGACGAGAACTCCTCGGTCAGCATAACGATGAACACCTGACTATGCGCCGCGAAGCTCCACACCGCATCTTTCACCTCCCCGGGTCCTAACTCGGGACCACCCACGGGCTGATCGTCAAACTCAAACAAGATGGCCCCTCCGGCATGCTTATTGATGAAATCGGCGACTTCTCCGCCGCAATGCACGTCCGGCGTCGTGAAGAGCGGGTACTTGTACTGAGGTGCTTCCATTAACAACTCCGTATTGAATCACCATAGGTAGCGCCTAGCGTAACCAAAAGTCAAACACTTTTTCCCCACGGCCAATCCCTTGTCTATTGGTGGTTCATGCCTCGACTGCGCTCGGCATGACAGGTCTGGCTGCCGGATCAAGCCCGGAATGACGGATCGGTGGGATTCCCGCCCCCGTTCCCCCTTGCACGTTCTAATCAATCCCCTATATTCCCCCTCGTGTTTGCGTATTGATCTTGAGGTGAATGACCAATGCCGTTTGTGAACATCGGAGAGTTCACGCTATACTATCAGGAGACAGGTACGGACGACAGCCGTCCGCCCCTGGTGTTCAAGCATGGCTTTACGCTGGATCATCGCATGTGGCGGCCGCAAGCGGAGTTCTTCGGTCGGACCCGCAGGGTCATCTGTGTCGATGCCAGGGGACACGGTAAATCCGATGCGCCCACTACCGGCTACAGCCGTGCCGACCGGGTCGAGGACCTCCGTCGGTTCGTCGATGCCCTTGCGATCGAGCGGTTTCACCTGGTAGGCCTCTCGATGGGCGGTACTACTTCCATCGGCTTCGCCCTCAAGCATCAGGAGCGGTTGGCCTCGCTGACGCTGGTCAGCAGCGCCGCCGCCGGGTGGGACGTCAGCAGTAAGGTGCCGCTGGTGGACCGAGTCGCCCGCGAGCAAGGACTCGAGGCGGCCCGTCGCAAATGGAAACAGATCACCCTGAGCTTCTACAAGGAGGACCGACAGGATATCAAAGCGCTGATGGACCGGATGATCGACGACTTCTCCGGCGCCACCTGGATGGACCCTAAGCGCGGCCGCTACCGGCGCGACGACGACCTGCCGAACGTGCACAAAATCACCGTGCCGACCGCGATTGTCGCGGGTGAACTGGACCGGATATTCGTGCCGCTGGCCGAGTTGCTGCACGAGCGCATCGCCGGCAGCGTGCTGCGAGTCTATCCGGACGCCGGTCACATGGTCAACCTGGAAAAGCCGGAACCGTTTAACCGCGACCTCGAGAGCTTCTTTAACCGCGTGGAGCACAACGGCTAACAACTGCGCGAGGCTGTTTCCCAATATCGATTGACTTCCCGCCGGCTCGATTTATATTCAGAGCTTTGCCCACGGAGTTTTGGCAGAGACAGGGAAAGGTCGGATCAGATGCCGGACAGACTACCGAAAATCGCCGTGTTCATCTCCGGCGGCGGCAGCAACCTTCAAGCGATCATCGACGCCACCAAGACCGGCATCCTCCACGCCAAAGTGGTGTATGTGGTCAGCAGCATGCGCCAGGCGTACGGTCTGGAGCGCGCCGCCCGCGAGGGTATCGAGACGGCGGTCTTCAAAGCGAAGAATTACCCGTCACCGGACGCGGCGGGCGAGGATATGCTCAGTCGGCTCAGGGAACGCAAAGTGGACTATATCGCTCTGGCCGGCTTTCTCAGCCTGTTGCCGGTACCGGTAGTGAAAGCATACCGAAACCGGATCACCAATATCCATAATGCGCTATTACCCAAGTACGGCGGTAAGGGGATGTATGGGCGCCATGTACACGAGGCGGTGCTGGCCGCCGGCGACACTGAATCCGGTCCGACTGTGCACATCGTCGATGAAATCTACGACCACGGCAAAATCCTCGAACAGAGGCGTGTCCCGGTGCTGCCGGACGACACCCCCGACAGTCTGGCCGCCCGCGTGCTGGAACAGGAGCACAAGCTCTATCCGCGGGTGTTACAGAAGCTGATCAAAGGAGAGTACCGTCTTGACTGAGGAACGCGTGGTGATGTCGACCGACATCAAGGAATACCGGCTGAAGGTGCGCGGCAAAGTGCGCGACGTCTACGACCTGGGGGAGGAACTACTGTTCGTCAGCAGCGACCGCATCTCGGCTTTCGACGTCGTCATGCCCAACGGCATCCCCGGCAAAGGGAAGGTGCTGACGGCCATGTCGCTGTTCTGGTTCGATCTGCTGAAGGACGTAATCGCGCATCATCTGGTCACGGCCGACATCGACAAGTACCCGCAACCGTTGCAGAAGTACCGAGATTCTCTGGAAGGTCGTTCCATGATCGTCACCAAGGCCGACCGGATCGACTGCGAGTGCATCGTCCGCGGCTACCTCTCCGGCTCCATGTGGAAGGAGCTTCAGGAGGCGCGCAAGAAAGGCGTCTATGTCGTGCATGGTTTCGAGTTATCTCCCGACTTGAGAGAGTCGGAGAGACTACCCCGGACGATTTTCACGCCCTCCACCAAAAACGACAGGGGACACGACGAGAACATTAGTTACGATGAACTAGTCCGCACCATCGGCAAAGAACAGGCTCGCCGGTGTCGTGACGCATCATTGACCGTTTACGAAAAGGCGGCCGCCTATGCCTTGACCAAAGGAATCATCATCGCCGACACCAAATTCGAGTTCGGCTACAAGGGTGATCGTTTCATGCTGATCGACGAAGTGCTGTCGCCCGACTCGAGCCGCTTCTGGCCGGTCGACCAGTACGAAGTCGGCCGCGGCCAGCCGTCGTTCGACAAACAGCCGATCCGCGATTATCTGGCCGGGCTGGACTGGGATCGCACACCGCCGGCTCCCAGGTTGCCGGATGAGGTGGTGGCGGCGACATCGCGACGTTATCGCGAAGCACAAAGACTACTAACAGGAAGTTGAGAGGATGAGCGACTTAGTTAAGATAAAGCGAGCCGTTATCTCGGTCTCGGACAAGAGCGGCGTGGAGAAACTGGCTTCGAAGCTGCAGGAGATGGGGGTGGAGATCATCTCCACCGGTGGGACGCTCAAGAAGCTGAAAGAGTCGGGGATCCAGGCTATCTCGGTGTCGACCTTCACCGGCGAACCGGAGATCATGGGTGGGCGGGTCAAGACCCTGCACCCGAAGATATACGCCGGCGTGCTGTGCCGAAGGGACAATGCCAAGGATTTGGAACAACTCGGTGAGCATGACTACCGCACGATCGACCTGGTCGTGGTCAATCTCTATCCGTTCCGGCAGACACTGGCCCGGGCCGATGCCGATCACGCGGAAATAATCGAAAATATCGACATCGGTGGTCCCTCCATGATTCGGGCGTCGTCGAAAAACTACGAAGCCGTCGCGGTCGTGGTCGACCCGACTGACTACGACACGCTTGTCGAGCAGATGGAAGCCAACGAAGGCGCCACCGACCTCGAATTCCGAAAGAAATGCGCGGCTAAAGCGTTCGCTATGACAGCCGCCTATGATTCGGCCATCGCCGGCTACTATAGCGCTGGGCGAGACGCCGCCGACGGATTCCCGGCGACTTTCCAGCCCTTGTTCCGTTTCCGCTCCGAGCTCAGATATGGCGAGAACCCGCACCAGCGGGCGGCCGTGTACAGCGCTGACGGACACGCCGGCCCGACCCTTTTAGAAGCCGAGATCCTTGCCGGCAAGGACCTGTCGTACAACAACTATGGTGATCTCGACGCCGCCCTCGACATGCTGCTCGATTTTGCCGAGCCGTTCGCCACCGTGCTGAAGCACGCCAACCCGTGCGGAGCAGCGATCGGCGCGACTATTGCCGAAGCGTATCAGAAGGCGTACGAAAGCGACCCGCTGTCGGCGTTCGGGTCGATTATCGGTCTCAACCGGGAGGTCGACATCAAGTGCGCCAAAATCATGCATGAAACGCCGTTCGTCGAGTGCGTGCTCGCTCCGTCCTACGGTGATGACGCTTTCAAGCTGCTCAAACGGAAAAAAAACCGTCGGTTGCTGGCCCTGCCGGCCATCGCTGACGGCATGCCGAAGAACCAAATGGTCTACAAAGTCATACGTGGCGGTTTGTTGCTGCAGTCAGCCGATGAATTGGAGACGGCTGAATCCGATCTGAAAGTGGTCACCAAGCGCGCTCCCACGCCCGGGGAAATCAAGTCGCTGCTGTTCGCGTGGAAAGTGGTCAAGCATACCAAGTCGAACGCCATCGTTCTGGCCAAAGGGGACGCTACAGTCGGGATAGGGATGGGGCAGACCTCGCGGGTAGACTCCGGCTTCATCGCGGTCAAACGGGCCGGCGAGCGGGCCAAAGGAGCCGTGATGGCCTCCGATGCTTTCTTCCCGATGCCAGACGGGGTCGAGGTGGCGACCGATGCCGGAGTCACGGCGATCATCCAGCCGGGCGGTTCCAAGGGCGACGAAGAAGCGATCGAAGCCGCCGACAAAGCCGACGCCGCCATGGTCTTCACCGGGCATCGGCACTTTAAGCACTAGTGTCCTGCGTCTAACGCTTCTTTACATTTGGTTATTTTGTTCATGATTGATTGAACTGAGGCGGTCCAGACGAAGACCTTGGGATTCTGATTGTGC
>Ga0214473_10000959_pt1 | contig 39347 bp, 40 predicted proteins | sample RVTome_7_FD_203509 | JGI IMG/M metagenome (GOLD analysis project Ga0214473, IMG submission 203509) | Soil microbial communities from uranium-contaminated site in the Upper Colorado River Basin, Wyoming, United States - RVT98D197 | ecosystem: Environmental > Terrestrial > Soil > Contaminated >...
ATCTTCAATGCAACGCTCTCGACCGAGGATCCGAGTCGCGAAGAGACGGCGGTTCGCGCCTGGCTGGAATTCGACGTGACGGACAACGTGACCGCCTCGTTGAAGGCCGAACACGGCGAGTTCGACGTTGTCGGTCGCCAGATCGAGATCGTCGACGAACTGCCCGTCGCGGGCGCACCCTCGCCGACGAATCCATTTGGCGGGTTAACCTACTCGCAGATCCTGCGCGCGCTGGGACAGGACGCCGGCGTGCTGAACAACACCGCCGACTACGTGCGCTCGTCGAATGGTGAATTCAGCAACAACACGACGGACGAATACCTGCTCCAGGTCGACTGGATGGTCGGCGAGAACACGGTGACTTCGATCACATCGCACTCGAAGTATGACTTCGAAGAGCTGTGCGACTGCGACTTCACCGGCGGCAATGTCTTCAATGTCGCGATGGCGGAAGATTTCGAACAGTCCAGCCAGGAATTGCGGGTGACCTCGCCGACCGGCGGCAAGTTCGAGTACATCCTGGGTGCCTACTACGAGACCTCGGACCTCGAATTCCGCGACACAATCGAGGTGGCGTCCAACAGCGTGCTGGTGCCGCTGCTGAACAGCAATCCCGCTCTGTGCGTTGGTGCGTTTGCTAACCCCACTCCTCCTCCTTGCGGCAGGGCCGGCACCATGATCGCGAACACCGGCACGCCGCGCGTGTTTCAGCAGGACGCGGAAAGTTACTCGGCCTTTGCCCAGGTTACCTGGAACATGTCCGAGGAATTCCGTTCGACCTTTGGCCTGCGTTACACGAGCGACCAGAAGGACGCATCGCGGGTGTTCAACATTACGGACATCAATGGCAACCCGCTGACCGGGCTGCCGGCGGCACTTGCGCCGGTCGTGTACGCGCGCGTTTTCAACGCGCGGCCACACAACCTGTCCGGCAGCCGCGATGACAGCCCGTTGCTGCCTTCGATCATCCTCGAATGGCTGCCCAGTGACAGCACGATGCTGTATGCGAGCTGGAGCCAGGGTTCCAAGGCGGGCGGGTACGATGCCCGTTCGAACAATCCCACGTCGGCGCCTCCGGGAGGCTGTACCGCCAATGGCCTGCCTCCGGGCTGCGTCGGCACCTTCGAGTACAGCGAGGAGAATTCGACCAGTCTCGAATTCGGCGCGAAGCTACGCCTCGGCGGCTCCTTTGAGATGAACGCCGCCTTCTACATGACGGACTTCGAGGACCTGCAGGTCAGCACATTTGACGGCGTGCTGGGCTTCAACGTCCGCAATGCCGGAGAGGCCGAGATCAAGGGCGTCGAGATCGACGCGCGCTGGCAGGCAACCCGGAATCTGATGTTGTCCAGCAGCATCGCGTATACGGACTTCGAGTTCATCGAGTACTCGGGTCAGTGCCCCTTCGGCCAGACTCCGAACGCGTCAGATGGCATCAATTGCAACTATGCAGGCAAGACGAACGAGTTCGTCGCGCCGTGGATCGCGACACTGGGCGCGGCCTACCAGCGGCCGATCGGCTCGAGCCTCAAGCTGCACATCGGGACCGATGTTTACTTCACCGAAGAGTACTTTGTGGCGCCGACGCTCGACGCAAGGCAGAAGCAGCCCGCCTACATGAAGATGAACGCTGGCGTCGGCGTGGGTGACGCGGATGGATCCTGGGATATTTCACTGGTCGGCAAGAACCTGTTGAACAAGGCGATCCTCCCGTACGGAAACGAGACGCCGCTCGCTGGTCGCACCTTCCGCGCGTACAGCGCCTGGCGTTTCGTCGAGCCGGGCAGTTCCGTGGCACTCCAGGGCACTTTTCGCTTCTGAAGGCTGAGCGACAAGGCCCCGGCCCGGCAACGGGCCGGGGCTTTTTTGTCGGCGTATGCTGCGTGGGGAGGCGACCAATGCGACTGGTGACATTTCGCGCAGCAGCGGACAGCAGGGTCGCTCTGGGTGCGATGTTGGCAGATGGTGCGCTGCTGGACCTGTCCAGCGCCGGCGATCGGGCCGCGGTATTCGATTCAATGCTGGCGCTGATCGAGGCCGGCTCGCGGGCTTGGGAGCGGGCGCGGCAACTGGTGGCGGCTGCAGCCCGAGGTAGCGTCGTCGGGGCGGGACAATATGCGCTGCTCGCGCCGCTGCCCCTGCCTCCGCAAATCCGGGATTTCATGTGCTTCGAAAAGCACGTCATGCAGGCATTCAATGCGGCATTCCGGATGCGCGCTTCGCGTGCGGCCAGCATGGAGGAGCGTGCGGCGCTCCTGGCCCAGGCGGAGGCCTACCGGCCGCCACCCGTGTGGTCCGAACGGCCGCTGTACTACAAGGCCAATCGCTTCTCGATCAGCGGCCCCGGCGATTCAATCCGCTGGCCCTCCTACAGCCGGCTGATGGACTATGAATGCGAGCTCGCCTGCGTCATCGGGACGGGTGGCGTCGACATCCCGCGCGAGCGCGCGCTGGAGCATGTTTTCGGCTATACGATCTTCAATGACTTCAGCGCACGCGATGCCCAGGGAGCCGAGATGCCGGGTGGTCTGGGGCCGGCCAAGGGCAAGGACTTCGATGGCGCAAATGCCTTCGGCCCCTGCATCGTGACCGCCGACGAGATCCCCGATCCCTATGCCCTGGACATGATCGTGCGTGTCAACGGGGAGGAGCGCTCGCGTGGCAACTCGCGCGACATGCACTGGAAATTCGAGGACCTGGTCGCCTATGTCAGCCAGGGTGAGACGCTGCACCCCGGCGAAATCCTCGGCAGCGGCACGGTCGGCGATGGCTGCGGGCTCGAACACCTGCGGTTTCTCGAAGATGGCGACCTCGTCGAGCTCGAAATCCCGCCGATCGGCATCCTCGCCAATCGCGTCGTTCGCAGCGCCGTGGCGGCACCCCCGTGAGCAGGCGGCCATTCCGTTGCGGCCTCGAGGATCTCGGCAACGGTCTCTATGCCTGGATGCAGCCGGACGGCGGCTGGGGCTGGTCGAACGCGGGCTTCATTCGCGACGGCGATGAGTCCTTGCTGGTTGACACACTCTTCGACGAGCCGTTGACCGCCGGAATGCTGCAGGCGCTCGAGGGCGCAACGGGCATCGCGCCGGAGCGCATCGGTACGCTCGTCAACACGCATGCGAACGGCGATCATACGCACGGCAACGCGCTGGTGCCGAATGCCGAGGTGATCGCATCCAGAGCGGCGGCGCGCGAGATGGCGGAATTTCCACCGGCGGCGCTTGCACAGCTGAAAACCGACGGCGCGGCCGGTGCACTGGGCGAGGCGGGCCAATACTTCGCCGAGATCTTTGCGCCCTTCGATTTTGCGAGCGCACGCGGACGCGCGCCGACGCGGACCTTCGAGCGGCGTCTCGACCTGAAAGTCGGCGACAAGTCAGTCGAACTGCACATGCTGGGACCGGCGCACACCGCAGGCGATACCCTGGTCTGGGTGCCCGGCGATCGCGCGGTGTTCACCGGCGACCTGTTGTTCATCGATGGCACACCCGTGATGTGGGCCGGACCGGTCGACAATTGGCTATCCGCCTGCGAGCGGATCCTGTCCTTCGGCGCGGAATTTGTCGTGCCAGGCCACGGGCCGATGACCGATTCGGCGGGCGTGCGCAGGGTTCAGGAATACTTGTGCTACGTGGATCATGAGGCGCGGCTGCGCTTCGACGCGGGCATGTCGGCGCAGGCCGCTGCCTTCGACATCGCGCTCGCCGAGTTTCGCCACTGGCTTTCCCCGGAGCGCATCGCGGTCAATGTGGATACGCTGTATCGGGGGTATCGACGTGATTCATCGCTGCCCGACATGATGCGGCTGTTCGGGATGATGGCGCAGGTGCGCCGCCGGCTGCGAAAATGAAGAGGATCGTGAGATTGCTCGGATTCCTCGTGGTACTTGCCATCGTGCTTGCGGGCTCCGTCGTCGCATTCGCCTACCTGTCGACGGAACCGCTGCTCCGCAAGACCTATGAGGTGCCGCTGGCGGCGATCCAGGTGCCGACGGACACGGATTCAATTGCCGAGGGTCAACGCCTTGCAACCGTCCGCGGATGCTTCGACGGATGCCACGGCGAGGGTCTGCAAGGCACGGTCTTCTGGGACGAGCCCTGGGTCGCGCGGCTCGTCGCGCCCAACCTGACGCAGGTCGCCGCGAGCCTCAGCGATGCGGAACTCGAGCGCGTGATTCGTCATGGGGTCCGCAAGAACGGCAAGAGCGTGTGGGGCATGCCCTCGAACATGTTCCATCACCTGAGCGACGAGGACCTGGGCAGGATCATCGCCTTCCTGCGCAGCGTGCCCGTCAGTGAGGGGCCGGCAACCGACGTTCAGATTGGCCTCCAGTGGCGGCTTGAGCTGATGCAGTGGCAACTTGGCTTTTTGCAGGATCTCTACCTGCCGCTGGCCGAAGAAATCCAGCGGGATGCGCCATGGATCAAGGGCGACATTGAACCGGCGGAGCGCAATCGCGGCCGGTACCTTGCGATGACGGTCTGCAGCGAATGCCATGGCATGAGACTGCATGGCGACATCGAAGGCTCGACGCCAAGCCTAACCATCGTCGCGGCGTATTCCGAAGAGGACTTCTTCCGCCTGATGAGAACCGCTACGCCGCTCGGCGGCAGGGAACTCGGCCTGATGGGCCTGGTGGCCCGGGAACGATTTGTTCACTTGACTGACGATGAGATTCGCGCCTTGTATAGCTACCTGCATACGCTGGGTGAAGGAGCCTGAAAGTGAAGCCGCTTGCATGCGTGACGATGATTGCGTCGATGCTCCTGTGGCCCGCGCTGTCCGTGGCCGCCGACTTCGACCGAGGCGGCGCAATACTCGCCGCGGAGGACGCCCGGTTTGCGGCCATGGTGCAGGTGGATGATGCGGAACTCGGGAACTGGCTCGCGGGTGACCTGCAGTACGTCCACTCGACCGGCCTGGTTGAAAGCCGGGAGCAGTTACTTGATTCCATCGGCAGTGGCCGGATCCGGTATCTCGCGATCGAGCCGATCGAACGGGAGGCCGTCACGCTTGGCGACCATTCAGCGATTGTGCGTGGTCGTGGGCGGTTCCAGGTCATGACCGGCGACACCCGGCTCGATCTGCAGATCCGTTACCTGGCCGTCTATAGCGAAAGTGCTGGTCGCTGGCGCCTGCGGAGCTGGCAGTCGCTGCGGATTCCCCAGTAGCCGGGCGCAGGAGAGGGGCACAGTCCCCAGGCCCGTGCAAATCAAATAAACTGGGATCTTGGTTGCAAGGAGAAGGCCGTGAGCAAAGGCATGGACAAGAAGAGGGAAGCCAAGAAAAAGCCGCAACGCACGCTGGAGGAGAAGCGGGCGGCCAAGCGCGAGAAGAAGCGCAACGCGGGTCTGTTCTAGGCGCGGGTCTTGCTGGCTTACGTTTTCTGGCATGTCCGGCGCCCCGGCGTCGAGGCGCCGGAGTACGAGGCTGCGCACCGCGCATTTCACGACACGCTTTGGGCGACGCCGGTCGCCGGCCTGCTGGGCCTCTGGATTCATCGCCTGGCGGAGATTCCCTGGCTCGAGCCGCGGCAGCAGGGTTACGAGGACTGGCACCTCATGGAGGGTTCGGCGGCGCTGGACATCCTGAACGAGGCTGCCGTGACCCGCGCTCGCCAGGGCGCCCACGACCGCGTCGCTGCGATGGCCGCAAGTGGCACGGCGGGCCTTTACGCCCCGCGCCTGGGAGCACCGATCAAGCCTTCGATGGCCTATTGGCTGTCAAAACCCGCAGGCATGAGCTATGCGAATTTCTACCAGACACTGCAGCCGCTGGTTGACACTGGCTGCTGCCTGTGGGGCCGACGCATGACTCTGGGCCCCACGCGGGAGTTCTGCCTGCATGCGGCGATGGCTGTGAATCTGCCACATCCGGCATTGGCACTGAGGATCGAAACCCACCATCGAATAGGGTCCCTATGAGTTCCGCACATATCAACGCCGATCCCGGCGCCTTTGCCGACACGGTCCTGCTACCGGGCGACCCATGCCGGGCCCAGCACATCGCCTCCACGCTGCTCGATGACGCCATTGAGGTCACCGATGTGCGCAACATGCTGGGCTTCACGGGCGGCTGGAATGGGATGCGGGTGTCGGTGATGGGGGCCGGGATGGGTATTCCCTCGACACTCATCTATGCGACGGAGCTCGCCCGGCATTACGGCGTGCGGCGATTCGTGCGCCTGGGCACCTGTGGTGCGATCGCGCCGGGGCTCGAACTCGGCAGCATCGTGGTGGCGCTCGGTGCCGGCACCGACTCGAGAGTCAACCGCATCCGTTTTCGCGATTACGACTTTCCCGCGACCGCAAGCTGGCCATTGCTCGAGCGGCTCATGCGCACGGCCCATGAGCACGGGCAGGAAGTGCAGGTCGGCAATGTGTTCTCGAGCGACCAGTTTTACCACCCGGACACGGCATTAAGGGAATCACTTGCCCGGCTGGGTTTCCTCGCGATCGAAATGGAAACGGCAGGTCTCTATGGCGCGGCGGCGGAACTGGGGGTCCAGGCGCTGTCGGTGCTGACAGTCAGCGACCAGCTCGACCAGCCGGGCCACATGAGTCCCGAGCAGCGCGAGACGGGCCTGGACGACATGACGCGCCTTGTGCTGGACGCGCTGGCCGCGGACTGAGTCACACCGGGGGACTACTGTATGAGCGTCTATGTCATCGCAAACGTCAGGATCCTGGATCCGGAGCGTTACAAGGAATACGTGAAGCAGTCCCCGGCGACCATCGCTGCCCACGGTGGCCGCTTCCTGGCGCGCGGCGGCAAATCCGAGATCCTCGAAGGTCCTGCGTCCTCGAACCGTATCGCGATCCTCGAGTTTCCAACTCTTGAACGGGCCAAGGCCTGGTGGAACTCGGAGCCATACCGGTTGCCGAAGGCGCTAAGGCAGAGCGCGTCGGAAGGAAGCTTTGTCCTCGTCGCTGGCGTGCCGTAATGACCTGCCTGGCGATTTTCGGACCAGTTGATTCTTGAGAAGATGGCTCCCTGGGATAGCGAGGGAGCCATGAAGAAGACCCGATTTTCGGAACAGCAGATGGTGAAGATCCTGCGTGCGGCGGATATGGCGCCGGTGGCCGAGGTGGCCAGGAAGCACGGGGTCAGCGAGCAGACGATCTACCTGTGGCGCAAGCGCTTCGGCAAGCTCGAGCCGGCGGATGTGAAGCGGCTGCGTCATCTGGAGCAGGAGAACGCCAAGCTGAAGAAGCTGGTGGCGGAGCGCGACCTCGAGATCGAGGTGATGAAGGAGGTCGCTGCAAAAAAATGGTAGGCGCGCCCGTGAGACGGCAGCAGATCGCGTACGTCTGTCAACGCGGTCTGTCGATCCGGCGAGCGTGCGCGCTGCTGAGTGTGGCGAGATCCACCTGGCGCTACCAGTCGCGACTCACGGAGCGCGACGCCCCGGCGCTGGCCGCGATGCGTGAGCTGGCGGCGCAGTACCCGCGTTACGGCTACCGGCGCATCCAGGTGTTCCTGGCGCGGCGTGGTCATGTCATGAGTGCCGATCGGACCCATCGGCTGTGGCGTCTGCACGGGCTGCAAGTACCCAGAAAACGGCCACGGCGCCGCGTGGCCATGAGTCGACCGCGGCCACTGCCGGCGACTGGCGCCAATCAGATGTGGGCCTATGATTTCGTGTTCGACGCCTGTGCCAATGGCCAGCAACTCAAGTGCCTGACGGTGGTCGACGAGTACACCCGGGAGTGTCTGGCGATCGATGTGGCCGGCAGTATCCGCTCGAACCGCGTGATCGAAGTGCTCGCCAAGCTCATCAGCGTTCATGGCGCACCGCAGTACCTGCGTTCCGATAACGGCCCGGAGTTTGTGTCACGTGCCATCCTGCGCTGGCTCACCACCGCGAACATCGAGACCGCCCTGATCGATCCGGGCAAGCCGTGGCAGAATGGCCTGAACGAAAGCTTCAACGGCAAGTTCCGCGACGAGTGCCTGGCAATGCAGTGGTTCACGAACCGATTCGATGCGAAGATCCTGATCGACGAGTTCCGGCGCGGGTACAACGAGGTGCGACCCCATTCGAGCCTCGGGCAGCTCACGCCGGCGGAGTTCAAACAGAGGACGTCAACAACCAACCCGGTAAGAGCCATTTTCTAGAGATCCATGGTCCGAAGAATGCCGGCAGGTCAGTAACAAGGCACTCCGGGCCAGGAATTCTTAGGAGGGAGCCCAGTGACACTCGGATGCCGCGACTTAGCTTGGATTGGTCTGCTGTTTGCCGGCGCAGCATTGGCCTCACATGACGACACGCTGGGCGCGCGATTCGTCGGTGCGGATGGCATAAATGCATCGAGCTGCCTCGAGCACCACGTACCCTGCCGCAGCATCCAGTACGCACTGGCCCAGGCCGAGCCGGGCAACACCGTCAAGGTCGCGGCCGGCATCTACGACATGAGCGGCGTCGAGCCGGAGAGTTTCCTGTTCGGCGTGGTCAAGGCGCAGGGCGGCTATCTCGAGGTAGAGCACTTCCAGCTGCAGGATCCGGAGCGAAATCCGACCATCCTGGTCGGGGTGGATCCGCGCTACCGCCAGGCGGTGATGAGACTCGGCTTCCAATGGGCGGCCGACATGGCCTCTGCGCAGCAGGAAATCGTGGACAACAGCCCGGCGCCGGCACTGCAGGCGACCCAGTTCGTGCCCATGAATTGCGTGCAAGCCTTTGCCGGGCAGTTCCCCTGCCGCAATGTCGATTTCCAGGCGCAGATCGCGCTGAACCAGTTCAGCAGCCAGCCGACGTCTGCCGCAAACGTCTGGGGCCTGGTCGACCTCAACGACAACCGCGAGTACGCAGTCGTGGGCCTGCGTAACGGCACGGCGGTCGTGGACCTCACCGACCCCGCCAATCCGCGCCAGGTGAGCACGGTGCCGGGCAACAATTCGCTGTGGCGCGAGGTCAAGGTTTACCAGCATTTCGACGTCGCCGCCAACCGCTTCCGTGCCTATGCCTACATCACGACCGAGGCCGCGGGCTCAGGCCTGCAGGTCATTGACTTGTCGGGATTGCCGAACTCGGTGGCGCTTGCGACGACGCTGGTCGACACCGGATCCCAGCACACGGCTTACGTGTCCAACATTGATTACGCGACCAACAGGGCGCTGCCGGGCGCAACGCCTTATCTGTATCTGGCGGGCAGCAATATCGGTGGCGGATCGTGGCGGGTCTACAGCCTCGTGAATCCGGCCCAACCGCAGTTCATCCGCCAGGCGCCGGCCGGCTCGCAGTACGTGCACGATGCCACCAGCTTGCTGATTACCGACCAGCGCACGACGCAATGCGCGCTGGGGCATAACCCCTGCGAGGTGTACGTCGACTTCAACGAGAACACTGTCGATCTGTGGGATGTCACGGACAAGGCGGCCCCGGTCATGCTGTCTTCGACGACTTACTCCAATGCGAGCTACACGCATTCGGGGTGGCCGACTGCCGACCAGCGCTCGATCTTCGTGCACGATGAACTGGAGGAAATCCGCCGCGGCCTGTTCACGCAGATTTATACGATGAACGTGGACGACCTGCGTAACCCGTTCATCCAGGCGAGCTATCAGGGGCCCGACACGACGACCGATCACAACGGCTACACGAAGGGCAGCCTGCTCTATGTCTCGCACTACCGCCGTGGCCTGGTTGTGTTCGACGCGTCAAATCCGTCGCAGCTGCGTGAAGTTGGCCATTTCGATGGTTTCATTGAACCGGCCGCGAACAGCGCGGGATTCGATGGCGCCTGGGGCGTCTATCCGTTCTTCCCGTCGGGAACGGTTGTCATCAGCGACATCAGCAACGGCCTGTACATCCTGCGCGACCATACGGCGACGCTTTCCCAGAACGCGGGCCGGATCGGCTTCGCTGGAGCGACGGCCAGCGTCGGCGAGAATGCGGGCTCTGCCCGCGTGACCATGCGCCGCAGCAACGGTTTCATGGGCGCCGTCAGCATCCAGTTTGCCACGAGCGACCTGACCGCCACCGCAGGCGCCGACTACACGGCGAGCAGCGGCACGCTCAATTGGGCGGCCGGTGACATGAGCGACCAGACGATCACGGTGCCGCTCGTCAACGACAGCCAGAGCGAAGGCACGGAGGCTTTCCGCATCACCCTCACGAACGTCGCCGGTGGCGCCGCAATCGATGGCTCCTCGACGCTCGACGTGCAGATATCGAATGACGATTTTGCCGGGCCCGGGACGGGTGGCGGCGGCGGTGGCGGCGCCGTTGGGACGAGCCTGCTATGGCTGCTCGGTCTGCTGCTTCTTGCGACGGGCCGCCAGCCACAGGCCCGCCGCCGTGCCCACCAGTGCGCCGATCAGGTGCGCCTGCGGCACGACCGCCCCGCCTAGCCAGTCCGCCCAGGGGTAGCTTTCGTCCCAGGGTTGCTCCAGCAACACCTTGAGCACGCCACCCGCGAGTGCGGCGATCGGCAGCCATCGCGCGCGGCCGCTCATTGTCAGCAGCCAGACGACGCCGCCGGCGAAATAGAGCGCATGCAGGACGCCGGACAGACCCCGGTACCAGGCGAGTCCCGGCATCGCGACCCAGAACACCAGCGAAATGGCCAGTGGCGCGCCCGCAAGCACGGCCCATTGCTCCCAGACTCGTAGCCTTTCCGCAAAGAGCTGCGCCAGCAACAGCAGCGCAACGGCGTTAACCACGGCGTGCAGCAGCGACAAATGGGCGAAATGGCCAGTCAACAGCCGCCAGGGCTCGGAGAGGAGGAGGGTACGACGGTATTCCAGCGCATCGCCCAGCAGGAAGAACTCCGCCGCGATGACCAGGGCGACCAGCACCGTGAGTGCAGCAGCTGAATTCGGGCGCATGTGACGATCATTTCACAGTTGCGATAGGCTGGCAGCAACATGGTCGGGAACATCTTCGTCCAGCTTGCCATCTCGCTGCTGCTCGGCCTGTTGATCGGCCTGCAGCGCCAGCGCACGGAATCGACGCTCGCGGGCATCCGGACGTTTCCGCTGATTGCGGTCTTCGGAACCCTATGCGCCTGGCTCGCAGCCGACTACGGCGGCTGGATCATCGCGGCGGGCTTCCTGGCGCTCGCGGCGCTCCTGGTCGTCGGCAATTTCGTGCAGGCCAAGGGTGGCGACACGGATGCAGGACTGACCACGGAAGTGGCGGCGCTGCTGCTGTTTGGCGTCGGTGCCTACCTGGTGATCGGGCAGATGGCCGTGGCGGTGGCGCTCGGTGGCGCGATTGCGCTCCTGCTGCATTACAAGGAGCTGCTGCATGGCTTTGCGGCGAGGATCGGTGGGCGCGACGTCACCGCGATCATGCAATTCGTGTTGGTGACGCTCGTCATCCTGCCCGTGCTGCCGAATCGGGCCTACGACCCCTATGCGGTGCTGAATCCCTTCCAGATCTGGCTGATGGTCGTGCTGATCGTCGGTATCGGACTGGCTGGATACGTTGCCTACAAGATCTTTGGCACGAAGGTCGGCACGGTGCTGGGCGGGCTGCTGGGAGGTCTCATTTCCAGCACCGCGACGACATTGAGCTATGCGCGCCGCACGACCGCTGCGCCATCGAGTGGCGCGCTTGCGGCGCTCGTGATCATGATCGCCGCTGGCACCGTGTTCCTGAGAGTGCTTGCAGAAATAGCGGTCGTGGCGCCCGGCCAATTCACCGAGATCGCGCCGCCACTGGTGGCGATGCTCGCGGCCTGCGCCGTCATCGCGTCATTCATGTTCCGGCACACTCGCGACCACGATGGCGAGATGCCGCACCAGGACAACCCCGCGGATCTCCGGTCGGCAATCATCTTCGGCGGGCTGTACGCACTGATCATCTTTGCGGTTGCGGCCGCCAAGGACGAGTTTGGCGTGGGCGGGCTCTACACCGTGGCCGTGCTGTCAGGCCTGACGGACATGGACGCCATCACGCTCTCGACGGCGCAGCTCGCGCACCAGGGCAGGCTCGATGCAGGCACCGGCTGGCGGCTGATCCTGGTCGCCTCGATGGCGAATCTGCTCTTCAAGTGTGGTCTGGTGACCGTGCTCGGTAGTCGCGAGCTGCGGCGACATGCCGTCGTGCTATTCGGGGCGGCGTTGGCCGCAGGCGGTGCGATACTGTGGTTGTGGCGGCCATGAAAAAATTTGACCCGATCGAATCCTTCGCGAACCTCCGTCACGAGTTCGGCGAGCACGGCGGCGTGAACATGTCCGTCGAAGCCAGCACGACCTTCACGGTGATCGATCCGACGACCATGCCCGAGATCTTCCAGGGCCACCTGGGTCCGGATGTGGGTGGGTGCTATCTGTACGGGCGGCATTTCAATCCGACCGTTTATGTGCTGGGCCGCCAGATTGCGGCTTATGAAGGCGCGCAAGCGGGTTACTGCACCGCCAGCGGCCTGTCGGCCATTGCCGCGACCATCATGCAGCTTTGCGATACCGGCGATCACGTGGTCGCCAGTCGCACCGTTTATGGCGGCACTTTTGCGATGCTGCATGATTACCTGCCGGCGAAGGCGGGGATCACGACATCCTTCGTGGATGAGTCCGACCTCGCAGCGGTCGAGCAGGCGTTCACGCCGCGAACGAAAGTGCTTTTCTGCGAGACCCTGTCGAATCCGACGCTGCGGGTGGCGGACATCCCGATGCTGGCGGAGATTGCCCACCGGCACCGTGCGAGCCTGGTCGTGGACAATACCTTCACGCCCCTGATCGTTGCGCCGATCCAGCATGGGGCCGACGTCGTGGTGCACAGTCTCACCAAGTTCATGAACGGCGCCAGCGACCACATCGCCGGAGCCGTGTGCGGAACCACCGAGTTCATCATGAAGCTCATGGACCTGCATACGGGTTCGCTGATGCTGCTGGGTCCGACGATGGACCCGCAGGTGGCTTTCGACATCAGCCTGCGCCTGCCGCATCTCGGCCTGCGCATGGCGGAGCACAGTCGTCGAGCCAATGCATTCGCCTCCCGCCTCAGCGAACTGGGGCTCCCGGTGACCTATCCTGGATTGCCGAAGCACCCCGATCATGCCTTGCTGCTGCGGCTGGCCCATCCGGACTTTGGGCATGGGGGCGTCTTGACGCTGGACCTGGGCACGCGCGACCGGGCCTTCGAATTCATGCGTCGGCTGCAGAACGAACACCGCTTCGGCCTGATGGCCGTGAGCCTGGGTTTCAGCGAGACGCTCATGTCCTGCTCGGCGGCCTCCACCAGCAGCGAGATGCCGGACGACGAACTCGAGAAAGCGGGCATCAGGCCCGGTCTCGTGCGATTGTCGATCGGTTACACGGGAACGCTGGAGCAGCGCTGGTCGCAATTGCGATCCGTGCTCGAAGACATGGGATTGGTCAGCCGAGGCACATAACCCGCCATGGCGAACATCCTGCTGGCGTACTGCAGCGTTTACGGTTACACGCGCAAGATCTGCGAAACCCTGAAGGCGGAACTGGAGGGCAGGGGGCAGCGCGTCGATGTCGTGCCACTGGTGGGTGGTAGCGCCGATCCGGCTCGCTATGACGTAATCGTCATCGGCGCGAGCATCCGGCACGGCAAGCACAACCCCGCGGTTCTTGACTTCATTCGCGCGAATCGAGCCCTGCTCGAGTCGAAGCCGGGCGGCTTCTTCTCCGTGAACCTCGTTGCGCGCAAGCCGGACAAGAACACGCCGGAGACGAACCCCTACGTGAAGAAGTTTCTCCGCAGGACTCCCTGGAAGCCGCAGTTGGTTGGCGTATTCGGCGGGAACCTCGACTACCCGCGCTACGGCACCGTCGACCGCAATGTCATTCGGCTCATCATGTGGCTGACGGGCGGGCCAACGAATCCGCAGACCAAGGTCGAGTACACGGACTGGGACGAGGTCCGGCGCTACGCGGCGAAGATCGCGGCCCTGGCGCTAGGCGCCAACCCGCGTGCGACGAAGCACCAATAGGTCATTTTCGGGCGTGCGGATCCCGGGAGCAGCATCGCTGCGGACGACCTCGACCACGGACGCCCCGAGATCGCCGGCAAGGCGCGTCCAGTCCGACAGCGAGCGAACCCGCTTGTTGACCAGACTGGCGGGCACATTCAGCGCATCGTGTTCGCTCCAGGAGTCGAAGCGGTCGGCCTTGTGAAACTGCACATTGCGTGTTTCGGCGCCGAAGTCCCCACCGATCAGCATCAGGCCATCCGGTTTCAGCGCCGCCAACAGTCTGGCGACCGCCTGTTTCCATCGCCCGTCATCGACGATGTGGAACATCACGCCAATCGCGTTGACAATGTCGAATTGATTCTCTGGCAGCGGGTCCCTGGCAACGTCCGCCTGCAAAACCGTCACCTCTGGCCGCCCGGCATACTTGGCGCGCAGGAAGTCAGCCATCTGCGGCACGAATTCGACCGCGGTGACCGCCTTGGCCAGGTACACGCCGAGATAGAAGTCGATCCAGTGGCCAGTCCCTGAGCCCACGTCCAGGACGCTCCAGGCCCGTCGGGCCTGCGTAAAACGTCAGACGCTGGGCGGCTGACTTCCGATCGGCGCGAACTTCGCCAGGCTGCGAATGATCGAGTTCTCGGAGGCGTTGTAGTGAAAGCGGGCCTCCGGCTCGCTGACCGTGCCAATGGTCATTGAGTCAACGATCGGACCCTTGGCGGTCGCCCGGTAGTAGCTCGAGAAGAAAGTCTTCCCCTCGAACTCATCTGCGCTTTCGGCGCCCGAACCCGTGGCCTCAGGCTTGTCCGATTCCCTCATCTCACGTGGACTCCGGAATACCTACTTCGCATAATGTATACGAAGGGTCGGCCGCATGTAGTCAACGGGAGATACCAGATGAACGCATTGGCATCAGAGGTGATAGGCGCGCCGCGATCGCTGCACCGCGCCGAGGACGAACTTCCATTCGTGCCTTATCAGGAGGGTGTTGTTTTCCAGCTCCTGCAAGTGAATATCGAAGGCGGACTGTGGGTCATCAGAGTCCGATTTGAGCCCGGAGTGACGATCCAGCGTCATCGGCACACGGGCGAAGTATTTGCGTTTACCGTCAGCGGCTCCTGGCGCTATCTGGAATATCCGGACATCAATTCGGCGGGTTCCTACTTGTATGAGCCAGCTGGTGCAATTCACACCCTGCATGTGCCTGCGACGAACAAGGGAGTGACGGATGTGTGGTTCGCGATCCGCGGTGCCAACCTGAATCTGGATGCCGCCGGAAATGTTGAAGCAGTCCTTGATGCGGCAACGGTTCTCGAGATCTATCGCGCGCAATGCAAGGAGCGCGGTCTTGCTGCTCCGAGGGTCATCGGCAGTTGATCTACTTCGCATAATGTATATTATGTTAAATAACACATGACTATTGGAGTGCAACACTCGCTATCTTCCAAGGGCTTAGCCCCCGCCCTTCCACGAAGTTCTAGGGAGCCGTGCGTGCTCCTACCTATCTGCCCAGGTACCCGGCCGGCACAAGGCTGGTCACGAGCATCACGGTGTTGATGTCCTGATGGGCCGTCCAGGAGGGATTCCGGCGGTGTGCGGGGTCGCTCCAGAAATCGTCAATGCGGCGGGCGATCGGCAAGTAATTCGTGAGGACCGTGAGTGCTTCTCGCCCGCCGTCTTCCCGTACCGACGACGCGTCGATTCGTTCCAGGGCATGTAGCCCGATGGCCAGACCGAGCTCGCGAAATGCGAGCCGGGACTCCACGGGCCCGGTCAGGGGATTGCCGTGCGCATATGCCTCGAGGCTGAGGCGGGCCGCGGCCAGCAGTCGGCCCATGAGCCGGGCCTCGACAATTCCGTGGCGCGTGATCATGTCGGCCAACCGGAACACGCCAGTGAGCAATGCTCCAATGCCCAACGGATCGTCGGTCGCCCACTCGCCGTGTTCGCACAGTGCCTTGGCCTCGGCGATTTCGTTCTCGAGAAGCGGGCAATCGGTGGCGGCGGCCGGGGACGTCGCAGGGGTCGCAGCGATCGCGCCGGCCTGCAGCTCGAGGTAGCTGAGCAAGGCGTCGAGGGGATCGTGTTGCCCCATCGACGGCACCAGCGGCCGACTGAGGTCGATGCTCATCTTCCAGGCCATGCCGCGTAGCGCGCCTCGAGAGTCGGAGCGCGTAAAGCGCGCATGCGCGGCCACCGCCAGTTCGATAGCCCAATGGTGGAACACCGGCTGGCCCAACTCCTGGCCCACGCGATGCAGGGCATGCATCCACTGGGTCAGGTAATGAAAGTACTGACCATCGCGATCCCACTCCAGATGCGGGTCGAACGGCTGGTCGACCCCGCGCTCCGGGAGCGACTTGCCGATGCGCAGGCCGCCGCGAGTGGGATGACGTTCGCCCTCCTCCTCCGCAAGGCCGCTGATCCAGCCCTCGCGGGAGTCATCCGGCCGGTGGCGCCCCAATGTGTGATGCACCTGGTCGACGAGCCGCAGCGCGAGATCGAGATCGCGGCCCTCGCCACTCTCGCGATACAGACCGAGATAATTGCAGACGGCGAATGCGTCGGTCCAGAGGTAGCGACGCAATGGCGCCGTTCCGGTGAGACCGGTCGCGACGGCGAACTCGTCCATTAGTTGCCGGGCCAGACGGTATCGCGCGCGCTGATCCACCCTTGGTCTCAGAGCCCGTACGGATAGGTATCGGGCAGGCCGGCAACCTCGCGGCTGTCGAGCGGGCACACCGCCCGCGACTCGTCGAACCAGATGTACTCGTCGAACTGCCGCGGCAGGTGCGCCGAGAAGTAATGACTCGCGAGCTCGGTTTCGGGGCGGTAGATGACACCGATCGCGCGCTCCAGCCGCGGTTCCATCAGGCCGTTACGCAACTCCCCTTCGGGGCGCAGTCCTAACAGGAAGTGCGGGATGCCCGTCGCGTGGCAGAGCTGTTCGTAGCTGCGCGGGTCGGAGGGGCGAACCTGCTTGATCTCCATCTCCGCGCCCCAGTCGCTGGCGGCCGCGACGGTGCCGTGGTCCGTGCCAAATCCGATGGAGTAGACCGCGGTCCCCATCTCCTGGCGACAGAGCTGGCCGATGTTGATTTCCCCGCGCGCACCCATCTCGGTCGCCGCGGCGTCGCCCAGATGCGAGTTGTGAGCCCAGACCACCGCTTTCGAGCCCGTGCCGCGAGCCTCCAGGACACGCTTGAGGGTCTCGAACATGTGGGTATCGCGGTGATTCCACGACGTGGGGCCGCCGTAGTACATCAGCCGGTAGTAGCGCTCGGCCTGCGTCACCAGCCGGGCGTTCTGGATGGCGTCGAAGTAGCGCTCTCCATCGGTGTCGAGATAGCGCAGCCGGGCGTTCAGCAGCTGCTGGAGCATGCGCACCACGTCGCCCTCGCAGGAGCGGTAGCGCTCGGTCAGGGCTGCGTAGCCATAGGTGGCCGGATCGGACTCCCAGGGTGTCAGGCAGCCGTAGCGGTGGCGCGCGACGGCGGCAGTCTCCGGGTCCACGTCGTCCAGATAAGCGAGCACGGCATCGATCGAGGTGTGGAGGCTGTAAAGATCGAGGCCGTAAAAGCCGACACGACGCCCGGTGGGCAGGTTGCGATTGTGATCGCGCAGCCAGTCGACCAGCTCGCGCACCTCCTGGTTGCGCCACATCCAGGTCGGGAAACGGGTGAAGGCGATCCAGTCCGGGGCCGGATGTTCCAGATACCGGATGTAGTGATCGATTCGTGCCGCGTCGGGCCAATCCGCTTCGGCGGCGACGATGATGAAGCCCTTGCGCTCGATGAGCTCGCGGGTGATCCGGGCGCGCATGCGATAGAACTCGCTCGTGCCATGTGTGGCCTCGCCCAGCAGGACGACGCGGGCGTCACCGATGCGTTCGAACAGCGCGTCGAGCGCCGCCGACTCGATCTCATCGAATGGTTCGCAGGCATCGGCCAGAATCGATGAGAGCGCTCGAGCGGGCGCGGGTTGTGGCGGGGCGACCTGATCTTTGGCGGGAACTTCCCGGCTCGGGCGCTCCGCGCCTTCCTGCCAACCCTCCTGACCGATCAGCGGCACGAAGGCGACCGGCAACAACTCCTCCTCATCGTAGCGATGCTCCGCGACCCGGGTGATGCGGACGAGTTGCTGCGAGCGGGAAGTCGGACCGACCGGAATGACCAGGCGGCCGCCGATCGTGAGCTGCTCGCGCAGCGAAGGGGGCACCTCAGGGCCGCCGGCGGCGACCAGGATGGCGTCGTACGGTGCATGCTCCGGCCAACCCAGGGTACCGTCGCCATGCAGCACGTGGACGTTGCCGTACCCGAGGCGCGCGAGCCGCTCGGTGGCACTCTCAGCCAGGTTGGCATAGCGCTCTACCGTGTAGACCTCGGCGGCGACCTCGGCCAGCACGGCGGCGGCGTAGCCGGAGCCGGTGCCGATCTCCAGCACCTTCTCGCTGCCCTTGAGACGCAGACACTCGGTCATATAGGCGACGATGAACGGCTGCGAGATCGTCTGATCCGACTCGATCGGCAGTGGCGTGTCCTGGTAGGCAAACTCCTCGAGACCCTCACGCAGGAATCTCTCGCGCGGCACGCGGCACATGGCAGCCAGAACCAGCGGGTCGCGCACACCGCGCGCGGCCATCTGTTCCCGAACCATCCGCTTCCGGGTCTCTTCGAAACGGTCGACGGACCCGCCATCCGAAGCTTTCATGCCAGGCCCCTCTTCTCTCGCGCAGTACCGCGTGCTCGACGAAAGGCACCGCCCTTCAGCGGGGCCGTGCTCGTCCTGGTCGCGATACGTCGCAGAATTCGAGCCGGATCAACTGTTTGGGAGGCCCCCTCCTTCTCAGTTGGCCAACGATGAGCTAGCCTGCACCAACAGCAGCAGCAATGAAAGCCGAATCGGGCTCCTTGAAACTCGGCGCGACCCCGACTTCATCCGCAACGGTTCGGGACGATCGCACTCACCCAGGATGCGCATGGCACAGGCAGAAGACGTATTCGTCAGCTATTCGCGCGAGGACAATGACAAGGTCCTCGAACTGACCGCGAAACTCCGCGCGGCCGGCGTTCCGCTCTGGATGGACGTCCGCAGCATCGACGGCGCCGCGATGTGGGGCGAAGAAATCGTCAATGCGCTGGCGAAAGCCAAGGTCCTGCTGCTGTTGGTCACGGAATCCGCCGTCCGCTCGCACAACGTCACCAAGGAAGTCCTCCTGGCCAGCGAGCGCAAGGGGCACATCCTGCCCGTGCATCTCGAGCCGACGCAGATTCCGCCGAGCCTGAAATATCCGCTCGCTGGCATCCAGCACATCGAGTTTTTCCACGGCGATCCCGACGAGAATCTGAGGACGATCATCCGTTCGCTCGAGCGCGTCGGCGTGACCATCAGCCCGCCGCATAGCGAGCCGGCCGAAGCTTCGGGTGCCGAGACACGCGCCGCCAAGGCACCCGCACAGGCCGGGCAAGGCGCCGAGCCTGCGATCGAGTCCGGCGCCCTCGCGGTGCTGCCGTTCGACAACATCAGTGCCGATGCAGATGCCGATTACTTCAGCGATGGGTTGACCGAGGAACTGATCGCCAGACTTTCGCTGGTCAGCGAGATCGAGCTCGTGTCGCGCTGGGCATCGATGCAGTTCAAGGACAAGAAGAAGGACATCAAGGCAATCGGCCGCGAGCTGGGCGCGCGCTACATCGTCGGCGGCAGCGTGCGCAAATTCCAGGACTCGGTCCGCATCACCGTCCAGCTCGTCGACGTCGGGACCAACCGCCAGATCTGGGGCGACACCTACAAGGGCAAGCTCGACGACATCTTCGACATCCAGGAACAGGTTGCCAAACAGATTGTCGAGGCGCTGAAGCTGAAACTGAGCTTCTCGGAAAAGCTTTCGCTCACGAAGCGGCAGACCGTCAATGTCCAGGCCTACGATCTTTACCTGCGCGGGCAGGACTACCTGTACCGCCTGACCAAGCGCAGTGTCGAGTATTCGATCCAGCTGTTCGAGAAGGCCATCGAGCTCGATCCACGCTATGCGGCCGCGTACGCGGCCTGTTCCAGCGCATACGGCCAGATGTATCAGTACTTCTCACGCCAGGAGCGGTACCGGGACAAGGCGCAGGAATTGAGCTTCAAGGCGCTGATGTATGACAGCAATCTCCCTGACGCGTATGCGGCGATGGGGCTGTCCTACTTCATCTGGGGGAAATTCGACGAGGCCGCGGCATCGGGTACGAAAGCGATCGAACTCGATCCCGACAATTTCATCGCGTACTGGACGCTCGGGCGGATTCAATTCTCGACCGGCCATTTCGCCGAGGCGATCGGGCTGTTCCAGCGAGTCATCGACATCAAGCCGGGCTTCTATATGGCGCACGCCGATCTCGCGCAGACCTACCATAGCCTCGGGCGCGCGGCAGAGGCGGAGGCCGCGTCCCGGCGGCTTTTGGAAATGATGCCCAACTACCTGCTCCAGAACCCGGATGACTCCCGTGCGAGGATGTTCTATGCGCATGCGCTCCTCAAAGCCGGCCAAAAAGAGCGGGCGATCACCGAGAGTGCCGCGGCGCTTGAGCTGAGCCCGGGCGATTCCCTCATGATCTACAACGGCGCCTGCCTGTACGCGCAGCTCGGCGAGACGCGGAGGGCCGTCGCCACACTTCGGGAGGCGGTCGCCGCCGGGGTAGTCAATTTCAGCTGGATGAAGCATGACCCCGATTTAGACCCCCTCCGCAACGATCCCGAGTTCCTGGAGCTGGTGAAGGAACAATAACCGGTCCGGCAGCGCACCTTCAGGGTCGGAGATGCTCTACGAGGAACCGTTCGAGCGCAATCAGGACTCTCAGCCGCGACTCGCCGCTCGAAAGCCAGTGATCCTCACCGGTGAGTTCGATCAGCTGATGAGGCTTGCCGCTCGCTTGGAGCAGCTTGGCGAAGTTCGCGGATTGACTGTAGGGAATGGCGGTATCGTCTTTGGCGTGCACCAGGAGGATCGGTATCCTGATGGAATCGATGGCGCGCGCAGGCGAGAACTTGACGACATCCTCGTCCCTCGGATTGCCGACGGTGTCCTTCCAGAAGGCCAACGCGTCGGATTCCTCGCCATACTGGCTTCGCAGGTAGCCAAACATGGCAGTGAGATCTGCGATTCCATTGATGCTGACCGCACACGCGTAGAGATCCGGCGTAAATACAGCTCCGGCCAGCGCAGCGTAACCGCCAAAGCTGCCGCCGACGATGCAGATCCGCTTCGCATCGACGATGCCCCTTTCAATCAGATTGCGCACGCCGTCGGTGATATCGTCCTGCATGCCGCGACCCCACTGTCGCAGTCCTGCCTTGCGTAGATCTTCGGTGAAGCCCCTCGAACCGCGGAATTGTGGCTGCAGCACGACGTAGCCGCGCGTCGCGAGAAACTGCGCCAGCCAGTCGAATCCGGCGTCGTCCCGAGACTGCGGCCCGCCGTGGGGTAGCACGACGAGCGGCAGACCCACTGGTTCGCGATCCGGCGGCAAGGTCACGTAGGCAGGTATCGAGATTCCGTCGCGGGCCTGGTAGCCGTCCGCGCGCATCTCGCCCAATCGGACGCTCGCGAGGGCCGGATAGGTTTCGCCGATGATGTCTGCAGTGCCCTTCTTCATGTCGACCAGATAGTAAATAGCCGGACTCGACGGATTTTCTGCACGCACCAGAACGCGGCTGTAGTCCAGGGACCGGTCGAATAGCGCCGTATCTTTCCCGGGGAAAGCTCGTTCAATAGCTTTCTGGAGTGCGGCCATCCTCGGGTCTATCCAGTGAATTGTCGGCGCGAGGCCGCCGATACTGAATCCGGCCGGGGCGCCGCTAAAGCGATCCGGGATGGTGGCCAGGACATCGTGGTCCGGATGCTGGAACAAGGGCTGGATTTCGCCGCCTTCGACCGGAATGGTCCAGACTCCAACTCTTGCGCCGCCACGCGCACCTCTCGCAATGATCGATCGCCCGTCGGCAGAAACCCCTTCCAGTTCGAAGGCTTCTTCGTCAGTTGACTCGTAAATCTTTTTCCAGCTCTTGTTGACCTTGACCAGGATCGCAAAATTGTGATCCACAGGGTTCCATTCGCTGCGGGCGGCTGGCCGAGCCTGCGCGTCGACGAGCCAGGCCTCAGTAAACGGCGTGCCAGATTCGATTCTCTTGCCATGTCCGGTGCGCGTACTGACCTCGAACAGGGAGTGAATCCATCCCTCGTCCTTGCGTCCGCCGGCAAGCCTGGATCCCGTCTCCTGTCGATATGAAGTCATCGAGAAGTCGAGCGTCGACATCAGCACTGTTTCCGGAATACCAGTGACCACCCTGACGAGGTTTGCACGGTTCACGGATCGCTGACCCCAATCGGACATCAGCAAAGAGCGCGCCTCTCCTCCATCGGCGTCGAGCGCGAGGTAGCGGTAGAACTCGAATTTCCGGTCGACACGTGCCCACGGCCTCACGTTCACGGTCTCGCTGATCGTGATGATCAGCGTCCTGTTGTCGGCCCACGCCAGGTCGCGCACGGCATACTGCCCCATTTGCACTCGACGCAAGTGGCGGTTGGCCGCGATGTCGTAGATGCTGACCTCGGGAATGCTGCCGGACGCGTTGGCCCATGCGAGTTTCTGGCCATCGGGACTCATGCAGACCAACGCGGTCACGGGCAGCGACGCAAAAGCGGCGGCGGGCGGTGGTTGCTGCCCGGCCGCGGCATTGGCCATCAAACCGATCCATGAAGCCCAGACGACGAAATGCCTGGTCTTCATTTCAGCCCCTCCTCCTCCCGCACCAGATACTCCTGCGCCAACCGCTCCAGATGCAGGCGCCCTTCAGGCTTCAGGAACGGTGCGACCAGCATCAGCACCTGGTAGACACCACGCGCCATGCCCGCCCCCGCCGCATCCTTGCGCGGATGGCGCGCAGACTCGAACGACAGCCAGTACAGCGCGACCACGGCGATATTGGTGCTGAGCGCGTCGATCTCCGCACCTGTCGCGGTCATCAGATCGCGTTCAACCAGCCCAAGACAGATGCCACGCGAGGCCTGCACCGCGCGCTCGAAGACGGTCGCCAGCCGCGCGCCGGCGCGCCGGTCACGGGCCATGATGCCGCTCAGGTCGCGGAACAGGAAACGGTAGCGCCACAGCGCCTCGAGGATCAGGTGCAGCAGGAACCAGACATCCTCGACGTTGTCCGCGCGCCAGCCCGCGGGCGGCAGCAAGGTATCCAGTTCTGCGACGAACTGTTCGAGCAGCGCGGCGCTCAGTTCGTCCTTCTTGCGGAAGTGGTAGTGAAGATTGCCGGCGCTGATGCCGAGTTCGGCGGCGATCAGCGAGGTCGAGACATTCGGTTCGCCGAGGTTGTTATAGAGCCCCAGCGTGACGTCGAGAATGCGCTGGCGGGTGCGACGGCCGGGCTTGGACTTGGGGCTCGTGGGCATGGAACCGCTGGTGCACGAGAGGGTGGCCCATCGTACACCAGCAGTCTCGCCCCAATATCAGGCGGCGCGCCTGGCAGCCGGGCGGCGGGCGGCCTTCTTCGTAGCGCGGGCGCGGGCATCGACCTTGTCGGCCAATGCTTCGACGCGGCGCGACAGCGCATTCACATCCTTCGCGGTCGGCAGGCCGATCCGGTGAATCACGCGGTTGACGCCCTTCTGCACCACCTGTTCGATGGCTGACAGCCGCTCGTCAGCGGCACCTGCCAGGTTTCCGGCTACGTCGTCAGCCTGGCTGCGGGCACGCTCGCGAAACTTCTGGCCTTCCTTGATCGCGAGCTCGAGGACTTTTCCGGCCTCGTGGCGCGTGGTTTCGAACGCCGCGATATGGGCATTCAGGATGGTCTTGATATTCTTGATCACGGTGCACTCCTTGACGGTTTTTCGATCGAGCCGATAACGCAAGTATCGTGATCCGCCCTAGGGAGTGCACCCTAGCTTCAAAGCGAGATGAACCAACGCCGGATCGCGGCCCTTTGTGACGGGTCTGGCACGGCCGCGGTGGCCGCCTCCAGGTTTTCGGCCGCATGGCGGGGATTGCGCGTCCCGACCAGCACGACGGTCACCGCGGTATCCGTGAGCACCCACTTGATGAAGAGCTGCGCCGCGCTCCGGCAGCCCAGTTCCGCGGCAACCAATGGCAGCGGCCGGCCCGCGGCGCGGTTGATCATGGCACCCGTGGTGAACGGACGATTGACCAGCACCGCAATGCCGAGTTCGCGCGCAACCGGCAGCAGGCGGTCACCCGCCCCCGGCTCCGCGAGCGAATAGTTGATTTGCAGGAAGTCGGGCCGCTCGCGACGGATCACGCACTCGAGTTCCGCGTGCGCGCTGGCGACATAGTGCGTGACGCCGATGTAGCGCACGGATCCGGCCGCTTTCGCGGCACGCAAGGTCGCAAGTTGCGTGTCGAGATCCTGCAGGTTGTGCACTTGCACGAGGTCGAGGGTCCGCGCGCGCATCAGGCGGTGCGAATCGGCGAGTTGCGCAAGTCCCGCCACCCGGCTCCGGGTCCAGATCTTGGTCGCCAGGAACACAGGCGGCGCCGGCCGGATACCGGACAGGATGTCGCCGATGCGTTCTTCTGCTCTCCCATACATGGGCGAGCTGTCGATGAGCTTGCCGCCGGACTCGAGGAATCGTTGCACGGCCGCACTCGCGGCATCGTAGTCCGCACCAGAGGCGGGGACGTCCAGTACCCGCCAGGTCCCCAGTCCGAGGACCGGCAGCAGTTCGCCGGTCGATGGGATCGGTCGTTGCATCGGTCCCTTGCTTGCAATTGCGACCGACGGATTGGCGGCAATTGCCCCGATCAGCCCGAGAGCGTCGCGTCGCGAGACTTGTGCCGGCTGCCTGCCATCATGATTCAATGCCGGCTTCCTTCTCGCGGCGCACGAAATCGCGACCGAGCCAGGCCGCAACGAGACCCATCACCAGCATGCCCGCTCCGCAGATCACTGCGAAGCCGGCCAGCGCGAAACCCGCCAGTTGCAGCAGGACGTGCAGCCATCCGCCCAGCATGTCGCTGAATCGTTGCAGGACCGTGTCAATGAAGTTCTTGGCCTTGTACTTGGTCTCGGGGTCGACGATCGTGAACAGCACCTCGCGGCAGGGCCGCGCGATGCCGAACTCCCCTGCCCTGCGGATGACCTGGCTGACGGCGAGCGGCATCAACGTCGGAATCATCGCCAGCCACGCGAAGGATGCGAACGCTATGGCCGGCATCGCGAGCAGTGCACCGCCAAGCTCGAACCGCCGGATCAATCGCGCGGCTACGAATCCCTGGAAGACGAAGGCAAGGACATTGACGCCGATGTCGAGGCGCGCATAAAACGTTGTCCTTGGGCCGATCTCCGGATAGGCCTCCGCGGCAATCTGCTGCAGCTCGAAGTACATGAAGGTGCCGGTAACCGAGCCGAGGCCGATGATTGCGAACACGCCGAGCAGGTAGGGAGACCTCGCGACCAGCACCATGCCCGCCATCGCGGAACCGCCGATGCGCGCATGCGGATCGGTCGGCGGCAGCACAAAGTGGCCGTGGCGAACTTGCGCCCATCGTGAGAGGCCGTGGATGCAGGGCAGCGTTGCGAGCAGCAGCAACATTGACAGCCCGACGAGGCCATCGACGCCGATCTTCACGGCGAGAGCCTGTGCGATCAGCGGCCCGATGATGGCGCCGGTGCCGCCGCCCGCAGCGATCGGGCCGAACAGGCGCTTCGCTTCCTCATCGCGGAACACGTCCGCCATGAAACTCCAGAACACGGAGACGACGAACATGTTGAAAACCGACAGCCAGACAAAAAACGCGATCGCGACCGACTGGGATTCCGGGCTGGCCTTGAACAGCAGGTAGAAGACCAGCAGGTTCGAGGCGAAGAAGCCGTAGGTGATCGGCAACAGCAGTTGCTTGCGCACGCGCGAGACCAGCGTCCCGAAGAATGGGGTCAATACCAGCATCACGACGAAGGTCGCCGTGAATAGCCACGGCAGGTTTTCGAGCCCCGCGCTTGCGGCCATCGCATCCCGCAACGGCCGCAACAGGTAATAGCTGCACAGCAACAGGAAGAAATACAGGAACGCAAAGCCGACCGCGCGTTCCTCGCCGGGTCGCGCCTGCAATACGTCACGCGTCAGCCTGTTGATCGGCACAGGTTCAGCCAGGCCGCGTTGAACCGGCGAGGTGCGGGCGCTGGCCTTCGCCGTCTTTCAGCACGAAAACGTGCCTGCCGTCCCTGGGCCAATGTTCGAGTCGCGCCGTCGATGGCAGGAACAAGGGCAGTTTGAATTCGACATGGACGCGCACCGGCGGCGCGAGCGGGCCCGCGCCGAGCGCTGCCAGCGAGCGGGCCATCGACCACATGCCGTGTGCAACGGCGGCATCGAAGCCGAACATCTTCGCCCCGCGGTCGCCGAGATGGATCGGATTCAGGTCCTGCGACAGCCAGCCGTAGCGGCGCCCGACCGAACGTGAGGCCTCGATGGCGACCGTCGCGGGCGAGTCGCCGTCGGCGGCTTTCTCGTAGCGCAAGGTCTGGCGCGCGCTGCGCGCAGCCTGGCCGCCGCTTGCCGCGCGACGCGCGAGCAGCACCGACTTCTCGTGCCAGGCCGTGCCAGCGCGGTCCTCGAACTCCGTGAACAGGTCAAACTCGTGGCCGCGGTCGCTGTTCCGGTAGCCTTCGATCCAGACGCGCACCCGATAAGTGGCGCCCTCGGGCAGCGGGCGGATCTGGTGGATCTCGTTGGCGACGTGGATCAGGCCCATCAGCCGGACGACAAAGCGCGGATGGGTCAGCAGGCCGATTTGCAGCGGTCCCGCGAGCACATGCGGATAGGTGATCGGCAGGTTGCCGTCGTCGGCAAATCTGCAGACTTTCCGATAGCGGGCCAGATGACTGTGCCGCGCACGGACGATTTCCGCGCTGCCCTGCAGGCGCGGCACCCCCTGGCCGTCCGGGACGAGTGCGGCCCGCTTGCCGAATACTGCCCGTGGGAAGTAACGGAAGGCCGAAGGCAGGCGCTGGAATCGGTAGTCGACGGCGGCCCGGCCCATGGGACTCCTCCGGGCGCTGGATTAGGGAACGGTCCGGTCGATGGTCAAGGTCACCGGATTGGTCGCCGTGAAATCATAGCTGACCTCGCCGTACAGGTCGCCGCTCGCCGCATTGGGTTGGCCCGAGCGGGAGATCCTGGCAACCAGGCGCACAGGCCCGCCGGCGGCGAGCGAGGTGCCGGGCTGCATGGCATTCGCATCCGTCATCGTCAGCACGACCGGCCATGAACCGGTCGTACGACGCACGGCGGCGAGCGGAGGCCCGGCATCGCCACGGCGCGCAATCAGGAACAGCGTGGCCCCGGTTGGCGCTTGCGCGGCCAGGGTCGATGCCAACCGGACCGTTACGCGCACCGTGCCATCGGCGGCGGCCACGGCAGGCTCCTTGCGAGGGGTGCCACCGGTTGCAACCTCGAGCTCGGACAAGCGCTCGGCAACCATCTGCTTCAGGTCAGGCGGCAGGTCGTATTGCTGCAATTCGACCCAGCGTTGCTGCGCAAGCCCCATGTCGCCCCTTCGATAGGCAACTATGCCGCCGTACCAGAGCGCTCGGGCGTTGTCCGGCGCCATCCCGATGGCCTGCTCGAACAATTGCGCGGCCTGGCCGTCGATTTCACGTTCGTCAAGCAGCACCAGCGATTCCGCGTAGCCGACCACAGCGTCCGGATCCTGGCCCTGGGTGCGCGTGTAGGCCTGGGAGAATGCATCGCGCGCCGCAGTGTAATTGCCGGTCACCGTTGCGGAACGGCCCAGCAACTTCCAACCCTCGATGTCATCAGGCTGCTGTGCCAGGCGTTCTTGCAGCTGCGCGATCATGCGTTCGAGGTCTGGTGCTCCGGAGGGATGGGCTGTCTGCTGCGCCTGGTCCCACGGATATTCGCTGGCCCAGAAATACGCGGCAAAAGCCATTAGCGGCAGCGCCGCTGCCACAGCGGCCGCGGCGATATTTGCGCGCGGTGTCGCGACGCCCTCGATGCCCGCCGGCTTCAGCAACGGCCAAACCAGCAGAATGACGGCCACTGCGACGAGCAGCGCGCAGATCAAGATGAATGCGGTCACGGGTTGTGCGGTTCCTCGTCGAGGGCAGCCGGATCGGCGCGGCCAACTCGGGCCCGGCGCCGGATAATGAGGGTTGCGACCAGCGCGCCGCCCAGCAGCAGCAGCGCGGGCGCCGCCCACAAGAGCCAGGTGCGCGGCGTGACTGGCGGACGATAGAGGACGAAGTCGCCGTAGCGCTCGGTCAGAAATGCGCGGATTTCCACGTCGCTCTTGCCCGCCATCAGCATCTGGCGGACTTCGCGCCGCAGGTCGGCCGCAAGCGTCGCGTTCGAATCTGCAATGGTCTCATTCTGGCAGACAAGGCAGCGCAATTCGTGCGTCAGGCGCTCGAAGCGCTGCTGCAAGGCCGGGTCGTCAAGTCGTTCAGCGTCGATCGCATGGGCGGCACCCAGGAACAGGAAAGCAACGAGCAACCAGGACGCGCGCATCAGGTTTCTCCGCGGGCGGGCGTGATCAGCGGCAGGAAATCCCGGCGCCAGATCTCGGGCGTCAGGGGGCCGATCTGCTTGTGCAGCACCTTGCCGTCCGCGCCAATCAGGAAGGTTTCCGGTGCGCCGTAAACACCCCAGTCGATCGCCACCTCGCCTTCGGGATCGAATGCGACGGATTCGTAAGGGTTGCCGAGTTGCGAAAGCCATTGCAGGGCGAGCGCACGGTCGTCCCGCCAGTTCAGGCCCAGCATCGGAATGCTGCCCTCGCGCGTGATCGCGAGCAGCGTCTCATGCTCCTGGCGGCAGCCGCCGCACCAGGTGGCCCAGACATTCAGGAGCCAGGGTTGCCCGGTGAAATCGGTCGATCCGACTTTCCGGGCAGGGTCGGCCAGCGATTCGAGTGCGAAATCCGGTGCGGACTTGCCGAGCAGCGGCGAGGGGATTTCACCGGGGTCCTTTTGCAGGCCAATGATGAGAAAGCCCACCAGCACGGCAAACGCGGCGGCCGGCACCAGGAAACGCGGGGCCCGCATCATCGTGAGGCCTCCGGTGCGACGGCACCGGTCGCGGGCTGCGCTGCCACGACGCGACGGTAGCGCCGGTCGAGCGCGGCAATGCCGCCCCCCAGCGCGATCAAGAGCGCCCCCAGCCAGATATACCGGATCAGCGGCTTGTACTGGATGCGCAGGCTCCAGCGCCCCTGGCCGAGGTCTTCGCCCAGCGCGGCAAACAGGTCACGGCCCGCGCCGACCTCGATGCCCGCCTCGGTCATCGGGTTGCCGCCGGAGTTGTAGAGGCGTTTCTGCGGGTGAAGGGTTGTGATGACTTCCCCTTCGCTGGAGACGACGACCGTGCCCTCGACGCCGGCGAAATTCGGGCCCCGCATGTCGCGCAATTCCATCAGCCGGAAGTCGTAGCCCGCGATCGTCGCCGCCTCGCCTACGGCGAGGGCAACATCCTTCTCGACCTTGAACGACTGCACGCCCGTGATTCCAAGCGTCGCAAGTCCAAAGCCGAAATGCGCGACGACCATGCCGAGCACCGCGCCGGGAATGGCCTGGCGCGCCCGCCAGCGTGCGATCGGGATCATCAGGGACGAGCCCATGACCCACAGCGCCAGCGCGAAACCGAGCGTCGCCAGCGGCCGGATATCGCCATAGACCACTCCCGTGATGACGAGTGCGGCAACGGCGACCGCCAGGGCGAGCCCCAGCAGGCGATTGCGCATGGGCTGCAGGTGGCCGCGCTTCCAGGTCGCGTGCATGCCGACGCCGAGCAGGGCCAGCAATGGCAGCATCGGGACCAGGAATACCAGCTCGAAGTACGGTGGGCCGACGGAGATCTTGCCCAGCTCGAGCGCGTCCATGAACAGCGGATACAGGGTGCCGAGCAGTATCAGCGCAAGCGCAGCGATCAGCAGCGCATTGTTGAACAGCAGGAAGCTCTCCCGCGCGGTGGGCTCGAATCCTGCGGTCGACTTCATCAACGGCGCGCGCCAGGCGTATAGCAGCAATGCGCCGCCGATGACGACCGTGAGGAAACCGAGGATGAACAGCCCGCGCGCCGGGTCAGTCGCAAAGGCATGCACGGAGACCAGCACTCCGGAGCGGACCAGGAAGGTGCCGAGGAGCGACAGCGAGAACGCGGTCACGGCGAGCAGCAGCGTCCAGCTCTTGAACAGGCCGCGCTTTTCGGTGACCGCCAGCGAATGGATCAGCGCCGTGCCCGCGAGCCAGGGCATGAACGACGCGTTCTCCACCGGATCCCAGAACCACCAGCCGCCCCAGCCGAGTTCGTAATAGGCCCACCAGCTGCCGAGTGCGATGCCGACCGTCAGGAACAGCCACGCGGCCAGCGTCCACGGGCGCGTCCATCGGGCCCAGGTCACATCGAGGCGGCCCTCCAGCAGCGTCGCGCAGGCGAAGGCGAAGGCGACGGCGAAGCCGACGTATCCGAGGTACAGGATCGGCGGGTGGATCGTCAGTGCGAAATCCTGCAACAGTGGATTCAGGTCGCGTCCTTCGATGGCGGCCGGGACCAGCCGCTCGAAGGGGTTCGAAGTCGTCAGCATGAACAGCAGGAACCCGATGCTGATCAGCCCGAGGATGCCGACCACCCGGCTGCGAAACGGCGCCTGCAGGCTGGTGCTGAGCGCCGAGACTGCCAGCGACCAGGCGGCGAGGCACAGCGCCCACAGCAGCAGTGAACCCTCGTGGGCACCCCAGACCGCGGCGATGCGGTAGAAAATCGGCAGTTCGGAATTGGAATTGGTTGCAACGTAGAGGACCGAGAAATCGCGCTCGATGAAGGCCAAGGCCAGCGCGCCGAAGGCGATGGCGACGAAAACGAACTGTCCGGCGAGCGCCGAGCGGGCCGCCTGCATCCACGCCCCCTGGCCGCGTGCGGCTCCGCCCAGGCCGAAGACAGCCTGTGCGATGGCGAGCAGGAGCGCGAGGACTAGTGCGAAATGGCCGATTTCCGGGATCATTCTGATTCTCTCGAAGGCGTGGGCAGGTGCAGGGTTTCGGCAACCTCAGGCGGCATATAGTTCTCGTCGTGCTTGGCGAGCACCTCGTCCGCGACGAACTCGCCGGATTCGCCGAGCCGGCCATGGGCGATGACGCCCCGCCCTTCGCTGAACAAGTCGGGTAACAGGCCCGTGTAGTGGACCGGGACCGATTCCTGATTGTCGGTCACGACGAAACTGATTTGCAGGGTGCCCTCCGCACGCTGCAGGCTGCCGGGCGTCACGAGTCCGCCGATGCGGAAGGTCCTGCCGCGAGGAGCCTCACCTGCCATCACCTGCGACGGGCTGTAGAAGTACAGCAGGTTCTCCTCGAAGGCGAGCTTCGCGAGGGTGGCCGCGGCCACAACGCCGACGAGGATTGCAATGACGGCAAGCAGGCGCTTTCGACGCGGTGTCATGATTGTGTCCTCCCGGCATCCAGCCGCCGCAGGGCTTCTTCGCGCGCCGTTGCATGCAGGCGCCTGGCCGCCCGGATATTCTGGATCAATACGACCAGCGTGAGGCCGAAAGACGGCCACACAAAGGCGGCGTATCCGCCCATCGCGAGAAACTCCGTCCAGTTCATCGGGCAAGCCCCTCGCGCAGCCACGACGCATCGCGTTCGCGCCGGATGACTTCAGCGCGCAGCCGCGTCATCAGTATCGCCGCGAAATACAGGGTAAAGCCGACCATCATCACCAGCAGCGGCCACAGCATGTCGGAGGTGATCGACGGCTTGCCGATCTTGGTGATAGTCGAGCCCTGGTGCAGCGTATTCCACCAATAGACGGAGTAATGGATGATCGGCAGGTTGACGACGCCGACGAGCGCGAGCACCGCACAGGCACGATCCGCGCGCTCGCGCTCGTCGATGGACGCGCGCAGCGCGATGAGGCCCATGTACAGGAACAGCAGGATCAGTTCCGACGTCAGGCGCGCGTCCCAGACCCACCAGGTGCCCCACATCGGCTTGCCCCACAGCGAACCGGTCGCCAGTGCGAGGAATGCGAACCAGGCCCCGACCGGGGCCGACGCGGCCGCGACCGCATGCGCGAGCTTGATGCGCCAGACGAGGCCGATGCCCGCGGCGATGGCCAATGTCGAATAGATGAACATCGACATCCACGCCGAGGGCGCATGCACGTAGAGGATGCGGAAGCCATCGCCCTGTTGGTAATCCGCCGGCGCCAGCACCAGCCCGCCATAGAGCCCGACCACGATCAGCAGGAATGCCGGCCAGCCGAACCACGGCGCCAGGCGGCCCGCGATCCGGTAGAAATGCGGCGGCGAGGCCAGCTTGTGGAACCAGGTCCAGTTCATGCCATCACTCCAGGCTGATCCTTAGCGCGGCGGCCACGGCGAATGGCGCCAGCGTCAACGACAACACGCACATCGCCCCCAGCAGCAGCAGTGGTCCGCGCGCGACCTCACCCTGGATCGCCATGTCCACGGCGCGCGCACCGAAAATGAGTGCGGGCATCGCGAGCGGCAACACCAGCAGCGACAGCAGTACGCTGCCCCGGCGCAAGCCGAGTGTCAGCGCCGCGCCAACCGCGCCCAGCGCGCTCAGTATGCCGGTACCCAGCGCCAGCGAGAGCATCAACGTGCACAGGGCCTCGGTCGGCACGCCGAGGGTTACAGCCAGCAGCGGAGATACCAGCACCAGCGGCAAGCCACAGGCCGTCCAATGCGCGGCGGTCTTTGCGGCGGCGAGCAATCCGAGCGGCTGGCCCGACAGCAACATCTGTTCCAGCGTGCCATCCGTATGGTCGGCGCGGTACAGGAATTCGAGACCCAGCAAGGCGGCCAGCAGGGCAGCGATCCACAGCATGCCACCCGCGACCTGCCGAAGTTCGTTGAGTTCCGGACTGAGTGCAAGCGGAACGAGCGTCGTGACCATCGCGAAGAAGACCACCGGTTGCGCAACTTGTTCCCAGTGACGGAACGCCAGCACGAGGTCGCGCCGGTATGTCAGCGTCATGGCCTGCAGGGCGGAAGTTCGCGGCATCAGCTGAGTTCCACGCAGCTTGCGGTGTGGCGCGGTATCGCTGGCGGCTGGTGCGCTGCCACGATCACGGCACCGCCTCCATCCAGGTGTTCCGCGATGACGTCCGACAGCAGCAGGACGCCGACATGGTCCAGATTTGTGAAGGGTTCGTCCAGGATCCACAGCGGAGCCGCCGCGAGCATGACGCGCGCCATTGCGAGACGCCGTTTCTGCCCCGCGGAGAGCACGCGGGCATGCAGCTCGTGGCAGCCGGACAGTCCGGCACGCGACAGGACCTCATCTATTCCGGCCGCCGTGACCGGCCGGCGCAGGCCGACGCCATAGGCGAGATTCTCGCGCGCCGTGAAATCCGCCTTCAGGGCATCGCTGTGGCCCAGGTAGCAGAAGGTGGTTGCGTACGCCTCGAGGTCTGATGTGATTGGCAGGCCCCGCCAGCGGATGCCGCCCTGCTCCGCCGGCAGCAGACCCGAGAACACGCGCAGGAGCGTCGTCTTGCCGGAGCCGTTGGGGCCCGCCACGTGCACGACCTGCCCCGCCTCGGCATCCATGGAGACCCCGCGCAGCACGTGGCGATCGCCGCGCCAGACGTGGACGTCGCGCGCGGAAACTCCTGAAAAATTAGCTGCTTGCAATCGAAATTTTCGCCTGCCCGAGGGGTGGCGCGAACTATAGCAGACTGGTGCAGGCGCCCGCCCGCGGGTCGGTCGTATTGCGACGACGGCAGGGCGTCAATCCAGTGCGGGAATCGACTATTCCAGACCGGCGCCGATCGTCAGGACCTGGGTGTCTCTGAGCCACTCCTGCGCCGACGTTGGCCGCGCGGGTGCGAGTCCAGGCGCCAGCGCGTATCCTCATTTGCGCCGTTATCGAAGGAGGATCCAAATGAAGCGGCTCTACGTGGCACTGTTGATATTGGTATCGGCGACGGCTGGCGCCAAGAATGCCCCGCAGTTTGACCCCGCCGCCGACCCCGCGAAACAGGCCGCTACCTTTCTCAAGGGCAGCAAGCTGACGGCCCTCAGCGGCGTAAAGCGAGTGGCGATTTCGCAGTTTCGCGTTGAATTTGCGGTTGAGAATTCCGGCAAGTCCGGCTCATCGTCAACTGTTGGCTGGACCTCATCGACATCGGATATCACCCTGGTCGGCGTCAGCGATGAACTACGGCAGGCGATCACCGACCAACTCCACGAAAAGCTGGTGCAAGACCTGACTGAAGCCGGCCTGGAAGTGATGCCGTATGAGACCCTGAGCGCAAACGACAGCTACAAGTCGATGGAACCGATATTCAGGCGCACACAGGAACCGGTCGGCATGCAGGGCGGCAAGTCCATATTCGTCGGGGTCCACGGCATGCCGTTCTATTTCACCAACGATGACCACCATCTGGGGCTCGGCACGGCGCTTGGAGGATTCAGCACCGTGCAGCCGCAGAACATCGAGCCGCGGATCGCCGAGTCGCTGGACGCCACGGTGTTGCGCGTGACGATGGCGGTCAAGTTTGCCGACATGAAGACGAGTGGCGGTATGTTCCATTCGTCGTCATCCGTCAAGACCAGCGAAGGGCTGGCGTGGGTACCCGAACAGACCCAATTCCTGTTCGTGACCCCGGATAGCGGCAAGGCGCGTGTGGCCCTGGTCAAGACGGTCACTATGCCAGGCGACATTCTCAGCCTGCGCGATACGACGACTAAAGGCGAGAAGGCGACGCAGGCAGTTGCCAACGTGATCACCGGCCTGTTTGCCGGCGGCATACGCAGCGAACGCCACTACGAGGCGACCGCCAATCCAGACGCCTATCTGGTGGCCGTCACGGAGTACGGTACCGCGCTCGTGTCCGCTGTCACGGCCTTGCTGCGGCCGGCGCTGTCCGGCGCGGCGGCCAAATAGCGCGGCTTGATCAACCTTGCTCTGAGTTGGTGCCCCGGGCAGGAGTCGAACCTGCATGCCCTTGCGGGCAACGGATTTTAAGTCCGTAGCGTCTACCCGTTCCGCCACCGGGGCATCGTTCCGGATCCGGTCGTCTTTGGAGGCTAGGGTCGGAATCGAACCGGCGTAGACGGCTTTGCAGGCCGCTGCATGACCACTCTGCCACCTAGCCCCGGCGGCATTAAACACGAAACCCCGGGACCGCGTCGCGGGGTTTCAGCGAAAACTGGAGCGGGAAACGAGGCTCGAACTCGCGACCTCAACCTTGGCAAGGTTGCGCTCTACCAACTGAGCTATTCCCGCAGGTGGCGCCAATCGAGAGGCGCCATTGTAGGAACGGAGTCCGGGCTGTCAAGTTTGGCCGGAACCGCGCATTTCCGGCCAGGCGGCACGCAGATACGCGGCCATCGTCCATAGCGTCAGCACGGCCGCCAGCACCGTCAGTACCAGCCCCATGCGGTAGATCGGCAGCCCAAATAGGTCCTGGCGGAATAGCAGCATCGAAAGACCGACGATCTGGACGATGGTCTTGAACTTGGCGATGCCGGACACCTTCATCTTGTGGCGCGCGCCGATTTCCGACATCCATTCCCGCAACGCCGAGATCGCGATTTCGCGGCCGACGATCACGGCCGCGGTCAGCGTCAGGTACCAGGCCGGATCCCTGCTGACGATCAGCACCAGCGCGGTTGCGACGATCAGCTTGTCGGCCACCGGGTCGAGGAAGGCGCCAAGCGGCGAGACCTGGCCGAGCTTTCGCGCAAGATAGCCATCGAACGAATCCGTGATGCCCGCCACCGCGAACATCAGGCCGCAGGCCACGTCCGACCAGCCGGCTGGCATATAGAAGAGCAGGACGATGGCGGGAATCAGCGCGATGCGAAGCGCCGTCAGCAGGTTCGGGATCGTGTAGGGGTGCGTCATCCGGCTCCCGGGTGCAAATGTTCGAATATGGCCTGTGCGAGCGCGGGTCCGATGCCGGGCGCGCGTGCAAGGTCCTCGACCCCGGCGCGCAGCACGCCCTGCAGGCCGCCGAACTGCTTCAGCAGCGCGCGGCGGCGAGCCGGGCCAAGGCCGGCGACCGCCTCCAGCATCGAGGTCTGACGCGACCGCGCGCGACTGCGGCGGTGGCCGCTGATCGCGAACCGGTGCGCTTCATCCCGCACCCGCTGGATCAGGTGCAGCGCCTTCGAGTCTGGCGGCAGTATAGAGACCGTTTTCCGGCCCAACAAGAAAATGCGCTCCTGTCCGGCGCGCCGATCCGCGCCCTTCGCAACCGCGGCGACTGCGGGTAATTCCAGCGACAACTCCTGGAGCACGGCCGCCGCCGCCGCGAGCTGGCCCGCGCCACCGTCGAGCAACAGCAAGTCCGGCAGGGTCGCCTGTTCCTGCTGCCGTCTCCGATAGCGTCGCCTGAGCGCCTGGCGCATCGCTCCATAGTCGTCGCCGCGTTCGACCCCCTCGATGTTGTAGCGGCGGTATTCGCCTTTCAGCGGGCCTGAGTGACCGAACACGACGCAGGATGCGATGGTCGCCTCGCCCTGGGTGTGGCTGACATCGAAACACTCAATGCGCGCAGGCGGTGTTGCCAGGCCCAGGAAATTACCCAGCCCGGCACACTGTTCGGTAAGGCTCGCCTGGCTCGCCTTGCGCATGCGCATGGCGTTCTCGGCATTCTGCGCTGCCAGTTGCACCCAGCGTTGCGGCAGCCCGCGGCTGCCGCGGCCAATGCGCACGCGCCTTCCAGCCCGTTCCGTCAGCGACGCGGCAAGTTCTTCCGCGTCCTCGATCGGGTGCGACAACAGGATCCGCGGCGGCGGATCCCGCTCGAGGTAGTGCTGCGCGAGAAAGGCAGACAGCACCTCAGGCGCCTCGCTGATCGGCGCGCGCGGATGAAAGGTCGACGTGCCCAACAGTTGCCCGCCGCGGATGAACATGAGCGCCACGCAGAATTCGCCGCCCGCCTCCGCCACGGCGATGACGTCGGTATCCGCATTGTTCCGTGCGTGGCTCACCACCTGCCGCGACTGCACGTCGGTCAGCGCGGCGAGCTGGTCCCGAAGCGTCGCGGCGCGCTCGTAGTCGAGCCGCTCGGCGGCCTGATCCATCTGCTGCCCCAGGCCTGCAGTCACAGCCGCGGCGCGGCCCTCGAGTACCAGCGCAGCGGACTGGACATCGCGCGCGTAGTCATCGCGCCCGATCAGGCCGGTGCAGGGCGCCGAGCAGCGCCCGATCTGGTATTCGAGGCAGGGGCGCGAACGGTTGGCAAAGAAGCTGTCCTTGCAACTGCGGATGCGAAACAGCTTGTGCAACTGGTTGAGGGTCTCATGCACGGCGCTCGCGCCCGGGTACGGGCCGAACAGCCGCCCCGCGAGCTTGCGCGAGCCGCGATAGAAAGACAGCCGTGGATATTCGTGCGCGGAGATGTGCAGGTAAGGGAAGCTCTTGTCGTCGCGCAGGATCACGTTGAAGCGCGGGTGATGGCGCTTGATCAGGTTGTGCTCGAGCAGCAGCGCCTCGGTGTCCGAATTGGTCACGGTGACTTCGACACCCGCGATCAGGCGCACCAGCGCCTGCACCTTGGGCTGCAGCTGATCGGCGCGGAAATAGCTGCCGATCCGCGACCTGAGGCTGCGTGCCTTGCCGACGTAAAGGATTTCCCCTCTGGCGCCCATCATCCGGTAGACGCCGGGCCGTGCCGGCAGCGTACTGACGAATGCCTTGGGATCGAAGCTGCTCACCCGTGCATGGTGTCGCGATCGTCAGCCTGCGAGCAAGTGTCGCGCGCGCGCGAAGATGCCGTCGAACATGTCGGCCGTCAGGCGCCGGGTCTGGGTGTTATAGCGGCTACAGTGATAGGAATCGAGCAGGATCCGCCCCCGGGGCAGCTCGTGGACGGCGCCATGTGCAAAACGGGCCTGCGCAGGCTTGAGCCCCACGGCGCGCAGCACGGCGGCATGCGCAATGGCGCCGAGCGCCACGACCACGCCGCCCTCTGGCACTTCCGCGAGCTCGGCAACAAGGTAGTCATTGCACTGACGCACTTCGGCAGGCAACGGCTTGTTGGCCGGTGGCAGGCACTTGACGGCGTTGGTGATGCGACAATCGTGCAGCTCGAGTGCATCGTCGGCGGCGATGGATTCAGCCCGGCTGGCAAAGCCATGCACATGCAGCGTGCGATACAGCAGGATGCCGGCGTGATCGCCGGTAAAAGGCCGCCCGGTGCGATTGGCGCCGTGGAGGCCGGGTGCGAGTCCCACGACCAGCAGTCGTTGCCGGGGGCCGCCGAATGGCGGAACCGGCCGGCAGTGGTACTGCGGGTGACGCCCGCGGACCTCATCGAGAAATGACGCCAGCCGCTCACATCGGCGGCAGCCGGGATCGAAATCGGCACTACCCTCGCTCATCCCTGGCCCTGCTCTTCAGATCTCGAACTGGGCTTCTTCGGTCGATCCCTTCATCGCGGTGATGGACGAGTTGCCGGCGGTGACGGTCTGGGTCACATCGTCGAAATAACCGGCTCCGACCTCACGTTGATGCCTGGCCGCGGTGTAGCCTTGTGCTTCAGCGGCGAACTCGGCCTGTTGCAGCGCGACGTAGGCGCTCATTTGTGAATCCCGGTAAGCGCGCGCGAGTTCAAACATCGAAAAATTGAGCGCATGGAATCCCGCCAGCGTGACGAACTGGAACTTGTAGCCCATCGCTCCCAGCTCGCGCTGGAACTTCGCGATGGTCGCGTCGTCGAGCTTCTTCCTCCAGTTGAAGGACGGCGAGCAGTTATAGGCGAGGTGTTTGTCGGAAAACTGGCGGTGGATGCCTTCCGCAAAGTGCTTCGCTTCATCGAGACCGGGCGACGACGTCTCGCACCAGACCAGGTCCGCGTGGGGCGCATAGGCGAGCCCGCGCGCGATCGCCTGGTCGAGTCCGGCCCGGACCTGGAAGAATCCCTCGCTGGTGCGTTCCCGTGAACTGATGAATGGACGATCATGCGGGTCGACATCGGCCGTCAACAGGGATGCGCCTTCTGCGTCGGTGCGCGCGATCAGCACGGTCGGGACATCGCTGATATCGGTTGCGAGCCTTGCAGCGACCAGCTTGTTGACCGCGTCCTGTGTCGGCACCAGCACCTTGCCGCCCATGTGGCCGCATTTCTTGGCGCTCGACAGCTGGTCTTCGAAATGCACGCCCGCGACGCCTGCCTCGATCATGGCCTTCATCAATTCGAATGCGTTCAGGACGCCGCCGAATCCCGCCTCGGCGTCCGCGACGATTGGTTGCAGCCAGTCGATGCGGTCGTCCCCCTCTGCATGGCAGATCTGGTCCGCGCGTAGCAGCGTATTGTTGATGCGCCGTGCCACGGCCGGGACCGAGTCGGCTGGGTAAAGCGACTGGTCCGGATACATCTCCCCCGCCAGGTTGGCGTCGCCGGCCACCTGCCAGCCCGAGAGGTAGATGGCTTTCAGCCCCGCCCTCACC
>Ga0214473_10000960_pt1 | contig 39337 bp, 33 predicted proteins | sample RVTome_7_FD_203509 | JGI IMG/M metagenome (GOLD analysis project Ga0214473, IMG submission 203509) | Soil microbial communities from uranium-contaminated site in the Upper Colorado River Basin, Wyoming, United States - RVT98D197 | ecosystem: Environmental > Terrestrial > Soil > Contaminated >...
CTTCCTTACGGAACTCGGAAACTTGTAGAACTGGGCCGTGCCTTAGCACTCGACCCGGAACTCATCCTTTTAGATGAGCCTTCGGCTGGAATGAATATGGAGGAAAAAGGTGACCTGATGTTTTCGATCCAGGATATTCGGGATGACCTCGGCATCACCGTTCTCCTTGTAGAACATGACATGAATTTGATCATGGATATTTCTGACCGAATCTTGGCCTTGAATTTCGGAGAGAGAATCGCAGAGGGATTACCAGAAGAAATTCAGAAGCATCCAGAAGTTCTTAAGGCTTATCTGGGTGAGGAGGAAAAGGTTGCTTAAGGTCAAAAACATCGAAACCCTCTACGGACTGATCATGGCGATCCGAGGCGTTTCATTAGAAGTTCAGGAGGGACAGATTGCCGCTATCCTGGGAGCCAATGGTGCGGGGAAGACGACGATCCTCAAGACCATCATGGGACTTCTGGAGGACCAACCGGATAAAGGGACGATTGAATTCCTCGGAAAAAGGATTGATGGAAAGGACGCAGAGGAAATCGTTCACCTGGGAATCTCTTATGTGCCGGAAGGAAGGGAAGTCTTCCCTGAATTGAGCGTCGACGAAAACTTGAGGATGGGGGCCTACATCCGGAAAGATAAGAAATCGGTGAAGGAAGATTACAGCCGGGTAATCGGCCATTTTCCTGTCCTCTCCCAGAGGAAGAATCAGTGGGCTGGAACACTGAGCGGCGGGGAGCAACAGATGCTTGCCATTGGCAGAGCATTGATGACCAGACCCAAACTTCTGATGATGGATGAACCTTCGTTGGGGTTGTCTCCCATCCTTGTTCAGGAAATCTTTAGAATCATCAAGACGATCAAAGGAGAAGGGACGACCGTCCTCCTTGTAGAGCAAAATGCAAAGATGGCCTTGAAGATCTCAGACTACGGATTTGTGCTGGAGAACGGGAGGATCGTGGCCGCGAATACACCCGACATCCTTTTGTTAGACGAGGATGTGAAGGAGTTCTACCTGGGGATTCGATCAGAGGAATCGGTAAAGGGATATCAGAGGTGGAAGAAGAAGAAGAGATGGCGGTAACCAAAATGGCAGAGGGCATGGAGCAGAGCACATAACGAAGAAATCGAACCGTCACTTAGTCCCATGGTGCGTCCTCACCTCCACTTGTCCTGATAGTCATTGTCAAGTCAGGTCTTGATTAGTTCACCTACCTATACGTAACAGGGGAATGCTTCAGGAGTCGAAGATTTTCGATAGAAATCATCAGGCGAGATAAATATGTGAAAATCAAATCCAAAAATTTTGGATGATCTGAAAACAGCACATCTATAGCAGATACTGAGCCTTCCCAAAATCCCAAATTCCGCATCCTGGCCGGCTTACGGTAACAGCCGCAAATCAACAGAGTACTGACACGGGCTTGTGACCCCCGCGGGATTTTGAGAGCAATGACCCCGTTTCCGGCTAACTGCTTAAACCCCAACAACTATTTAATTTCATTATCTTTTGGATTGTATACACAAAATAACCAAAATAAGGGGAAAAGTCAAAATGAAAAAATAATAGTCAAATTTTGGTCAAAAAGAGAGCAGGGTTCAAATCCCTGCACCGTCACCATTCACAATTAATCATTTCAATAGCTTACAGATTCCAACCCCTCAAGAATAACGTCACTAGACTTTCACTAAAATCCATTCAGTAACTTTCCTTAATTTCCGTTGACACATTGTGTAATTCTGAATACAATCCAATCGAAACCGGTGGCGTTCGAGGATGAATGCTTGGAATCTACCAGTGACATGAGAAGTTCCGTGCTGCGGTGAAATCAGATTAGTTCTGGTAGTTAGGACAAGGGAGACTTTGTCTATCGAGTCCAGCAAGAAGGTGATAGCTCAGTATTAGATCAAGCACGATCGATTGGACCAACCGAGGGGAACAATCCAAACTTGGAAAAAGGGGGGACAATTCAAATTTGGAATTACAGGCCATATGTTATTGATTTTCGCATCAAAGCGATTTATTATATTTTTAATCAGCAAGGTCTTAAGCCATGCAGGATTTACGTCTAACATCAGAGAAGCTTTATCCAAGGGGGTCACAGATGGTAGTTTCTTGCAATTCTCCAACATCCAGATATAATTCTTTGTGCACTCCAACTCTCTGGCTAAATCCCACTGGGTTAGCTTTTTAGATTTACGGAATGTCTTAATAATTCAGGCTAAATGGGCCATTTTATATCTTAATCAGACACCATATTGAAACCGGACACAAAAATCACGGGCATTATTCTTTCCGGCGGTAAGAGCATCCGGATGGGAAAAAACAAAGCTTTCATTCAAATTGAAGGGGTTCCTATTATTCAAAGAATTTATGATCTATTCAACGAATTGTTTCAGGAAGTGATCATCGTCACCAATCAGAAGGATCTGTTTTCAGATTTCGACTCAAAAATTTATTCAGATCTTATTCCCAACAAAGGGGCATTAGGAGGTTTGTATACGGGAATATTCTTCTCCTCTTTCCGTCATTCCTTTTGTGTCCCTTGTGATATGCCCTTCATAAGAAAATCTTTAGTTGAATATTTGATCGAGAATATGAAGGATGAGGATGTCATTGTCCCTCGCACAAAAGATGGACTAGAGCCCTTGCATGCGATCTATTCTAAAGATTGCCTAGATCCTATCAGGATGACGATCGACAAAGGAAAATACCGCATTATCGATTTTTATCACCTCGTCAGAGTTAAAATCGTTGAAGAAAAGGATTTCCTTTCATTAGATCCTTGGAGAGAGTCATTTATCAATGTGAATACGCCAGAAGAATTACGATCTCTTAGAAGAGACAGAGAATCACATTTAAAATGAAAAACAGAATAAGTTATTACCTTTTTTCTCACTATTGTTTTCAGGGGCTTCTTCTTTGCTGTGGGGAGAATGGTCAACCTAACCCCAATCACCAAGAGATAATGAGATATTTTGGAATTTTGGCCGTTGGAATTTCGGTCATTGTTTAGCTATTGGTATTTGTAATTTGCTCAGAAAGCTCATTCAGTTTCTTGTAATCCAATTCCCACATCGATCCCATAAAACGTTAACAGCGCCAACACCGTTTCTTCCATGGGGGCATTCCCGCATCGCTCGCCAATTCCGCCGATGGTCGTCTGGAGCACTTCCGCTCTGGATAGAACCGCCATGATGGAAAGATTCATAAATAAGCAGAAGGTATCGCCTGCAATAAATAATAAAGTAATTGAGTGCATTTGGCGCTAAAACGAGTCGGATTATGCAGTTGACAAATGTGGAGGAAAACTCATATTTTTTATCCCCACCCCCTCAGTTGGTAGTACTCCTTAAGCATAACCTCGAGATCTTCGGGTTGAATCGTTTTTCCGGTTTCCTGGAGAACCTCGCGAAAGAATCGACGAGGGAGTTTATCCTCTTTCTTGGTCATCCCTTCTCTCTGATTGAAGACCCGTGCCAGATGGATAATCTCAGAGGCCATGGTTTTAAGTTCTCTTTTTTTAAGTGAGAGGCCACAGGCCGACTTGATGATTCCCTGGAGGTCTTTCCACGTGATTAAGTCTCGATAAAAACGGCAAAGGATGAGTGCATCGAAGAGGGCCATCTTATCTTCAAAATCGACAAAAAGTTTCGCCTTCCCCTTTACTTGATCCGGATTAATCTGGCCAGAAAGTTCAGACTTGTAAAAGGTAGCCCTGAGATGGCATGCGCCCCGGTCAGAGGTTGCATAAGCAAGGCCCATCCCCTTCAGAACCCTGGGATCAAAACCGGCGGGCTCCAGACCTTTCACATGAATCGCTTTTTCTTCCATCCCCCAGACCATTGCGGCATGTCGAACCCCTTCGGATAGAATCCTCCCCACTCCCTTTCGATAAGCAATCTTTTTTAAGGTTTCAACAATCCCATCCACATCTCCATAATTGAATTTCTCTTTAATTTTTCCTTCCTTCGAGGCCTCAATTGCGAAGGCCGCCAAATTTCCGGCTGTAATGGTATCCATCCCGAGGCGGTTACAGAGGTCGTTGATATAGATGATCTCCTCGATGGAATTCACCATACAGAGCCCCCCAAAGGCATAGATGGTCTCGTATTCAGGACCCCTAATTCGAAGTCCTCGGTGCCTACCCTGTTTGATCTCCGAGATGTTTCCACATGCCATGAAACAGTGAGGGCAGGCTGAGGAACTCACCTTACAGTGTTCCATTAAACTTTCTGCGCTGATCCCTTCCCAACCCTCCAATGACCCTTTGGACCAATACTGGGTGGGAAAGGCGCCAATGGTGTTCATGATGGAGACCAACGCGGGGGTTCCATATTTTTTATACATCTGAACGGTTTGATTATCCTTGACCCGTTCTTTGAACTCTTCAGCCAATCTTCTCAGAGAGGGATAGTCAGCGAGCTTTCGTCGCTTCTGCCCATGGAAGACGAGGCCCTTCAGCTTCTTTGATCCCATTACAGCACCGATTCCTGCCCTTCCGAAGGAACGCCCGTGCTCGCTCTCGATCACCGCAAATTTGACCAGATTTTCCCCGGCTGGACCGATGACCAATGCCCCAGCCCCTTGTATCCCAACTTTTTTGAGGATGGCATCTTCCGCTTCGTAAGTCTCTTTCCCCCATAGGTCATCGGCAGAGTGGAAGACGACTTTTTCATCATTGATCTCAAGAAAAGTGGGATGATCCGCTTTCCCTACAATGACGATAGCATCGTAACCGGTCCGGCTAAGAGATAAAGTGACTTTTCCTCCGGAGTATGATTCGGAATAGATTCCGGTCTGAGGGGATTTGGTGAAGACCCCATATCGGCTGGACCCATAAAAAGGAGTGTCAGCCAGGGGGCCCAGGGCGAAGATTAGGCGGTTTTGAGTGGAAAAGGGATCGATATGGAGTGGAATTTCCTTCAAAAGAAGAAAGGATCCTAAGCCTTTTCCTCCCAAATATGATCGTAGAATCGATTCAGGGACGGGTACAACCGTTGTCTTTTCCTTGGTAAGATCGATTCGGAGAAGTCGATTAAAAAATCCTTTCATTGCCTGTTTTCTACCGTATCGAAGGCCGCCAAGAAGCAGACAGGTGGGTGAAAAAGCTTTTGAGCGGAAACGTTTAAGTCCTTTTGCTAATAAGGCCCAATGCTACGTATAACCTTCACTTTCGGAATGGAGCGAGGTGACCCATCACATTTAATAACGACCGCATTCTGAAGCTTTGGAAGCCCGTCCGGGTGGTTTCAACCACTTTTTGTTATCTCCCTCCAAATTTTTCACACCTTAAGGGGATTGAGGGGGATTTAAATAGAGGACTCAGCAAGTTCTCTAATGGCGACCCTTTTATTATTATCCTCCAAGATAAGCTTCTTTAACCCTTGGATTTCCTGCCAAATCCTTTGGTGCACCTCGCAAGATAATTTTGCCCAACTCCAATACAACCGCCTCATGGCAAAGGGTAAGCGCCTTTTTGGCATTTTGTTCAACCAACAGAATAGTGATACCCTTTTCGGGTAAGTTCTTAATCACCTTAAAAATCTCATTAACCATAAAAGGCATCAAACCCACCGAAGGTTCATCCAATAGCAGCAATCTTGGGCGGGCCATTAGCCCACGCCCTATGGCCAACATCTGTGCCTCACCTCCGCTCAGTGTTTTCGCCCTTTGTTTTCGTCGCTCTTTCAGGATGGGAAACATACGATACACTTCTTCAGCATCCCTCTGAACCTCAAGTTGATCTTTTCTCTGGTAGGCACCCATTAGCAAATTTTCTAAGACGCTGAAATCGGGAAATATTCTTCTTCCTTCCGGAATTAAAACGATTCCCATACTGACTCGTTCATGTGGAGATTTTTGGGAGATTTCTCGATTGTCAATCTTTATACTTCCCTTATTGTTTCCGATTAGGCCCATGATTGTGTTTAGAAGGGTTGTTTTCCCGGCCCCATTTGCCCCCAAAACTGATAAAATTTTCCCCTTCTCTAACTTTAATGAGACACCTTTCAGCGCCTGGACTTTTCCATAAGATACTTCGATGTTACTGAGTTCAAGCAATTTGCTCCTCCTCGCCCAAATAGGCCTTAATAACCAGAGGATCATTTTGTATTTCCATTGGTAATCCTTCAGCAATTTTTTTTCCATATTCTAATACGACAATTCGATCACATATCTCCATGGCGACTTCCATATTATGCTCAATCAAGATTACCGTTTTGTCCTCTCTTCGGAGTCTTTTTACCAGATCCATTTGAGAAGAGATTTCTTGATGTGACAATCCCGAAAAGGACTCATCAAGTAAGACCAAGAGTGGGGAAATCGCTAAAGCTCTTGCGATTTCAAGTCTTCTGAGCAAACCCAGGGGCAGGTTCTTTGCAAGCTCGTTTTCGTAACCGTCGAGTTCTACTCGTTTCAGTAAATCCCTGGCCTCCTGGATGAAACTTTCTTTATTAAAAGACATTAAGCTCGAAATAAATTTGCTGCAAAATTTCGCTCCAAGTGCTGAGAGGACATTTTTCCTCACTGATAAATCGCGAAGGGGCCGAACAATTTGAAATGTTCTTGCAATTCCAAATGCCGCTATCTGGTTGGGCTCCTTACCCTCGATATTCTGTCCGTCAAATAAGATCTTTCCGCTATTTGGTTTGAACACTCCAGAAATTAAGTTGAAAAGCGTGGTCTTGCCGGCACCGTTAGGCCCGATAACGCCAAGAATCTCTTGACGCTCAACCGAGAAATTCACGTGATCTAAAGCCATCAGACCACCAAAACTTTTTGTTAAATATTCAGCGATTAATAGGGGCATAATTCGTTCTGAAACGTGCAGTCAATCTTTTCCAAGACGAGTAAATTTTATCCCAAATATAACTTCGATCCCCTAAAATACCTTGGGGTTCGAAAAGCATCATAAAAACAAGAAGTAGACCATAAATCGAGTTTCGATATTCTGAAATAAATCGAAATAACTCGGGCATCATTGTCATGAAAATGGCACCGAAAAGTGTTCCTCTGATAGTTCCGATGCCTCCAAAGACTACCATGACTACGATATAAATCGAAGGAAGGAAGCCAAAGTCATAAGGAGTTATATACGTCATATAATGAGCATAAAGGACGCCGCCACATCCGCAGTAGGTTGCACCAATAATAAACGCATAGAGTTTGAATTTTCGCGTATCAATTCCCAAAATCGATGTGACCATCTCGTCCTCTCGAATACTTTCCCATGCCAACCCTATCCAAGAATTAATCAATTTATAATTTAATGCAACACAAATGATGACCATGGCGAAAACCATAAGTAGATAAATTTCCTTGGAAACAGATGTTCCAAATAGTTTGGGCATTGGTATCCCCCCAATACCTACGGGGCCACCAAAATAAGGAAGATAAATCAACAATGATTCAAAAACAAAAGAAATTCCTATGGTAATGACGACCAAAAAATCTTCCTTTACTCTTAAGGCAGGTAAGCCTGTGATAAAGCCCATGATTGCTGAGAAGATAAGAGCCACGGGAAGAGCCGTCCAGAATGGAAAGCCGAACCTAGTCGTGAGGAGCGCGGACGTGTAGGCTCCGACTCCCATATAAACAGCCGTCCCCAAATGGAACTGGCCAGCGTAGCCGGAGATTATATTAAAGCCCAGACCAGCTATAATCCAGGCGCCAACGAAAATTAGTATGGTTAAAGTATACTCACTAAACATGTCATTACTCTTTCCCAAAGAGACCCGCAGGTCTGAAAAGGATCAAGACGATAAGGAAAAACATCGCAATACCTTCTCGTGAGAGTGGAACATGCGTATAAGTTGTTATAAACGTTTCAGTAAGGCCTAAAAGCAATCCGGCCAACACGGCTCCCAATAAGCTGCCGAATCCTCCAATGACAATGAGCGCCAGGGCCTTGTACGAAAAGACGTCGCCCATGGAAGGGTAAACAGCATTATACAGAATTGCTACTAATATGCCACCCACTGCTGATATGGCAGATCCAATAAAAAAAACAAACTGAATTGATCTTTCCACGTTTATACCCATGATCTTCGATGCATCCAAATCTTGTGATATTGCACGGATTGCATAACCTATCTTCGTTTTGTTCATAATAAACCATAAAATTGCAAAAATAATGAAAGTAAAAACATAAATTAGGATATCTATTCTTGATAAGCTTATTTCGCCTATGTTGACTCTTTGTCCCAGATCCAGAGGGAAAGGCCGTTGTAAAGGGCCGGCTAATATCCGAGCTAAATCGGACATAAAAATGAATAGGCCAACACTGGCAATTAAGGCAACCGCTCTTGGAAGAGGTATCATCGGCCTGTAAATAAATCGTTCGATAGCAAGACCTATTAAACCACAGAAAAACATTGCTCCAATCACAGCCAACAAGAAATTGTGGGTCAGGAGATAAAATAGCAGTCCAGTATAAGCCCCAGCAACATACACACCCGCATTGGCGATGTGAAGAATTCGAAGCGTTCCATAAATCATGGTGATACCAATTGTTATAAGGGCATAGACAGATCCTAAGACGAAACTATTCAAAATCTGCTGAACAATTGTCGATATCATGTATTCACCTGGAGTTATAAGGTATGATTTTAGCAGGGGGGACCCTGGTCATCTTAGAGTCCCCCCTCTAATATCGCAAATAGTCAGGTTACTTGTAGTACTGATACCACGGTCTTGGATCGATCAGTGATTTATCTTGAACATATTTTATGAGGTTGAAATTCTTCTTATCATCATCATATGAGCCTATAGCAATCGGCAACATTGGCTCTCTCAGCTCTGTATACTCAACCACTACCCCTCCAATGTTCTTAAACCCTTTCGTCTCCATTAACGCCTTAACAATTTTGTCCGAGTTCGTTCCCCCTCGTTTAATAGCATCTAAAAGGAGGCGAGTCGCATCATAGGTGAGCCCGGTCTCATGAGTAACATAATTGATTTTAAATTCTCTTTCCCATTCTTCTGCAAGTTTCTTCGTATAAGGATCATAGCCAGTGAGGAATTCGAGTATTCCGATTGCCCCATTGCCCTTTTTCCCTACGGAACTGAACCAGTCCACGCCTGACAGACTACAGGCTCCATAGAATTGGGCTTTAGGAAATACTCCCAAATCGTGCCCTTGTATTGCAATTGTTACATTGGAGGCAGCGAATCCTGATATGAAAACGGCATCCGGGTTTAGGGATTTTATGTGAGTGAGGTGGGAGCGAAATTCCTTTTCTCCAGGTGAATATAATGCTTTGTAGACAATCTTTCCCCCGAATTTCTCCAAGCCCACTTCCATTCCATTTCCGATTCCTCTTCCGTATTCTTCGTCTTGGATGAAAAGAGCGAAGTTTTTAAAGCCCTTTTCTTTAACTGCATGATGTGCCATTACATATCCTTGAACATCCCCCACACTGCACCACCTGAAACAGTAAGGGTGATCCTTTACGATATTCAAAGCATTAGAAAAGGAGGCGACCATAGGGATTTTCAAAGAGTTTATAACTGGAGCAGCGGCAATATTGGTGAGGCTTACGGACCCGGCAATTACAGCTGCTACTTTATCTTGCTCTATCATCTTTCGGGCTACGGAGACAGCCTCCTTTCTATCCCCTCGATCATCATATTCGTATAGCTTAATCTGTCTCCCGTCTATACCACCTTGAGCATTTACTTCTTTAATAGCAAATTGGGCCCCCTTTAGAGCCTGCGTACCCATATCAGCAAAGCGGCCTGTATGTGGGCCAAAGATTCCAATTTTGATAGGTTCCTTTTCAGCAGTAAACCCGATAGGTACTGTTCCCAGAAGGAGAATTGTACCCACCAAAGATAAGACTAAGAGTTTTTTGAAAATTTTCATAGCTACCCCTCCTTTTTCCTTCTCAGTTATCCCTATTCCTTCAATCTTGTTTTTGAATAAAAACTGATTCACCTCCCTTCCTTTGCATTGTTAAGTTGACCCAGATCGAACAGTCTCATTAAAATCTTGGTAAGAAATTAAGAAAACAATATACAAAATAAAAAAATATGTCAAGAAAAAAATCTCAAAAACAAATATCGAGACAATAGATACCTGTAAAAACTATATAAAATTAAGTAGTTGAAAATAATTTCGTAATTTCAGCGAAGGAAAACTGTACTTTTATAAAAGAATCTCAAAATTTTTTTCTTGACAAAATTTTAAAAAAGGTGTAATTGAAAAAAACAAAATACAAAAATAATTTATATACTATTCCCTTGTCAAAGGAAAATGATAAAATGAATCTTCCTTACCCGAAGGAATTTGATTTTAAGCTTAACTTACCTCACCCTCAGATTATTGTTAACCAAGTAGCTAATCTCCTTCGGGAAGGAATAGCGATTGGAAAGTTTCCTATGGGCGAAAAGCTCAAAGAGAAAGAATGTTGCTTAGCACTCGGGGTTAGCCGAACTCCTTTTCGCCAAGCACTCCATATTCTGTCGCTTGAGGGACTTGTCGAGCTATCCCCCCGCCGGGGAGCTTTTGTTTCAAGACTCGATCAGAAAGATGCTGAAGAACTTTATCAGATTCTTGGAATGATAGAAAGCTTTGTAGCTAAGCAGGGGATATTAAATGGGAAGTACGATGTCACTCGTTTCACAGAGATTCTTTCAAACATGGGAAAGCAGATTGATGAGAGGAATTTAAAAGGTATTATGGAGGCGAACTCAGATTTCCACCATGCGATAGTTGAACAGGGGGGCAATAAGAGACTTATTGCCATCTATAATACCGTTTGGAACCCAACGCGGATATGCCAAACTCTTGGTTTGGTATCACACGAGGATTGGATGGAATCTCTGTGCGAGCACAAAAGGATTGTTTATGCAATTCAGCAGTGGGATGTCGAAGGAATTGTCAGGTTATGCGAGGAACATAATCTAAATCGATGCGAAAGGGTGGTCTCTCGTCTTTTTGAAAGATTTCTTGGAGTAAAAGAAACCATGCATGATGGTAAGGAGGTGGCTAAATGAAAAGAAAAGTCATTAGATCTAAAGTTACTGCGCCATGGCCATTCCTCTCTTCAGCCGTAGAATACGGCGGAGTGGTTTATGTTTCAGGCGTGGTCCCTTACGAACTAAATACGGGGAAGATGAAGCGGGGGAGTATAGAAGAGCAGACCAAAGTTTGTTTAAGGAACCTTAAAGAGGTACTCAAGTCTGCCAATAGCTCATTGGAATTAGTTCTCAAAATTCAGGTGTATTGCAGTAACAGTGGGCATTATGAGAGATTCAATAAGGTTTACATTGAATATTTTCCAAAGGATCCGCCGGCCAGGACTTTTATCACCGTAGGTTCCTTCGGAATAGATTTTGATATTGAAATGGATGCTATTGCCGCTTTAAAGGAATAGTGTCAAACAGGGGAGTTTCGGGGATAGTCGTGAATTTTTATTTAAAATCCAGACGAGAAGGAGGGTCAAATATGTGAAAGCAAAGAGGTCCACATTTTTTGTCAGGTTAAGAAATTCTAAAAAGATAAGGAGGCCTGAAGATGCTAAGACAAAGGGAAGCAATCGGATTGTGTAGAATTCAGGGGCACGATCAATGCCAGGTTAAGTTCACGGTTAATGAAGAGACAGGTGAAATAATCGGTGGTCCGAACAGTGTTGCGGGGTCGCCACTAACTACCTGGACGAAAGTTGAAGGTTGCGTAAGGATACGTCATTATCTAGAGTGGAATAATCATGCGGATAGGCTAAATTACCCGCTGAAGAGAGCCGGTAAGCGGGGAGAGAACAAGTGGAAACAGATTTCGTGGGATCAGGCTTTTGATGAGATTGCGGATAAACTCCGTGAAATCAAAGAGGTTGATGGACCTGAAAAGTTGGCTCTCCTAAGCGGGTTCTACAATAGCCAATGGGATATTTCCCGTTTTGCAAACCTTTACGGTACTCCTAACATTGACAGCCTTAACGCTAGAATCTGCGGCGGATTAGAATACTGGGTTAACGTTCTAATCTATGGAGCACCAGCGCATTATGGGCCTCCGGATCCCGAGAAGTGCCAATTAGTTGTACTGTGGGCAAATCGCCCAAGCAGCCAATTTCCAATAAAATGGGATAGTGAAAGGAAAGTCCCGCACAGAATAGTTATTGATCCACGCTGGATCGATGAATGCAAAGGTGCCGACCTTTGGCTTAAAATCCGCCCGGGAACAGATACCGCCTTGGCCCTTGCGTGGTTGAACGTTATTATTAATGAGAACCTTTATGATAAACAGTTTGTTGACAAATGGACAGTTGGATTTGATCGATTAAAGGAGAGGGTGCAACAGTATGACCCACGAAAGGTTTCAGAGATTACAGGAATTCCGGCGAAAGATATAGTAGCTTCGGCTAAACTCTATGCGACTACAAAGCCTGCCTCCATCGTATGGGGGAGTCCATGTGGGTATAGTGGGTTAAACGCCGCTAGGGTCGAACAAGCTCGGTGTTGTTTGCGTGCAATCACCGGCAATGTTGGCGTTCTCGGTGGTAATCACTTCAATATAACCTATTCAAAGCAGCAACCCCTTCATGAGTTGGAGCTTGCGGACAGGATGCCTCCGGATAAGATTACCAAGGCGTTGGGTGGAGGCAAATACAGGGCGATGACTTGGCCGGGATATTACATGGTTCCGGATAAAGCAAGAGCTTACGCGAGGAGTTTTGTAAATCGCGGAGCTCCCATGGTTACCATTTATAATGCGATGAGGACAGGAACACCGCATCCTATCAAAGGGGCGATCATCACCGCCTGCAACCCGATGGCTACATTCAGCCAAAGCCGGCATGTCTATGAAGCTTTGATGAATACAGAGTTCGTGGTCAGCATCGACTTGATACATACGCCTACAACCATGCTTGCGGACTATGTATTGCCAGCAACCTCCTGGTTGGAATCTCCGCAGATAGGTTATCTGGAGTTCAAGTATATACTTTATACAGGGCAACGGGTTTTGCCGAAGAGCGTTCCAGGAAAGTACGACCGGCGTGATGATTATGATATCTGGCGAGAGTTAGGAATAAGGCTTGGCCAGGAAAAAGATTGGCCTTGGAAGACCCTTGAAGAATGCTACGATTGGCGCCTTGAACCAACAGGAATGACCTTCAAAGAATTCTCGGAAAAGAAGCTCTGGGATATCCAACCTCTCGTGGACCGGGAATATGAAAAGGAAGGCTTCAATACTCGATCAGGAAAGGTCGAGCTAGCATCCAGTGTGTTTGAGGATTTAGGTTACGATCCTTTGCCCTATTACGAAGAGCCGCCTGAAAGCCCGATTAGAACTCCAGAACTTGCGAAGAAATACCCATTGATCGCCATAACGCTTAAGTCCCAAATCTTTTACCAATCCTCGTATCGCAACAACGCTTCGTTGAGAAAACTTCACCCAGATCCACTCGTGGAGATCCACAAAGATGTAGCTGCCAAGGAAGGGATAAAGGATGGGGATTGGGTATCTATTGAGAATCAAAATGGACGTATTCGGATGAAAGCTAAAATTTCCGAAACAATACGGCCGGATACGGTCTGTCTTGATTTCGGGTGGTGGTACCCGGAAAAAAAAGGGGCGGAACCCTCTCTTTTTGGGATCTGGGAATCGAACTGTAATGTGTTGTGTTCAGATGATCTTGAGTATGCGGGACGCGAATGTGGAAACTGGCATCTGAGTACCTTCCTGGTCAAGACGAATAGGGTGAAAATCAGCAAAGCCGATTAATAAACAATCAGCCATGGTGAGGAATTGCTCCAGTTCCTCGCCATGATTTTCTTTTCTCCCTGCTAAAGAGAGATTGAAAGGAGGTTTTAATGAGACAGCGAGGCAAACTTGCTCTTTCGGGAAGTGTCATGGCTGCGATCATCGCTGCCGTTCTGATTCTTGGGAGTTCCTTTTCGGAAGCCCAAACCTACACCATGCGTGTGGGGCATTCGCTGTATATCGTTTATCCAAAATAGTTGGCGATCGTTCAGAGGTGAGGATTGCCGCGGAATAATTGAGAAGGCCATAAACTTTAACCCTAAAGAGACACGAAAATCGAGATTCGGAGGTCTGGGATGAAAAAAGAGAGCCTTTCCTTCGGAAAAGCAATGGGGATGAAGGTCGCATTTTCTAATGCCATAGCCGTCGAGATGTCTCAGTTGAAAAGATTCGTCTGGATCTCAGGGCAACTGGCTTATGACGAAAATGAGAAACTCATGGGCATCGGGGACATCGAGGCACAGACTGAACAATGCATTAAGAATATTGAATCCGCTTTGAGCAGCATGGGTGGGAGCCTGGAGGACGTCGTTCAAGTAACCGTATTTGTGAAAGAGATGAGCGGTTTGAAAAAAATCCATGAAGCGCGGTTGAAGTATTTTAAAGAACCTTTTCCCACAAGCACCCTCGTGGCGGTGAAGGGTTTCGTTCATCCCGATGCTCTCATTGAAATCAATGCGGTGGCTGCGATCTAGCTCAAAAGGGATGGAATCTCGTCTGAGGAAGGAGGAGACGATGGATAAAAAAAATTTCCAAGAAGTTCGAATTCCAGGCGGTTATGCTCGAGCTTTCAGGGTGAAGGCTGGACAATACCTGTCAATCATCGATGTTGAAGGAAAGCAGACGGCCGACTTTGTCGCTTTTAGTGACAAGGATAGGAACGAATATCTTTCTCCCCACCATACGAGGGTCTCGCTGATGACGCTTCGGCCCAAGGTGGGAGACAGGCTTCGAACCAACCTACGGATGCCGATTTTTGAAATTGTGGAGGACACGGTAGGGAGGCACGATCTTTTGATCCCGGCTTGTGATAAACAGCGGTATTTAGTCGACTATGGGGTGAAGGACCACCGAAGTTGTGTTGAGAACTTCTTGGAGGCCTTCAGTTCCCATGGGATCACAAGGATCCCCGATCCGGTCAATATCTTTCAGAATACTGAATTTCGTGAAGATGGAACGCTTTTCATGATTCCTGGCCTTTCGAAGGCTAATGACAGGATCGTGCTCCGGTCATTAATGGATACGCTCTGCGCAATTTCAGCATGCCCCATGGACCTTAATCCTGTTGGGGGAGACAGGGTGACGGATATCTTGATCAGGATTCAGGAGAATTTTTAATGGTTTCATGAATGCAGGTCTTCCCCAATGACAATGACATGGAGGTAGGAAATGGGCGGTTACCGAAATCTGAGGGAAGTGTTGTCCCCATTGTCACCAGAGGTCCCATGGTTTGGTTACCCTCTGGGCTTGTGGGGTGAAGAGAACGAAGAGGAAGCCCAAATGGCCACCCGAGTTGAATATTATAAGATCGGAGAGAGGCTAACATCCCGGCGTGTCCCAAGCGAGTAGACTGGAAGGACCCATTAATGATGGTCCGAACGAAGATGGTTAAAGTAGCGGCTGTCCAAGGCATGCCTTTTATACCTATGAATAAGAGGACTACCGTTAAGAAAGCATGCGATCTGAAAGCCGCTTTTGATGGAGCAGACCTCGTTGCCTTTTTCGAAAAGTTCATTCCGATGTTTCATCATTGGATATTGCCACTGGGATGATCTTGGAGCCCATTCAGATTCCGGGAGAGGAAACTATTGTCTCAGATGAGGTAGCATAGATAGCTGGGACTTCATGGCGATTCGCCATGGTGATGCGAATTGGTTTCGCGGTTATGCAAAGAACACGGGTCGAACTAGTGTCGCCGGGTCATCTCTCATATTCTTATCTATTTGAGGGCTCAACAAAGTCAGAATGAATAGAGATTTTCGGAAATCGATAGACCATGGAAAAGGAACCCTCGTTCTTATTCGGGATTGCCCAAAAGCCAAACGGCGTGGGACCTTTTAAATCCTATTTCTTTCTCTTTAATTCAGGGCAATCTCCTGTCTTGAATACGACTATCACCAAAAGAGGAGAATTTTATTATCTCGTCAACCAGATGAGAATTGCTTCGGAGTTCCAGCAGAGCCCCCGTCTCTGGTGGAGGGTCCGGTCGATTGCCCCTAATAAGAGGAAGATGAAGAAGACGGGAGGGGTAAGTGCACGACATCTACCCGATAAAGAGATCGTTTTGGCTGAGCAAAACTTTCCCCCTAGAGAACCTATTCGCTTCATTCTCTGGTTAGAGATCACTTACACTGAAGCCTTGGAACGAAAAAAAGATCTCCTTCTTTGTGCCTTAGAACCGGATGGTGTCAATCTTCTTCCTATCCTTACTAGTGAAGATCCTTACCAAGTCATCTCGAAAAGGGTGAGAGAGCTTATGTAAGCAATGAATTCAAACGAACGAACGAAACTGAGGAGGAGACAATGGAAGAAACAAAGGAGTATGAAGTAAAAGTAGGGCTTTGCAAGATGTGCGACCACGACCAATGCCATGTGAAATGTATTCTGGATGCTGGACGGTTAGAAAGGGTGGAAACCCTTCATGGGTCCCCTTTCACCTGCTGGTTTAAGATTGAGCAATGTCCAAAACAGAAGGGAACCATTGAGCAAGCCTATCATAAGGATCGGTTAAACTATCCTTTGAAAAGGATAGGGGAGAGGGGATCGAACAAGTGGGAGACGATCTCCTGGGATCAGGCCATTGACGAAATTGCGGAGAAGCTGCTCGCGATCAAGAAGAATCATGGTGCGGAAGCGGTCGCCGCGATTTACGGGTTTTATAATGAGCAATGGGATGTGGCCCGTTTTATGAACCTCTGGGGATCTCCGAACACCGATTCCCTGGATGCCAGGATCTGTGGAGGTTTGGAGGCCTGGATCAACATCATTACTTACGGTGGGATCGCTCACTATGGACCCCCGGATCCTCGAAACACCAACCTTCTTGTCTTATGGGCAAACCGCCCCTCTGTCACGAATCCCATTAAGTGGGACTTTGGTATGCGAATTCCTCACCGAATAGTAGTAGACCCTCGCTGGATCGATGAGTGCGAGGGAGCAGATATGTGGATTAGACTCCGACCTGGTACCGATACGGCTTTAGCACTGGGATGGCTTAACGTCATTATTAATGAAGGTCTATATGACAAGGAGTTTGTCAATAAGTGGGTTTATGGCTTTGATGAGTTGAAGAAACGTATCCGAGAGTACTCACCTGAAAAAGTATCAGAGATCTGTTGGGTTCCAGCCAAGCAGGTAATAGACTCAGCACGGCTTTATGCTTCCACCAAACCTGCCTACCTTCAATGGGGAAGCCCATCCGCCTATTATGGTCTAAATTCTGGTCAGACAGAGCGAGCCAAGTGCTGCCTTCGGACGATCACGGGAAACCTTGAAGCGGTTGGAGGTAATCAAATCATTCGTCCCTACTCAAAACAGGTAAAGCTCACCACACTGGAAATGTCCGAGAAGCTCTCCGAAGGCCAGATGAAAAAAGCTCTCGGTTCAGATCGGTTTAAGGTCATGACCTGGCCTGGATGGAGCCTTATTCCTGATGATCTAAGACGCAATATACGCGCCTCGGTTGCCCGTGGGGCCCCTGTTTCAGCGATTATGACCGCTGCTCGCACAGGGAAGCCTTATCCTATTAAAGCGATGTTCAGCTCTGCCGGAAACCCGATGCTTGTTATGAGCAATACTCATCACGTTTACGAGGCGATTCAGAACCTTGAACTTCTTGTCAGTCTGGAGATGTGGATGACTCCCACCGCGGTCCTCGCTGACTACGTTTTGCCTGTCACCTACTGGGTAGAACGTCCCCAGGTTTCTTTCCTCGAGCATGCCAATTCGTTAATCACCGGTCAACGGGTTCTTCCCAAGAAGATCGAAGGGAAGTTTGATCGTTGGGACGACTATGACTTCTGGAGTGCCTTGGGAAGGAGAGTGGGACAGGCAGAATTCTGGCCATGGAGGAGCCTCGAAGAGGTCTATGATTATCGATTGGGTCCGACCGGAATGAAATTTGAAGAGTTCGCCAAGATAAAGACGTGGGACACAGAGCGCCTCCCCCATAGGGCTTATGAAGATGAAGGGTTCAAGACACCTACTGGCAAAGTAGAACTCTTTTCCACGATCTATGAGAAGCTGGGCTATGATCCCCTTCCGGCCTTTGAGGAACCCGCTGAATCTCCCTATCGAACTCCAGAACTTGCCAAAGAGTTTCCATACATCGTCATCTCCTGTAAGCCTCGAGTCTATATCCATTCGTCTCACCGACAAGTGAAGGCGCAGCGCGCTATGGCACCAGAACCGGTTTGTGAAATTCATCCGGAGACCGCTAAAAAGCATGGGATCAACGACGGCGAGATGATGTGGATTGAAACAAAGAGAGGGAAGATCAAACAGAAAGCAAAGTACTTTGACAAGATGGATCCCCGCGTGATCAATCCTGACTTCGGCTGGTGGTTTCCTGAGAAAGAAGGGGCGGCCCCTTCACTTTTTGGTGTCTGGGAAGCCAATGTCAATGTACTGACGGATGATGAACTGGATACTTGTGGTCAGGACTGCGGCAACTGGTACTTAGCAGTTCATCAAGGAAGAGTCTCGAAAGTCAAGTAGAAAACGTTAAGGCTGGGAGTATCCGGTGGGGGTTCATCACATTTCCATCTGGCGTTTCTTGCTTACGGTCAAGTGAAAAAATATCAAAAAGGAGTCGACTATGGTTATCCGGACTAAAAAGGTAAAAGTAGCAGCCGTCCAAACTATGCCAATTCTTCCCATGAATAAGAAGGCAACCGTTGAGAAGGCCTGTCATCTGATCGAAGAAGCCGCCGCTCATGGAGCAGAACTGGTCGTTTTCTCCGAAGGGTTCATCCCAATGTTTCCCAACTGGTCCATGGATATGCAGAATGAGGGCGAGTGGTCGGATCTTCTTACCGAGATGATCCTCAACTCCATCGAGATTCCAGGTGAAGAGACAATGATTTTAGGTCAGGTGGCAAAGAAGGCTGGGGCTTACGTGTGCATGGGTTGTAATGAAGTGATCGATCATTACCCTGGCGTTCTTTACAATTCTTTATTTTTCTTAGGCCCTAATGGCGACGTGATCAGTCATCACCGGAAGCTTACCCCCTCTCACAGGGAAAGGGTGTTGCATGCAAGGGGAAATGCGGAAGATCTTTTCCACGTCGTGGAGACACGGATCGGAAGAATCGGAGGGCTCATTTGCTATGAGCACCTCCAACCTTTATTTAAATATGCCATGATGACCCAGGGTGAACAGATCCATTGCGCCTGCTGGCCCGGGTGGCCTGGCTTCCCGCCTCCTGGGCGATCCAATTATCCCATTATTGATACCATGTCACGGGCGTATGCTATCGAAGCGGCCTGCTTCGTTGTGCTTGCTTCTCCATGGCTTCCAACTGAACTTCAAGTCAAATACGACAAAGAAGGCTATGCCGGCATGAAGAATGCGCATTGGGGATTTGTTGGGGGGAGTGGGGTCATTAATCCCCTTGGCCAGTATATTGCCGGGCCACTCACGGATAGCGATGGTATTGTATATGCTGAAATCGAACTGATGGAGATTATTAGAAGGAAATGTTACATTGATCCTGTTGGTAAAGATTCCAGGTGGGATGTGATACGGCTCGATGTCGAACAGGGGATTTTCGCGCCTTACAGGACCGGATTTCCAAAGATCAAACAGGAGGGTGAACAAAAGGGGGCTCCAGAAAGTAGTCAACTCCAAGAACTAAAAGACCAGATCCAGAAGCTGAACAAGGAAGTCGCAAGAGTTAAGGCAAATAAGTAAGGGGGCTCCGCTCCGCAAAGGGCCCGATTCTTTGAAGGAGAATTTTATGAAAGTGGCATTAGTCGGCTGCGGTGCTATGGGAAAAGTGATTGCGAAAGCTATTCTGGCAAATGAGATACCGGGGGCCCAACTTGTAGTTGTCGCTGAGGTCAAACCCACGGAGGAAATCCGAGAGATATCAAAGAAAACAGGATTTCCTTTGGTGAGCAAGCCTGAAGAAGTGTTGAAATATTCACCAGATCTTGTTATTGAAGCGGCCGAACAAGAGGTTGTTCGGGAGTATGCTCCTTTATTCGTGAAGGCAAGAAAGGACATTATGATTATGAGCGTAGGAGCCCTGGCGGATATCCATTTCCTAAATGAGCTCCTCGGCTTAGCTATGAGTCAAGGGGTGAGAATCATCGTTCCCTCCGGCGCGATAGGGGGACTGGATGTCATTAAATCTGCGAATGTCGGGAAACTTACCGAAGTTACGATTCGGAATATCAAACCTCCGCAAGCCCTTGAAGGAGCTCCCTTCGTTGTAAGGAATAAAATAGATTTGAGGTCAATCAGCACACCTACCCTGATATACGAAGGATTCGCCGAAGAAGCAGCCAGAGAGTTTCCCAGGAATGTGAATGTGGCTGTGGCTCTAAGCCTCGCCGGCATTGGACCCGCAAAAACGCGGGTCATCGTTATTGTCGATCCCGGAGAAACTCGGAACGTCCATGAGATCATAGCCAAAGGGGACTTCGGAGAAGCCAAGCTAACGGTAGCTAGCCTGCCCTCGCCTGACAACCCTAAGACTAGTCATTTAGCTGCACTGAGTGCTATTGCCACACTGAGGAATCTGACGAATCCTCTTCAGGTAGGTACCTAAAGCGTATTGATTCTTGTATCTCAAGATTTAGGTTGAAAATGGACCTTTGGTGTAAAATTGGGGGGAATGGATGATGAAGAAAAAAGTCCTAAGCGCGGAAGAAGCGGCAAATCTAATTGATTCAGGCGATACGGTTGCCGTGGCTGGGCATGGATCTGTTCAGTTGCCGGATAAGGTGTTGCAAAGTTTGGAAAACCGTTTTCTGGTCACTGGAAAACCACGGGACCTCACATTGCTTCTCCCGGTAGCGCCCGGGGCGCTCAAAGGAACCGGATCAGATCGTTTGGGGCATGAAGGATTGGTGAAGAGACTTGTGACGCCATGCGTCAACTATTTTGAACAACGCCGCATTACCGAGTTAATCCTTCAAAACAAGATCGAAGCCTATCTCTTTCCGATGGGCGTGATGTTCCGGTTGCTTCAAAGTATTGCAGGTCGTGAATTGGGAGTCTTTACTTGCATTGGCCTCCACACCTTTGTTGATCCTCGGTATGGAGGAGGAAAACGTACGAGTTTGACCAAGGAGAACTTGGTGGAACTCCTGGAAATCAGCGGGCAAGAGGTCCTTTTTTACAAGGCGTTTCCGATCCAGGTTTCAATCATTCGTGGAACAACAGCCGACGAGGACGGGTATGTCACTGCAGAGCATGAACCCTCCATTGAGGGAATTCTTCCTCTGGCGCTTGCAGCGAAGAACAGTGGAGGAAAGGTTATTGCCCAAGTGAACAGATTGGCAAGAAGAGGAAGCCTGGATCCCAAATTGGTCAAGGTTCCTGGTCCACTTGTGGATTATGTTGTGGTGGATAAGGACCAACAGTCAACGCACAAGGGGTATAATCCGGCATTGGTGGGCGAAATACAAGCGCCGGACTATATTTTTGAATCACTTCCATTGACACATGAGAAGATCATCTGCAGAAGAACGCTCTTTGAAATTCAGCCGAATGACTGCGTCGACCTGGGGATCGGGATTCCGGTCAGTATCGGGAGTGTTGGCCAAGAGGAGGGCTTAGGCGATCAAATAACCTTCTGCACCGAACATGGCGGGTTTGGAGGAATCCCGGCGGAGAAAGCGATTTTTGGGACTGCCATAAATCCTCGGGCGATCCTGGATTCTTTGGAAACTTTCGTTTTTTTTAATGGCGGTGGACTGGATGTCGCCTGCCTATCGTTTGTCCAGGTTGATCGAAACGGCAATGTTAACGTTACGAAACATGGAAATATGCTCCACAGCTGTGGTGGTTTTATGGATATCACACATCGGTCAAAAAAAATTATTTTCTGCGGGACCTTTACGGCCGGTGAATTAGAAACAGGGATAAGAAACTCAGAATTACACATTTTGAAGGAAGGAAAACACAAGAAATTTCTTAATCAAGTTGAAGAGATCACTGCTGTAACGAATGGGATGCTGCAAAGAGGCCAAAAAGTTCTATACGTGACTGAACGGGCAGTATTTGATCTCGCCTCCGAAGGGCTATGTTTGACGGAAATAGCCCCTGGGGTGGATCTAGAGAAAGATATCTTGCAGCTCATGGAGTTTAGGCCAAGGATCGCCGCGAACCTAAAAAGAATGGATCATAGAATTTTCTCACCAGAGCCGATGAATCTTCTTCAACAGGTGGGCGCCTAAAATCCAGAGTGCAACCGACTTCGAAATGGAGCTCTCCAATACCCCAATTGAACGTAAAACAGTTCCGATAGGAAGGAAGATCGGGTCCGTTCGTACTTGATAAGTTGTTGTGCGTGGAAACCATCATTTTCTTGAGCTCCATTCGCAGAAGAGGAAGAGGATCTATTCAACTATCATAGGGGTTATTTTGCCCAAACAGGGAAAGGAGAAAAGATGGAGAACGTAACGGTTGCCCAATTGAAGGAAGAACTGCTGTCGGCAGAGCCAAAGATTGATATTGAGAGACTTCAATTCATGATGGAGGTCCTTTCTAAAACTGAAGGACAACCCGAGGTCATTCGGAGAGCGATGGTCTTTGATAAAGTTTGTTCGGAAAAGACAATTTACATCGATCATTATCCCATTGTGGGCACTCTGACAAAGTACAAGTATGGAGGATCTATTCAGCCTGAACTGGGCGCGCGCTGGATGGCCAAGGTAGAGACGATGCAGATACAGCGGGGTCCGGAGATACCCTTGAATAAGGAAGAAAAGGAGTGCCTTAAAAAGACCGTCGAGTATTGGAAAGACAGAAATGTCTTCAATCGGACGAAAGAGATTATCTCGGAAACGCGGGGTGTCGATATTGGTCTCCTCTCCAAGCTTGGAGTCGTGACGGAGGTCACCCCAGGAGGTTTGATGGACGTCGTGCCGGATTTTGCTCGACCTCTGAACATGGGATTGAAAGGAATTCTGGAGGAGATTGAAGCGCAGAAATCGAAGCTCGATATTGGCGACCTTGAAGAGATGAAAAAGCTCTACTTCTATGATGCCGCGACCATTTCATTGAAGGCCGTCGGGAAACTTGCCCACCGGTATGCCTCATTGGCAAGGGAGATGGCTCAGCGGGAATCAGGGGCCAGGAAGTGTGAACTCGAGAGGATCGCCCAGACGTGTGACCGGGTTCCGATGAATCCCGCCCGAGATTTCCTGGAAGCCCTCCAATCCGTGTGGTTTTGTATCGTTGCTTCGTGGATTGAGCATCCGAAAGCGCTCGTCGCTCCATTGCTGAGATTTTCACAATACATGTATCCATTCTACAAGAGGGATAAAGAACAGGGGAAGGTCAGCGATGAAGAAGTGATCGAACTTTTGCAAATCCTTTTTCTCAGGATTAACGGCTTGGCCGTGGCCCTTTCACCCAACGGGAGAGCTTATTCATCGACGCGATTGGGGTGCCAGTTATCCCTGGGAGGTCTAAGCCCTGATGGCGGTGATGCGACGAATGAACTGGATTGGTTGATCTTGGAGGCACAGTTAAGAATCAAGCTTCCCGAGCCTCTTATCAACGTCATGTATCACGATCAACTCTCTGAGGGATTTTTGTTGAAATGTATCGATTTGATCAAAACGGGCGTCGGGCAGCCGGCTTTTCAGGATGTGAATAAAGCGATGGCTCGGCATTTGTACCATGACAAGACGTCCGTCGAGGAAGCGCGCGATATGGCGATTGCGGGCTGTGTTCAAAGCGTCATCCCCGGTCACATGTACTTCCATTGGGAAAATTATCTGAACACGGCGAAAATGTTAGAATTGGTGTTCCATAATGGAACAGACCCACTGAGTGGAATTAAGATTGGCCTGGAAACAGGGGAAGTCGACTCCATTCAAAGCTATGAAGAACTATATCAGGCTGTCATTGAACAGTTGAAATATTTCATTCATTTGATGCGGGACTGTGGGCGTGTCTCTTGGAATGTCGTCCGGGATTTTCCAAATGCCTTTGCCTCAGCCGCCCTCAGCCATGATTGTGTGAAGAGCGGAAAGGATGCTGCCGACGGAGGAACGAAGTATGCTGTGGGCAACGGGGTGAGCATGGTGGCGGTGGTTGATCTGGCCAATTCTCTCGCAGCAATAAAGAAGCTCGTCTTCGAAGGAAAAAAGTTCACCCTGAGGGAGCTCAAAGAGGCTTTAAGAGCAAATTTTAACGGATTTGAAGATATTTACCAGATGTGTCTAAATGCCCCTAAATACGGCAATGATGATCTTTACGTCGATTTAATCGTGAAGGACATTTATGACATCTGCTGGAAAGAACACCAGCGGTTCCCTGATTTCTTAGGGCGACCCGTCAAGCCAATGGCATACTCTGTTGTCGCCCATAGTGCTCTTGGGAGGTTTACCGGGGCTTTGCCATGTGGCCGGAAAGCTCTCGTCTCTTTGACGGATGCCAGTACTTCGGCCCAGCCGGGCACTGATAGAAATGGTCCTACGGCTTTAATTAAGTCGTCGGCCAGGGTGCTCGACAATGTCAAATACGGTGGCAACCACTTCAATATGAAGTTCCATCCTTCTGCTTTGGAGGGGATTGACCAGGCCAAAAAATTCCTTCAGATGATGAAGACCTACTTTGAATTGGGGGGGTACCATGTGCAGTTCAACTGTGTCAGTTCGGAGACGCTGAAAGAAGCACAACTTCATCCGGGGCGCTATCGAGATTTAGTCGTTCGGGTGGCCGGGTTCAGTGCTTTCTTTGTAACTCTGGATAAACTGACCCAAGACGAACTCATTAAAAGGACGGAACTGAGAATGTAAAAAAGCGACAGGTTTTTGGAATGAACCCCACTTTTAAAGGAACCGTGTTTAACATCCAGAGGTATTCGATTAATGACGGTCCTGGAATCCGGACGACCGTTTTCCTCAAGGGCTGTCCCCTAGAGTGCCTGTGGTGTGACAATCCCGAGTCCCAGAAAGATCTCCCAGAGCTTCTCTACTTGGATTCCTTATGTACAAAGTGCCTCCGGTGCCTTCGGATGTGCACCGCAGGTGCGACCGCATTAGATCAAGAGGGTAAAGTAAGAATCGATCGGAAGATTTGCAAAACCTGCGGCGCCTGCGTCCGAGCGTGCCTCCCCACAGCCAGAACAATCGCAGGACAAATGATGACTGTCGGAGAGGTCATGGAAATTGTAAATAAAGATGCTCTCTTCTTCAGGAACTCGGGAGGGGGGGTCACTTTTTCCGGTGGTGAACCTTGCTCCCAACCAGAGTTTCTAATGAGCCTGCTTCAGGAAAGTCGTAAAAGGGGTTTTCATACTGCGCTCGATACTTCTGGTTATGTCTCTTGGAGAGTCTTGAGTTTGATACTGGAGTGGGTTGATCTTGTCCTTTTCGACATCAAACATATGGATCCGAAAAAACATAAAAAATTGACGGGGGTGGATAACCGGCGGATCTTGAGAAACTTCAAGAGGATGCTTGCGATGGGAAAAGACGTCATCGTGCGCATGCCTTTGATCCCCGGCCTCAATGATTCGGGTCAGAACATTGATGAACTTGGCAGATGGCTGACCGATTCGAAAATGATAGAAGTTCATCTCCTTCCCTATCACCGTTTGGGGATGAATAAGTACCTGGCCTTGGGTCTCCCCTATCCTCTCAATCATACAAGGCAATTCGAAAAAGAAGAATTAAACGAAATCAAAGAGAAATTGAAATCTTACGGCCTGAGAGTAATTATTTCATAGCATAGGAAGAAATTCACAACATGGATGCGAAATGCTCGTCTACACAGGGAAAGCAGTTTGAAAAACGACGGGATCTTGGGAATGTGTAAACCTACACGGTACACGGACGAAATTTTTGAAGAATATTTTGGAAAAGGTTTCTGGACAGCGGATACCACCTCAAAGCTCTGGGAAGAGAATGCAAGGCGGCATCCGGACAGGGAGGCCTTCGTCAGTTCTAATAAGAGAATCAGCTGGTCACAGGTCAAGGAACTCTCTGATAGACTTGCCCTGGGCTTTCTTAAGATCGGGTTAGGAAGGGACGACCGTCTTTTGATGATACTTCCAAATTGTTGTGAATCGTACATTGTCCGGGTCGCCTGCGAAAAGGCAGGGATTCTCTGTGGAACGACGCTGACGGGACTTCGTGAAAGGGAGATCGAATATATCTGCTCGAAGATCTTCCATCCTGTGGCGATAGCGATCCCGTGGCAGTTCAGGCGGTTTAATTACTATCGAGCGATCGAGGAAATACGGACAGGATTACCGACGTTGAGACATATTTTTGTTTTGGGCCAGGGGTTATCATCGGGGACAATTTCGATCGAGAAATTGATGGAGGAACCTCTCGAGAGGAGAGATCAGAAGGCTTCCTTTGAAGATACCGAATATAATGCAACCGAGGTTTCCGTCATCGCCTTTACGAGTGGGACAACAGGCAATCCGAAGGGGGTTGAGCATTGCCAATGCGCAAGGATGGCGATGGCCCGTGCTTACGGAGAAGCCGTAGATTTGACGGGTGACGATATCGTCCTCAACGTCATCAGTGGAGTAGGGGGAGTAGGGGCGGCTTTTTGCTATAATGGCGCAACGGCCCTTGTGTGCGCCAAGACCGTCTTGCTTGAGATATGGAATGCGGAGGATGCTCTGAAGCAAATCGCAGATGAGAGGGTGACGATCTTGCTCGCTGTTCCTGCGCAGCTGGCCCAGATCGTCCGTCATCCGACGATTGGAAACCACGACCTCAGTTCCCTCCGCTGCGTTTGCTCCGGGACAGCTCCTCTTTCTCCCGCGCTTGCTGAGAGGGTCGAGGAGAAATTGAAAGTTCCTGTGATCAACACCTATGGCCAAATGGATGGCGGCCTGGTTGCAAAAGTAAATATTGGAAGTCCTCCCCAGATAAGGTATCGAACCGTTGGGAAGCCACCCAAAGGAAGCCTTATTCGAATTGTCGGCGAGAACGGCCGTGAGGTACCGCAAGGAGAAGCAGGAGAGATTATTTATGCCGGACCGACAACCAGCGCAGGTTATTATCGGGATCTTGAAAGTACCTTAGAAGGCTGGGGAAGATTAGGGAAAGAAGGCTTTTTCAGAAGTGGAGATCTGGGAAGATTGGATGAATCTGGCAATCTGGTCATCTTGGGCCGAAAAAGGGAGGTGATCATCCGGGGCGGACAGAATATCTATCCCATAGAGATTGAAGAGTTGCTTCTCGAAAATCCAAAGGTGAAGAGCGTCGCGATCATTCCCATGCCGGATCCGATCATGGGAGAAAAGGTCTGTGCCTATGTCTCTCTGATGCCTGGAGAAGACCTCACCTTTGAAGAGATGATTTCTCACTTAAGGAGCAAGAAGATTGCCTTATATAAGTTGCCTGAAAGGCTTGAAATCCTTGATGAGCTTACCATGAGGCATCACCACAAGATTGTCAAGGCTGAGCTTTGCCAGGATCTCATTTGTAAGCTTAAAAAGGAAGGGAAACTTTCGGCCCTCGCTCCTTTTGAATATGATCAAAAGCAACAAGAAGGTCTAGAAGATCGATGAATCAAAATTTAGAGAGGAGGAAATTGGTATGACTAGAAAAATTTTTTCAGTCGGCGTATTGGTTCTGATGTTTTCCCTTTTTGTTTTCCATCTAGATCCAGTCTTTGCCCAGTATCCGGAAAAGACGATCGACTTTGTCGTACCGTTTGAACCAGGCGGAGGAACAGATTTGGTCGCTCGGACCCTGGAACGTTTTGTGAATCCTTACCTGAGGGGAAAGATTGTTATTAAGAACGTAGCAGGTGCTGGAGGAGCGATCGGCTTTCGTGAGGGTGCCAAAGCGCCTGCGGACGGGTATACGCTGACCATGCTGGTCACCTCGATCATGGTTGGCCCAAACATCATGAAGGGCTATCCAACCTATGACCTTTTTGACCCCATCTGTGTAGTTGCCCAGGATCCTTCAGCCATTACTGTAAAAACAGATAGCCGCTTTAAGACCTTGGAAGATCTGATTTCCTATGCAAAGGCCAATCCAAGAATGGTCTCGGCTAGCACATTTGGCGTCGGGTCGATCAGCCACTTAGAGATGGCGGCTTTTGAAAAGGCAACGGGGACGACTTTCAATCTAGTGCCTTACAAGGGGGCGGTTCCTGCACTTACAGCCGCAATCGGGGGACATGTAGACGTAGGGCCTGCTGGCTGTTCGGAGGCCAAGACCTATGTGGAAGGGAAGAAGCTGCGGCCTTTGGTGGTCTTCGGGTCCAAACGTTCTCAGATCTATCCTGACGTCCCCACGGCAAAAGAACTTGGTTACGACGTCGTACTCTACCAATGGAGGGGAGTAGGTGTTCCAAAGGGCGCCCCGAAGGAGATCAAGGAAGTATTATCCGGGGCTTTTAAAAAGGCGATGGAGAACGAAGAGTGTAAGAATACTTTCGAAAAACTCGGACTGGAACGGATCTATTTGGGCCCGGAGGAAGCGGATCGCTGGCTTAAAGTACAAAACGAACTCATTAAGAATTTGGCAACAAAGATAGGCCTCGAGCCAAAATAAAGCTTCTCTTCCCAGAGAGAACTTTAGATCGCCGGTGTTCTTTATAGAATGAGCCTTTATTTCCTTTGCGATTTGGGGTATTCACTGGTTTTTGGAAGATAAAATGCTGGTACTGCAAAGGCGGGTCTGCCTTCACAATGGGGCTGAACTGCAGAAACAAGAAGGATTGCTGGCTCTGCGGCAAAGTTCGGTCAGATGAATATGAACGATCGTTATACCTCCCTCCTATGGGCCGTAATTGGTTTCTACATTGCTTTTGAAGGATACCGGCTTAAACTGGGGACCTTGCACAATCCAGGAAGCGGATTTATCATCTTCTGGGGTGGTCTTGTCATCTTCACGGTTGGCTTAGCCCTTTTCGCCATCACTTTCACATCAAGAGAAGTTGAGGAACGAAGAAATCTTTGGAAGGGACGAAACTGGACGAGCGGAATAAAGGTGATGGCATCCCTTTTTGCCTTTGTATTTGTGCTAAAATGGGTGGGTTTTCTTTTGAGTACTTTTTTGCTCCTTCTCTTCCTTCTGAAGAGCATGGGGCATCAGAGGTGGCGTACGACGTTTTTCATTGCAGGATTAACCACCGTTTCATGTTACATCATTTTTGGAGTGCTGATCGATACACAGCTTCCCAAGGGTATTTTAGAAACGGCTATAGGGTGGCTTTACAGATAACTTCCCAATTAAGACCTTACATCATCCGTTACTTGTGTTTCATATTCTGATTCTATTGAGGAATGAATCGTGGATTTATTCAATGCCCTTCACGTAGGTTTAGCCTCTGCGTTCCAAACTCAAAATCTTCTCTACTGCTTCATTGGGGTATTTATCGGAACTTTAATTGGAGTTCTTCCGGGGATAGGTCCAACGGCAGCAATCGCTATTCTTATGCCGGCCACGTTCACACTTCCTTCGGTTTCCGCGATCATTATGCTTTGTGGTATCTATTACGGTGCAATGTACGGCGGATCTACCACCTCCATCCTGGTTAATATTCCAGGAGAATCAGCTTCCGTGGTGACTTGTATCGACGGTTACCAGATGGCTCGGCAGGGGAGGGCGGGCTCTGCTCTGGGAATTTCTGCTTTTGGTTCTTTCATCGCCGGGATTTTTGGGATCATTTTCCTTTCGATTTTAGCACCTACCTTGGCCAATGTTGCGCTCGGTTTTGGTCCGCCTGAGTATTTCAGCTTGATGATTCTCGGTATGACCCTCGTCATTTACCTCGGCTCTGGTTCCACCATAAAATCCCTCATCACAGCGGGTTTCGGCATCGTTCTCGGGTGCATCGGTCAGGACCCCATTTCAGGAGTTCCAAGACTCGTCTACGGGATAGAAGTCCTTTGGGACGGCTTGGGATTTGCTCCGGTCATCATGGGCCTTTTTGGGATTTCAGAGGTTCTCATAAACCTTGAGAAAGCGGAGGGAGAGAGGGAAATCTGCCAAACCGATATCAAAGGGCTCTTGCCGACTAAAGATGATTGGAAGAGGGCTGCCAAACCTATCGCGAGGGGATCCGTAGTCGGTTTTTTTCTTGGAATCCTGCCCGGAGGGGGTGCAACGGTCGCCTCCTTTGCCTCTTATGCCCTTGAGAAGAAGTTCTCTAATCAACCCGAAAGATTTGGAAAAGGGGCAATCGAAGGAGTTGCAGGTCCGGAAAGTGCTAATAACTCAGCCACCATGGGAGCCATGGTCCCTCTCCTCACGCTTGGAATTCCCTCCAATGTTGTTATGGCATTGCTTTTAGCAGCCCTAATAATTCATGGGACGCCTCCAGGCCCTCTCCTTCTCCAGAACCATCCGGAGCTCTTCTGGGGTATTATAATAAGCATGTTCGTCGGGAATCTGCTGCTCCTGGTACTTAATCTTCCCTTAATTGGCATGTGGGTGCGAATATTAAGAATACCTTACAATATCCTCTTTCCACTTATCGTGCTATTCTGTTTGATTGGGGCTTATAGCCTCAACTCTATGGTGTCAGATATTTTCATAATGCTGATCTTTGGAATTCTGGGTTATTTGATGAAAAAATATGAATATGAAGGTGCACCTCTCATTCTTGCATTTATTCTAGGTCCAATACTGGAAACTAACCTGAGACAGTCATTAATCTTATCGCACGGAAGTCTTCAGATCTTTGTTTCTCGACCTATTTCTTTAATCTGCCTCTTACTGGCTTTTTCTTTTCTCTTTTTTCCCTTGGTTCCAGCATATAGAAAGCTTAAACTAAGAATCGAAGAAGAGGAAGATAAGCAAGTGTAGGAAGCAAAATGACTTCGAATCTTTGACAAAGAATGGTTTAGGGGTGACGGAGCAAAAAATGGCCATGAGTGGCTGAAAGGGGAAATAATGTTATCCCATTGTGAGATTGCGAGACAAAATTTGGTAGACCCTTTAGGGCTTGTAGGGATATGCTCGCTGCGGAGGGAACGAATGCCTTCATCAATTTTGTGCAAGCACATTGATCGCATTGCAGGGAAATTGACTCAACGATCCGTGGTCGCTGGCCTGACCTGTGAGAGAAGCGGTTTTTCCCTGCCGAAGCGAAAGGAAGGCCTGACAGCCAGGACGAGAATCCCCCCGATTACCCAGAAAGCGGCGGATAGGTAAAGCCCGCAAGAAAAGGAGGCTGTCATATCCTTGATCCATCCCGTTGCCCAAGGTGCGATTAGAGAACCGATAAAATGAATCGTATTGGTTAACCCATATGCGGTCCCAAGGATTTCGTAAGGAACGATGTCCGCTAAGAGCGCATAGAAGGGTGCCCATTGTCCCCAGATGAAGAAACCTTCCATGAAAAAAAGAAAGATAAAAAGGTAAATGTTGATCTTTGCCTTGAGCCCATATCCCAGAAGGAACATGCACAGGGAGGCAAGGAAGAATTCAACTGCAATCATTCCTTTTCTCCCTTTGCCCTTTTTTGCCAGGTGATCGCTCACGAATCCTGATAAAGCCAGGCCCGGAATCGCAGAAATTCCTAATAAGCTGGAATAGAGCGAAGAGCGAGCTACGGTCTGAACACCCATCTCCTTGAACAAGGCAGGACCCCATATCCCCATGACCCATGTGGCATAAATCGCCGGGATCCCCCCGAGATAAAGAAACCACAGATCATGCGTACGAAAGATCATCGAATAGGAGACTTTTTCCCCCGTGCGTGCCGCTGCCCCAATCGCTGGTTTTGGAGGTTCCTTAATCATCCGATAAATAATGAAGGAAGCAAGAAAGGAAGGAAGGGCGTAAAGGATAAAGACGGATCGCCAGGTCCAGTGATCCGATATCCAGCCGGCGAGGGAGATTCCAATGAACATTCCTGTTCCTAGCCCGATAAATGAAATCCCTTGTCCAACCCCTCTTTTTTTCTCCGGGGTGTATGCCGCTATCACCGGTCGATCGTTGCTAAAAAAGGCACCTTCCCCAAGGCCGGTCAAAAAACGGAACAGAAATAAAGAGGTAAAGGAATGGGCCAGACCGGTCAACAAGGACATTAACCCCCACCAGCTCGTGCATAATACGAGGACGATTCTCTTGCCAAATCGGTCTCCCAAGTACCCCGCAGGAAATTGCATGAAGGTGTAACCGTAAAAGAAAGCGGTGGCAAGTATGCCCGCCTGCGCGTAAGTCAATCCAAACTCGCTCATGATAGGGATCAGAAGGGGGGAAAGACTTGAGCGAACCATATAGTTGGATACCCACCCAAAAATCATAATTGCCCACACCGTATGGTACTTTTGCCATTTCATCTCAGGAGTTCCTTCCGATTGACCGGCATTCTGAGTTGCTAACCGGGTCTTGACAATAATCGTTCTTATGTCTTGATTACTCTTAATTGTCCAGAACAGGTCGGTGGGTCCAATTGTGAAAGGTTTTCTTACAGGGGCCGAGCGTCCTATTACCCTCCAGACAATAAGGGAACGATTAAAATTCGATCTGATGTATGGATTCGGTCCGTCGCTTTCGCTGTCTGTCCGTTGACTATGACTAAGACATTCTTCCGCCACTTGGGCTCAAGTTGCTCAATGAGTTTTTCCACAGGTGTTCCCTCGGCAACTTCTATAATGTTTTCTTTGTCACCGACCCTTACTTCAACTCGAACTAATGCTGTTTTTTCTGTGAACCCGCTAAACATACTTTATCTCATCGAGTTCACATGGAGGAATGTCAAAAACTGTTCCGCTTGAAGGATTCGCTTCTTCATAGAAGATTTCAGGCAATCGATCTGACGAAGGTCCTAATCTTGCCTTTTGATTAAATTCCTTTTCTTCCTCCAGTGCTTCGATTGCCATGACCCGGAGATCCCGGGACGTCAGCTCCGATCCCCAGCGACAATTCACCAACTCCGCAAGCAAATCGTGGTGGTCACGTATCGCAGCATGGGCAAAAAGGCATAAACCCAGGCTATCATAAATCATGCCATTCACCTGCATTCGAGCAGAGGCTTCAACCTGTCCTTCTTTTTTATGGGAATTGAGTCCCTCGCGTATCGTAAATCCGGCTGTGTGATCTGCACCCATGGGGGAAGTGGCAAAAGTAACCCCATGGCCTTTGATCGCCCGAGGTTCATAGGCTGCCATGATCTGTCCCTTAACAGCAGGGATTCTCCGAGCTCCCAAAATTTTTCCGGTGATGGCGCCACCCTGTCCCAAGACTCTGCCCAAAAGCGTGTTTTGCTGTATCTCCTCGAGCAGCCTTTTAACCCCTGCGATATCTCCGAAAGAGATAAGTCCTGCTTCCATAGCGATCCCAATTGCCCCTCCTGTATCAATTGAATCTACCCCAATATCATTGCATAGCCGGTTGATCTGTGCCAATTCATCCAAATCGTCAATTCCACAATTGGGACCAAACATGACTAAGGTTTCATATTCCAGAGAACGAACGATTGGATGTCCCCGTTGGTCAACGTAGATGTTTGAGCTCCGAATCAGGCAGCCTGGCATACAGGCGTGAGATGGATCTCCTCCTCTTTCTAGTATCCTTTGGTAAATTGTTCGACCGTTAATCTTTTCTGCACCTTCAAAGTGCCCGCAACTGAAATTTCTCGTCGGAAGGCCTCCCAACTCATTTGTTACATCCACCATTGCAGCGGTTCCATATTTCGTATATGTCTCGGAAGTTTGGGGTGTTTCCTTAAGATATTGGTGGTAACGACGTGATGATTTTCGAAACCTTGTTTCATCTGACAGGGAGACTGCCTTCGTTTCTGAATCATCTATAATAATTGCCTTGATGCCCTTGGAGGCCATAATAGCTCCCATGCCTCCGCGGCCGCAAATCCGAGCCGGGAACCCGTCGCGATCCGAGTTCAGAATCGCTGCTGTGCTCAGTCGGTATTCTCCCGCCGGTCCGATAACCATAAAGGCGATATTCGGGCCGTATCGAGCATGTATTGCTGCTGCAGTCTCTTCAGTACCTTTTTCCAAGATCTCAGCGGCTGGCTCAAAACTTACTCCCCCGGGACCAATCCGTAGAATTATCAATTCGTTCTTTTTTGGGCTGTCCTCCAGGATGATCGCTTTGATTCCCAAACGGGCTAACTTGTAAGCCACATTCCCACCCGAATTGCTTTCCTTAATGCCGTTGGTAAGAGGACTTTTCGCCCCAACGGAGAGACGATGTACACTTGAAGCCGGTATACCAGCCAACAATCCTGGAGCAATGACCAGCTGGTTTCTTTTGCTCAGTGGTTCGCTTCCCGGGTCGACATGGCTTGAAACCCAATGGGAGGTAAAGGCCCTGCCGCCCAATAGGAGAAGATCTGTAGGCACTGGCTCTTCCGAAGTCGTTTCTTGAGATGTATTGATCCGAAGAATTCTTAAGTCCTTTTTTTGATTGCTCATGTTTTCACTTTCACTTAAACTCTAAAACTATTCTCTTTAAAACCCTTTAATCCTGCAATTGAATCATTTTAGAAATTATTATAAAATTGAAACACTGTCATCGCAATAAAGAATACTCACAAAGATAATCAATTCCCGGATAGGTCCGAAACTGAAGATTTTTATGGGAGCGAGAGATTCATCGAGGCTATTTGCTTGCTAATTTACTATTACCGAAGGATAAAATCATTTCTTGCACAATTTTAATTTTCCAGGAACAATTAGGTTTGTTTTTACGCGTGATTCGGCGTCACTAGTTTATCGGAGTCAACATGTCATCCATTGATGACTCTTATAAAGGATACCGGGAGAGCGGGTTATGGACTCTCAAGAAGTTCGGTGTCCGAGTCTGGGACAGCGTGAAAATAGAGGCCGAATCCGGGATATTTGAAGGTGTCATCCTCCCCAGGAATGAGATGGCCGATCCAGAACATATCGTATTGAAGCTTTATACCGGCTACAACGTGGGTGTTCGAGTCCCCAAAATAAGGAGGATCGATTACGTCGGCCGTAAAGAAGGCCATTATGCTGTGCCCGAAAGGGAGTTTCCCAACGATCCCAACAAAGCCAATGTTGTCCTTCTTGGAACTGGAGGGACCATTGCATCGAGATTGGATTACACAACTGGAGCAGTTATTCCCGCATTTTCGCCAGGGGAGCTTTATAGCGCGGTCCCGGAATTGGCGGAGATCTGTAATTTGAAAACCGAGAAAGTCTTCGGAATTTTTTCCGAAGATATGAGTCCTCGTGAATATGTGACGTTAGCCGAAAAGATTCATGAGGAGATAAAGAAAGGCGCTCAAGGGATCATTATTGGCCATGGAACGGATACCTTGCATCATACGGCAGCGATACTATCCTTTATGGTACAGAATCCTCCTGTACCGATCGTACTTGTTGGCTCACAGCGTTCCAGTGACCGGCCGTCGTCGGATGCAGCCCGAAATCTGATAAACGCTGCGACCGTAGCCACCGGACCCATTGCTGAGGTTGTGGTTTGTATGTTTGGCCCCACTTCCGATCAATATGGTCTCGTTCACAGGGGGACAAGAGTGCGCAAAATGCATTCTTCAACGAGGAGCACATTTCGGACTATTGGAGATATCCCTCTCGCAACCGTAGATAGAGAAGGTGGTGTCCAGCCACTCCGGCAGGATTTCCATCCCCGAGGGGACATCGGGAAAGAGTTTAAGGTCATTCCTACTTTTAACGAACATGTGACCATACTCTATTTTTATCCCAATATGCAGGAAAACTTGATTCGTGCTATTGTGGATGCCGGATATGAGGGAATTGTCATTGCCGGAACAGGGCTCGGACATGTCAATCGCCCATTATACAATGTTATCCGATGGGCCACTGGCAAGGGGGTACACATCTATATGACAGTGCAAACACTTTGGGGTTTTGTGCAGATGTTTGTCTACGATAATGGTCGCTATTTGATGGATTGTGGCATCGTACCGTTATCCAATATGCTCCCTGAAGTGGCCTTTATGAAATTATCATGGACACTCGACCAAACAAAAGACCCAACGGAAGTGAAAAAGATCATGCTGACCCCGGTTAATGGGGAAATTACCGAGCGTGAGCCACCCGATGGATATCTAATTTTCCAAGGGAGATTGCCTGAGATCAAAAAGTTTTTGAGGGATTATCTACTATGAGTTTGTGGGAGACCGATAACATTGATTATCACGCTCTTGGCTTCCGGTGCGGCGTAGAAATACATCAGCAACTGGATACAGATAGGAAACTGTTCTGTCGCTGTCCGGTCGGTTTAGTCTCAGGACCTCCAGACGCTTTCATTCTCCGCCATATGCGTCCTACCCTTTCTGAAATGGGTGAATACGACGGGACCGCCTTGATGGAAAAGAAAACACGTAAAGAAATCATTTATCAAATCTTGAACAATAGTGTCTGTACTTATGAGATGGATGATACCCCACCGTTTTTGGTCAATGAAGAAGCCTTTGACATCGGGATAAAATTGGCCTTGTTGTTTCAATGCAAAATCGTTGATGAGGCTCACGTCGCTCGAAAACAATATCTTGATGGTTCCATCCCAACCGGTTTTCAAAGAACAATTCTCATTGGCACGGATGGCTGGGTTCCATATAAAGGTCGAAGGATCGGGATTCGACAGATCAATGTTGAAGAGGATGCGTGCCGCGAAGTAAGTGATGAGGGTCATCGCATTGTTTTTCGTACAGACAGGCTGTCCACACCGTTGGTTGAAGTGATCACCGAACCGCACATGCTCAACCCGACAGAGGCAGGGGAAGTGATGCAGTTGCTGTCCGAGACGAATCGTATCTCCGGTCTGGTGCGCCGCGGAATAGGCACTGCTCGCCAGGATGTAAATGTCTCGATCACGGGTGGCAATCGTGTTGAGATCAAAGGGGTTGAGAAAATAGGACTGATACCCGCATTGACTCATTACGAAGCCTTGCGTCAAAAGGCGTTGCTGGAATTGCGCGACGAACTCGTAAGGCGACGGATTTCCATTCAGAATTTCTCATCTCAAGTTGCTGAGGTAACCCCTATTCTAGCAAAGGCATCAGAATTTGTTGGGCGTTGGGCAACGAATAACGGAGGGATAGTCAGCGGTATCTCGATCAAAGGGTTCAATGGGATTCTAGGTTCGAATATTTTCCCAGAAAGGACTTTTGGCGATGAAATTGCAGGTAGGGTCAGGGTGATTGCGTGTCTCGATAAACTACCAAATATCGCTTATGATTCTAACCATTCTGCCCTGGGGATCCCAAATGATGAATGGAGTAATATATCCAGGACCCTCTCCTCAGGAGTTAACGATGATGTCGTCATCACCTGGGGTCCAAAGCATGATGTTGAAACTGCATTGCTAGAGATTGCGGAGCGTTGCCGTGAAGCGATTCTTGGAGTGCCGAAAGAAACCCGCCAAGTCATGCGGAATGGAAGATATACGGATTTTGAAAGAATCCTTCCAGGTCCTGACAGAATGTACCCGGATACAGACCATCCGCCGATTCGAGTGGACGAAGCCCGCATACAGAAGGCAATGGCCGAAATTCCGGAATTCCTTTGGGAGCGAAGAGAGAGACTAAAGAAGATGGGGCTTTCGGAGCAGTTGGTCGATGAATTAGCAACTCATCCTTTTTTTAAGAATTTTCAAGTTGTCGCGGAGGTGAGTGGAGACCCAAAATGGGCAGCCCGCACCATTGCGGAGACACTAAAATTTCTTAAACGGAAAGGATACGATATTTCACAATTGGAAGACGAGGATTTTGTTGAGTTGGCGAAACTCCTACGAGAGAGGAGGTTTTATCGAGAAGGTACAGCAGAAATAATCAAAGTGATGTGCCAAAACGGTTATACGGCCAAGAATGCTGTCGAAAAGAGGATATCTAAAATTCCTTTTGAAGAAATTGACCTATTGGTTGCTGAATTAATCAAAAATAATGATGCTTCCTTAGATCTAGATAAACGCCGTCGATTTCTAATGGGCCTTGTGATGCGTAAATACCGCGGTGCTATTCCAGGAGAGTTTTTGTGGCACAAAATCTCACAAGCAATGTTCCTTTAGAAAGGTGACCTCCTGATTGATAGATAATTACCTCCCAACTCTGCCCGGAAGATGTTAAAACGTATTCCAGAAGGGAACTTCACCGCAACTTCTCCCCGAAAAATTGATTGTTCTGCAGATACTCTGATAACTCTAGCAAACTCAGTTTTCTCCGGATAAGCTTCTCTTGGGTGGTCATCTCTTTTACCTCCTGTCTTTTGATTGCTGCCAACAATCCAGGAGGTTATTTGACCACTCTTCTCACTCTATTGTCAACTCAAGTCCGTCCTTCCACAGGTAAGAATAGTACATTTCTGTTTCTAAATTGGCTTGACATAATCGATAGTTCTTGTTAACTTTTTCAATAAAAATTGTACTTTCTTATCAAGTCAGGTCGTTATCAAAAGCCAACCTCTCAACTCAACCTGAGCCTTTTGGAGTTAGAAATGAGAAATTGGAATTCCAAAAGGTGCCGATATGATGCTTTCAAAGGGATGATTATATCCGTTTGAAGGATTCTGTCAGATTCCTAAATACAATGGCAGACGAGGAGGTTAGTCCCATGAAGAAGATGGGTCTTCTAGTATTAATAATTGTATTTTCACCTATTGTGCTCTTAGCGCAAGAAAAGATTGAAACACCAGATTGGAATATTGGAGATAAATGGTTTTTTACTCTCGGAAATATCGAAGTTGTCAACGCTGATCAAAATAGCTATACATTAAATTTTTCAGATGATACCTGTAGGTTCCAAAATCAGGGTTTCAAAACAATCATATTTGAAAAAACCACTCTAAACAGGATTGGGGTGCTTGATGGAGGCAAGCGGAAAAAATACAGCATGGGTTTAAGGAGAATTCTAAATGTTCGTCTTTATAATGAAAAAGAATGGAAAGACGAGTACTCAGGAAAACGATTGTTTGCCCCATTTAAAGGCGCGTTTGAATCTTATACTGAGTTTTTTACCATTTTAGGATGGGAAGATTTGAGGGTTCAAGCGGGGAAATTTAGATCGATTAAGTTGGAGTGCAAGTGTGTAACAACTTCCTCTGTGAGCCCATTCATGCCTCGCGGCGTTGAGATGAAATCAATATTCTGGTATTCACCAGCTGTCAAATATCTCATAAAAGGACAATATGATAAATCCCATCCTGATGAAGTTAAAGACTGGGAACTAGTTTCTTTTGAATGCAAAAAATAAGGTGTTTACAGGAAAACAACTAGAGCAATTGAATTAGCGAAATAATACGAAGAATTTAAACCGGCATTTTGTTGGACAAAGTAGGCTGTCGCTAGCGACCTAATTTACACTGCTTTTTTGATTCAAGTCCTAATCCTTTTCTTCAGCCAAGACCACTCGACTATTCCATCCCGGATTTATACATCTTCTCAATAATATCTTTGTAGGTTTCGTTGATGAACTTTCGCTTCACTTTCAT
>Ga0214473_10000962_pt1 | contig 39313 bp, 32 predicted proteins | sample RVTome_7_FD_203509 | JGI IMG/M metagenome (GOLD analysis project Ga0214473, IMG submission 203509) | Soil microbial communities from uranium-contaminated site in the Upper Colorado River Basin, Wyoming, United States - RVT98D197 | ecosystem: Environmental > Terrestrial > Soil > Contaminated >...
CGGCCGGAGCGTAGGCGGCCAGCGGGTCGCTGTGGGGCAAGGCGAGGCCGACCAGCGTGTTCTCCAGGGCGATCTCGTTCAGCCGGTCGCGGTCGACGCGCTTGAAGGCGGCCGAGCCGAGGTTCTCGAAAGCCCAGGCCCGAGCCAGGAAGTAGTCGCCGTTGAGTTCGGGCGAGAGGGCGAGTGCGCGCTGGGCGTCGTCCAGCGCCGACTGGCTGTACTCGATCACCAGGTCCCGGTCGCGCAGGCCGCGGGTCAGCCGCAGATAGCTGAAGGCCCGCCCGTAGTAGGCGGCATGGTCTTCAGGGGCCGCAGCAATGACCCTGGTCCAGGTCTCGATCGCCTCCTGGTAGCTTTGCTCGTGCATCTGCTGCCGTGCCAGGGCGACCGGATCGACCTCCGGGGTCGGGCTGGGCGTGGTCAGCGAGGTGGGCTCCGGCGTGGGCGTGGGGGTGATGGTCGGGGTGGGCGTGGGCGTCCATTCGGGCGGCATGGTCGGGACCACCACGGTCCTGGTCGGGGGTCCGGGAGGCCCCGCTCGGATGCGGTCGATCGCCAGGCTCAGGACGAGCACCGCCATCCCGCCTCCGAGGACCAGGACTGCCAGGACAAGGACCGCCAGGCGGGCCCGGTTGATCGGGCCGGGTGGCCTGGCTGGGGGAGAGGGGTCCTGCGTTGGTTGGACTGGTTTCTCAGGATCCATGGGTCACCCGGTGGAGGGGTTCATGAGGGAGTGTATATCAAGTCGAGGGGCGTGGGGCGGTAGGACTCCTGTACCCGGGGGAAGAAACAGACGGCTGCCCGAAGGGCAGCCAGGGCATCAAGGTGGGTTGGACGAAGCAGGGAGATGAGCCGGAGGATCAGACCCTTGGCAGCGGATGCGCGGCTAGGAGGTCGCCGAGCCTTCGCGCTGAGCCGCGGCCGAGGTCAGGAATGCCGGATCAGCCCGGCCTCGATCGGCGAACTTCTCCCCCATCCGGCGCAGCTCCTCGTCGTACTCGCGCCTCGACTCCCGGATGGCCAGCCAGGCGATGACCACCATAGTTGCCAGCATCAACCCCAGCACCAGCAGCCCCATCAGCATTCGCTCCATAATTGCTCCTCCCGCCTAGACTCCTGCCCAGAATTGAAGAACCGGCCTCCTCGACCGGTCCTTCGACGACCCCCCCGCCACCACTGGAGCGTACGCAGCCCTGTCTTATCATGCGATCTGGCACTGCGAGAAGCTTCAGCAAGACCTTCCTCGGCTCGTACTGGGACGCTCTATCGAGCCATTCCAGAAGTCTTCAACCACTGGGGCGGTGCGCACTATTCGCGTCGACGAGTCTGTTGGGTGCTCGAACCTATACCACCGTGTCGGAGATCACACAGCACAAATCAGCAGACTGCGCAATTTGCTGCGGTTGCTGCCCATATCCCAGAGCTGTTCTGACTGAAGTGAGCCCAGGTTACTAGTGAGGCCATGTCTGGTCACAATGGAGCGGACGACGCCGACCGCAGGCCGCTTGTCTTTCCCCCGAAATTAGATTTGTACTGTGTGCCCGATGCTAGGCTGACTTCCAGATACCGGGGTTGCCGGAGAACGGACTGGCTTGTGGCATGCACTAGGAGGGCGTGTCTGGAGTGGGCGTCTCGGTCGGCGTGGGAGCGATTGCGGTTTCGTCCCACCCTGGAGTCGGAGATTCTGTTGCTGTCGGTATAGCTTCCGGCACCAGCGTCGGTGCCTCCAAGGGAGTGTCAGTGGCGGTTGGCTGGTCCCCGATAGGGGTCACTTGCTCTAGGACAGCTGCCGTGAACTGGACAGTCAGTTGGGCCTCATCGTTGCCTATCTTCGCAATTACCAGCGCCTCACCCACCTCTGTCCCAGCGGTGAGGGTAACGTCCGCCCTGCCGCCCATGGCGGGGACAGCATGTTCAGACAAACCCCGTTGAAACGTGCCAAGAGTCGTTGTGAATGTCACGATAGAGCCGTCCGGCACGGGCGCGCCAGCCTCATCGGCAACATGGGCCGTCACAGTCGCTAACGAGGCTCCATCCGCAGGTATGCTCTCAGGGTCGATTTCAAGTTGGATGACCGGATCATCAGCGCCGCAGTGGTTTCCCATGTAGCCGCCAAACCAGGCGTGCTGAGTCAAGAACGGATAGCCGTCGATAGCTCCAGGTGTCACGGTCGCTGGACCATCGATGATGCCGTCAGGTCCGTCCTTGTTCTGTTCGGGTCCGCTGAAGGCGTCGACACCTGTGATGTGGCTCCAGAAATTTCCCCCGTCCTCATTCGTGCAGTCATAACCATAGTCCCACTTGATTGCATCCAAGCGGTCCCCGGATACTTGAGCGGCATTATCAAGGAAGTCATTATGCCGGACATTGACGGTTCCGACTTTTCCGCCATCCTTGAGTTGCCTAAGCCCGTGTAGGTTCCCTTCGATTACGTTGGTTCTGACATCGACCTCCATCCCAGACTTCAGCTTCAACAGGATCCCGATTTCGTTATCGAAGACGTTGTTGTCAGCCAGAGCATTTGCGTCGCCCCTGTATAGGTAAATCCCTCTCTTGAAGTCACTAATCGTATTCCCCTGCACGCTGTTCTCGTCCGAACTTTCGAGATAGATGCCCGTGTCAGATCCAGACAGCTCGTTCGAAGTGATCGCGTTGCTGTCGGCCCCCTTGAGATAGACGCCCGTCTCATTTCCGATCAGCCTATTGAGATAGAGCTCCGTAAGCCTTGTGTTCTCGAGCCTGATGCCTCTCTTGTTGCCCTGCAGTATGTTGTCGTGGAATTCGTGCCCTTCGGAGTCCTTGGAGCTGATCCCGTCATCACCGTCTAGTATCGTCAGAGCCGCGATCTCAATGCCATCCACGCCCTTGATTGCAAACACATCGTCATCGGCGCCTCGACTGCTGACGATCGTGACCGCAGCTCCATCCCCGAGAATGTGGAGACCTTCCTTCTTGATTTCCACGCTCTCATGGTATTCCCCGGCGCAAACACGGATAGTGAATCCCGCGGCGGCCCACTCAACCGCGGCTTTGATGCTCACGAATCGCGGCGCAGGGATCGTGTCAGGATAGTCGTCATCTACGATCGCGATAGTCTCCGCAGCATTTCCCACAACGCGACCTAGGACTTCGGCATCAATACCTGGGCCAGCACAAGTGATTGGAGACGGCAGCCAGGATCCTGTCTCGGCCTCGAATGTCTCCGTGACGTATCCCCTCCACGCATTGACAACTCCTACCCCCAAAACAATACCGGCTGAAGCAACCGCAGTCACAGCGATAACAAGGCAGTATTGCCCAAGGGGACCGGTGCAACTTCTGCGGCAGCAACGTGAACGCTTAGTTTCGTCGGGCATGGAACTCAACCAGCGCCCAGGCCATTGCTGAGCATGTCGCTGTGCCTAGTAGGATCGTCTTGGCTGGCAGCCAGCCAAACAGTACTCCAGCTCCAGGCACAGTCAGCCATGAGACGCCGCGAAAACGCACGCGATCCACAAGCCCGGGATCCTCCGTAGCGTTAGCATCCCCTTTGGTGCGAAGAAGCCGGGAGTGTTGGGCGGAAACTTCGCCAGTCGTTGAATCACGGACTGTGAGGCTAAGATTGACGAGACCAACAACTCGGTGAGCCGCAAGGAACTCAATATCCCTGCCCTCTTCGAAAACGACGATTTCGCCCAGTTCAACTTCATCAATGTTTGAAGGGCGAACAACTATTAGATCCCCGCGCTGAATGGTCGGTTCCATACTTCCTGACTGAACGGAAAGGAGCTTAAAGCCGAATATTTGTATGGCAAGGAGCCCACCCAGCAACCCTCCAATGACAAGGGCCAGCGCGGCGGAAATCAACTCATTGAGCAAGGTCATATTGGCTGGCCGTATCACCAGTCTGGCTCCTAGGCTGCCCCATTCAAGCTCCGCCCTTCATTCAGATTTACATTGATTCAGATTCATGGGTGGAGCTTTGGCACTCGCTCCACCCATGATCGGTCAACTCTCGACGTTTATCGTCACGTCGTAGGAAATGACCGTGTTCTGGCAACCCTCCTCGGCATTCGGATCCATCTTCAGGTACACCCGGTAGAGATCATCAACACTTCCTCCCGGGGCGACCGTTGCACCGTTCCAGAGATTCACCGCTCCAAGGATGTTGTCAGAGCAGCCCCCGGCAGCACTGATGGCCGGGACACTGCCTGCATTGGGGTCCGCTCGGACGTGAACTGCGATATCTCCGTTGTTGGTCAATCCGCCGTTGGCTACCTCGATCCACCCGTTATTTGGGACGACTTTGTTGCTAGTCAGATCGTAGCCATAGAAAGCCACGGAGATTGAGCCTGCGGTGGCAGAGGAAGAACCTACCGCAGACCCTGTCCACGCCAAGACTCCTCCAACTGCCAGCGCGGCCACAAGAGATGTAACAAACGTCACCTGAAAGACACTGCGCATCTGATTCGCCTCCTTCTTGCTTGGTGTCAATTGAATGATCGATAGAACCAGCAGATCTCCTCTCTCCCTCCTTTCTCTTCTCAATGTCGAAGAGCGGCCGAGATCGGCTCCCCGGCCCATCCCCGTAAGCCCACTGTAGAGCCGGCACCAATCACCGATGCGCGAGTCGGGCGCATGAGTTACGATTAGGCGCGCACCGAGGGCGCTTCCCGTGCCCCGAGTGCCAGGCCTCGGCCGGCTGCTACCGACCGAGGCCCTTTGTTTGGACTTAACAAACAAACCGGCCCTTAGGCCGGTTTCGCTATTGGCTCCCCGAAGTCCCCGCGGCTCCCCCACCGACAAGCGACCAAGTATGGACTTCGGATCATCGCCTCCCCATACTTCAAACTGGGAGAATGATGTTCGCGAATCAGCTGTTTAAAACAACAGGCGCCCGCTATCTCACATTCGAATGAGAAGTCAGGCGCATCCCCTATGGGCCTCCCCCATGCTTAGTACTCCGGTACTACCAGCTTGTTCAGTCTAGCACAATTCGAACTGCAAAGTCAACTGGCGGTCTGACCTCCGTCATAGTCCATTGTGAAAGTCAGCGTTCGATGATGCAGCAAGTAAGGCACCCCATGTAGAGAACACGCGATCGTGACCCCCGAGAACACAAGTGCCTTAAGATACCTGGCGAACTTAGCGCCGGGGCTACACCGTCCAGGAAGCGTCGGGAATACCGGGCCTGGCGCGGCGATTCATAGCTTGTCGGTGAGTACCTTGACCGGTTGAGGAGGTCGCGGCAATGACAGATACTTTCGCCCACGCTAGAGAAGCTGGTGCAGAACCTGGAGCGGTGGGCTGGGGAGCTGGACCGGTGGGCGAGGGGGCAAGGCTACGACGCGGGGTGGGGTCGGGGGGCTGAGGCGGGGGTTCTGGGCCCGTGAGCGTCCCTGGGCTATGAGGGGCTTGGGTCGGGAGCTTGCGCCCCGGCCGAGGTCCGGATCGGGGGATCCGCTGGATGCTGGCCTGCTCGCCCGTCCCCCATCCGGCGCAATTCCTCGTCGTACTCGCGCCGCGACTCACGGATGGCCAACCAGGCGATGACCACCATGATTGCCAGCATCAGGCCCAGAACCAGCAGCCCCATCAGCATTCGCTCCATGATTGCTCCTCCCGCCTAGACTCCTGCCCAGAATTGAAGAACCGGCCTCCTCGACCGGTCCTTCGACGACCCCCACCACCACTGGAGCATACGCTGCGTTGCTCCGGCTGCCGCTCCGTTGAGGGCCTATCCCTCATCGTCGAATTCCCTTCAGCAATGATTTCACCCCGCCTCCCCCCGGCAATTCCAGTGTATAGAAAGAAAGTGACCGGAAGGTAAACTTCCGGTCACCAACCCGTCACGATTTCACAGGGGAAATGTGGCGAATAGTACAAGTGGGTTACTGGTCAAGTCATGAGCACGGCCTATAGTGGAGCTTGGAAGCGAGGACGGGCCTTGGTCGGGAGCCGAACGCTCGTTTCACCTCCGGGGTCCGTAATCCAAGCTTCAACACAAACCGAATACGCAGTTCCCGCTCGATAAAGGCAAACTCGGCGAAAGCCGGGGACGCAAAGCCACGGGTCTAAGGCCGCAAGGCTAGGATCGCCGGGCTTCCGAAGGCGGCCTGGCTTTCTGCCTCTCGAGTGCGGTCGTGAGAGGCGTTTTCTTTTATGGGCATTCAAGGAACCCCGCGAGAGATGCAAGCAGCAGCCGGTCCCCGGCACGCCATAGAGAAGATCCTGGCGCTGGTTCTCGTGACGTTTCTCGTCATAGATGGGTTGCTGGTCTTGCCGGCGTATGCTTCAGAGCTCAGGCTGAACAGCCTGCACCCCTCCCTGCCCATCGTGAACCTACGTCCGCTGGCAGATGCGCGCGACCAGATCGCCGACGGATTGGTTGCGCAATTCTCGGGCCCGGTTCTGGCGCTTGCGGGTGGTGCTGGGCTTCCATCTCCCACACCTGACCTGCTGGAGACCGCCGTCGTGCAGACGGCGACGGCGCTTGCGCTGCCTTCGGAGACGAGCACGCCTGTTGCGACTTCAACCCAGCCAGCGTCGGGTGCTCATACCCAGACTGGTACTTCAGGTCAAATAGACCCATCGATGACCCGCACCCAAGAAGCCGCGGTCTCACTTGAGACTGCGGTCGTACAAACGGCAACTGCCCTTGCACCCACATCAATCCCTTCACACACGCCACTACTCGAGATCACGCTCTCAGCCACAAGCGTCTATACGGCAGCTCCGACCTATACGTCTCAATCTCCCACGGCGACCATGACCCCGGGGGTCTCGCCATCGACTGTGCCATCGAGCATGCCCTCTGCCACCAGCGCGGTTCAGCCGACGGCCACCCGCACCCCAACGCCTACCAAGACTTCGACACCCACCAGGACCCCGACCAGGACCAGCACCACCCCACCGACGGCTACCCGCACTCCAACACCGTCACGGACGCCTACGCCTACCAAGACGGCGACGCCAAGCAGGACCCCGACGCCCTTCGTTCCTCCACCGACTTCGACGCAGGCTTCCGATGGCAAACGCTATGTCTCGACGAGCGGCAGTGATTCCGCGTCTGGCAGTTCCAGCCAGCCCTGGCGCACAATCCAGCATGCCGCTGACGTCATGGCGTCAGGTGGCACCGTGATCGTCCTTGCCGGTGACTACCCCGAGCGCGTGCTGGTCACGCGCTCAGGCGCTTCCGGCTCCCCGATCACCTTCAAGGCCCAGGGCCCCGTTACCATGCGCGGCTTCACCGTCGAGGCCGACTACATTGCCTTGATTGGATTCGATATCTCAAATACAGCTGACAACTGGCGGGACGGTTGGGGAATTTTTCTAGAGGGCAGCAACTGCACGATCGAAGACAACTACGTTCACTTCGCAACCCGCGGAGGAATAGCAGTGTGGGCAGCGCCCGGTAACTACGGGAATACCAGCCACTGCGTCGTAAAGAACAACCGGCTGTACCGTAACGCCACGGCAGGGATTGAGGTCTACGGACAGGACAATCTCATCGAAGAGAACGAGATATGGGGAACCATCCAACATCACCCGCTGCAAGCCACGCCTCCCGTCGGAGCGGATGCCGATGGCATGCGATTCTTCGGCTCAGGGCATACGTTCAGGGGAAACTACATCCACGACATCTCACTCCAAGACCCGGAAAACGTCAACCCTCACATCGATTGCTTCCAGACCTGGAGCAGTTCGGGATACGAACCGGCGCATGATGTCATCTTCGAGCAGAATCGCTGTGAAAACCTGAACGTGGGGATGTATGCCTTCATGCTTCAGGGTGCTCGCGACCTTACCATTCGCAACAACATCATCCAGGCCTTCGCCGGCGTGAACACGGGAGGAGGTGGCAATCGTGACCTGACCATTGTTAATAATGTCTTCGCCGGAGATCTGTCTTTCTCACCAGACCAGCATCCTGCTGGGATAGAGTTGGAGAACGCGCCAAACGTTGTCGTCAAGAACAACGTCTTCTACAACTTCGCGAGCCACATCATCTACACCACGGGCAACTCAGACCAGGGGTTGGATGTCGGATACAACTGCGCCTACCGAAGTGATGGGGAAGCCGTATCAGATTCCCCCTACCCCCATGATCTGTGGAACGTCGATCCAAACTTTGTGGATCCGACTGCCAGCAACTTCCACCTCAGAGGCAATTCCCCCTTGATCGACGCCGGTACCAATCTATCCATCGTGCCGGATGACTACGATGGCACGCACCGCCCCCAAGGCTCTGCATACGACATCGGCGCCTTCGAAAAGACACCTTAGCGCAACGCCATGATCTGCTTCATCGCTCACACTTGGGGCCCACACAATCTTGTCGATTCCCTGATGCAGAGCTGGCACCTTCCCTGCTGACGGCATCAGGGCAATGTTCTCCGAGTCCGCTAGAATCAGGCTCTGCCGGGCGAGACCAGGGCTTTGAGGCAGCTAAAGCCAAGACGGAACAGCAAGCTGAATGACTGCGCCATCCTCGTCGCGCTGGCGCTCCTCGCGGGTCTCCTCCTTCTTGCGGCCCTTCTAACCGTGCACCCTGCCCCGCGCACGGATAACGTCCATTATGTGCTGCCCACAGGCAGTGATTCCGCGTCTGGCAGTTCCAGCCAGCCCTGGCGCACAATCCAGCATGCCGCTGACGTCATGGCGTCAGGTGGCACCGTGATCGTCCTTGCCGGTGACTACCCCGAGCGCGTGCTGGTCACGCGCTCAGGCGCTTCCGGCTCCCCGATCACCTTCAAGGCCCAGGGCCCCGTTACCATGCGCGGCTTCACCGTCGAGGCCGACTACATTGCCTTGATTGGATTCGATATCTCAAATACAGCTGACAACTGGCGGGACGGTTGGGGAATTTTTCTAGAGGGCAGCAACTGCACGATCGAAGACAACTACGTTCACTTCGCAACCCGCGGAGGAATAGCAGTGTGGGCAGCGCCCGGTAACTACGGGAATACCAGCCACTGCGTCGTAAAGAACAACCGGCTGTACCGTAACGCCACGGCAGGGATTGAGGTCTACGGACAGGACAATCTCATCGAAGAGAACGAGATATGGGGAACCATCCAACATCACCCGCTGCAAGCCACGCCTCCCGTCGGAGCGGATGCCGATGGCATGCGATTCTTCGGCTCAGGGCATACGTTCAGGGGAAACTACATCCACGACATCTCACTCCAAGACCCGGAAAACGTCAACCCTCACATCGATTGCTTCCAGACCTGGAGCAGTTCGGGATACGAACCGGCGCATGATGTCATCTTCGAGCAGAATCGCTGTGAAAACCTGAACGTGGGGATGTATGCCTTCATGCTTCAGGGTGCTCGCGACCTTACCATTCGCAACAACATCATCCAGGCCTTCGCCGGCGTGAACACGGGAGGAGGTGGCAATCGTGACCTGACCATTGTTAATAATGTCTTCGCCGGAGATCTGTCTTTCTCACCAGACCAGCATCCTGCTGGGATAGAGTTGGAGAACGCGCCAAACGTTGTCGTCAAGAACAACGTCTTCTACAACTTCGCGAGCCACATCATCTACACCACGGGCAACTCAGACCAGGGGTTGGATGTCGGATACAACTGCGCCTACCGAAGTGATGGGGAAGCCGTATCAGATTCCCCCTACCCCCATGATCTGTGGAACGTCGATCCAAACTTTGTGGATCCGACTGCCAGCAACTTCCACCTCAGAGGCAATTCCCCCTTGATCGACGCCGGTACCAATCTATCCATCGTGCCGGATGACTACGATGGCACGCACCGCCCCCAAGGCTCTGCATACGACATCGGCGCCTTCGAAAAGACACCTTGACCTGGAATCCCTGGCTTCAGACCCAGCCAATAGGCAACATCGACGCGGAACTCACCTACAGGAGGTGGCAGTTGCTGGCCAATTCTGGTTGGTCAGCCCTCCAACTGGCAGATCGAGACGTCATCAAGCTGGGAGCATTCTAAGCGCGGCAGCATATCGCGCCGAAATGCTTCATAGAATGAAAGATCCCAATCTCCGTAGCGAGCCTGGCAAAGCTCCGGGGCCAAGGTATCCTGCATGACAAAGATCCGGCCTCCCTCGGCCCTGGTCTGCGAGATTTCCTCCGCCAAGCTCCGACGGAAGTTGAGATAGCTCACAGTCCTCGATGGACTATCAAGTCTCACTACTCGCGCTTGCAGATAGAGACTGGTGTAGCTTGTCCACTTGTAGCCTCCGGATGAGATGACGATGTCTTGGGAATTCGTGTTTGCCCGATACCACTCCAGGCGGTGTACATAGAGGTCGTTCTCGGCAGACGTGAGCAGCAGGACATTGCCAATATTGCCCAGGAACAGCGCAATGACCAGTGCGAGTGACGCGCCACGCACCAACGCTTTCTTGCCCGGCTCATCACTGGCTACCTGGGCTAAGCCAGCACCTCCCACCAGAATGAGTATTGGCATCCAATAGATTCCCCAGTGCTCATAGGAACCAGGGTCAAGGTACATGATTAGAACGCCATATGCGACGAGCCAAATCGCCAATCCGACTGCAGCCCGAGAGATCCGTCTGACAGCAACTGCAAATCTTCGCGCGCTCACAAGCATGAAGACGGCCAATAGCCCAGCGGCTGCGGCGCTCAAGGACGTCAGCGCAGAAGCGGTCACTGGTCCAAGGTTCCTCACGATATAGAGTTCCTCGCTCATGCACCTTTCGGCAAATACACCAAGTAGTAACTCCCGAAGGCCTGGGACTGCAAGCCAAGTCACAGCCCCCAACAACGCGCGGACGATCGCTCCTGCGGAGAGAGCCAAGGTCAGATCGATGGGGAGCGCCGATCGATCTGCGTAACCTACGTCACTACGGAAGGCCAGGACCCAGGAAGCGATTTCGCCAGCATTTCGAAGATGCAAGGCACGAATGGTGACTACCAGATAAGCTGCCAGAACGAGAACCGCACAAGTGAGCCCGTAGACAAATATCGCCCTCATATGTCTGGTGTCGAGACGGACTGGCACCTTTGCTTGATGGTCAGCCTTCACCAGCATAAGGCCGAGTACAGGCAGAACTACCACGCCACCGAAAACATGAAACAGAGCAGCAGCCGCAGTTAGCAACCCGAGGCCGACGAAATTCCATATAGGTGCGTGGATTGGTGTGTGAAGAGCGAGGTGCAGAGTCAAGAAGCAGAGGAATATGGCTGGTGCATGAACCTCAACATCAATGGCGAATAGCCAGAAATGGTAGGAGGAGGCCAGAATGAGTGAGAACACGACGCTCAGCCAGCGATCACGAATGACGGTTCGGGCAACCCGATAGAAGACCCCAACCGCCATGCTGGACATGAGGGAGTTGAATGTCTGTGCCGTGGTGAATACGCTTGCCTCGGGAAAAATGGAGGACACTGCTCTGTAGATGCGCTCCAGCAGCCACAGGTAGATCAGGTGGCCGCCTTGGAAAAGATCTTTCAGCTCGCCTCGTTGGATGCGGTTGGCGTATTCGGTGCAATCTACGCATTGGTTGTGGACCTGCGACCTTGTCCCCAGGTAGAGGAGCAATAGGACCGCGGTGATCGCTCCGGCCATGAAGCGATCAGAACGCGCATCCACCCTCACTTGGATTGTGTGGTTGATCTTCGTTCGTCGAGATCGAGACATATCCTGCTTACGGACTGCAAAAGGTGGATGACGTACCCGGGCGGATTCTGAGTATGAAGAGACTGCAAAGCTGTATCGAAAGCCCAAATATGCTAGGCTGGTCAAGTCTCTGAGGTCAGGTCGACCCCTTGTTCATGCTGCAGATCCCGCACCGTTGGGGCTAGGGCTGATTGATACCGGGGATTCGAGGAAGATGGATGTTCGTCGAAGATTGAGCTTTCACTTGAGGGGAATCGCGCAGGATCTTGAGGCGGTTCGATTCCTCAATGGCTTCCAGGATATCGGAGTTGAAGGCCGCCCTCAGAAGCTGGATGTTGGGCATGACGCAATGCCCACCTATTACACCCGGGAAGTACCTCACCTGAGGCAAGAAGCCAATCTCGTCGCAGTATGACGCTACTTCATCATAGTCCAGTCCCAATTGGTCACAGTACCTTTCCACTTCCTGCGCCCACGCGATGAGAATTGCGAAGTAGGTGGTCTCTGTGAGTTTGGCAAGTTCGGTGGCCTCCGGGGAGGAAAGAACTTTGGTCTTCATCCCAATCGAATGGAAATGATCAGCGGCGCGGTGGCTCCATTCCTCTCTGACACCACCGATGAACTTCACGTAGTAAAGCAATTCCTGCTTCATCTTGATGTGTTTGCCGCGGACGGGGCTGTGAACGATTGGTGCTCCAGACGCTCGATGAATCGCGCGGGTGGTTCCGGGTGCCACTGTGCTATGAATTACCGAAAGCCGCGGCCGGTACTTTTCGATGTACTCCACCGTGCGGTGGACAAAGTCGGCAACTTCGAACGGATAGCATATGTGCATGACATCGAATTCGCCCCGAACGTCAACGGGATCAATGTCAACTCCAACGACAGCATATTGCTCGCGGATCAACTCTAGTAATGGCTTGCCAATCTCGCCGAGGCCCAGAACGATTATCGAGCCACTCAATGGCACCTCCTCGTCACCTGTTATTCCCTAATCAGATCATCAATCAACTGGAAGTAGAATGACTTCTCCTTCCCCCAATTATGCGCCTGATTGAACCTGTCCGCATTCACTCGCAAACTTCGCCTTCGGTCCGGATTCCTGCTGAGAAGCTCTATGTGCCTTGCCAGCTCGTTGATATCCCCAGGGGGGAAGTACTCCACCATTGTGTCGTCGAAGTATGCCTCTATAGTCTCGGTCCTCGAGCAGATCGCCGGTATGCCGATGGCGACGTATTCAAGCAGCTTGACCGGCAGCATGTACTTCGTGAAGTCATCTAGTAGGATTGGCACGATACCAATGTCCGCTTCGAGTATCGCGGGCACCAGCTCCTCATTTGGCACAAAGCTCCTCAGTTCCACGCAGTCGGTGAGCTCAAGCTCTTTCAACAGCTGAATCAATCTTGGGATTCCATCACCTTCTCCGATTATCAGGAGTCTCAGGCCCGTGGTCACCTGCCTCGCGTCAGCAATCGCGCGGACCGCCGTTTCGAGCCCGTGTCGCTCCGCCACGGTGCCGTGATAGATGAGCTTTAGGCTTGAATCACTTTGACCAGCACGATGCGCTCCCCTCGTGAATATCTTCGGATCAGGAAGATTGAGCAAGATCGCGAATTTCTCTGCGGGATTCCCATGTTGGATCAAGGCCCTCAGGTGAGGCTCATGAACCGCGATCGCCCGATCAGCGAACGCGATGCTCCAGCGCTCCACCCGCTTGACAAGCCGGACGAGCCAATGAGATCCCCTAAGCCCAAACTTCGACTGATAGAGTTCAGGCACGAGGTCATGGACATCCAGGAGGATCTTTGCGCCCAGGAGCTTGGGGATCATCGCGACAAATACCATGAAGTCTGGCATGGTGTGGACTTGAATGACTTGATAGGGGTTCTTGAGGTGGAGAAGGGCAAGCCAGACCGAGGCAACCACAAAGAATAGGCAATAATTAACTAGATACATACTAGCACTTCCACCTCGATACCGCCCCATTAACGGCTGGATCACTCTGACGCCCTGCAGGATACGAACCCTGTCCTCGCCCCTCTTTCTCAGCGCGATCACGTCCACCGTGTCCCCGCGATCTACCAGCGACTCAGCCTCTCTTCGAACTCTCGAATCGTAAGCGTAATCGGTGTACGCCACCATGCAGATCCGCACCATCCAACCGACTCCAGGTCAGCCCAACGGGATTTCCACAGAGGGCTCCCCGCTCCATGGAACATCCATGTGTGTTTGCTGGGTACGAGAGCCAGGGAATTCGTCGCACCGAGGCCTATGAACCCTCAGGAACCAGCGCGGCACGGATCCATCGCCAGTCTGCTTCAGCCGCAGCCGCAACGTATTCCCGTCGAAGCGGCAATCTTCGAACGTCACGGAGCGCCTTTCGCGAAACCACTGAACCACCTGCCCGGCCGTGCCGAACCACGCTCCCCGGGCCTGGAGTTCTGAAAGCAAGTGCTCATAGAACTCGCCCCACAGCCTTTCCGGCGCTAAGCTCCTCTCGTGCCACGATACCGTCACGACGCCACCGAATCGGATCGCACTATTCAACAGGGCCTCACACAACTCCCATGCTTCGCTATCGCTCAACCCGAGTCGTCGCGGGTAGAACAGTGAGGTATCCTGAATGTGAAGGGGAAGCTCAAGCAATCGGGTCGCTCCGAATGGCTTGAATACTTGCGAGGTCCCTCCTTTGTACCCGATCGTCTCGTTGTAGCCGAACGTCGCGTCATAGTCGAATCCAGCCTGCTCAAGCGCGGCATGCGATTCCCGGTCGAAGCACAGCCAGTGGATCCTCACGCCGACTTGCTCCTGGCCAGTCGCCCGGGTAATTCGCTCCAATTCCTGCGTGCCCTTCTCTATACTGTGCCAGGCATCAATCCCGTGTAGGCCGATCTCAAAGCCTCTTAAGGTAAGGTCTTGCACCCGTGCCCGAACGTCGTTGATGTCATAGCGCGTGGCCCTCCGCGCACGATCCTTGCCTTGGACCTTGTCTCCAGCTCTATCCTTGAAAGGGATCAAGAAGAATGTCGAGTAAAGACCCTCTTCTAGTTCAGCGTACGCCTCAAAGTGATCCCAGAAATCATCGAGCACTCCGATGTAGACAAGTGGCAGCGAAAAGACGGCTGCCCAATTCCGCACCAGTCTGTCGAAAGAACTGGTGCCCCTAAGGAATCTCAAGCAGGAGCCGACAAGTGCCCGGTAGATAAAACCCCACATCGTGCGATCTAACTTGTGACGGCGGATTCCCACGAAATCAATGTCATGCGTCAGGCAGACGATGAAGCTGCGACCCCAAGGAATCGGCGGAATCTCGATCACCGGAATCCCGCCATCAACGATCCATCCTCGCAGTAGTGCAACATGGCATTCAAGCGTCGGGATCAGGGCATTCTCGACAGGCTGACCATGTGAAAGCAAGAAGGCAATCTCGTCGAATAGGTCATACCCGACCCTTAGAATCTTCCCGTGAGGCTCAGGCAACTCAATCACGACCGCCTCAGAACCAGACCTGCAATGAACTGGCAGCGCGCGCCCTTTGACGCGAAAGCAGGCTAGCTCTCCGTATATCGGGATGCTGGTTCCATCGTGGCCAACGAGATGCCTAGCGACAGCTGATTCCACGGCTATCTCTCTTGAGATGTCGATTTGTGTTGGCTTCGATGAGTAGATAACAACCAGCCTGGCCTCCACAGGAGGCGTCTCATGCAAGGTGGAGATAACTACATCGTATTCACGTTCCTTGACACAGAATTCCCAGGGCGCCTTGAAAAGCTGAAAGAACTCTCGTGTGATCTCCCTTTCGCTGTCGCTGCAAACAACGGCTATCATTCCGCACTTCTCCAAAGGTTCAGTAGGTCAGAACCTGCAACTATGCAGATGTCATTCCGTGCCCGGTCGTCGAGTCCGACTCAACTTGCCACTATTCTGGTTTTCGATGAACGAAATAAAGAACCGCGCAACTCACATCGGCCTCTTCAAGATGCGCATATTTCTTGTCGACTGTAAGTCCAGGCAATTCCGTTCTTGTTCGTGTCTCCTCGACAAGGTCAAGGTGTGCGCAGCCGAATAATTCATGCCACTCCGAAGGTTGTACGCGGTTGAAATATTGGATCCCATTCTCAAACCATCGCTTCCAGAGACTGTCTGAAAAGGCGAGGTACTGCTTGGGGGAGACGCTTCTATCATAGTAGTAGAGATGATCTTGCAGATCAATCGTGTGTACTGAGTACCCTCCGGGCTTCAATATGCGATAGAAGGCGCCAACGTACTCGGGGAGAGTTTCTATGATGACGTGCTCAAGCACACTAGCACTAAGCACTGCGTCAAACGATGCGTTCTCAAACCTGTCGAGTTTTCCACTCTCATCAACAACATACTCGAAGTCGAGCAAATCATAGAGCTCATCAAAGGACTTCACACCTAGAATTGAGCGAGTGAGTGCTCGAGCGCGGTCTCGCTGCCTGATCTCAGCATCACATTTGTCCAGCAGGTTGCTCAGCTGCCTTATGTAGTTCTGCAAACCAGCAAACTGACGATTGTCCCAGATATCGAACAACACGGCCTCTACGTCGAAGAAGAGCTTCGTCGTAACGGCCTCCCAATGCATCCATCCTGTCCCAAGTTCAATGAGAGTGTCACCGTCTTTCACGATACCGTACTCACGGTTCAAGCGGAGAAACCGATTGACACGCTCAAGATAGAAATTGGGCATTTTGCCCTTGACACGTTTCCTTGCGCCGAGCGTATTCCCCAAGGCTCGATAGAGCCTCTTTGCCTGGGTCGAGGACGAGAAGAGCTTCAACGACGTTGCTCCCAAAATGTACCGCAACAAGGTGTTCACCTCCCGGTTCAGCTCAACGATGTGTGCTGATAGTCGCGTTTGCGCTCGCGATGCACCCAAGTGCCACGACGTGGTAGTCACCAGCTGGATTCCACGCCGTTCCACCTAACCCCCTGACAAACAAGTAGGCTTTCTGCTTGAATCTGGAGGTCAGATCCCGGCTCGGCAAACTACATTGCCCCTGTTCCCTCGGGCCGCGTCCGCTCATCGCATGACAGGTCCCTGGCCCTGGACATTCCTAACCCAGCATCAACGATCCAGCACCGCAACAACGCAGCCTGGCATTCAAGCATCGGGATTGGAGCATTTTCGACGGGTTGACCCTAGGCGAGAAGGAAGACAATCCCGCCAGATGGATCACAGCCAACTCCGAGGATCTTCTCGGGAGCATCAGAGAAACCCACAGCGACAACCTCAGAGCCGGTCTCGCCATAGTTCATTGGGTACCCGTGCGCGCGAAAGCTTGCTAGCTTTCCACAGATCGGGATGATGTTCTCAACGTGGCCAACGACATGCCTGGAAATAGCCGGGTCTACAGTTGTCTCTTTCAGGGAGTTGATCTCTATCAGTTTCTCGGTCCGCGACACTGAACTCCCACGGCGTTTTGAAAAGTTCAAGGAACTATCGATTAATCTCCCCCTCGCTGCCGCTGCACACGACGCCGTGTATGCTATTGCCTCGGCACATTCCTCCCGGTTTCGATCTGCCGCGTTTCGGCCTATCGTTTCGGCATGCAGTCCTAAGTCTTATACTTGATCCAAGAGACCAAATCCCAGCTCAATGGACCATGCAGCAGCAGTAGCTTTAGATAAGTGCGGGCGGTTTCGTTCCTGATGGGTCGCCTCTCTTTGCACAGCACGGGCAACTGACACAGGACATCGAGCAAAGCTCGCAGGGTTTGTCTCAGATAGCCTCGTCGTGCGCCCCTGATCATCGCTGCAGCGGCTTTCGCAGGGGCGTACCAAATCAACATCCACCATGGATAGCGAGCCACACAGATATACAGCGAGTTCTTGAAGAAGAGGGAGTCTCGTTCGCTATGGGCCACGCGTGCTTGCGGCGACGCGCGATGATAGACGATGGACTTGGGACAGTAGAGTATTCTGTATCCGTCATCCCAGACCCTCAGACCGAACTCCTGTCCTTCGCAACCGAAAAAGAGCATCTCCCAGAACAGACCGACCCGCTCAAATACCTCCTTGCGGATCGCAGCCCCTCCCTCAGAGAAGCTCCAGCTCAGGAACTCGGTGTCCTGCTTGGCCTTTTGCTTCTCTGAATAGACCCAACCAGGACCCCCATCCAGCTCATTGGTGTAAGCGTTGACTATTTTGCTGTTGATCACGCCGACTTCCGGCTCAGCCTGGAACTTGTGGACCAGGTTCATCAAAGTATCAGGGCCTGGACTGGCGTCGCTATCCAGGCAGAAGATTATCTCGCCGCGGGCTACAGCAATCCCAGCATTGCGCCCTGCCGAGATGCCAAGGTTTTTGTCAAGCGCGGCCACTTTTACGGCCGGATATAGCCTGTGCAGCTCTTCGACTGTGCCGTCGGTCGAACCATTGTCAACCACAACGATTTCAAAGCTGGTGTATGCCTGGTCATAGACGGACTGGATTGTCTGCAAGACATCCTCTTTGCGATTCCAGGTAACAATAAGGACTGTTACCAAGGGGAAATCCATTTCAGGTCCTTCTGGATTCCCTTAGCCTGCCATCCAATGCGCGCAGCAAAGCCATTCTGACGGCCAGCACCCAACGAATGAACTTGCCAAATGCAGGCCAGTAAAGGGGGAGGACGCATTTCAGCTGGTAGTACAAATAGGATGGTGTTGGGGTCAACGGACGGCGCCTGAGTCTACCCTTTTGATCTAGTGTCCAAGTCGCCGCCCATATGTTCAGGTTCTCTGCTTCTGGCAACAGCGCGAGGTTCCGTCGCGCTTCGGGTCCTAGCTCAACCCAATGGCCGTCGGACTTCCGTCCTTTGATCGTGTCAGCTGCGTAGTCGTGGCTTTGGTGTATTACCGCCACCGCATCAGTGACATCCACTACAGGCACCCTTTTCGACCTAGCCCGCCACACAAGCCAGTTATCCCATGCCAGGCGGCCTATGGCAAACGGAGGTACATTGGCGTACGTCCCCCTCGGAAAACAGAAGAAGTCAATACCTGTCGGGGCGTGCAGTTTTCCTGTGCGCGCCATAAGCCACCTCAGACCTGTTTCCCAATCTGCTGAACTAAAGTCGTATGCATGCTTGATGTCCACATCCCAGCGCTGACCCACGATCAGGAATTTGGACATCCTGACGACCACGGCTTCAACTGCTCGCAAGAAATCACTCATGAGGATGATGTCAGAGTTCACGTAGCAGACAACTGCCTCACTGGCCCTTGACTGGCCGATCTGGAAAACCGAATCGACCAAGGGAGTTCCATACTCATTTCTGTCGGTCTCTGCAACATGGATCAGGCCAAACTCCTTGCAGGTTTCTGCTATTCCCTTCTCAACACCCAGGAGAATGATCTCGGGTCTTGGCCTAAGGAGTGTCCAGCTCTTGATGGCGTTCCTCTGAATAACGTCAACATGCCCATCGAAGGGCTTGGGACACGCGAAGAACGTGATCATGAATCGGCCCCCTCTTCTAGCAATTCATCTCCTGTAGGTCCCCCGATCAGAACACTCCGAAGTAGAGGACTATGCCCGGTGCTTCCGGGTATCTCCCCTGCGACGACTATCTCGAAGGAGATCAGCTGGGGCTGAGACCGGCGCGTTGCGCAAATCCCTTGATCATGATGCGCCACTGACGCGGCAGCAGGCGGAACACGGATCTTGAGAACTTACTCAAGAGCTTTGCCAGGATATGGGGCGAATTCAAAGGGTCGTGAGCCAAAGCGCGCGTCAGGTACTTCAACGTTGGTTGGAGCTGCCTAGTCCCACGCCAAATGTACATAGCGCCCACCAGAAAGGAATTGCTCAGAGCTCTCTGTCTGAATCGTCTGGAATTGAAGGGGGCATGCAAATTCGGCTGGCGAAAGAATTTGTCGGTTACTCTCACCTTTGCTTGTCCCATATCCAACTGTTGGCTCAAACCGTGGCAATTCCGGATGTGAGCTATATGAACGGGTACATATCTGATCGTCCCGACCATCCCGATACGTAGCCACAACTCGTGGTCTTTGCCATTGCCAAACTCGGCATCAAGCCATCTGACCTTCTCCAAGATTGAGCGGCGCATGAAGGACGTCGCTTGCGGAATGGTGTAGTGGCATTGCTTGACAGCATATGCTAGGTCCCACTCGCGCGGCCTGAGTACTCCGCGGATCACTTCCCCATCCTCAGAAATCTCCGAGTAGTCACCATAGACCATGTCCAGATGCTTGTTCGCTTTCAGGTAAGACAGCGCGTTGCTGATCGCATCAGGCAATACATAAAGGTCATCTGCATTCAGCCACGATAGGATCTCGCCCTTGCTCATCGACCAACCCTTATTAATGGCGTCTGCATGCCCCTTGTCGGGTTCGGACACCCACTTGATACTGTGCCCGTACTGCCGAAGAATCTCAACCGTGCCATCGGTGGAGCCACCATCCACAACGATGCACTCAATTCGCGGATAGTCCTGCCCCACCACACTCCCGATGGTGGGCACCAAGTAGTGCGCGCGGTTAAGGCAGGGTATCACAACGGAGACCAATGGATTTGCCGTGTCAGTATCCATTGAAGGCTCTCTAGTATGGAATTGCGCCGGGCATCTGAAGGTCACCTGCGCATACCTGCCAAAATGGGGGACGACGCTGTTCGGACGACATCGAGCATCTTGGCCACTACAAACTTGATGTCATGAGTCCGTAGTGCACCGACAGCCAGAGTGAGAGCCACGTATATAGACGTAACCAAGCTGGCTCCAGCGACAAGACCAAACCATCCACTAAGATGCAGGGGAAGTAGCTGAAACAAGAGGACGGTGCCTGCTTCAGCAAGGATTATCCGGACGTACGGTTTGAGGCTTGCTCGCCAACCTACGCCACCGAGCAACTTGTATTGCGTGAACAGGTCGTACGCGAGATTGCTCACGAAAAGACCTATGAACACGCCAATGGCAACCCCCGGAGCTCCCCAGTTCGGAGCAAGAAGAAGCACCGGCACCACCATGAAGACTGCGGTCCCGACCGACGCAATGAGGGTGATGTCCGCTCTTCCCATGCCGTTGCAGACCTGGTATGCCACGGAACCCGAAGAGCGCCAAACGACACCCGCAGCGAGCAAGGCGAGCACGATCCACGAGTTGACCATGAACTCCGGCCCCATCCACAGCATCATGAAGTCCTTAGACAGAACTACCAATGGTGTCGCAATGAATGCGGATAACCATAGCAAAATCCTCACCATCTCGTGATACAGCTGCCGCAATTCATCTACCTTGTTACTAGCCACGGCCTCGGCGCTCAATGGATAAAGCGCGGTGCAGAAGACATACATCATGCCTGGTATCTTGTCCGTGATCTTGGTTGGCACTGCATAGTAGGTCAGCGCTGAAGTGCCCAACAAGATGCCTATCAACGTTCGGTCGATTTGCAGTCCGATCTGGCTGGTTATTTGTCCGGCAAACAAGAGGGATGAAAAAGAGGTCAAGCGCCTCACAAGAGTCGCGCTCAGGAGCGCCGTCTGACCGGAACCTGGATGCTTGCGAAGGAGCACCCAAGCCACGATGGAGAAGAGTCCCAACCCCAGGGCACTCGAGAAGACTTGCGCCATGACCGCCCCCAGCAGCCCCCAGCCCCACCATAAGGCCACGACAATCGCTACCGTGTTGAGCGTTCCTACAGCCAGCCCGGCTTGATTTAGGACATCGAACCGACGCATTGCGATTGGGATGCTCTGCAAAGCACTGATCGCCCCGTTGAGAACAAAGCTGAGAGCAGCGAGACGGAATGCAACCACCGCATTGGCAACCAGTGCGGCAGGAATGGCAAAGACAGTCCTCGCCAGCGCATCCGCTGCTAAGAACATGATGGTCGCTCCCAGCAGTGACAGCGCTCCACCAATCAGGAGGCCACCCAGCGCTGCCTTGCGCAGTTCCGACCATTCCTCGTTTGCATGGGCCTCAGCCATGAAGCGCACATTGCCCATCGCCACCGGACCATTGAGCAACCCAAGGTATCCCGCCACGATCGAGACGATGGAAAAGATTCCGTAAGCATCGTTGCCCAGTCTTGTGACAATGTAAGGCACCGACGCAATTGCCAGGCCTATCGGCCACACCCAACCAAGCAAATTGAATATGGTGTTGCGCGCCAGACCCTCGGTCAGAGAGGCCTTATTCGAATCAAGTGTCGACAACGCGTGGAATGCCTCAGCCATTTGTCGTGCACCGATTCTTGTCTGGGCGAAAGCCAAGAGTCATGCTATTCGAGCCTCATAAGACGCGACGAGCGTCTTGTCGATCATGATCGATGTGCTGGATCAATGCGGCACACAGCCCCGCGAGGAGCCAGAACTGAGTGATCGTTTGCAGGCTGCCAAGGAGAGCATAATCCACCATGCTATGCACACTGAGGGCAACAAAGGCGGACAAAACGCCAACGCCTGCTACCCACAAAGTGTCGGTACGCGCCCGGTTGACAATCCGCCAAGCCTGAATCAGCAGAATCGCCAGGAGGCTCAGGAACGCTGTCAACCCTACGAGCCCTGTCTCCGCAGCGATCAGCAGAAAGGCGTTATGCACGACGACCGGCTTGTCGCTTACGAAGTCTGCCGCGCCGTAGTGAGGACTCACGAGCACGTAGTTGTTCAGCCCGACACCGACCCAGGGATGGCCTTTGATCATGGCCAGTGCAGTCTGTGCCTGAGTGATCCTACTATTGGCCGAACCTAGATCGCTACTCGTGAGGCGGGACCGGATGATGTGCGGGCCCAAGAGAATCAGTCCCAACAGAACCAAAGATGTTGTGCCAGCAATCAGCACCGCGGCCCGTCCACCGATGCGTTTCCGGCGAACAGCAAGGGCAAGCACGAGACTGGTGATGACCACCGAGTTCACCCACGCACTGCGCGAGAGACTGAATACCAATGCCAGGCAACCAAGGCAAAGCGCGGCAATAGCCGGATACTTCCATTGGGTTCTTGGCGCGGAGAACAAGAAGGCCAGGGCAAGGGGCAGTCCGGTTGTCACATACATGGCGTAGGAATTGGGGTGACCAATCGTGCCCTGTACACGGTAAACGAGCCCCTCAGTCAATTGCTGCTGTTGCACTGCACTTGTTTCTGTCAGGAAATAGAGACCGAGGGGGTGCCCAGTGACTCCTTGGTAGATGCCCACCAAGGCTTGGAACAACACGCCCAACACCACCCCCGTGGTCACCCAAGTCACGTCAACTTCATTCCTGACGCTGTTTGCTATGACCCAACAGAACAGCAACAGCTTGCTCATGTTCATCAACTGGATTAGGCCAAGTTGGCCATCCCTGGCTGTGAGAAGTGAAAGCGAGGACAGAACCAGCCAGGCGAGCGCAGGGATCGTGGTCAGAGGAAAGAAATGGATTTCGATTTGCCGAATCGCCAGCTTGGCGAGAAGAAGCAGGAGCAATGCCAACGCCAAGACATCGGTGAGGTTGATGCCCGCCCCGTTTGCTACGCTGCCATTCCCCCGGCTAACAACAAGCGCCTTGCCGAAGTAGATCGGCACAGTAACAGATACCACAAAGAGAAGTACTCGCTTGGGGCTTCCTGTCACCAGCATTGACACGCTAGTCCCCAGTGCCGCCATGAAAGCGATCTCCCACTTGAGCGGCACGCCTAGCAGCAGAATCCCTCCACTGAATACGGCCACCAAGAGACACAGGCCAAATTGAACGACGCTCTTGGTCATCGGTTCCTTTCGAATAGGGAGATCCAATAGAATCAGGGCGCCCGTACCGATCGCCTAGAATCGTCTGTCGCGGTGGTGCGATAGGCACGTTCAGGGTCGATAGTGAGATGATGGTTTCGACACACTGCGGTTACGGCAGCTGCTGCGTCCGCCAAAAGGTGTTCTAGCTTCATTCTGCATGTGCCTTTGCGGCGGAGATGAGACCATGCTACCTGTCTCTCACAGTCCCTACTCATCGGGAAGCGACCTATCGCGGACCACAGATTCGTGGGTCACCCTGCTCCATTAATGGCCCACATGATGATTGCATCAACCAATCGGTGTCTTCTCCCAATACCGGCTTGCAGCCTCTAATCACCACAAACCAGCCGCATGCAGCCGGGAACCAAGAGCGAGACCATTCGGGAAAGCGCTCAACATCGTACGGGGTCAACACAGGTTGCAGAACTAGGTTCCCGAATTGGCTAAACATCTCTCGAAGCTCAGGAAATGTATAGGCTTTGGTGCCAGCGCTTTCCATGTGTTTTGCCAGTATGTCAGTGAGCTTTCTCAGGGGCCGTCCGGCTCTCAGGCCATAATGGAGATAGAGTCGCCAGGCAATGAATGACCGCCTGTGATAAAGCATGATCACAATGCGTCCACCTGGTTTCAGCACACGACAGACCTCCGCAATGGCCCCTTCTGTATTCGGGGTGTGGTGCAACACACCCCACGAATAGACCAAGTCAAACAAGTTGTCTTCATGGGGCAACGCCTCTGCATCGCCCCGCCTCACATTTGCTGATAACCCGTTCAGAGCAAGTCGCTTGCGCGTTATCTCGACGGATCTTTCTGTGAGGTCTACTGCATATGTATCGGCGCCCGCGCGGGCAAACTGGAGGCAGTCAGTACCTGCCCCACAGCCTATTTCCAGCACCCTCTTGCCACTCCAGCGTGTGAACTGGGCGAAACCATGGACAAAAGGCTCCTGGGCATAGCGGTTTTCTTCGATTTCTTCGGACCATTCGAGACTACCCTCCGGTCTATTGCTGAAGCAGGCGCCACAAGGATTGTCTTGCCAGTACTGGCTGACTTCTTCTTTGAGATCGCTTACCCTGGGCTCCCTCATTGACGCTTCCTCTGTTCGGGGGGTACTGACGGGCTACCTGATCATGAACCCGGAGCGGGAGTCTCCACGACGAGACGAGTGATCACACGGTAAGAGTATAGGACCTCGACTCGGCGACAGCTACGCCAGATTGACTGCTCAGGAGATCACATTCAAGTCATCAATCCTGGTCAAACCTGCCTCTTCCCTAGTCACGACCCGAGGCCAATGCCGCTTGTAATGAGTGGCAGCAAGCTGATGCGCGACGTGGGCGACCTTGTCCCTTGCGAGGCCGGTCTCCCCCGCGATGTCATCGATTAGCGGATCAAGTTCAGCCTGGGTCCAACGCCGTGTCCCATCAAGCTTGTTCTGCAGTAGACGTACAATCACTCTGTCCAATTCATGATAGGGTAGGCCCAGCTGGTCCTCGTCGGTTCCACCCGGAATCACATCAAGTCCGTCGGTCGGCACCGCCTTGAGCGATTCCTCCGGCACTCCCAACAATTCGGCAATGACATACTCCTCCAGGTCCTTCCAGACATATTGAATTGGCGAAAAATCACCGACGTCTCCATTCAGTGTCCAGAACCCCATCCAGAACTCGGACAAGTTGTCGGTGGAAACTACAAGCCCACCTGTCAATTGAGCGATGTGATAGAGCGTGATCATGCGCAGCCGGACTCGGATGTTTCCCGCTGCCCTCGCCTTGCACTGTGTCATGCGCTTGAGAAGGTAGTCATCTCCATGATCGCGCGCGATCTTGATGGCTTGGTCTTGGACCGACCCGGCTGAGTAGTATCGCGTCATGAGTGCGTGATATTCGGGCGTCAGATCTACCTTGATCCACGGTATGCGGAAGTGATCCAGAACCACCCGCGCAATTCGCTCGACTTTAGGATCTGACTCACAAGGCATCAGCACACCGATCGGCTTCACCCCCTCCAGATCGCTCAGCAGGCCCGCAATGACCGAGCTGTCCAACCCCTCGGACTTACCAAAGATGGCGTACGTCAACTGGTTCTCGCGGAAATACGTTTGAATCGCCCCGCGAATCCTCTTGATGCAATAAGTTGCTTGTTCATTGCTCAGCACGTATGTCATGATGACCCTATCGGCAACGGTATAGGATCGCCCGGCTCCACAGTGTCGATCCACAGCTCCTCCAGTCGGGCGCTGTAGGCTATCTCGTCAGATCCGAGACCAAGTCCGATATAGCGCACGTGCGAGGCAAATTCCATCTTCTCTCGCAAGATACGCCAGCAGTCATATACAAGGATCGGCGGATTCTTCTTCGGAAAGTCGGCCGGCTCGAGGGCACGAAACTCGGGGTCAGGAGTGGTGATCACAACTGCGTCCGCCGGCCGCAGGCACGCCGTCACATCTTGCACGATGACCGCCTTGTCGGCCAATTCACTCCGAGCCATCTCGTTAGCGATCGGGTCGTATCCCACAACACGCAAGCCTGAGGACGCCAATTCGCGGGCCAGGTATATGCCTTGTGACTCTTCCACGACATGAGAATGTGGCTTGTACGCCAGCCCCAGGATTGCCACGGTACTGCCGGGGTTGACGACCGACCGGAGCAAGGCTGCCAGCCTCGGTGCCAAGGATCGATTCAATCGATCGGTTGTCTCAGCCAGGCTCGCCTCATAGTCAAGGGTACGGGCGAAGAAACTCAGCGCTACATTGTCGCGAGGAAAGCATGGGCCCCCGTAGCCCAGAGCACCCGTCAAATACCTGCGGCCGATGCGTGTATCTAGCCCCAGCGCATTGCTGACCACATCTATATCTCCACCTGGAATGCGGGAACACAGGTCCGCTAGCATATTGGCGAAGGTAATCTTGGTAGTCACGAAGGTATTCAACGCGATCTTGGCAAGTTCGGCATTCTCGAAGCTCATTCGCTGGCAAGGTGGACGGTTTTCCATAATCTCAGCATAGCAGGCTTCGAGCTGGCTGCCGGCTCGATCGTCAACCTCTCCTATTAGCGCAAAGTCGGGGTTTAAAAAGTCACGGATCACGCTGCCTAGGGCAATGAACTCAGGGCTGTAGCATAGTCCGAAGTCCTGCCCGCAGAGCTTGCCCGATTCTCGCTCCAGGACTGGCAGGAGCCCATAACGCGTTGAGCCAGGAAGCACTGTGCTTGTCAGAACAACGTTGTGATATCCACCTTTTTTTGCCAGTGCACGACCAATCTCCCGAAAAGCCGACTTCGCATACTTCAGCGAGAAGGCCCCACGCTCATCACTCGGCGTGGGAACAACCACAAAAGTCACATCCGAGTTCAGGACGGCTTCGAGAGGATCGACCGTGGCGCGCAACCTGCCTCTATTGGAGGCAACCGTGTCTTCTAGCTTCGTCTCCTGTGTCGGCGCGTGGCCAGCATTCACGAGATCGACAGCGCGCTGGTTAATATCTACACCGATCACTTCGAAGCCGCGGCTCGCGATAGCGGCTGCCATGCTCGCGCCTAGCTTCCCAAGCCCTACTACGGAGTAGATTGGCCTCATTGTCGAATCTCGTCTCTGGCTTCTACCGTCACAGGGGTGGACAAGCTGATAGCCTGGGTTTTCAACACCTGGCTGTGCTTCAGCGTCGCCACCAAATCGTCATCCGAAGCCTCTTCAAGCCGGGCTTGCACCTGCCCCTCGATCCAGCCATATGTGGAGGCTAGCCCCTCTTCAAGGGAGATCTCTGGTTCCCACTCCAGTATCTGGCGCAGGCGAGTATTATCGGAGTTGCGCCCACGGACGCCCTGAGGGCCAGGCACATGTGTCTTCAAGATCCTTACGCCGGCAATGTCGGCTATCGTGTCTGCGAGTTGGTTGACAGTGACCATGCGATCCTGGCCGATGTTGAGTGGCTCTTGGTAGTTGCTCTTCATGAGCTTGTGGATACCGATCACACAGTCATCGACATGACAAAAGGAGCGCGTCTGCTCACCATCACCCCAGATCTCGATTTCAGGATTGCCGGTTAGCTTGGCAACCGCAACCTTGCGGCAGAGTGCCGCTGGAGCTTTCTCGCGGCCGCCGTTCCACGTTCCGAAGGGACCGAAGATATTGTGAAAGCGCGCTATGCGAATCCCAATTCCGTAATCTTCCATATAATAGGTGCATAGCCGCTCTGTTATCAGCTTCTCCCAGCCATAGGCATCTTCAGGCAAGGCGGGATAGGCATCTTCCTCCCGCAGAGGCGTGACATCTGTCTCTTGCTGCAGGTATGTTGGGTATATGCAGGCTGAAGATGTGTAAAGGTAGCGCCTGATCCGATTCTGGCGCGCAGCGTCTAGGGTGTGGATGCTAATCAGTTGGTTATTATGGAGTATTTGGGAGTTATTGGAGGATATGTATCCCATGCCACCCATATCGGCTGCCAACGCATAGGTCTCCTCCACATCAACAGTAGCCTGGAGACAATCGTCCAGCCGCCGCAGATCAAGCAATCGGAATTCGTCCGCGTCTGTCGCCTTGAATTCCGGATACTTAAGGTCCACGCCGCGTACCCAGTACCCCTGCCTTTTTAGGTACGTGACCAAATGGTGGCCAATGAACCCCCCAGCACCTGTGACAAGAGCCCTTGTCGATAGCGACATCTTAAACTCTCCTTTCTCGTGGTAGTCATGTGAAGATCGTTGCCATGGGATCTGCCCTTGAGAGCTTGTCAGTTCTTCCTTTCACTGACCGTCTCGCAGGAGCACCTTCACCATAGGCAAGGCCTCCACAGAAGGATTTGAGTACTCGTGACTGCGCACAGCGAAGCTCTCGCTTGGCGCGTTGGTGCTTTCTCCTTTTGAAGTACGAAACGCGCTTCCGTGCGATTGTCCATAGGTGGCACCCTGATGAGAGGCTACGTTGCAGACCCCAATCAGGGGAGCCTATGTTCCGCCTCCGACTCATCTGCCCTGTTGAATATGAACCCCAGCTTCTTGGCACCTACTTTGGTCAGTTGTGCTACCGCTCTTTCAACTTGGCCACCGGTCACCTTGCCCCGGCCCACGACCAGCGCAACACCAGCCATACTTGGGGCCAACACGACTGCATCTGCGTACCGAGACAAAGGAGGGCTATCCAGCAGGACCACGTCGGCCCAGTTTGCCAGGTCGCCGATCACTTCCCGCATTCTTGGCAACGCCAAGAGCTCTGCAGGGTTGTGTGGCAGCGGTCCACTCGTGAGGACACTCACCCTAGGGACCTTCGTTTGCTGGATAAGGGCTGACAGGTTCTCCTGCTGTACGATGGCATTCTTCAGGCCTTGAGTGTTCGAAACACCAAATATCCGGTCCAGGCTAGGATTCCTGAGGTCACTGTCCACCACAATGACATTTCGACCTGCCTGCGCCAGTGCAACTGCGAGATTTGCCAGAATGGTAGACTTGCCGGCATCGGCCTCGACGCTTGTGAACATCAGCGTGCGAGGCAGCCATCCTGATTCGAACGAAAGCAGATTGCTGCTTAGGAGACGGAAGGCCTCTCCGGCTGACGACTTACCATTGGGCCGGAGGAGGAGCGGTGCGCCCTTCAACTTGCTTGGCACCCGCAGATTGGGGATCGATCCGAGGTGTGGTACCTTGGTCACGTGCTCCAGTTCCTCTGCCACATACACGGCCATATCGAAGTTCTCAAAGAGGAAGGCCAAGCCAATTCCACTCGCGAAGCCAACCAGAAAGCCCAGCGTGAGATTGAGCGGAATGCTCGGCTTAACGGGATCCTCGGGGATTGCTGCGGGTTCGACGACACTAATACTGTTGGCGCGGGCTTCGTCCAGGAGTTTGGCCTCCTCATAGGCATCTAGTAGGTTGCCGTAGGTCTGCTCTCGCACGTCGATGCGTGTGTTCAGGTCCTCAATCTCTCCTGATCGATCTGCGCCGCTGTCATCGCCGAGGAGGATCTGGAGCCTCTCGCGATCGGTCCGGAGTCGGTTCTCAGTGACCGTCAACTGATCTAAGAGGAAATCTCCAGCGCTCTTTCCTGGACCGGTGTAAAGCCTGTCCCCTTCTTCAACCAGCAACTCACCCAAGGTGTTGGCGGTCAACATCGCGGTCGCGGGATCATTGCTTTCAGCCGTAATCCTGAGCAGTTCAGTATTGACGAGCGCCTCTGCTTTGACCATCTCCTCGAGCTGTTCTGGCTTGATCCCAAGCTCAAGCCTTTCAATCACTTGCTCAAGGAAAGGTCGGCTTCGAATCAGTTCAACATAGGTGTTTATCAGGCGCTCGGTGTAATTGAGATCGTAGCGATCGACGACACGACCCTGAACCTGAGCGATCCTAACCGTCGCAGTTGCCGAATAGACCGGCACCATTAGGAAGGTGCCCGCGCTGACGATGCCAAGCGTCATTGCTGTGGTGACGATAACCACCCATTTTCGACGCTCGAGCACTCGGAGGTAGTGCCTCAGCTCCATATGAGTTCCTCGCTCTCACCCCTCAGTGCAATGCGCGATTGGTGCCACGCTTTGCCCTAGTCCATACTGAATGACAATCTGCCTTGAGGATTCCTTCGCGCGATCCGTGGTCAACTGAGTGTTGGTTCCCTGCAAGTCAGAAACGAATAGGGAGTGCAAAGATTTCCCGGCGTGACCTCTCTGCCATGCGTAGCTGGCCACGTAGCCGCCGCGATCGGTGTGGAAGAGATTTCAATTGAACCGGCATGGAATATCGGATCCCCTCGCCACAAACATTGCACACAGAGAAGCAAGTTCTGAGGTTGTACAAGGCAGGCCTTCTAGTGCGCAGAAGCGCTATCGGTCTCCAAGATCGGATCACTAACCGAGTGCCAAGCCGAATCCGCGTGTGTGGTCAACTCATATAATGATCTCGTCCCCCGTGTGAGGTCGATCACGCTGGACGCGACGATGTGGGTTTGTAGGGTCGACATGCCTGGGAACATCGGGAGTGAGAGAATCTCCCGGCAGAGTTCTTCTGCGATCGGGAATTCCCCCCATTTCAAATCCTTGTATGAATAGAAAGGCTGCAAGTGAACCGGAGTGGGATAGTGGATTCCGGTCCCGATTTCTCGCTCCTGGAGCTTGGCTCGCAAGGCATCTCTATTCGAACCCCTCACCACATACAAGTGATAGACATGCTGCCTGCCCTGTTTGCTGATGGGTGGGACGACATTGCTTTCCTCCAGGAGCTTGTTGTATTCCTGGGCGACCTGTCGGCGGGCCTCATTCCACTCATCAAGATGACGCAGCTTCACCCGCAGCACCGCCGCCTGAATGGTGTCCAATCGGCGATTGAAGGGAGGGAGTTCATGGCGGTTTCGCTCGATCTGTCCGCAATTGCGCATCGCCCGCACCTTGTCGGCGACCCGCCGGTCGTTCGTGACAACCATCCCTCCGTCGCCGAAACCTCCGAGGTTCTTGCTGGGGTAGAAGCTGAAGGCGCCTGCATGGCCCAGTGAACCGACGCGCCGGCCTCTGTAGCGGGCGCCATGCGCCTGCGCGGCATCCTCGATCACAATCAGCCCTTGCTTCTGAGCCATGCGCATGAAGGCGAACATGTCAGAGGGAAATCCATAGAGGTGTACCGGGATGATGGCCCGAGTCCGCGGCGTGATGGCCGCCTCGACTTGCCGTGCATCCATGCAGTAGGTCAGCGGATCGACGTCCACGAACACAGGCTCGGCCCCGGTGAATGACACCGCGGCCGCGGTGGCGATGAAGGTCATCGCCGGAACGATCACTTCGTCGCCCTGGCCGATCCCATGGGCACGCAGGGTCAGTTCCAGGGCCGAGAGGCCGCTGTCCACCCCGATCCCGAAGCGCACACCGCAGAAGGCCGCAAACTCGTCCTCGAAGCGTTCAACCTCTTCCCCCAGCACGAAATCCCCGCGCAGGATTACAGCATTGATGGCCTGGGTTAACTCTCTCTTGATGGGGTCGTGCTGCTGCTGCAGGTCAACGAAGGGGACTTTCACTTTCGGCTCCTCTTCCCGTTCCGCGAGGCAATCCTGACCCAAATTCCGGTTGGGCGAAGGTGGATATTGACGAGCGCTGGAACTCGAGTGCATGTTGTCGGAGCTCCAGGATCTCGTACTGACGACGTAGTGTGCCTATTGCTTGGCTGACGACAGCCGCCTTCTCCTCGCTCGAGAGCGCCATCCCGGGGAAGAATAGCAGCCCCTCCGTGTCATCGCGCCCGAGGAAATCCAACGGATGGAGAAGCAAGGACGGCTGAACGCCGGTCAGGCGACAAAGGACCAGCGCGATCTTGAAATAGCCTATCGCGAGCCGGGGTGAGATCGATGCCAGATAGAGCAGGTAGCTCACATGGAAGGGGACCCGGAGCACCGGCATGGTCGTGACAGGGATTTCGGTAATCGATGCGGCCCCCGGTTCTCCGTCGAACACCACCTGGAATGGCCGATTGGGGCGGAACCCATCGCTGAACTTCCCAAATAGCGCCTTCCGCTGCAGCCGCTCGTCGGCATTCAGCCTCGCGGTCCGGAAGTAATAGGCCCTCGCAAGAGGACCGATGAACGTCGGCAGCGTGCTGGCATCGTACAGATATCCTCGGCGTGATAGCACCCTTAGCGTGGCGTCCGACAGGCTGTATCCCGGCCCCCGGAATCCCACCGGGCGCTGGCCGGTTGCGCTCTCAATGGCCTCTTCGGCTCGCTCGATCTCAGCCTCGAATTCCCCCTCAGAATAGAGGTGCAGCCAGGGGTTGTGATGGAACGAGTGATTGCCGATCTCATGCCCGGCCTCCGCGATCGAGGCCAGAACTCCCTGATTCTTCGGTAGGGCCGCATCCTGGCCCACGATGAAGAAGGTGATCTTCAGGTCCAGGTCCTCGCAGAACTTGAGGATGCGAGGCACTACGATGTCCAGGTAGGATGGAAAGGCCTCCCAGCCAGGATCGCCATGGGTCTTCATGTACGACCACTGGTTATCCAGGTCGACCGATATACTCGCGATGGGTTTGCTGCGCGGCGCGCTCAAGCCGGAACTCGCTCTCGAGCCAGCTCCGGCGCCAGCTGCTCCGCGGTCATCGGGATAGACTGCGCTCGCCCAGCCAGGATGGCCTGAGCGACGTCGGCGGCATGCCGGCTCAGCGACTCCGCATTGGTCAGGCCGGGGTAGATCTGCGCCGTCGTCGCCAGGTATAGCCCTTCGATGGACGTGTTGACGCCCGGGATTTCGTCCGTCCCGTTGAGCCGGTGCAGGGGCTCAACATACCGCTCACGGTGAACCAGGAAGTAGCGGATCCAGCTCTGGTCGAACAGCGGAAACATAGCCTGCAGCTCGCGCAGCCAGATCGCCCGGATCTCGTCGTCCGGCATGCGTGCCCAAGAACTTCCCGGCAAGAGGTACTTGGGCAGGTAGACCAAGTGATGCCCGCCGACATGTGCCGGGTCGATGTAGGTAGTGGTCTCGATGACCCCGGTGAAGGGGAAGCGCTCGTCGGTGATGTTGATCGTCCAATTGCCGGAGAGCGGACGATCCAGGACCAGCAGGGCCGATACGATACCCAGGTATTCGGTCTTGTCCAGGGTTTGCAGGTAGGCCGGGTCGGCATCCGGGATCAACCGTGCGAAGATGGGGGCCTGGAGGGTACATATCACGGCATCGAAGATGTAAGCCCGGCTCCCGCGTCGCAAGCCCCAAGCCCTTCCGCCCTCGATCAGGATCTCGTCGATGGGGCTGCGGAGATGGATCTCCCCGCCTTCTTCTTCAATCCGCTGCGCCATGGCCTCGACAAGCAGTATGTGCCCGCCGATCAGATGCCCCACCAACTCCTTCTGGCTCGCCCCTCGGCGGGCCGATTTCATGCGCACCAGGCGGGACCAGATGTAAGTTGCGGGGACGGCATCAAACCCATCGTCGAATTTCGCCCTCAGCATCGGGCGCCAGAGCTGCTCGTAAGCCTGCCGCCCGCCCCAGCGCAGCAGCCACTGCTCGACGCTGACGCTCTCCAGCTGCCGCCAGTCCTTCACCATTTGGGCGGCCAGGACCGTCAGGCCCAGCCGGAAGCGGTCGACCCAACCCAAGGGCGGGAAACGCAGGAAGTCCAGCGTCCCGTTCATGGCATGGATATTCCCCTGATGATAGAAGCCGCTGCGGGTCTCGCTGAAGCGCAGCCTGTCCGCAATGCCCAGCTCGGCGCACAGCCCGCGCACGTGCGCGTCGCTGGATAGGATGGCGTGGTAGAAGCGGTCCACCTGGGTTCCGTCTTCCAGGCTGATCTGGCCCGCCAGGCCTCCCAGGCTGGGCGAGGCCTCAAAAATCTCCACCTGAACGCCTTCCCTGGCCAGGTAATACCCCAGGCTCACCCCCATGATCCCGCCGCCGACTATGGCTACCTTCATGGGATGCTCTGCTCCTCGATGAGAACTGCCTCCTGCGCACTACCCTGCAGCGCATCCCCCCGGCTCAAGATGTCTGCAATGCGCTGGCTGGCCGCGCCATCGCCGAAGATCGGCGGACGGGCTTCGGCCGGCTTGAAATGCCGCCAGGCGGCCAACACCCGCTCGGGATCCGTTCCGACCACTTCATTCCAACCGGCCTGCACGGTCTCCACCCACTCGGTCTCGTCCCGCAGCGTCAGACAGGGCACGCCCAGGAAATAAGCCTCCCGCTGCACGCCGCCCGAATCGGTGGCGATCAGGCGGGCATGCTCCTCGAGCAGGATCATGTCCAGATACCCGACCGGCTCGATGGCCTGCACGCGGCCGGCCAGGCGCACGTCCGCTCCGGCCAGCGCCTTGGCCGTCCTGGGGTGAATCGGGAAGATCACCTTTTCCTCGACCCGGTTCAAGGCCTGCACGAGCTGCAGCAGCCGGCTGGCATCGTCGGTTGCCCCTGGACGATGAATCGTGACCAGGCAGTAGCCTCCGGGCCGCAGGCGCAGCCGCTCCAGCACGTCCGAGCGGCGATGTGCGATCGGCCGATAGAGCGTCATGGCGTCCAGCAGCACGTCCCCCACCCAGTGGGCCGACTCCCGGATCCCCTCCAGCGCCAACTGATCCACTGCGGTGCGGCTGGCGCAGAAGTGGAGGTCTGCCAGCGCATCGACGACCTTGCGATTGACTTCCTCCGGCATCTGTCGATTGAAGCTGCGCTCCCCGGCCTCGACGTGCGCCAGCGGAATATCCAACTTGCTGGCGGTGAGGGCACTGGCCAGAGTGGAGTTCGTATCCCCGCGCACCATCACCAGATCGGGCCGCTCCTCGCGTAGCACCTCCTCCAGCCGCAGCATGATCTTGGCCGTCTGATGTGTGTGCGAGCCGGGTCCGACCGCCAGGTTGAAGTTGGGAGCAGGCAGCTCCAGGTCATCGAAAAGGGCCTGTGAGAGCCGCGCATCGTAGTGCTGCCCGGTGTGCACCAGGATCTCTTGATGTTCCTGCCGCAGCGCCCGGCTGAGCGGGGCGGCCTGAATGAACTCGGGGCGAGCGCCGACGATCGAAACGATCTTCAACGCGCCGCCTTCCCGCCCAGCGCCAGCTCCGCCAGCCGCTTCATGGTCACCCGATGCAGCAGCACGTTGACCTGGAATTTCAGGTGATCCCGCACCGTGCGCGCCAAATTGGCCTTGGAGACGCCCAACCAGCGCCGGCGCAGGACCGTCGGATGCTCGGCCACCCGGCAACCCAACAACCTGGCATTGACCAGGATCTCGGTCACGGCATGGTGGTCGTCGCAGGCGAAGGCGACATGCCTGACCACGGCCTGGCGATACGCCCGATACAGGCTGGTGTAGGTGTGGATGTGCCAATCCACCAGAACTCGGTAGAGCAGCGAGCAGCCGCGGCTGAGCAGCAGCCGGTAGAACGGCACGCCCTCGACCTTGCCCTGGCGGTGATAGGGGGAGGCCGTGACGATATCCACTTCGGGCTTGAGGCGGGAGAGCAGGGCCGGGATCTCGCCGAGCGAATAGCTGCTGTCGCCGTCGGCGCTGACGACCACCTCGCCGCTGGACGAAGCAAACCCGAGGCGGAGGGCGGCGCCCAGACCACGATTCTGCGGGTGGCGGAGGATCAGGAGGCGCAGGTTAGGGCTCTCGGTCCCTGCAAATGCGAGGGCCAGTGCGTCCTGGGTCCCGTCGCTGCTGCCGTCGTCCACAAAGATCAGCTCTACGGTATCGGACGTGGCCAGCTCCTCGGCGACCGGCAGGAGCTCATCCCGCAGGCGGGGGATGTTGTCGACCTCGTTGAAGAGAGGGATCACGATCGAAAGCTTCATTGTGAGGCAGCCGCCAGCGAGCGCAGCGTGCCCTCGTCATCGAGGCCGAAGACCTCGCCGCAGGTCGGGCACTGCAGGCTTCCATTGAGTCCGCGCAGCCGCGCGCCACAGCGGCAGACGTAGCCTTCTAGCCGGGCCGGCACGCCCCTCACCACCCCATGCTCAGGGACATCCCGCGTCACCACCGCGCCCGCCGCCACCATGGCATGGCGACCCACCGTCACCCCCGGCAGGAGGACGGCCCCCGCGCCAATCGAAGCCCCATAGCAAACCAGGATCGGCCCCACCGTCCAGTCCTCTTCGGTCTTGAGGCTGCCATCGGGGTTGATCGCCCGGGGAAGCCGATCGTTGGTCAGACAGGCCTGGGGACCGATGAAGACGCCGTCCTCCAGCGTGGCACCCTTGTAGACCAAGGCCCCGTTCTGGATCTTGACGTTGTCTCCGATCACCACATCGCAGTCGATGTAGACGTTGCTGCCGAGGATGCAGTTCTCACCGACCACCGCCCCTTCGCGCACGCGGACATAGTTCCAGATGCTGGTGCCCTGGCCGATCTGGGCATCGGCTGATACTTCGGCTGTCGGGTGGACCATGGGTGGTCTCATGCTCATACTGTGGTTCCTGGCGTGCTCCGCCATTTCGACATCCTCTCGGACGTCGATGGCTCGCGGCTATGGAGCGAAGCTGTGCCCCGGCCTTGCCGGGCCTGGCTCAGTTTCGCCGGCTGGTTTCGACCTGAGCGGCGTCCAACTCGATCGGGACGCGCTGCCCGCTCAGCATCTGCAGCAGCAAACGCACCCGCTCGCCCCCCTGGCGCCGGGTGTCGAAGATTGCTTCATGGCCGGCAAACGGGCCGGCGTGGATCCAGACTCGGTCGTTCTTCTTGGGCCCGCCCTCAGGGCCCGCTCCCCGCGCGGCCAATTCCGATACCCGACGCTGCAGGCCGTGGATCAGGCTTTCCGGCACGAAGGCCGGCTCGCCGCCGAAGGCGACCAAGCCGGCGGCATAGGGCATGTACTCGAACACGGACTGCCCCGTCTCCTGCAGATCCGCCCGGACGAAGAGGTAGCCGGGGAAATACGGCCGGACCTTGCGCGCCCGGGGGTTCACCGGTCGCGCCCGCAAGCGCGGGTAGAAGGTCTCGATCCCGCGCGCTCGCGCCTGCTCCCAGACCACCGCTTCCCGCCGGGGTTGGGTGCGCAGCGCGTACCAGCGGGCGCCATCAGGCATGGGCGTGCTCCCCAAACAGCGCCTCCTCAAGGATCACCAACTCGTGACCACCGCCGTTGTTGAGGGAGCGGGAGGCGGCCTCCAGGATTCGGATCACCTTCAGGCCCGATTCGCTACTGCATTCCGGTTCAGTGCCCTCGGCAACCGAGCGGATGAAATCCTCGCACTCCAGCCGCAGCGGTTCCGCCGCCTGGATGTGCGGGATGAGCACGTCCCCATAGCGATAGCTCAGCTTGAACTCCTCGAAGGTGTCCGTATAGGGCGGCAGGTCGACCCCTTTGTCGTAGATCTTGAGCTTCTCCATGGGGTCCACGTCGTCGTAGACCGCCATCTTTCTGCTGCCGACGATGGTGACTCGCCGCACCTTGCAGGGATCCAGCCAGCTGACGTGGACGTGGGCCACGATCCGGCCGGGAAACTCGAGGTGCAGATAGGCGATGTCTTGCACTCCGTGAGTGACGTAGCTGCCACCGGAGGCGCCCACGCTGACCGGCTCCACATCCAGGAGATAGAGCAGCACGGAGATGTCGTGCGGGGCCAGGTCCCACACCACGTTCAGGTCACGCTGGAACAGGCCCAGGTTGGCCCGCACCGAGTTGATGTAGAAGATCTGGCCCAGCTCCCCGGATTGGATGATCTTCTTCAAGGCCCGGACTGCCGGGTTGTATTCGAAGGTGTGGCCGGGGAGCAGCTGCAGGCCCTTGAGCTGCGCCAGGCGGACCAGCTCTTCGGCGTCCCGGCTGCTCAGCGCCAGCGGCTTCTCCACCAGCACGGGGAGATCGTTCATCAGGCACTCACGGGCGATGGCATAGTGAGTTGCCGGCTGCGTGGCAACTGCCACCGCATCCAATCCCATCGAGAACAGGTCCCGGTAATCCGTGGTGGTCTTGATCCCGGGGTAGCGGCTGCTGATGTGCACCAGCCGCGCCTCCCTCAGATCGGAAACCACCACCACATCCGATCCGGGGATTTCGACGAAGTTGCGGATCAGGTTGGGCCCCCAGTAACCGCAGCCGATCACTCCGAGCTTGAGAGGTGTCATTGTCGTCCCGCCATTTCGCTATGCGGCGCCCCGCATCGAGAGGATCGAGAAAGGCGTCTTCATCAGGATTTTGAGATCCATCCACCAGGACTGATGCTCCGCGTACCAGATGTCCAGCCGGGCCATTTCGTCGAAGCCCACGGAGCTGCGCGCTTCCACCTGCCACAGGCCGGTGCAGCCGGGAACGGCCTCGAGGCGCTGCCGGTGCCAGGGTGCATAGGCTTCTACCTCATAGGGGATGGGAGGCCGCGGGCCGACCAGGCTCATTTCCCCCTTGAGCACGTTCCAGAGTTGGGGCATTTCATCCAGGCTGCTCTTACGCAGGAACCGCCCCAGGCGGGTGATCCGCTGGTCGTTCACCAGTTTGCGGGTCTCGACCTCGCCGTTCTGGGCGGCGGCCATGCCGGCGGCGTCCCGCTTGATCAGGGCCTGGACGTATGCGCGATGGGGCGCCGGATCGGCGTTGGCCTGCATGGTGCGCAGCTTGTAGAAGGTGAAGGGCGCGGCCTCCCAGATTTCCTGGCCGTCTGCCCGCCGCCGCCTGGCGCCAATCCGCATCTGCTTGAAGATGGCCGGCCCGGGGGATTCGAGCCGGATCAGCACTGTGGCAAGCAGGATCACCGGAGCGGACACCACCAGGCCGATGGAGGCGAGCAGCCAATCCATGGCCCGCTTGCCCGCGAAGTAGAGGTCGCGCTGCCAGGATGCAGGCTTCCCATTCGAGGACGGCATTGGATTGGCTAGCGATTTCTCGGTCGCCGTTCCGTTGTGGCCATTGAGCAGGCTCTCAACGCGGTCGCGCAGCTCGGCGATCCGGAACGGCTTGCGGATGTAGTCGACCCCTCCCACCTCGATCCCGTGAGCGACGGAGGTCAAATCGCGCTTGGCGGAGAGGAACAGGATGGGGGTATTTGCCCGATCGCGGATGCGCCGGCAGGTCTCGAAGCCGTCCACTCCCGGCATCATGATGTCCAGGACCACCAGGTCGGGACTCATGCTCCTGGCCATCGCGAAACCCTGGGTGCCGTCGCTGGCGGTTTCGACCTCATATCCCCAGGTTCCCAAGGCGGTCGCCACCAGTTGGCAGGTATCGGGATCGTCGTCCACCACCAGGAGCTTGTGACCGCTCATCTCAGCCCTTTCGCCCCAGCGTCCCGGGCTGCCACTTGAGCGCATCGTGGCTGTTCTGGGTGACGACGAAACGAAGGCGCCCCTTCTCCACCACCAGCCGGACTTCGCCGAACTCCCCCAGCGCCGCCAAGGCCTCGTCGATCATCTCGATCTGGGGGGGATCGAGAAACTTCATGGGCCTCGAAAGGTGGCCCTTCGTGTGGACGTCTGCCTGCGCCCGCTCCTGATTCATCCCTGGCCTCGCAGTCCCCTATCTAAAGAGAACAGCCTTCGCGGGATCTTTCACCTCTTCGAAGAACTGTGTCCCCCGGCCAGCGGCATGGCGGGGGAGA
>Ga0214473_10000963_pt1 | contig 39312 bp, 40 predicted proteins | sample RVTome_7_FD_203509 | JGI IMG/M metagenome (GOLD analysis project Ga0214473, IMG submission 203509) | Soil microbial communities from uranium-contaminated site in the Upper Colorado River Basin, Wyoming, United States - RVT98D197 | ecosystem: Environmental > Terrestrial > Soil > Contaminated >...
GATCCCAACACTGACAAACCAGGGGCCAGCATATAGCGGCTGTGCCCCTGGTTTTTGTTAAACTAGACTCTGAGAACGAAATCGTGGCAAAACCCAAGATCCTGCTGATCGATGACGAAGCCAGCATCCTCAACCTGGTGGAAGCTTATTTGCGCCCCGAAGGGTACGAGGTGTTCAAGGCGGCTGATGGGGTTGCCGGGCTGCAGGCAGCGCGGGCGTTCAAGCCCGATATCCTCGTCCTGGACATCATGCTGCCCGGCATGGACGGCCTGGAGCTGCTGGCGCAGCTGCGGCGTGAATCGAAGCTGTATGTCATCCTGCTGACAGCCAAAACGGAGGAGACTGATAAGATCGTCGGCTTGTCGGTCGGAGCAGACGATTATCTGACCAAACCCTTCAGCCCGCGTGAATTGGTGGCACGCATTAAGGCAGCCCTGCGGCGCATGCAGCAGGGTGGCGGAGAGCATGCGCAGGTTCTTTCTTTTGCGCACATCCGCATAGACTCGGGCAGCCGACAAGTTTGGATGGATGATGAGTTGATCGAGCTTACTGGCATGGAATTCGATCTGTTGAAGGTTTTAGCCGAACATCGCGGCCTCGTGCTCAGCCGCGAAAAACTGCTGGAGAAGGTGTGGGGCCACGATTATTACGGAGACCTCAGGGTGGTCGATGTGCATCTGGGCCATTTAAGGCAAAAACTGGGCAGGCGTCTCTTTATTCAAACGGTGCGCGGAGTTGGATATCGATTTGACGAAGGTGCCAACTAAAATGCTTGAAGCCGTATCCAGCCGTTTGGGGCGGAAGATATTCTTTTCCTATTTCATTCTCATCATTGTGGGTTTTCTCGTTTTGGGCCTCGCAATCGAACTGGCCATCCCCACCTCCCTAGGGCACCACATGACAGAAATGAACCGCATGATGGGCGGACGCGGCGGCCCTGATGCCGGCCAGTTGGCCGGATTGCGCGCAGCCGTGACTGAATCTCTTTTGATTGCAACGGGAGCGGCGCTGCTGGTGGCCCTGGCGCTTAGCGCCTGGTTGACTCGCCAGGTGGTGACACCGGTCCGCCGCATGATGTTGGCCAGCCGCAACATTGCTGATGGCCACTACGAACAACGGGTGCGCGTTGGCGATGAGAGCAAACCGGATGAACTAGGAGAGCTGGCGCTGAGTTTCAACCAGATGGCGGCTCAACTTGAGCAAACCGAAGCCATGCGCCGCGCCCTGATCGGTGACGTATCACACGAATTGCGCACTCCGCTTACCGCCATCAAAGGCTACATGGAAGGGTTGATGGACGGCGTCTTGCCCGCCACGGACGAAACATTTCAGCAGGTACACAAAGAGGCTGACCGGTTGCAGCGTTTGGTGGCGGACTTGCAGGAGTTGAGCCGCGTCGAGGCCGCCAACTTTGAGTTGGAAAAGAAGCCGGTTTCGGTGGATAAGTTGCTGGAATCTGTTAGCGCTCGCTTGGGCAGACAGTTTGAAGAAAAAGGCGTGTCGTTGGGTTTTGACCTTGCCACAGACCTTCCTTCGTTGCTGATCGATGAAGATCGCATCGGCCAGGTGCTGCTGAATTTGGCTGGCAATGCGCTGCAATATACACCGCAGGGCGGCCAGGTTCGCCTGGCAGCCAGCCGCCAGGGCTCCGCTGTTCGCATTGATGTTGCAGATAGCGGCGTGGGAATTCCTGCAGAACACCTGCCGCATATCTTTAATCGTTTTTATCGGGTGGACAAATCCCGTTCGCGGGTGGGCGGAGGGAGCGGCATTGGGCTAACCATTGCCAAGCACCTCGTGGAAGCCCATGGCGGCCGCATTTGGGCCGAGACCGCAGGTCCTGGCAAAGGCAGCACCTTTTCGTTTACGTTGCCATCGCCCGTGTAATCCATACTTCACCACATGTCCAGCTACTGGCTTGCGCCTCGCTTTGCGCCAAGGTAGACTCTTTCTATGTGGTGGCGGGCAAAATCTATCGGACAGCGCATCATATTTATCGCTGCTCTGGGGCTGCTCCTGCTCATCCTCTTTGGCTTCAGCCGCCGCATTGCGGAATATGGCCGCCTCAGTGCTCAGTTCGAGCGCGAGAGTGCCCGCCTCACCCAATTAGTGGCTACTCAGGTTTATTTGCAGGATGAGATTACTTTCGCTACCTCCCAGGCCGCAGTGGAAGCCTGGGCGCGCGAAGAGGCTCGATGGGCCCAGGAGGGCGATTTCCCCGTCATTCCATTGCCCCCTCCTAATTACACACCTCAAGCGCCCTCCGAGGCGCAAGCCACGCCATCCTCTTCCAGCAACTGGCAGGCCTGGATGGATTGGCTTTTTTACGGCCGGCCTTGACGCTGTCTAATCCAGCGTGATAGTATTGCACTTCGCCGCGGGGTGGAGCAGTGGCAGCTCGTCGGGCTCATAACCCGAAGGTCGAAGGTTCGAGTCCTTCCCCCGCTACTATTCGCTAACTGGAGACCCTCACGTCTCCAGTTTTGTTACTACCCGAGTTGTTAGTTCGATTGGCGATTAGGATCCAGTATGAATCAGAGACGCTCGCGTTTTTTCCTCCGTTAAACCGGCTCAGGAAGACTTTATTCTCCGCACGCTGCGGGGTCTTAGCCTCTTCAAAAAACCACTCTAACATTGTGACAAATGGTACAAAGGTCAAGCTTCGCGGGGACATTTGCCCCTTATAAGGCAAGGTCAGATAGCTCAAACTAGCCACACAAAGCGCAATGCGGGCGGATTTCCGCTCTCAGTGCGCGGGACTAACCGGTTACCGGTGGGTGTCTCTGCCGGCATTGGCTAGGAGACTGATTATGCCCAAGGTCCTGCAAAGACCCAGAAGACCGACCCGTACGCCCGAAGCTCCTCCGCACATTATCGAATATTTCAGGAACATATCACCTGGGTTGCCCCAGGTTGAGTTTTGCATCCAATGCGGCAGTTGCGGCGGTTCTTGCCCCACGGCGGAGCTGATGGACCACACCCCGCGGCAACTCTTCGCGCTGATCCGCGCCGGCGAGCTTGATGAAGTGCTGAACAGCAATACTCCCTGGTATTGCGCATCCTGCTATTTCTGTATGGTGCGCTGCCCTCAGGAGATCCACATTACGGATTTGATGTACGGGCTGAAATCCATGGCCGCGCAGAGCGGCCACGCGCACAGGAATCCAGCTATGGATCTCTCGCGCATTTTTGCCGGCTTCATAGAACGCTATGGGCGCGCCTATGAACTGGGCATCGCCTCGCGTCATTATTTGCGCCATCCTCCATATAACGTCTTTGGTACTGCCCGGATGGGCGCGAATTTGCTCGCCAAGAGGCGCCTGAACATTAAGCCCGAAAAGATCAAGGGGGTATCTCAATTGCGGAAGATTCTCAAGCGCGCCAAAGAGCTGGAGACCCCGCTATGAAATATCTCTTTTACCCCGGCTGTTCGCTGCACAGCACCTCCGGTGCCTACCTTGATTCGCTGCGTGCCATCGAAGAAAAATTGGCTGTCGAATTTGAGGAAGTGGGGGATTGGAATTGCTGCGGCGCCAATGAATATCTTTCCCTGCATCGCATTCCCTCCTACGCGCTGGTGGCGCGCAATTTGGCCCTGGCCGAACAGCAGGTGAACGGCACGCGCACCCTGGTAGCCGCTTGCAGCGCCTGCTACTTGAACCTTGCCAAAACCGAGAAATATATGCGCACCGACCGCGCCCTGGACGCGCGCATCAACGACGCCCTGGCAGCAGGCGGCATGCATTACACGCCCGGCTCCGTGCAGGTGCGCCACATCCTGGACTTGATCTATAACGATTTGGGGGTCTGCAAATTGAAGAAATTGGTTTCGCGCCCATTGGAAGGGTTGAAGGTCGCTGCATATTACGGCTGCATGGTCATCCGCCCGGATCCGGATAAGCGCTTGCGCGATCCCGAGAATCCCACCGCGCTCGAAGAACTCATCCAGGCCACGGGCGCGGAAGCTATCGACTTCCCGCTGAGAACTCACTGCTGCTCTGGCCATATGCCGCAGATCGATGCCCAAGTTTCGTTTGAGCTGATCCGCAATCTGGTAGCGGCCGCGGTCAAGTGCGGTGCCGATTTGCTGGTAACCACCTGCCCACTATGCCAATTGAATATCGATGCCTACCAAGACCAGGTGAACAAAGAGTACGGCATGGATTATCAAATGCCCATCCTATTCTTCACTCAACTTCTCGGCCTCGCTTTCGGATTGGATGCCAGGGATCTGGGTATCGGCAAGGAAATTGTTTCGGCCGCTCCCGCCCTGGCCAAGATCGGCGTGAAAGCCGAACCCGTAACGCCTGAGCTTAGAAAACGCCCGCCTAAAGCAGAAGGCCTTCCCATGCCAGCGATGCCCAAGGCTTTCGGAGATGACCTATGACCACAACCAATGCTAAGAACGGCGACCATCGCATTGGGGTTTACGTTTGCCATTGCGGCAGCAACATTGCCGGCGTCGTTAACGTCTTTGAAGTCGCCAAGTGGGCTCAGGAGAATTTAGCCGATCAGGGCGTGGTGGTCTCCAAAGAATACAAATTTATGTGCTCCAGCCTCGGCCAAAAGTTGATCGAGGAAGACATTCAGAAAGAGAAACTTGATCGCGTGGTCGTTGCGGCTTGCTCGCCGCACCTGCATGAAAAGACGTTCCGCGGAGCAGCCTCGCGTGCCGGCCTGAATCCTTATTTATGTGAAATGGCTTCCGTGCGCGAGCAGGTCTCCTGGGTCACAGAGGACCATGAACTCGCCACCGAGAAGGCCAAGGCCATGGTTTCCGGCGCAGTGGCTAGAGTTCGTGAGCATGAGGAGTTGAACCGGATCCGGGTTCCCATCAATGCTTCCACCCTGATCGTTGGCGGCGGTATCGCTGGCATTCAGGCCGCGCTGGAGATCGCCAACTCCGGTTTCCACGTGTATCTGGTCGAGCGCGAACCCTCCATTGGTGGCCACATGGCCCAGTTCGACAAGACCTTCCCCACGCTGGACTGCGCCGCCTGCATCCTGACTCCGCGCATGAGTGAGGTAGGCATGCACCCGAACATCGAACTGCTCACCTGGAGTGAGGTTGAGCATGTGGACGGTTACCTGGGTAATTACACAGTTACGGTTCGCAAGAAGGCCCGCTATGTGGACACCAGCCTTTGCACGGGCTGCGGCGTCTGCTGGCAGAAATGCCCCAAGAAAGTCATAGACGACAAATTTGAGGTCGGCCTCGGCTACCGCAAAGCCATCTACACCCCCTTCGAGCAAGCTGTGCCTAGATTCCCTGTCCTTGACAAGGAGAATTGCATCTATTTTGAAAAGGGCACCTGCAAGGCTTGTGAGAAGTTCTGTGCGGTCGGCGCGATCAAGCTGGATGACCAGGACGAGGTCATCAAGTTGAGTGTGGGCAATGTGATCCTCGCTACCGGTTACGACATGTTCGATGCCCGCCGAATTCCGCGCTATGGCTATGGGCGCCTGCCGAATGTGTTTACCAGTCTGGAATTCGAGCGCATGTGCAACGCCGCCGGTCCTACAAACGGCGCCGTGGTCTTGCGGGATGGCAAGACGGCGCCGAAATCCGTGGCCATCGTACACTGCGTGGGCAGCCGCGATAAGAAATACAACACCTATTGCTCGGCCATCTGCTGCATGCAGTCGCTCAAGTTTGCTCACTTGGTCAAGGAACGAACCGGGGCCGAAGTTTACAACTTCTACATTGATATGCGCACGGCCGCCAAGGACTACGACGAGTTCTATCAAAAGGTGTTGGAGGAAGGCGCCAACCTCATCCGCGGCCGGGTCGCCGAAGTGAATGATGCCACCCTGTTCGGCGGCGAAGAGGGCAAGCTGCTTATTCAGGTCGAAGACACCCTGATCGGGAAACAGCGCCAGATCCCGGTGGATATGGTGATCTTAGCCATCGCTCTGGAACCCCGGCATGATTCCGCCTATGTGGCCCGCCAGTTCGGCATTTCCACTAATTCGAGTGGCTGGTTTACTGAGAAACATCCCAAGCTGGATCCGGTGGCCACGATGACAGACGGCATCTTCATCGCCGGCTGCACGTCCGGCCCCAAGGATATCCCCGCCAGCGTAGCCCAGGGATCGGCGGCCGCCGCACGCGTGGTCAGCTACATCGAGCAGAAAGAACTGGCTCTTGAACCGGTGCGCGGGTCGATCGTTGCTGAGAAATGCTCAGGCTGCCGCATTTGCAATGGCTTGTGTCCGTTCAATGCCATCTCCTTTGACGAGGAGAAGTACGTGTCTGAGATCAACCAGGCTCTTTGCCAGGGCTGCGGTACCTGTGTGGCCGCCTGCCCAGCGGGCGCCATCGCAGGGACAGTCTTCAGCAACCAGCAGGTGTTGGCTCAAATCGAGGGCTTGATGCGCGTGCCGTTCCATGAAACGCAACCGGCCATGGCCTAGGAGAGACGATGGATGCCCAATTTGAACCTTTGATCATCGGCTTTACCTGCAACTGGTGCAGCTACCGCGCGGCCGACATGGCTGGCACAAGCCGCGTGAAGTACCCAGCCAACATCCGCCTGGTGCGACTGATGTGCTCAGGCGGGCTGGACCCTACTTTTGTCCTTAAGGCTTTCACCTGCGGAGCTGACGGTGTCCTGATCACGGGCTGCCATCCTGGAGAATGCCATTACATTGAACAGAATTACAAGGCGCTGCGGCGCGTCAGGCTGCTTACTCGCATTCTGCAGCCTATGGACATTGAGCCGGCGCGCCTGATGCTGGTCTGGGCCAGTGCCGCTGAGGGCGTGCATCTTGCGAAAGAGATCACTCAATTTGTCGAAGAGATCCGCGCGCTCGGTCCGCTGAACTGGCCGCTGCGCACCCGGGTGATCGAAAAGCCCAAACAGGCGGCCCAGCTCGTGGAGATACCGGCATGACCACACAAAGCAGACCGAAATTTGCCATGTACTGGGCGGCATCTTGCGGTGGCTGCGAGATTGCTGTGCTCAATATCCACGAGAAGATTCTCGAAGTCGACAAGAACTTCGATGTGGTGTTCTGGCCGGTCGCCATGGATGCCAAGTACAAAGACGTGGAAAAGATGCAGGATGGCGAAATCCTGCTGACCCTGTTCAATGGCGGCATCCGCAACCAGGAAAATGAGCACATGGCTCATTTGCTGCGCCAGAAATCCAAACTCCTGGTTGCGTTTGGATCCTGTGCAAATGAAGGTTGCATCCCCGGCTTGGCAAATTTCTCCACCCAGGCAGAGATTTTCGATACCGTTTTCTCCACCCCGACCACCGATAACCCGGAAGGCATCCGCCCTCAATTCAGTTATGCCGTGCCCGAAGGCGACCTTAAAATCCCGGTTTTCAATCCGGTCTTGCGTCCGCTCGATCGAGTGGTCGATGTGGATTACCACATCCCCGGTTGTCCGCCGGAATCCCACCAGATTGCTGCAGTCATTGATGCGGTGATCGCCGTGCTGGAAGGCAAGGCAGAACTGCCGCCGAAAGGGTCATACCTGGGCGTCGGTCAATCAACGGTTTGCGATGAATGCAAACGCGCCCGCAATGTGAAGCTGATCAAGCAATTCACTCGCATCCAGGAGATGCAACAGATTGACCCGGCCTTGTGTTTGTTGGAGCAAGGCCTGGTCTGCAACGGCCCTGCCACCGCTTCGGGATGCGGCGCTCTTTGCCCCGCGGCTGGCGCGCCGTGCGCAGGCTGCTACGGCGCCAGCCCAGGTGTATTGGATTTCGGGGCGCGCATGGTTTCTTCCCTGGCTTCCGTAATCGATGAACGAGATCCGAGAAAGATCGATATCGTCCTGGACGACCTGGTCGATCCGGCTGGTTCGTTCTATCGCTTTAGCCTGGCCGGCTCGATGTTGGGAACCGGCAAAGCGTCCTGGAACGGGAATTAGGAGCGCCTATGGAACGGATCAGCATTGATCCCATCACGCGGCTGGAAGGGCACGGCAAGATCGAGATCTTCCTGGACGCGGATGGCAATGTAGCCAACACTTACTTCCAAATTCCAGAGCTGCGCGGCTTTGAGCAGTTCTGCGTGGGACGCCGCGTGGAGGACATGCCCATCATCACCAACCGAATCTGCGGGGTCTGTCCGGAGGCCCACCACATGGCCTCGGCCAAGGCAGGCGATGCCGTTTACCATGTCGACCCGCCGCGCACCGCAAAGTTGCTGCGCGAGTTGCTCTATAGCGCCTTCTATGTCACCGATCACACCACGCACTTCTATGCCTTGGGCGGCCCCGATTTTGTCATGGGGCCTGATGCACCCGTGGCAGAACGCAACATCCTCGGCGTAGTGCACAAGGTTGGCCTGGAAGTCGCGTCACAAGTTTTGCAAGCGCGGAAATATGGCCATACGGTTATCGAAATGATCGGTGGTCGCAAAGTGCACCCGTGTACCTCGATCCCGGGTGGGCAGACCAGAGGAATAAACGAAGAGGAACGCGCAGAGATTCTAAAGATGGGCCGCTGGGCGATTGAATTTGCTCAGTTCAGCCTCAAGTTATTTACCGATGTGGTCCTGGGCAACCAAGCTTACGTCGATTTGATACTCGGCGATGCCTATAAGATCCCAATGCACTACATTGGCACCGTGGATAAAAACAACCGCGTGAATTTCTACGATGGCGATATCAGCGTCGTCGATCCGGACGGAAAGCGTTTGGGTAAATATCAGGCCAAGGATTATGGCGATTGGATTGCCGAACATGTCGAGCCCTGGACCTATCTAAAGTTCCCCTATCTCAAGAAGATTGGTTGGAAAGGCTTTGAAGGCGGCAAAGATTCGGGCGTTTACTCTGCCACGCCGCTTGCGCGGCTCAACGCTTCAGATGGCATGGCGACGCCCTTGGCGCAGGCCGAATACGAGAAGTTCTTCGAAACACTGGGCGGCAAGCCTGTCCACCACCAGCTGGCCACGCATTGGGCGCGCCTAATCGAGCTTTTGTATGCTGCTGAGCGCTGGGTGGAACTGGCCACGGACGCGGAGATCACCTCGGACCAATTCAGGATTCCGGTCACCGAGAAACCCACTGAGGGCGTGGGCTGTGTGGAAGCCCCGCGCGGCACCCTCATCCATCATTATTGGACCGATGAGCGCGGCGTTCTCACGAAAGTGAATCTGATCGTGGGGACGACCAATAATTACGCGCCTATCAGCATGTCCATCAAGAAAGCGGCCCAGAACTTCATCAAACAAGGGACTGTGGTCACGGAAGGGCTGCTGAATCGGGTAGAGATGGCCTTCCGCTCCTACGATCCTTGTTTTGGCTGCGCTACGCATTCGCTGCCGGGACAGATGCCGCTTGAAGTGAAGATCACTAACATTCAGGGCGATACCGTAGAGATCCTTCGCCAATTCTGTTAGCCAGAGGTCTCCTTGAAAGAGCGCACGCTGGTCGTCGGATTGGGTAACCCAATCCTGGGGGACGATGGAGTGGGTTGGCAGGTCGCCAAAGTGATCGAGGCTCAACTCGGCTCAGGTTTTGGGGACTTGGAGATTATCTATTGTTCCATAGGCGGCATTGCGCTGATGGAGCAACTGGTTGGCTATGACCAGGCGTTACTAATTGACTCGATTTCCACCGGAAAATTTCCGGTTGGCGCAACTTGTTCACTCCCCCTCGGCGAACTTCCCAGCGGTTCCACGGCCCACTCCGGCTCGGCGCACGATACCAACCTGCAGACCGCGCTCAGAGTCGGCCGCTCTATGGGTTATGGATTGCCTGGCTTGATCTGGGTGGTTGGAATAGAAACCGAAGCTGTGTTCGAATTTTCGGAAAAATGCTCGCCTGCCATTGAAGCATCGATACCAAGGGCAGCCGACGTTGTAATCGGCGTCCTTGATAGTTGGCGTAAGAAGGCGGTCGGGGAACCCCTTGCCGCCTGCACTACTTGCCAATAAGAAGGGTCGGGTTGCCAGGAACTTGCGGGGTTGGGCGGATTTGCAAAACCACCCCTACCTCATATTCTTCCAGGCCGCTAGTTTTCCCCAATATTTCCAAGACCATCTCTTGCAAATGTTCCACGGCACGCGGGATAGCGCCCTCCACCTGCGGGCTCAGGTTCGCGCCGAGATCGAAATGGTTGCTGCCAATAGCCAGGATGGCCAATCGTTTCGGTAGCTTGTGTTGGATGGTTTTCGCCAGAGCCAGTGTTTCTGCAATCCCCCATCCATGCGCAGATTGCGCGCCCTCGCTGAACGCGGAAACTTGTTCGTCGTTCAGCTCGTACAGCCGGCCGGGCACGCTTCCCTCGTGAACCGCGTCCACCAAGATAGCTGCCTGAGCCTCCTCCATTAAGCTGAGTAAATCGAGGCCTGGCAGCCCAGAGATTTCAACCCGCACTTCAGGAATTTCCGAGGTACATGGAAATTTGGCTCGCCAATCGCGCACAATGCGGATTCCAGCACCGTCGTCCCCCCGGACCTCCTGGCCTAAGCCGATGACTACGAGCTTAGGTTGCTTCATACACTTTTAGGTTGAGGAAATGCGTGGCGCAGGAAATGCACGGGTCATAGGAGCGCAGCAGATGCTCCGCCTTCAATGTGGCCTCAGCGTGTTGCATGGCCAGCAAACTGGGCGCCAGTTGCCACAGATCCGCCTCCATGCGCCCCAGGTTTTGCGCCGTGGGTGGCACGATCTTGGCGTCCTTTACGAAGCCTTTGTCATCGATGCTGTAATGATGGTAGAGCAACCCGCGCGGTGCCTCGGTGGCGGCTGCCCCGAGACCGGTTTTCAGTTGCAGCTCAGCTGCGGGAGATCCCACGGGCGAATACTCTTTGATTAGGCGGATCGCCCGCTCAAACGCTTCCACCGTTTCGATGGCGCGTGCCAGCAGCGCTTTGTACGGGTTGCCCAGCGGCAGCGCCAGGTTGATTCCCTCGGCAGCTTTCTTTGCGTTGGGCCCCAGTTGGTCCAGGTTGAGGTTCAACCGCGCCAGGGGGCCCACGAGATAGGGCTGGCCATGCTTGTTGCTGCTATGCAGCGCGTTGGAATGGCGCAGATGCTTTTCCAGGTAGTTAGCTTCGTATTCTTCTTCGCTGAGGCGCCCTTCACGTGAGGATAGGATGTCTCCATCCAGAATGGCGTATTCGTCCGGGCGGGTCAGCGCTACAAATTCGTAATCGACGTTGAAATCCGGGAAAGGCAAGGTGGCTGCCCAAGGCACGCTCAGCATAGCTTGCTCCAGACCCCATTCCAGCTCGGGAATCAACCCGCGCAGTTCGCTCGCTTCGGGCCAGCCATACCAGCCACCCACGCAGACGTTCACGGGGTGGACAGACCGGCCGCCAATGATCTTGAGGATGTGGTTGCCGATCTTCTTCGTGCGCAGTGCATTCTTCACCACCTCGGGCGCCGCCGCGGCTAGCTGGAGTGCGCTTTCGTGGCCTGTGAGGTCGGGCCCTTGCAGTATAAAGATATGCAATACGTGGCTTTCTATCCATTCGCCGCAATACATCAGATTGCGCAACAGACGCGCTTGCGCAGAAACACTAATCCCCAGTGCCTTCTCCAGCGCGCGCACTGCACTCATTTGGTAAGCCACCGGACAGATGCCGCAGATGCGCGCTGTGAGGTCGGGCACATCCTGCAAATAGCGCCCGCGCAGGAAACCTTCGAAAAAGCGCGGCGGTTCGTAGATGTCGACGCGGATTTCCTTTACTGATCCCTCTTTGACCCCAATGTAGAGTGCGCCCTCTCCCTCCACCCTCGCCATACTGCGAACGTAGATGGTCTCAGGCATGGTCGCCCTCTGCGAAGGCGATTAATCGCGTCGCCGCTTCCTGGAATATGGGAGCCGCCACGCTAATCGTCCGAATCAGGTGCACGGCCTCTCCTGGATAACGCTCATCTCGCTTGAGGATGGGGACAAAAGGGTCTAGCTCGGCGGTCACCAGCGGCCCGAAGCAGCCATAGCAGCCACGCCCATAGGCGGGGCAGATGGCGCCGCAGCCGCTTTGCGTGATCGGTCCCAGGCATGGGATGCCACGCGCCACGATCACGCAGGTGGTGCCGCGGCGCTTGCAGTCCAGGCAGACGGAATATTGCGGCTGCGCAGGTCGGCGCTTTTGCAGCAAAGCGCCGATCACGTCTAGGAGTTGGTATTTATTTATCGGACAACCCCAAACTTCCAGGTCAACTTTGACATGGGCGGAGATGGGCGTCGAGGTGGCGAGTGTCTCTAAGTATTCGGGGTGAGGGTATACCCACTGGGCGTATTCCTTCACATTGGCAAAGTTGCGCAGGGCTTGCACACCGCCTGAAGTCGCACATGCGCCGATCGTGACTAGGGTCTTGCAATCCCTGCGAATCTGCTGGATGCGCTCCGCTTCATCTGGTGTTGTTACCGAGCCTTCGACGATGCCCACGTCGTAGGGCCCGGGCTGCACGCTCCGGCTGGCTTCAAGGAAATAGGCGATCTCGACCGTATCGGCCAGGTCGAGCAGCTCGTCTTCTAGGTTCAGGATCTGGAGCTGGCAGCCGTCGCATGAAGAAAATTTGTAAACCGCAATCTTAGGTTTACCGCTCATCAGAAATGCTCCACGTTGAAGAAAGAGGACAATTGGTCGAAATGAAAAACCGGGCCGTCTTTGCAAATGAAATAAGGACCGATCTGGCAATGGCCGCAGAAGCCCTGCCCGCACTTCAAGCTGCGCTCGAGAGAAAGGTAGATGCGATTTTCCGGGACGCGCCGCGCCAAACCCTCAAAGACCACGAAGCGCATCATGATCTCGGGTCCGCAAGTGAGGATCAGCGAATTTTCCGGCGGCATGCGCAATCGGTAGAACAGCATGGGCACTACACCCACCTGTCCCTGCCATTGCTCGTCGCCGCGGTCCACCGTAATGATCACCTCTGCGCCGCGCTTCCTCCATTCCTCGTATTCGCGTGGGTAAAGCAGGTCCCGCGGGGTGCGTGCGCCGTAAAGGATGGTGACTTTTCCGTATTCGCTGCGCTGGTTGAGCAAGTGGTAGATGGCTGGGCGCAACGGCGCTAGGCCAATCCCGCCTGCGGTCACGACAACATCCGCGCCTTGGTATGGCTCCATGGGCCACGCAGAACCAAAGGGTCCACGCAGGCTGATCAATTCTCCGGGGCGCATTCTGCCGATCGCGTTGGTCACGTTGCCTACAAAGCGGACCGTGTGTCCGATCAGCTCCGGTTTTTCCGCATCCGAACTGATCGAAATGGCTGCTTCGCCGTATCCGGGCAGATAGAGCATGTTGAACTGACCCGGCGAGAAGCGATAATACTTGCCCAGCCTCTCGTCTTTGAATTTCATCCAATACGTCGAAACGCCTTCTGCTTCGGGCACGATCTCAACGATCTCCGCCCACGTCGGGGCGAGCAATGCATCCGGGCGCACGGCCAGGTTTGGCAATGTAGTGATCGTCATGCCGCTTGCTCCACGCGGATCGCTTTGATTTCTTGGGTCAGGTCAATAGCGGCTGGGCACCAGGTAATGCAGCGCCCGCAGCCGATGCAGCCAAACACGCCAAATTGGCCCACCCAACTGCCCATCTTGTGCGTCAGCCATTGGCGATATCGCGACTCGGTTGTGGGCCGCGTATTCCCGCCCGCTTGCGTGGAGTAAGCCAAGTTGAAACACGAATCCCAAACGCGCGTGCGTTGCGTACTCTTCCCGTCCAGACTGGTGCTGTCCTCCACATCCCAGCAGAAGCAGGTAGGGCAGACCAGGGTGCAGCTCGTGCAGCTCAAGCAGCGAGTGGCGACATCCTTCCATTGTGGGTGTTGGAGATTGTTGCGCAACAATTCGGGCACCGACTGCGCATCTGGCAGCGCGCGCCCCATGGAGCCTTTGGCTTTGTCCAGGCCGGCACGCCTTTCCTCCGACCAATCGCGCCGCATTGCCTCCGAGGGCACCTTCTCCATGGTCTTCGCGCCGAGTTCGCTGCCGATTTCGATCAGGAAAATTTCGTCCAGTTCAGTGAGTCGCAGATCGAAGCCTGGCCCAACCTCAGGACCCGTGTCCATGGACGCGCAGAAGCAAGTATCTCCCGGATGCAGGCAGTCTACGGCGAGGATAAAGATGTTTTCGCGGCGTTTCTTATAAATGGGGTCGCTGAAATCGAGACGAATGAATACTTTGTCTTGCACGGCGATGGCCGCCATCTCGCACGCACGCACACCGATGAAGGCGTAACGCGGCGCTTCGCTGTTTAGCAGCTCTTCCAGCCAATGACCGTTCTCTTTTGCTAGTTTAAATAGCTCGCTGCGCGCAGGAAACAGGAATTGTTTCCAGCTCTGCGCCCCGGGGGTGATATCGAAATAGCGCGGATGCCCATCCTTAACCAGATGGTATTGACCAGATGGTATTGCCCTCCGTCTTGTTCACTCAGATACCCGCGGGGCAGGTCTGCCATTCCCTCGATGGGCGCATAAACCAGCGCCGCTTCTTTGATGCGCGGCCCCACGATCTGATAGCCCAGCTCCCTCAGACTCGACAGCAGGATGTCGAGGTCCGCTTTCTTGACAGCTACCTGGCCGCCGGGAACCAGCTGAATAACTGCCACAGGTTCACGCTTCCGCGGGATGCGCGTACAGATCCAGCAGTTGCAGGCGGGTCACCATCAGGCGTCCAGCCACCACATTAGCGATCCGCTTGTAGATGATGCAGCCCAGGCCGCAGTCGACTTCGCAAAGCTGGCGCAGAGGCTGTGATTCCAGGCTCACCAGGCGGCTGTCAAGCACCGCTCGCGCACTGGCTGTGCGTTGGCGCACGACCGGGTTCACGCTGGACCAGCCGACCACATCAAGCGGCTCCGCTGTATAGATTGGGATGCGGCCTCGTCCCGGTGCGTAGATCTCGATCGCAATGCGGCCATTGATGACAATGTAAAGGTCGTCTTCCTGGTCACCCTCCTTGAAGAGGTCCTTTCCTTGAGGGAGATCGATCAGTTCGGCAATCTCCACCAGTCGGGTCAAATGCGCCTGAGTTAACTGCTGGAACCAAGGAATAGTAAGCAAAATGTTGGCTAACTCTGTTTTATCAGTCATGGCTGCTCCTCTTATTGTGAACTATTTCACTATCTATCTTAGCCCCCGGTCTCATAAATAACAAGGCAAGATGACCCGAAAATAGGGGTATATATGCCCAACTTAAGGGTTAGCAGATGCGGGGCAGCATCTCGCCCATCAGCATGTCCACCATCCGATGGCTGCCGATCAGCGTCTTCATCAGTACTCTTCCCTGCGGTTCGGTGGCAACCCGGCCAATGCGGGCGGCTTCTTTCCCGTACTTATGGCTCCTCATTACCTGCAAGACCTCTTCGGCCTCGTCCTCAGCCACAATGGCCACTAGCTTGCCCTCATTGGCGATGTAAAGCGGGTCAAAGCCCAATAGCTCGCTAGCCGATTCCACCGCTGGCTTGATTGGGATGCTCCCTTCTTCGAGCACAATGCCAACCTTGGACTGTTTGGCGATCTCGTTGAGGCTGGTCGCCAGGCCTCCGCGGGTGGGGTCACGCATCACATGAATGTTCTTGCTCACCGCCATCATGTCTGCGATCATCTCGTTGAGCGGAGCCACATCGCTGGCTAGCTCAGTTTCCAGGCCTAGAGCGCCGCGAGCCGACAACACCGCGATGCCATGGTCTCCTAGTGTTCCCGAGATCAGGACTGCATCGCCCGGTTTGGCTTCCCAACCGTTGATGTGGCAGCGGTCTGCCAGCAAACCGATCCCGGTTGTGCTGATATACAAACCATCTGCCAGGCCCTTCTCAACCACCTTGGTATCCCCGGCCACGATTTGCACCCCGGCTTCTTCAGCCTTGGCGCGCATCGATTCCACAACCCGCTCTAAGGTGCTGATTTCCAGCCCTTCCTCCAGAATAAAACTGGCGGTGAGATAAAGCGGTTTCGCGCCCATCACAGCTACATCGTTGACAGTTCCGCAGACCGCCAGCGCCCCGATGTCCCCACCCGGGAAGAATAGAGGGGAGACCACGTGGGCATCTGTGCTCACCACCAGGCGCGCATACCCGCGCGCCGAGATGACGCTGCCGTCGTTGCCGGCGTTCAGCATGGGGTTCTGCCACTGCGACGTAAACGTCTTGGCGATCAGTTCCTGCATCATCTTGCCCCCGCTGCCATGGCCTGTGACGATTCGCTCCCGATGTGTAAGCGGCACCGGGCAATTCAGTCCTTCGATGGAGACCTTCGTTGGATTACGCATGGCTGGCTCCGCTGGCAATTGGCTGCTGGTCATACTGGTAATAGGCCGCGCACGTTCCCTCGGTAGACACCATCGTCGCGCCCAGCGGATGCTCGGGCGTGCACAAGGTCCCGAAAGCCGGGCACTGGTGCGGTTTTTTCAAACCCTGCAGAATTTCTCCGGCAATGCAAATGGGCGACTCCTCCGAATGGATACTGGCAACTTCAAAACGCTGTTCGGCATCGAACTTTGCGTATTCAGGCCGCAAGCACCAGCCGCTCATCGGGATATTGCCGATGCCGCGCCATTTGCGATCGCAATCCATGAACACGGTTTGGATCAATTTCTGCGCGGGCTGGTTGCCTTCGTAAGTCACCGCGCGTGCATAAGCATTTGCAACACCTACCTCGCCTTTTTCCAACATGCGCACCGCGGTGAGCACGCCGTGCAATAGATCGAGTGGTTCAAAGCCGGTGACTGCCATCGGTGTGCGATACTGCTCGGCAATGGGTGGGTATTCCCAATATCCCATCACTGCGCATACGTGCCCAGCTGCCAGAAAACCCTGCACGCGGTTGTGCTCGCCGCTCAGAATGGCATGCATGGCCGGGGGCACGCGCACATGCGACATCAGCACGCTGAAGTTTCGCAATCCCAACTGTGCTGCTTGGTAAACGCTCATCGCGTTCGCCGGCGCGGTGGTCTCGAAGCCGATGGCGAAGAACACTACTTCTTTCTCGGGATTTTTCGCGGCCAGCTTGACCGCATCCAAAGGTGAATACACCACGCGCACATCCCCGCCCGTAGCGCGCACCGAGAATAGGTCGCGCCCGGATCCCGGGACGCGCAACATATCTCCGTAAGACGTAAAGATCACATTGGGCATGGATGCCAATGCCAGCGCCTTGTCGATTTGTTCGAGAGGCGTTACGCAAACAGGGCAGCCCGGTCCATGTACCAGCTCAATTTCTTTGGGAAGCAATTCGTCAATGCCATAGCGCTTGATGGCATGCGTCTGCCCCCCGCAGATTTCCATCAGCACCCAGGGTTGGGTAACTTCCTTGCGGATTTTCTCAACCGTTTGCCGGACGAGATCCGCGTCCCGGAACTCGGTCACGTACTTCATAACCTCGGCTCCACACCGGGCTGCACGCCTAATTCGGCATTGATGTCATTGATCTCGCGCAAAATGGCAAGGGTGGCTGCGGCCTCCTCTTCGCTCAGTAGGCTAATGGCGAAACCGACATGCACCACCACGTAATCGCCGACCTTGGCGGTGGGTTGGTATTCTAGGCACACCTCGCGGACCACACCCCCGAAATCCACTTTACCCATCCTCAAGCCCGAGGCTTCGTATATTTCAATAAGTTTTCCTGGAACGCCTAAGCACATAGTTCCTCACTTGATCAAGGTGTGCTGGGCCACGGCCGCCTGGCCCAGTGAAATGCCACCGTCGTTGGCGGGCACTTGGTGGTGGGTCAGCACCTGGAATCCTGCTGCCTGTAGACCGACCATTACCGAACTCAGCAGAGTCATGTTTTGCCAGACTCCACCGCTCAAGGTTACCTCTTTCAATCCTGTGCGCTTGCGCAGGGTTGTGCACAGTTCCAAGACCAGGGCCGTCAGGCCATTGTGGAAACGCGCTGCGATCTTGCCGGCGGGAGTCCCCGCGCGCAGATCGGCAACCACCGCGGCAATGACTGACCGGGCATTGAATTCGCTTTCTGTGATTTCGAAGTGGTAGGCATTGCTTTCGTACAAATCGACCAGATTTTCTAATTCAATGGCCGCCTGGCCCTCATAATTCACTTCTCGCCGCAGGCCGATTAGAGCCGCAACTGCGTCAAACAAGCGACCCATGCTGGAGGTAAGCGGGGTATTTACACCGCTCTGCAATTGGCGTTTGACGGCAGCTATTTCGGTCTCACTGATGCCTTTCAAGGCTGGCAGATCCCGTTCTTCTTCCATCCCGAGCTTGCCCAGCCAGGCCAGAGCCTGCCGCCAAGGCTGCCTCACGGCCAAATCGCCGCCGGGCAAGGCAATGGTTGTTAAATGGAAGGCTCGTTCGAAGCCCACATAGCTGGCGACTAGTACTTCGCCGCCCCAGATGGTGCCATCCGTGCCGAAGCCCGTTCCATCAAACGCGAGGCCGATCACGGAAGAATTGGAGGGCAAGCCATGTTCCGCCATGCAGGCGGCAATATGGGCATGGTGATGTTGGACACCGATCGCCGGAATAACGTCTTGTTGGGCGCGTTTGAGCGCGTACCGGCTGCTCAAATAATCGGGATGCAGATCATAGGCCAGTGCCCGCGGCTTGATGCGCAGCAGCCGCTCAAAGTGGGCGATGGCGGCTTCATAGGCTTGCAGGGTTTCGTAATTCCCCAGGTCACCGATGTGTTGGCTGGGAAAAGCAAACTTGCCCTTGGCCAGGCAAAACGTATTCTTTAATTCAGCTCCCGCGGCCAGCATGGGGTGCGAATCCCAGCTTAGGTCGATCGGCGCGGGCGCAAAACCGCGCCCCCGCCTGATCGGAATGAGCGCTTGCGTCTTAGGCTTCACACGCATCACCGAATCGTCGCAGCGCGCCTGGATCGGCCGATCGTGCATCAGGAACGCAGTGGCGATACCCGCCAATTGCTGGCGTGCTTCCTCGTTATCGATCAGTATCGGTTCATCGCTGCGATTGCCGCTGGTCATCACCCAGGCGTCCGAGATTCCTTCTGCTCGTTCCATCAACATGGTGTGCAATGGGGTATAGGGCAGCATTACTCCCAGGGTTTGTTGTCCGGGCCCTACTTCTGTTGCGATGTTGGATTCCGGATTGCGCTGCACGATCAGGATGGGGCGCCGTGTGTCGTGAAGGGTGGCCAGCTCGAATTCGTTGGCCAGGCAATGGCGTCTGACTGCTGCCGTATCTGCCAGCATCACGGCCAGTGGTTTATCGGGTCGTGCTTTGCGTTCTCGCAATCGCCTCACTGCATCTGCGTTTGTGGCGTCGCAGGCCAGATGAAATCCGCCCAGGCCCTTAACCGCCGCAATTTCCCCGGCCGCGATCCATGCTCGTACACGTTTCAACGCTTCTTCTTGATCGCGGATAGTCTCCCCTCCGATTTCAAGCCAGATTTGCGGGCCGCATTCCGGGCAGGAGACCGGCTGCGCATGATAGCGCCTGTCCGTAGGATCTTGATATTCGTGCGCGCAAGCCGTGCACATGGCGAACTCTGCCATCGTGGTCAGCGGCCGGTCGTACGGCAGATCTTTGATGATTGTGAATCGTGGACCACAATTGGTGCAATTCACAAATGGATAGCGGTAATGACGGTCGGCGGGATCAAATAGTTCACGCAAACAATCCGGGCAAATGGCGACATCTGCGGAAACCGGCTGGAAGGCATCCGCGACCGCGAGAGATTGTTTGATTTCAAAGTTGCCGTAGCCGTTGGGGGAGCGTTTTGTCGTCTTGATTTCGGTGATCTTTGCCAAGGGCGGCGCTTCCCCGCGCAACGATTGCATGAATCGCGTGAGCGCCTCTTGCGAGCCATCCAATTCAATGTCCACCCCGGCGGACGTGTTGCGCACCCAACCCTTTAGATCCAGTCCCTGGGCGAGCTTGTAGACAAAAGGTCGAAAGCCCACTCCTTGCACGATCCCGCGTACGTTGATATGCAACCCGGAATTCCCGTTCATTGCTGGCTCAATAAACCTCGCAACCAAGTGAGCCACGCATCCATTCCCTCTCCCGTTTGGCAGGAAAGTGGGAATGTGAGCACTCCGCTATTCAAAGCTTCCACACCGCGCTGGAAGTAGTCCATCTTGAAGGGCACGTAGGGAAGCAGGTCGACCTTGTTGATCACGAGTGCATCCACGCCGCGGTACATAGCCGGATACTTGTAGGGCTTGTCGTCTCCCTCGGGGATCGAGGCGATCAGTACGTTCCTGTGCGCGCCTAGAGCAAAGGCCGCCGGGCAGATCAGGTTGCCCACGTTCTCAATAATCAGCAGGTCGAAGGTGGCAAGCTCGAGTTGATCCAGAGCCTCTTGAAGCATCACTGCATCCAAATGGCATTCGCCGCCTGTGTTGATCTGCACGGCTTGCGCTCCGGCCCTTGCCGCTCGCTCGGCGTCGATGCCGGTGGCCACGTCTCCGTCGACCACGGCCAGGCTGAACTCCGGCGCTAACGCCCGGACAGTATGCTCGATCACCGATGTCTTGCCCGCACCGGGCGAAGCCATCAGGTTGATGGCCAGCACTCCGGCCTCGTCCAGCCGTTTCCGGTTTTGGGCGGCCAGGCGCTCATTGGCGCCCATGATCTCTTCGACAACTGCAATTCGCTGGGTCATTGACTCACCTCTAGTATTCGATCGGGCTCACCTTTTTCCACATCCAGCCCCATCAGCTGGAATACTTCTCCCGCGACCACCCGCACCTTGGAACTATGGCAGCCCGGGCACTCATAAGAGACCTCCTGCGGCTTGAAGCGGGTTGAGCAGTCATTGCACTCCAATTCCAAGGGTACGCGCTTGAAATGAAGCTTGGCGCCTTCGGCGATGGTGTCCTTGCTTATGATGTCCCAATAAAACTGGACGCTCTCGTCCACATAAGAGGACAGTTGCCCAATCTCGACGTAAATATCGGATACCCGCATTGCTCGTTCGGCCTCAGCATGCTGCAGGACTAGATTAAGCAGACTTTGAGTGACCGCAAGTTCATGCATAAAGCGACCTATGGAATGCTCTTATCTTAGGGGGCCACCGCACCCTCCTCCACGGGCAAATGCCCTATAAAGAGTGGACAAATGAGTGGTAAGAGAGCCTTTGAGGGCGTTCTCCATTCATTGCGCCCTAAAGCACAATTCCCGCCAGACTTGCTATGCCCTCCTCTGCCTTCCCCCGCTACCTAAATCAAAAAGCCGTCTGATGACGGCTTTTTGATTTCCAACTCCTGACCTATAGAGGCTCTTCGATCCCTTTGGCTTCTTCGGGTAAATAGTTTTTTTGATCCATCTGCTCAGCCTTTCGCTGGGCAGCGACGGATTGATGTTTGCTGCAGTCTTCATCCAAGTTTAATCCCGCAATGATATATTCAATGAGTTTTTCCATCCCCTCAAGGAGACCTTCATGCCCCGCAAAGTGGTTACCATCTTCGCCGGCGTTGCCTTAGCCGGTTTGCTGATTATCGCCGCCGCTGCGGCCTACGTGCTGCGTACTCCCGCTGCCTCAAGCGGAGAATTCACCGCCATCCCGGTGCAGCCTACCTCAACTGGAGCTGCGCCGACTCAACCGGAAACACCTGCTGGCGGTCTGATCGTGGCCGAGCTCGTCCAGGAGGAAAGCGAAGCGCGCTTTATCATTAACGAAATTCTCAGCGGGAATCCCAATGAAGTGGTGGGCATCACCAATGACGTGGCCGCCCAAATCGTCGTGGACCCAGCTAATCCAGCCAACACGCAGCTGGGCGTGGTGCAAGTCAACGCTCGCACCTTAGCGACAGACAACGAAAGGCGCAACAGAGCGATTCAAAATGCAATCTTAGACACAGGTCAATTTGAGTTTATTACTTTCACCCCTATTCGCTTCATTAATTTTCCAACCGCCGGGGCGGTCGGCGATACCTTTCAGTTTCACATCGTAGGCAACTTAACCATCCGCGACATTACCAAAGAAGTCACCTTCGATGTGACCCTGACCATCGAGTCAGAGTCGCGCCTCAGCGGCTTGGCTACGGCCACGATTCAACGCGCGGATTTCGATCTGGTGATACCTCAAGTGCCTCAAGTGGCCGGCGTCGACGAAGAGGTGGGCCTGGAATTGGAATTTGTCGCGGGTACGCAATAAGCTAAGCGGGCTGAGCTTCGCGCAGTTCTTTTAGCGCTTCCAAAATTTCCATCAGGCGCGTTTGCCACTCGGGCGCATCCATCCCGGAAAGCCATAACGTATTTTTGCTGCTTCGCACGCCCTCACCTAGGTCTGGGAACTGGCGCGGTAGCTGGTCTTGCCGTCGCGCTGGGAAACGCAGCGCCAATTGTTTGTTTTCCATGCTGATGGAGTTTATGCCCGCTTGCTCCGCCAGCACTTTAATTTTGAGTTGATAGAGCAGGTTGACGGTTTCTTTGGGTAGCGCACCGAAACGGTCGCGAAATTCTTCGTCCAGCGCGTCGATTTCCGCCAGGTCGTGCAGATCGGCAAGCCGCCGGTATAGGCGCAAGCGCATGGCCTTATCGTTTACGTATTCTGCGGGGATGCCCACTTCCAGCGGCAAGTCCACGTTGATCAGCGGATGATAGAGGCTGGCCTGGGTCGCGCCCGCGTCGGGCTTTAAGCCGCCGTGCCGGCGAATGTCCCCCACTGCCTTGGCCAATAGCCGCGTATATAGATGGAAGCCTACTGCCGCGATCAGGCCGTGCTGGCGCGTGCCTAGCAGGTCCCCCGCCCCGCGGATTTCCAGATCGCGCATGGCCACCGAAAAACCTGCCCCCAATTGCGTGTTCTCTGCAATCGTCTCCAGCCGTTGGCGGCCTTCTTGGGAGCCGAACTTCTGCGGGTGGCGGAAGAAATACGCGTAGGCGCGTTGGGCGCCGCGGCCCACCCGGCCGCGCAGTTGGTAGAGCTGTGCCAAACCAAATGCATCCGCCCGGTCCACAATCAGCGTGTTGGCGTTGGGGATGTCCAGGCCGGATTCGATTATCGTCGTAGTGAGCAGCAAGTCGATCTCGCCCCCGGTGAATTCCAGCATGCGTTCGGCCAATTCTTTTTCGGCCATTTGCCCGTGCGCCACGGCCAAACGCACCTCGGGCGCCAAGCGTTGAATTTGGTGGCGCATGCCGTCAATGGTTTGCACGCGGTTGTGCACGAAGAAGATCTGCCCGCCTCGATCCAGTTCGCGCAAGATGGCCTGGCGGATCAACTGCTCGGAATAAGGGCCCACGTGGGTCACCACAGGCAGGCGCTCCTCCGGTGGGGTGGCAATGGTTGAGATGTCGCGCACCCCGGTCAGCGCCATGTAGAGCGTGCGCGGGATGGGGGTGGCAGTCATGGTGAGCACATCCACCTCAGTGCGTAGCTTCTTGAGGTGTTCCTTGTGGGTCACCCCGAACCGTTGCTCCTCATCAATGATCACCAGCCCCAGGTCTTTGAACTTTACATCTTTCTGCACCAATCTGTGCGTGCCGATGACAATATCTAATTCACCCTTCTCAAGCCGCTTGAGTATCTCATCCTGCTCTTTGGCGCTGCGGAAGCGCGAGAGCATCTCCACTTTTACGGGAAATGCGGCCAGCCGTTGGCGAAATGTTCCATAATGCTGTTGGGCCAGCACCGTGGTGGGCACCAGCATGGCCACCTGCTTGCCATCCGTCACCGCTTTGAAAGCCGCCCGCAGCGCGATCTCGGTTTTGCCATAGCCCGCGTCCCCACATACCAGGCGATCCATCGGCCGCGGCTCTTCCATATCGCGCTTCACCTCTTGCAGCACGCTCAATTGGTCTTCGGTCTCCACGTAAGGGAAGCTGGCCTCCAGCTCGCGCTGCCAGGCCGAATCGGGGGCGAAGGCATAGCCCTCCGCCATCTCGCGGCGGGCGTAAAGTTCTAGCAGGTCTTCGGCGATGACTTGCACCGCGCGGCGCACGCGCGCCTTGGTGCTGCGCCATTCGGCGCCGCCCAGGCGGCTTAGCGCAGGCATCTCGCCGCGCCCGCCGATGTAACGCGTCAACCGGTCGGCCTGATGTACGGGCACGTACAGCTGGTCGCCGCTGGCATATTCCACGCGCAAAAATTCGCGCGGGGCGCCTTCGATGGTGGCTTCTACCAACCCCTTGAAGAGGCCGATGCCGTGGTCAATGTGCACCACCACTTCATCCAGCTGCAGGTCTACATAGGGCGCTTCAGGCGCTTCGCTTTCCGGGCGCGGCTGGCGCCGCGGTTGCGGTCGCTCCCAGCCAAAGATTTCCCCGTCGCTAAGCAGGTGCAGCGCGTTTTCATTCGGTGGTGTGAAGCTCCACCCCTCAGACAGGCTGCCTTCTTTAAAATGGGGCTCGGAAACCCGCTCACGCCCAAAAGAGCGCTCCTGCCATAAGTCTTGCAAGCGCGCCGCTTGCCGCGAGACCAGATGCACTTCAACTCCGCTATCCAGCAGCTTTTCCACCTGATCCAGCATGGGTTTCAATTGCCCGCCGAAACGTGGTCCCGGCCGGAAGAGGCGGCTCAATCCCTGCGCCTCGTCCAGCGCCTCGGCTGGGCCAAGTTCTACCATTTGCCGCTCGCTTAGTAGATCTTCAATTTCCCCGAGGGTGAGATAAGGGATGGGGTAGTCTTCCGGCACTGTGCCCGCCTTGAGGCCTTCATCTCGCAAGGTGAGTGCCTGGCTTTCCAATTCGCCCACTTGCTCGCGCAGCGCGTCCAGGTCGTCGATCATCACCAGCGCGTCTTGCGGCAAATAATCCAACAGGCTCGCACTCTCCGGGTGCAGCAAGGGGGTATGGAATTCCGCTAGATCTTTGGCGTCCAGTCCCAATTCGTTTTCCCGCCCCAATAAGTATTCGCGCGCCGGGGAGATCAATAATTCTTCAGTCTCCATCACCGTGCGCTGGCTGGCCGGGTCAAAGCGGCGCAGGCTGTCCAGTTCATCGCCGAAAAATTCGAGGCGGCTGGGCAGTTCGTCCTGCAGCGGCCATAGGTCGAGGATGCCGCCGCGGCGGGCGAACTGTCCGGGCGCGGTCACGCTGTGGGCGCTTTCATAGCCCATGCGCACCAGGCTTTCTGCCAGGATTAGCGGGTCGCTCTGCGCCCCGCGTGCCAAATGCTGGCTGGCGCCGGCGAAATCTTCTTTGGGCAATGTGCGCGCCATCAGCGCCCGCGCGCTGGCCGTGATGATGGCTGGCTTGGTTTTGCCCTCAGGCAGGGCCAACCGGCCAAGCACGCTCAGCCGTTCGCGCCGCGCCGTTTCGCTCCACGGCGCTTTCTCATAAAACAGGGCGCTCGGCTCGGCAAAGTAGAAGCGCTCGGCATCCGGCGCCCATAAATGGACTTCTTCGAAGTGAACCAACGCCCGGTCGCGGCGCTGGCTGAGCAGTAGGATGCTGCGGTTTAGCTGCTGTGCAACCGCGGCCAAAACCGGCAGCCGCGCCGAGCGCATCAGTCCCAGTTGGATGGGACTTTTGCCTTCGGCGAGTTCCTTTTCGAAAACCCCGAAAGCTTCTGAACTGCGGATGCGATCTAAAACGTCCTTCATGTTTCCTTGCTGTTGTAGGCGTTCATGGCGGCCACCATGCCCTCGTCCACGAACGTGAGCGCCGCCTTGGCCGCCTTCTGCAGAACGAAGGGCAGCCCTGCCTGTTCGCTCTTTGAAAAATCCTGCAGCACGTGATCGGGTGTGCTCATGCGCCCCTTGGGCCGGCCCACGCCCACCCGCATGCGCGCAAATTCCTGGGTGCCAATATTCTCGATAATGCAGCGCATCCCCTTGTGCCCGGCCGAGCCTCCGGAGGCGCGCAGGCGCAGCGATTCAAAGGGTAGGTCCACGTCGTCGTAGATCACCAGCAGTTTCTCCAGCGGCGTCTTATAAAAGCGCAGCAGCGACCCCACTGCAGAACCGGAACGGTTCATGAAGGTGCGCGGCTTGGCCAGCACCAGGCGCCCCTCTCCACGCCGGGCCTGGGCCACCAGCGCGTTGGATTGCACCCGCCCGAAAGTGGCGCCCATTTCGTCGGCCAGCTCGTCCAGCACCATGAAACCCACGTTGTGGCGGTTTTGTTTGTATTCCGGGCCGGGGTTTCCTAGCCCAACGATCAGAAAGGGCGGATGGTCTTCTGTTTTCCTGCGCTTGAACAAGGCAACTCCTCTTAAACGCACAACGCCACCCATGCAGTTGCATGGGTGGTGAAATAACTACGATCTATTTTAGCACTCGAGCGATGTTCTGCGCACCATCAAAGCAATCAAATGCGCTGAGTGCAAAAAAAACTTGATTACAAACAGCCGCTTAAAACTGACCCTTGACGCCAGAGTCGGCGACTGTTATTTTATATGTGCCTCTGGTCAGATTCGAACTGACAAACCCGTCAAGGCGGCGACCCCCAAAATCGCTGTGTATACCAGTTCCACCACAGAGGCAAGTGGCGCTCGGCTGGCTTCCTTGCGGCAGAGCGCCTCGGCTTTTAAAAACCCGTCCCGCCCAGCTTTGTTTAGGGGACGGAGTGCTACCTTATGGCGGCATAACGACATAGTACGCCGTAGACAGCCTCGTGTGAACCTAAAATGACGCGATTATTTTCCTACTTTTTCTTACTTTTCTTTACTTTTTCTGACTCAATTTCCCGACCTGTCATATAAAGCGAATGCTCTTTGTAAATTGTTCCTATTGCATATCCTGTTTTGTCGGCAACATACTGTAGTTTTAATCGTATGGACGGTCTTACTTTGTGATACCAGTCGAACCATTCGTCCAAACTGTTGGATGTCGGTTCGGGAAATGCCACCAGGCTTTTTGCTGTCTCCCTTTGTAAAACGCCCAGGCGGTCAAGCTCACTAACCAGAACTTTCCAACCCCTTATAAAGGCTTCTTGATCATCGTAGAGGTCGGCGGTAACTCTTGTTTTACCGGTCGGTAGACCCAAGGCTTCTATTCTGCAACTCTGTTTGCTCTCCACGTGCATGTATGCAAAAATAGGGTTATCTCCCGCCTGTGGTCGCTGATCCGGAACGCTCTTGCCATCCCTTAACATGAACCTCCCCTCAACACCGCTATCTAGGTTAAACCAGACAAATTCCCCCTCTCCGGTTCGCGGCTCGCTTTTTTCTAACGACCGAATAATTGCCGCAAAATCCCAAGAATTACCAGCAATCGTTACATCGTTGTCCATCATCCCGTATAATTATAGACGGAGTCAAAATGGCACAAGCCAAACAGGAAAAGAAGATAACCAACGAAAAGGCAATACCTTTATGGGGTGAACTTCCAAATGCTAATGAAGGCCTTTTTGCAAGTCAAGTCCGATAAGAAGCAAGCAAAGAAAAAGCCCGCTAAGTAAGTGGGCTTTTTGATATGTGACTAGTTTTTCAATCCAGCCCTAAACGCCGATACCCAAGTAAATCTTGACAAAGTCCCAAGCAATCACCAATGCTATCGCAATGATTGCTGTAATAATTGCGGCAAACCAGAAATTATCGTTAATTGGTGATGATCGAACTAGGCGAATGACCTTAGAATAAATGTGGAGGTCGTAAAGTAATAATCCGTCATCGTGTTGCTGATCTGTTTTTACAGATACGGTAACTTTGGTTCTGTCATTGCTCAGCGTCTCGCCCTTTATGGAGTTATTGTCGCCCAACCGATAAACTACTGCCGCGACCGTTCCGCCATGTCGCACTAGTTCCAAGTTTTCCAACTCTACGTCTACGAAGAAGTGAACAGGACTGGCGGCACTATAGGGGATCCCCTTTAGTGGTCTGCCGAACAATATCCACCACCCTCTAAATCCCATTGGATAGGCGTTGTACTTAAACCCGTCCTGAGTGCCTTTATGAAATTTAGCCATAGGAATCTCGCTAGGTTTAATTGTACATCGACCACACACCTAAGGGTAAATCTACCTGCGTTTGCGAAGTACATAATCCCCATTCTCTTTTTTGGTTGTGCTTGCCCCTGCCTTTATGGTAGACTGGGCGCGTTAAGTTTTCTCATGGCTGAGACACGTACCACTCAAATGGTCAATCGCCTGCGTGATCTGCAAGCCACCGCCCCCGACATAATCGCCTCCGCCGTCATCACCGCCGATGGTCTTTCCCTGGCCTCGGCTTTGCCCTCGGATGTGGAAGAGGAGCGCGTCGCCGCCATGTCCGCCGCTATGCTTAGCCTCGGCGAGCGCATTGCCTCCGAGTTGCAGCGCGGCGACCTCGAAGAGGTCTATATCCGCGGCGACGAGGGCCTGGTGCTGCTCACTGCGGTGGGCAAAGATGCCGTGCTTACTGCGCTGTCACGCAACGAGGGCAAGTTAGGGCTGATCTTCTTGGAAATGCGCCGCGCCGCCGCCGACCTGGAAGCCTATGTCAGTTAGAATTTGCGATCAGCCCAACTTGCATCTCGCACTCTGCGGGGAGGTGTCCCTAACGGCAACCCTCCCCGTTTCGTTTAATATCGGCTTGGGTTAAATAAGGAGGCGGAGCCATGGATATCAAATATATTTTTATTACCGGTGGGGTGGTCAGCTCCGTAGGCAAGGGCGTCACCAGCGCCGCCATCGGCCGCCTGCTCAAGGAGCGCGGCCTCAAGGTGGCCATCCAAAAGCTTGACCCCTACATCAACGTGGACCCCGGCACGATGAGCCCTTACCAGCACGGCGAAGTCTATGTGCTGGATGATGGCACGGAAACCGACCTGGACCTGGGCCATTATGAGCGCTTCACCGACATCAATCTCAATTCGGTCTGCAATGTCACCACCGGCCAGGTCTATGCCGAGGTGATCGGCAAGGAGCGCCGCGGCGATTACCTGGGTGGCACCATCCAGGTGATTCCCCACATCACCAACGAGATCAAACGCCGCATCGGCTTGGTGCCCAAGAGCATGGACGCCGAGGTGGTGCTGGTGGAAGTGGGCGGCACCGTGGGCGATATCGAGTCGTTGCCCTTTATCGAAGCCCTGCGCCAGATGCGCACCGATGCCGGCCGTGATAACACCTTCTACATTCACACTACCTGGCTGCCGCACATCGGCGCCACCAACGAGTTGAAGACCAAGCCCACCCAACACTCCGTGCGCGAGCTGCGCGCCCTGGGTATTTCTCCGCAGATGATCGTCGCCCGCGCCGACTTTCCCATCCCGGCCGATCTGTGCGCCAAGATCTCTCAATTCTGCGACGTGGAGCAGCGCGCCGTGGTGCCCATGCACACCACCGACGTCACTTACGAAGTGCCGCTATTGCTGGAAAAATTAGGTGTGGGCGATTATTTGCTCGAGCAGCTGGGCATGAAGGCGCGCAAGCGCCCCAACTGGACGGATTGGGAACGCCTGGTGAAGCAGGCCCGCAAAAAGAAACCCATCGTGCGCATAGCTTTGGTGGGCAAATACGTGGAACTGCACGATGCTTATATGAGCGTGCGCGAAGCTCTCAAGCATGCCGGCCTGGCCCTTGGCGTCGAAGTGGAGATCGATTGGTTGCATTCAGCCGAATTGGAAAAGGGCCGCGGCTGGAACGAGGTGCGCGCCGCGGATGGCATCTTGGTGCCAGGCGGTTTTGGCAGCCGCGGCATCGAAGGCAAAGTGCAGGCGGCCCAATACGCTCGCGAAAACAAAGTTCCCTATCTCGGCCTCTGCCTGGGCATGCAATTGATGGTAGTGGAATTTGCCCGCAACGTACTGGGTTATCCCGAAGCGAACTCCACCGAGTTTGACCCGGCCTCCGCTTACCCGGTGATCGACCTGATGCCCGACCAGCGTCAGATCTCCGACATGGGCGCCACCATGAGGCTGGGCGTCTACCCTTGTGAATTGCAGCCGGGCAGCATCGCCGCACGCGCCTATCAGCAGCCTGTGGTCGAAGAGCGCCATCGCCACCGTTTTGAATTCAACAATGCCTATCGCCAGGCGTTCGAAGCGCACGGCATGCGCCTCTCCGGTATTTCCCCCGACAACCGCCTGGTGGAGATCACCGAACTGGCCGACCATCCCTACATGTTAGGAACCCAGTTCCATCCCGAATTTCTCTCCCGGCCCACCAAGCCGCACCCGCTCTTCTTGGGTTTCTTGCAAGCCGTTTGCGAACATGCCGGGGTCAAACAAAACAGCCTGGCCTTGAAGGCTGATATCACAAAGTAATCTTTGTTATTCTGGGCCCTCTCTTCGGAATAATTACAACGACAACTTTCCTCATGCACTAGTTAATGACGAATGTAAATTACACCCCTTGCGAGGGGGTCTGGGGGAAAAACACTTTCCCCCCAGCGGGGTGTGGGGCCAGAGGCCCCACGAAAAAAGCTTTCCCTTAAAATCCTTCTACCTTGTCATTCCGAGCGGGATTCAGAAATCACTACCAGTTGAAGATTCAAAAAAGCGAGGAATCCCTATAATCATCTCTTCCGAATAACCACCTTTCTGCCAACCCACTTCACCAAATAGCTTTACAATCGTCTTCGTGTCCAACTCTAAGATCAGCTCCATCCTCGCCCGCCAGATCCTCGATTCGCGCGGCAACCCTACCATTGAAGTAGACGTGCGCCTGGAGGACGGCAGCCTGGGCCGCGCCGCTGTCCCCTCCGGCGCGTCCACCGGGGTGCACGAAGCCCTCGAGTTGCGCGATGGCGATAAGGCGCGCTACTTGGGCAAAGGGGTCAACAAGGCCGTCGCCAATGTCAACGGCCCCATCGCCACGAAACTCATCGGCTTCGATGCTGCCCGGCAAAAGGCGCTGGATGATCTCCTGCTCCAATTGGACGGCACGCCCAACAAATCCAAACTGGGTGCCAACGCCATTTTGGGCGTCAGCCTGGCGGCCGCCAAGGCCGCCGCGGCCTCTCAGGGCTTGTCGCTTTACCGCTACCTGGGCGGCGAGGGTGCCAATTTGCTGCCGGTGCCGATGCTGAACATCCTCAATGGCGGCGTGCACACCGGTTGGCAATCCACCGATTTCCAGGAATTTATGGTCATGCCGCTCGGCGCGCCCAGCTTTTCTGAAGGCCTGCGCTGGGGCGTGGAGGTCTATCACGCGCTGAAAGGCGTGCTCAAAGAAAAAGGCTACACGACCCTAGTAGGGGACGAAGGCGGTTACGCGCCCGCGCTGAAAGCCAATGCCGAGGCCATCGAAGTGATCTTGCAGGCCATCGAAAAGGCCGGCTACAAGGCGGGCGAGCAGATCAGCATCGCCCTGGATCCAGCCGCCAGTGAACTCTATGACAACGAAAAGAAAAATTACACCCTGCGTAAAGAAGGGCGCAGCCTATCCAGTGATGAGATGGTCGCATTTTGGTCTTCTTGGGCGAAGCAATATCCCATCGTTTCTATTGAAGATGGCTTGGCCCAGGATGATTGGGAGGGTTGGAAAGCATTGACCAAAGCAATTGGTGACCGCCTCCAATTGGTGGGCGATGATCTGCTGGTCACCAATCCCATCCGCATTCGCCGCGCCATCGAAGAAAAGGCCTGCAATGCGCTATTGGCCAAGGTCAACCAGATCGGCAGCCTCAGTGAAGCCATCGAAGCCGTGCAGATTTGTCAGCAGGCTGGCTGGGGTGCGGTGTGCTCCCACCGTTCCGGCGAAACAGAAGACACCACCATCGCCGACCTGGCCGTGGCGCTGAACATGGGCCAGATCAAAACCGGCGCCCCGGCCCGTTCCGACCGCACGGCGAAATTCAATCAGCTGTTGCGTATCGAAGAAGAGTTAGGCGCTAAAGCAAAATATGCAGGCTGGGCTGCGCTAAAGCGCTAGCCTCTTGTCATTTCCGAGCGAGCCCAAAAATATCGGTCATTGCGAGCGGAGCGAAGCAATCTCCCAGACAGTTAAAAAATCGAGATTTCTGTCATCTGTCAGTCTTTCCCCATCCTTCATTCTGAGCCAGCGTGGCCGCCTATATCTTGTCATTCCGAGCGAGGGCGTTGAGCGCCGCCTTTAGCGGCGCTGCCCGACGAGGATCATTACAAAATGGATCTTTGCAAATCTCGCAGTAGTTGTGCTTCTCCACTGGTGCCTGGTTTATATTTATCAGAAGTAAGCATCTCATCCCGCAATTGAATTCTTTTCAAAACCTGTAAAAATTCACTTACGGTCGGGATCACAAGTGGGTATTCCAAAACCGTATAAACATCCGGAAGTAACCGCATCATTGCTCTAAAACCATTTGTGCGGGGCAAAATGCTCCCGCCACGTTTAAGATCACTCCAGGCTCGGGGCCATTTTTTGCTAATGGATTCAAAATAATTCCAAACAATCGTCGTTATCTCAGCATCTTTTTCATCAATAAATCTGTTTCGGAATATTAGCTTTTTTGACTCTCGTTCAGTCGGCCTAGTCAAAGGCATTTTTCTTTTGAGTAATTCGCGGTCTTCTTCTGCCTTCTTAGAACCTCCGGATATTAGGCGAATCATGGATTCGACAAAAGTCGCCTGCGTCAGTATTTGTGTTTCCCTATATTCGGGATCTGCTGTTCCAAGTATCTTGATTCGTTTGGAAAAAGGACTTTCCTTGGTTCTATTTAGAAGTCGGGCAATATTATGTGACGTTTTTTGCGGACTGCGATTCTTGGTAAATTCAAAAAGGTCATAGGCCAATGATCTATTAACTTTTGTTTGCGCAAGATTAATTGTCGCAAAAACCATCGCCTGATCTTCCAATTCCATATCAATAAAAATAACTACATTTACTTGAAATGTATCATTGGACACCCCTTCTAATCCAGCAATTCTATGCTGTCCATCAATAATTTTGCCCACCTTTTTCTCTCTCTTAATGGTCAATTGTGTCTTTTTGTGATCGTATTTCGCATTATTGGAATCAATCGCCAAAATGACCCCTGTTGGAAATGTTGCATCAATTCCGTTTACATATCTCTTAATCTCATCAACTCGATTGCTTAACAAAGGACGCTGGATCCCTAGAAATTCTTCGACATCCCGTCTTTTTATTCTCCGAATATCTGCGGCGGATATTTCGAAAAGATCTTTAGCTCCTATTACACCTATATAAAATTCCCCTATGGGTTGAACTATTCTTAGACAATGTATTCTTATGTATTCAGGCATTACCTTTGCCCCTTTCTGATTTTCTTAACTTGAACCCCCAACTTTTTTATCTGATTCTCACTTATTTCATTAGAATCAAATGGATCGCCCCATGTGCTCTCGTAAAAGGTAATTAATAATCCAGTTATCATTGAGATTATAAAAATGGAAATTGTGGAAAATGACAGCAGTCCGATATCCAGGTATAGATGACTATCGGGAACGCGAGCAATGACAACACCAGAAAACACTAGAATAGTTATTCCCATAATGATAAAAGAAAAAACCGTAAAAAATCTGGAACCTGGAAATGATTGTTCCCACGCCGCATCTTTTGACAGTACCAGGGATTTAAACCGTGCCAGTAATTTTGATTTTTTATTTATCACATATAGGCCAGACGAAAGTAAAGAACCGCTAAAAAGGACTAACTCTCCATTTGTGATTACCTCACTAAAATTTGGATTAATTGAAAAAAGTTTTAGTAGAAAAAAGCTACCCCAAACAGGCATTAATCCACCAAAAGCATTTAATAGAAACCAATATATAGTTTCTATATAGTCGTCTCTTTGCGCTCGGGCTATAGTTTTATTTAGGGTCACGAAGTCCTCCCTTGTTTACCTTATAGTTTGTAATTATAAGCTCAGAAACTTCGTCTCTACTACCGTTGGCAGCGATAAATCGGGTCACTGGTAATTTATAAAAGTGCCAGCCTTTACGGTAAAGCTTTCTAATAGCTTTCTTGTCGGAATTTGAAATCATTACGTAGCATCCCTTTTTGCTAAGTTTATCTGCCAAGTTAGCTAGCTTTTCATGGTCTTCAAATCCAAAGCGATTGTTTGTGTAGTGAGTAAAGTTCGCAGTTGTTTCATTGTGAGGCAAATAGGGTGGATCCAGATAGACAAAATCTCCGCGGCGTATTTCTTCGGAGACCAGCAGTTTTTCATAAGATTTATGAATCATTTTCGCGCGACTTAGAAGGTTACGAGCTTGCACTAACTCATCGCGGGAGGGCAGTGGTGGTGGTTCCTTGTGTCCATACGGTACGTTATAAGTCCCGTTTTTATTAACCCTATAAATTCCATTAAAACTGGTCCGATTCAAGAAAATGAAACGCGCCGCTTGGGCAATTGAATTCTCTGACTTGTTATACAAACTTCTAGTTTGATAGTAGTAATCAGATGAAGTGCTGGCAAGAAATTTATTGAGATATTGAGAAATTCGGCGTGGATCTTTCTTTACAGCTTTAAACATTGGATTAATTCGGCGTTCACGTCTGCCAACCTTGCCTTCTTGGGGCCCAGGGCAAAAAACATCGCGCCTGAACCAAGGAATGGTTCCCAGTAGGTACCATAAGGTTCTGGTGGCAAGTAATCCATTAAGCGCGCTGCAAGTCTCCGTTTCCCGCCTGCCCAACGCAGGAAAGGTTGATTTGCAGGGGTGTGCTTATTAGTAGCTTTATCCCTGAATCCAACCTTAGTAAGAATGCCTGAAAGCAGTTTATTCAAATCCCCACCCTGGCTCGATATCCATCCCTATGTCGTCGGCTGGGCTTGAAGTGGCATGCGGTAGCTTCCTAGTAACCATCGGAAATTATAAGCCGAATCACCTCTCTAATGGCTTGGCTCGTCACCCCCTCTTCCCCTCGCTCTCCTCAATTGCCCGCAGCAGTGCCTCTTCTTCCAAAGTCAGCAAGTATTCTTCTTCGATCGTCCGCGTCGGGCGCAGCAATAAATAGATCAGCACGCCGGGAATAAACAACACCACCGCCACCAGCACGGCTATTATCCGGCGCATTGGGTCCCGCAGCCGCGCCTTCGCGTCGCGGTAGGTCCAATAGATTAAGCTCAACCACAGGGTCGCTAAAAAGGCCGCTCCCCAGGCGCTGATGGCGGTCACCAGGTTGCTTAACGTCGTTGGGTCCATGTCGCGGGAATTATAGCGAATAACTTGCACAAGCCACTGACCGCTGGTGGTCCTTTGCGGGGGGTTTGGGGGACAACTTTGTCCCCCAACGGGGTGTGGGGTCGGAGACCCCACGAAAAGAGTTGTCTGGCTACTACCGAATCTTTGCCGTAGCTTTTCGTTTCTCAAACCTTGTTTTGACAAACTGATTTGCCCATGTTAAACTTTGTTTGCTTTACAGGACGGACGCTCTCTGGCGAGAGCGTCTTTTACTGTGGGGCTACAATAGATCGCGATGGATATCCTCATCACCGGTTCAGTCGCCTACGACTACTTAATGACCTTCCCCGGCCTCTTCCGGGAGCATCTCCTCGCCGAGCATCTCGAGAAGATCAGCCTCTCCTTTTTAGTCGAAACTCTCATCCGCCGCCGCGGCGGCATCGCTCCCAACATCGCCTACACCCTGGCGCTGCTCGGCGGCCGGCCGCGCGTCCTGGCCACCGTGGGCGAGGACTTTGAAGATTACCGCTCCTGGCTCGAAGAGCAGGGCGTGGACACGCAAAACATTCAAGTGGTTCCAGGCAAATACACCGCTTCCTACTTCGCCACCACCGATCAATCCAATGCCCAGGTGGCCAGCTTCTATCCCGGCGCCATGGCCCACGCCGCCGAGCTCTCGCTGCACGAGCTCAAAGGGGCTAAGCCCGATCTGGTGGTCGTCTCCCCCAACGAACCGGCCGCCATGGAGCGTTATATCCGCGAGTGCAAGGAACTGGGCTTGGCTTACATCTACGACCCCAGCCAACAGATCGTGCGCGCCGATGGCGAAGTGTTGCGCCGCTGCCTGGATGGCGCCCACGCCCTCTTTGCCAACGAGTATGAGTTCGAGCTGATCAAGGATAAGACCGGCATGACCGAAGTGGATATCCTCGCCCACCTGAAATTCATGGTGGTCACGCTGGGGCCCAAGGGCGCCGCGGTTTATTTTGACGCCAACAAAACCCTGGTGGAAGCGGTGCCCACCGGGCAAATTGTCGATCCCACCGGAGGCGGCGATGCCTTCCGCGCCGGCTTCCTCACCGGCTACCGCCTCGCCCTGGATTGGGAGACCTGTGGTCGCCTGGGTTCCCTGGCCGCCACCTATTGCCTGGAAAATGAAGGCCCCCAAGCCCACCATTTCACCCCGGCTGAATTTATCGCCCGCTATCGCCAGCACTACGACGATGGCGGTAAACTGGATTTGTTGTTAAGCAGCAAGCAATCTCCGATCTCTAATCTCTAATCTCTTTTTTCTCATGGAGTCTTGACTAATGGACAAGTACGACATCAAAGATCCCAAGCAAGCCGAAGGCGGCCGCCGCCGCATCCAATGGGCCGAGCGCGAAATGCCAGTGCTGCGCTCCATCCACGCCCGCTTTGCCAAAGAGCGCCCGCTCAAAGGCATTCGCCTCTCGGCGTGCCTGCACGTCACCGCCGAGACGGCCAACCTGGCCCGCGCCCTGCAAGCGGGCGGCGCCGACGTGGTGCTGACCGCCTCCAACCCGCTTTCCACGCAAGATGACGTCGCGGCCTCCCTGGTTTCTCACGACGAGATCCCCGTCTTCGCCATCAAGGGCGAAGATAACGCCACCTATTACAAGCACCTCAACGCTGCCTTGGACCACAAACCGCACATGACCATGGATGACGGCGCCGACCTGGTGAGCGAATTACACAAGAGCCGCCGCGAATTGCTGAAGGATGTCATCGGCGGCACCGAAGAGACCACCACCGGCGTGATCCGCCTCAAGGCCATGGCCGCCGACGGTGCGCTGGAGTTCCCGGTGGTGGCCGTCAACGACGCCATGACCAAGCACTTCTTCGATAACCGCTACGGCACCGGCCAATCCACGATCGATGGCATCGTGCGCGCCACCAACATTTTGCTGGCCGGCAAGAACTTCGTGGTGGCCGGCTATGGCTGGTGCGGCCGCGGCCTGGCCGACCGGGCGCGCGGCATGGGCGCCAGTATTATCGTCACCGAAATTAACCCGCTGGCCGCGCTGGAAGCGGTGATGGACGGCTTCCGCGTCATGCCGATGGAAGAAGCCGCCAAAATTGGTGATATTTTCGTTACCGTCACTGGCGATATTAATGTGATCGACAAATCCCATTTCGAAGCAATGAAGGACGGCGCCATCATCGCCAATTCCGGCCACTTCAATGTGGAGATCAACATCCCCGCCCTAGAGAAAATGTCCAAAGACAAACGCCTGGTGCGCCCCTTTGTGGAAGAGTATCAGCTAAAGGACGGGCGCAGCCTGCATATCCTCGGCGAAGGCCGCCTGGTGAACCTGGCCGCCGCCGAAGGCCACCCGGCCAGCGTGATGGACATGTCCTTTGCCAACCAGGCGCTCAGCGCCGAATTCATAGCCAAGAACGCCGATAAGCTGGAGAACCGCGTCTACTCCGTTCCCGAAGAGATCGATCGCGAGATCGCTCGTCTCAAGCTTGAAGCCATGGGCGTGCAAATAGACAAACTTACGCCTCAGCAGGAAAAATATCTTAGCTCCTGGGAAGAAGGAACCGTCTAAAGACCTATCCCCCTCTGTCATCCTGAGCGTAGCGAAGGATCATCGCTGTGCCGATTAGAAAAATGTGTCATCCTGAGCGCAGCGAAGGATTATCGCTACGCTATCCGATCCAATCCGCCCATTGCTCAGGCAATGCTTTCTCCAATGCATTTAGATGCACCCAGGCTTTTCCGCAAAAAATGAGCAGCGCCTCTTTGTAAATATCCAGATTTTGTTGGATCGGCACCGGCCAACCGTGCCGGTCGATCCGTTTCTTTTCTAGATCTTCATCTGTGTAGTCTTCAACCAGCGTTTTGAATTCTTTATCCAGGTTCGCAAACCAGGCCAGCAACGTGCTAGTGCTCTTGGTCAATTCATTATCCCGATTTTTGTAACTGAACTCCAGTTTAAAGCTCTTCAATGAATTTATGTAGACTTGCTCGGTTTCCCCAAATTCCTTGCACAGTTCGCCTAGGCTCGCGCTGCCCTGAATGGTGTGAGCCAGATCGGCATCCGATAGGATTTCGAGCATCTGCTTCTTTAGGTTCTGGTAATGCCCAAGCAGTGGAATGTATTCTTTCATTAGTTTGTTCATCGTGGCTCCATAGCAACTTTGACCACTTTTGCGCTCACCTGCTGCAATAGTTCCGCCGGCTTGAGCGGGAACACCGCGTTCGGCGTGCCCGCCGCCGCCCAGATTTCTTCGTATTTCAGCAAATCCTCATCCATAAAAGTGTGTTCGAGGTTTTTGTATCCAAAAGGCGGCACGCCGCCGATAGCGTATCCAGTATGCGCCCGCACGAATTCCGCATCTGCCTTCCCCAACGTTTCGCCGATCAACGCCCCGACATGCGCCTCATCGACGCGGTTGGCGCCGCTGGTCAGCACCAGCACCGCCTCGCCGCTCGGCTGCGCGCGAAAGATCAGCGATTTCACGATCTGCCCGACCTCGCAGCCGATGGCAGCCGCCGCGTCCGCCGCGGTCCGGGTGGTTCCTTCGAATTCAACCACCTCGCCCTGCATGCCTAATGTTTTAAGCAGCTCCTGAAATTTGAGCGCGGTGGGGTTACTGGGTGTACGCACTGGGTTGGCTACTCCACCACAATATCAATATAGAAACCCACCCCGAAAGGTTCACCGCCCAGCTCGAATGCTTTCCACAAGCTGCGATAATGGCCCGGCTCATTGGGTGCGGTGAATTGCACCGTGATCACCACGGTTTCGCCTGGCTGGGCTTCGGGCAGCGCTTGGCGGTCAATGGCGCCCAGGGCGGGCCCGTCCTGCAATTGGATCGAATACCCGCGGATCCAGGCGCAGCTGCCCTCGTTGCGCACCTCCCAGCTTTTTTCAATGGAATCTCCGGGGGAAAATACCGTGCCATCCGGCACCGTGATGTCGCGCAGAAACACTAAATTGTTATCGCAGGGTGGGGTGGGGCTGGCGGGTAACGCGGTGAAGGTTTCCAGCGGGATGGGGTTGGAGCCGCCCGCTAAGGTGGGCGCTAAAAAGAAACCTTCATTGCGCGGCAGCAGGCTGCGCGTGCAGCCCGCCAACAAAAAAACGCCCACAATGAGCAGCAAGCCGCTCAGGGGGGCGTTTTTTCCAAAGGGGGTTTTCTTAAACTTCGTCGCTTTCCATTGTGCTGGAGTTTCGTCGGCGTGCGCAGCACGCCAGAAACTCCTAAAGCAGCGCTGTATTTGTGCTGGGCTAAGCTTCGACAGGCTCGAGCTGCTCCTCCACCGCTTCCGCGTTTTCGAAGGCGAGGCTTTCGTCAATGTCGGCATACGCGCTGGGTTGCTGGGCTAACACTTTTTCGCGGATCTGAGCTTCGATCGTTTCGGCGAGTTCGGGATTGCCGCGCAGGAATTCTTTGGCAGATTCGCGGCCCTGGCCCAGGCGCTCTTCGCCGTAGTTGTAATGCGAACCGCGCTTCTCCACGATTTCGTATTGCACGGAAAGGTCGAGCAGGTCGCCGC
>Ga0214473_10000964_pt1 | contig 39257 bp, 43 predicted proteins | sample RVTome_7_FD_203509 | JGI IMG/M metagenome (GOLD analysis project Ga0214473, IMG submission 203509) | Soil microbial communities from uranium-contaminated site in the Upper Colorado River Basin, Wyoming, United States - RVT98D197 | ecosystem: Environmental > Terrestrial > Soil > Contaminated >...
CCATACCATCAAGCCGCCTGTCAACACCGTCAAAGCGCTTATCAACACCGTCGAAGCGTTTATCCATACCATCAAGCCGCCTGTCAACACCGTCAAAGCGCTTATCAACACCGTCGAAGCGTTTGCCAAATACTTGGGCGAGCCGATCGATTCTCAACGCTAAATCATCAAGAGTTATGTTTTTCTTTTGCATAACGTCATTGTAACACAAAATAATTTTTGACGGGCAACAAGCGGACAACAAGCTAAAGCTTGCACTACGAAAAACAAGTATTTTAACAGTATGTTATAATGAGGTTGTGCGAAATATTATGAGGTCGAGAATCCTCTTTTTGTTGTTATCGTTATGGATAATTATTAGTGTTGTCGCCGTTCCGTGGCAGGTGGCGCGCGCCGCCGATACGGTGAACGTTACCGGCAACGCCCAAGCCGTTAACTCTAACGGCGTCATTGACTTTTCCGGCAACAACGCCAATGTCACCATAACTTTAAGCACCAAGCAGTTTAGCGGCTACGGATGGAGCGAGGACTTGGGCTGGATTGCTTTCGGCACGCTCGACAACGCCGAGGGACCGGTATCTTACAATGAAACCAGCGGCCTCCTGTCGGGCAAAGCCAAGGCATTGAACACCGGCAACTACTTGGACTTTAACGCCGCGCCGCGCAATGCCAATGTCCGCGTATTGCAAAGCGGCGGGATGGAGGGTTACGCTTGGAGTGAGGACGCCGGCTGGTTTAACTTTAGCGGCGTTTCCGCGGTTGGCGCGACCCTGACCTCGCCCAACGCGCCCGCCAATGTGGCTATTTATGACACATCCAACCGCGCTACTTCCGACTACGCCCTCCTGGTGCGCTGGGACCAACCGACGAGCTTTGACGCGGGCAACTTTCAGGACTATGTCATAGACCGCTCGACCGACGGCTCGACTTACGCCGAGGTCTCTACGACAACGAGCCGCGCCTACTACGACACCAATGTCGCGACCGGTACAACATACTATTACAAAATAAAAACCCGAAACTTGACCGATGTAACTTACGCCGCTTCGCCCGTCTCGCTTGAGCCGACGGGACGCTACACAACGCCGCCGAACCTTGTGGGCGGCCCGACGGCGCAAATTATGCCCAACTCGGTCATAGTTACTTGGACGACCGACCGCGCCGCCAACAGCTATGTCAGCGTATCGGAGGGCAACACTTTTGTTTCGGAGCAGGGGCAGGCGACCTATACCACCACGCACGAAGTCCAGGTCATCGGGCTAAAGCCGCAACGTTCGTATTCCTATGTCATCAAATCAATGGACGAGGACGGCAACGAGCTGGTGGGCGGCGCCCAAGCCATCACCACTCCCAACGCGCCCAGCGTTTACGACGCGGAAATTACCAATTTAACTCTCGACTCGGGGATTCTCAACTTCAAGAGCACGTCGGTGGCGAACTTTATCATATATTACGGGACGACGGCCAACTACGGCACGCAGATTAGTGAACGCTCCGACCAGCGCACCACCAACCACTCGATTGCCATCACCGGACTGTCTCCCGGGACGATGTACTATTACCGCATCTTAGGCGAAGACAGCGAGGGCAACGAACTGCGCAGTGAGAACTCGTTCTCGACCCTGCCATTGCCGACGGTAAATAACTTCAAGATAGAGCCCGTCAAGGACTCGGCAACCACCACGCTTACCGCCACGTGGACAACGAATGTGCCTACCACCTCGACAATTTTATATAAAACCGAAGGCGGCGGTTTCACCGAAAAGTCCCTGTCGGAGCTGACCGCCACTCACAAGATGGAGATTGGCGGCCTCGAAGATAACGCGCGCTATGTGATATACGTTGAGGGACGCGACCAGTTTGGCAATGTAACCCGCTCGTCGGCAAGCAATTACACGACGCCATTCGATACCCGTCCGCCCAAGATAACACAGGTCGCGATGGAAAACTCCAATATCGGCGCCGGCGCGCGGGAAAACGAATCGCAAATCATCGTTTCGTGGGTAACGGATGAGCCGTCGGCAAGCCAAGTCGAGTACAATGAGGGCGTGAGCGGCGATTTCTACAGCCGCAAGACAACTCCTTCGGGAGAATTAACAACCAAGCATTTGGTGGTAGTCAGCGGACTCGAAGCCGGCAAACCGTATTACTTTAGGGCGGTTTCGCAGGACTCAAGCGGCAATGCCGCTTACAGCCAGTCATATTCTTCGGTCGCTGGCGAAGCGCAGAAATCAATCTTACAGCTGATATTAAACACCCTGCAGAGCGCCTTCGGGTGGATGGGAGGATTCGTTGACTAGTAGCGCGACGAAAAACACGGCTAAAGTTAAACCGGCGATGCCCGCTAAAACACCGGCCAGAGCGCCCAAGCGGCGGCCGATAATCGCGATAGAGAACGTAACGCGCCGCTTTCACGTGGGCAAAGACAGAGACGTGGAAGCGCTGCGCGGTGTTGACCTTGAGATATACAAAGGGGACTTTTTGGTAATCTTCGGTCCTTCCGGCTGCGGGAAGTCAACGCTTATGAACATTATGACCGGCATTGACAAACCAACTTCCGGCAAAGTTTGGCTGGGACGCTATGACTTCTCCGGCTTAGGCGACGAGCACCGCGGCACGGTGAGAGCGCGTAATTACGGCATCGTCTATCAAATGGCGTGGTGGGTCAGGTCTTTGAATGTGCTTGAGAATGTCGCCCTGCCGCTTTACATCAGGGGAAAGAGTCGCGATGAAGCGCGCCAGACGGCCATAGATAAACTCAAAGAGCTGCATGTTGACCACCTGGGTAACCAGCTGCCGACCCAGCTTTCGGGCGGCGAGCAGCAACAGGTGGAAATAGCGCGGGCGCTCGTGGTGGACCCGGCGATTATAGTTGCCGACGAGCCGACCGGCAACCTGGATAGCTTCGCGGCGGACAAGCTAATGGGCTATTTTGACTTTCTCAACAAAGAATACGGCAAAACCGTCATCCTCATCACCCACAACAGCGCTTATTGGACTATCGGGACGAGGCGCGCGGAAATGAGGGACGGGAAAATAATAAAAGTTACCGAACAGCAAAATCATCTGGGGCAGAGAACATAATGAAAAATAGAATTATTTTTGAAATTGCCTGGCACAATATGGCGCTCTATCGCTTGCGGTCAGTTTTAACGATACTGGGGTTTGCTATCGGCTCGGGCGCCATTATGTTTCTCTTGGGTTTCGGCTACGGTCTTGAAAGGTTGGTCACGTCACAGGTAAGCGGCGCCGATGCCTACCTTATGCTCGATACCGCGCCGGTGAATCAAGCGGTCGCGCCGCTCAACGACAATATATTGCAAATGATGAGTGGCATCGGCGGCGTCTCGGCAGTCGCGCCGGAAGCCGACTTGAGCGCGCGCGCCGCCTATCAAGATAAAACCGTTGACCTGGCGCTCATAGCCGTAACGAAGGAGTTTTTTGACTGGCGCAACATCGCGACGGTGGCTGAAGCGAAAGGTGACGCGACAGGGGGCGGAGTCGCGATTAACACCGCCTTGGCGGCAACTTTGACCGGGGATAAACCCCAAACATTGCTAGGCAAAGAAATCACTCTTGATATCATTACGCCCAAAGAATTAACCGCGAGCGGCGAGTCCATTGCCACAAGCGGGCAAGTTTATCGCGTGGCAAAGGTGGTAAAAGAAGACGGTGCGCCTAAAATCTATGGCGACACGGAGCTGGCAAAGAGTTTGGGAGTGGCCAACTATACCCAAGCGCGGGTGCGTGTTACCGACAAGGAAAAGGTTGCCGATGTCAGAAGCCGCATTGAAAACGCCGGCTTCAAAACCAATTACATCGGCGATACCGTTGACCAAATAAATGATGTCTTTCGGGTTTTCAAGTCAATCCTCGGCAGTTTGGGCGCTATTGCGCTGGCTATCGCCATCATCGGTATGTTTAACACGCTGACCATCTCTCTTATGGAGCGTGTCAAGGAAATTGCTCTTATGAAGGTCTTGGGTATGAAGAGGAAAGTGGTAACGAAAATAATTATCGCCGAGGCGCTTATCATCGGCGCGCTGGGCGCCGCAGTCGGAGTAGTTTTGGGACTAATGGCCGGCGTGACAGTAAACGCGGTTATTTCTTCTTACGCGCGGCGCGCCGGCGGCGAAGCGGTCAGCGTTTTTTACTTTCCGTTGGGTCTAATTCTAGGTACCGTATTTGGAGCAATGGTCATAACCGTTCTAACCAGTTTACTGCCGGTGCGCCGCGCCAATCGCGTCAATCCTCTGCACGTCTTTAGGTATGAGTAATTTGTAGGCCACGGTTTACCGTGTCGCTACGAGATTGCCGCGCTCCTCTGAAGTCGCTCGCAATGACACTCTCTCAATATTCGTGTGTGATATTCGTGTGTAATTCGCGTCTCATTCGCGTGCATTAGTGTGACCTGTTCGAGCGTATTCGAGTGATTATAACAAACGTAATGTTGACGCGTCATAAAGGATTCGCCATAATGTGAGATATGGCTGAACTTATTATCAATAAAGAAAAATGCAACGGCTGTGGGACGTGCGTGGCGGTGTGCCCGGAGGGCGCAGCGTTTGACGATGACGGCAAGGCCAAGGTCATAGATTCCGACAAACTCAAAGAATGCGGCGGCGTTGGCATCTGCCCGAGCCAAGCCATCGAAGAACAAAAATAAAAACCAAGAAAAAGCCGTAAAGCCATACAAGCCGTAGAGCTGTAAATAATTGCACCCTTTATGGCTAATACAGCTTTATAGCTTTACAGCTAATAATATATTTCAGAACGGTGGTGGTTAAATTGGCGAAATACATAGGCACGGTGACGCATTTCTTCGATAAAATATCGGTGGCGATTATTAAACTCGACGCGCCCTTAAAAGTGGGCGATGAGGTTGCCATAAAAGGCGTAACGACCGATGAAAAGGTCGCGGTGGACTCCATGCAAGTGGACCATAAAGACATAGACCATGCCGAGAAAGGTCAGGAAGTCGGCATCAAGGTTACCGGCCGCGTTCGCGAAGGCGACAAGGCGAGCTTGAAAGAAGAAAAAGTGTAGGATATGTGTTGTACTTCAAAACCATCAAGCTTCCAACTTCGCCCACGACTTCATCGGGGCTTCGCTGGACAAGAAAGTTTGTACTACGCAGATTCCCGTAGGCCACGGTTTACCGTGATCGCTGCGAGATTGCTTCGGCAGACCTCGCAATGACACCCTTTTGTTTGCTGGATTTGCGTGTTGATTCGAGACCTATTCGCGTGTATTCGAGTGATCCAAGCAAGCTTCCAACTTCGCCCACGACCCCTCCGGGGTCGGGGCTCCGCTGGACAAGAAAGCTTGTACTACAATCTAATCAAACAAGAAAGGACTAATTATGGCATTGACGCAACATTCTCCCGCGCAAAGAGTCGGTGTTTTTGTTGATGTGCAGAATATGTACTATTCGGCGCGCAATCTTTTTGGCAAAAAAGTCAATTTCGGCAATATTCTAAAAGACGCGGTGGCGGAGCGCCAGCTTGTGCGCGCTATAACATACGTCATCAAGGCCGAGGCAGAGCAAGAAGCCAGTTTTTTTGAAGCATTGCAAAAAATCGGCTTTGAAGTACGCGCCAAAAACCTTCAGACTTTTTTGGGCGGCGCGAAAAAAGGCGACTGGGATGTGGGCATAGCTATGGATATGATGAGAATCGCGCCCAAGCTCGATGTCGCGGTGTTGGTGAGCGGCGACGGTGACTTTGTCGATTTGCTTCAGCATATGAAAGCGCTCGGGTGCCGCACGGAAGTGATGGCGTTTGGCGATACCTCGTCGGCGCGGTTGAGAGAAGAAGCGCATACTTTTACCGACCTTGGCAAATCCCCAACCAAGTACCTGATAGGGAAGTGACATCAAGTTCATAAGGTTCATAAGGTTTATAAAGTGGCGGGCAATCGCTCTGTATAGGCCTTGTTCTCGATATGTAGCTATGCGGTGTAAAAAACTGGTACTCTGGGTTTATGGAATCCGATAATATTATAGAGAGGGACGAGCTTAATCTTGATGAATTGTTAGACAAATCATCGGATGATATCGATGATAGGCCGCAAATCTCCAGTGCCATTGAACTTGCCCGGCAAGGTCGCGAACTTATTGTGGCGATTATACTTCTAGGGTTGGCGGCGTTCATAACTCTTGTGTGGCGGCAGGCGGCGGGGGTTTGGATAGCCGCCTTTCTATGCGTTTTGGTGACTTTTGGCGCGGGGCGAAATATTTGGCGCGAAAGTTTTGCCGCATTACGACAAAGGGAATATTCCCCCGATTACTTTATCCTATTTATTACGACAGTATTGGTAATTCTTGGGATAGTCGGGTTATTATCGGGCCATTTTCGCGTCCGCTACCTCTTTGACGCTGGTCTTATCATAGCGGCGGCGCTCGGCGGGCGTTACGGTCAAGCTATCCTTGAGCATAAAATTGACATACCCCTCGAGCGTTTAGTGGGGGCGTGTGTTGGTCGTGTTTTGGTTAAGCGCGCCGGCCGCGCGGAGGAAGTAAATTCCGACACATTGCGGCATGGCGACATATTGGTGGGCGAGGCGGGGAGCGCGGTGGTGGCCGACGGAGTTGTCCTGCGCGGCGCCGGCGAAGTCAGCGAAGTGCTTTTTCACAGCCAGCGTGTTGTTGTTGCGAAAGTCCCCGGCGACCTGGTGCTGGCGGGAAGTAAGGTGCAAAGTGGAAGATTGGAGTTTCAAATCATAAAAATCGGCCGCGAAACCCTCGTCGGACAAATGGCGCGGCTGGCTCGCCGCGCGCGCCAAAATATCGGTGTTTGGCAGATTTGGACGCATCGCCATGGTCTCGCGGCGATTCTTATTGCATCTATCGTAGCTGTTACCGCACTCATCATTTCATTGGCGCGACACCGCGGCGCGGCCGAGAGCATGGACCGGTCACTCCTGGTTTTGGTATCGTGCGCGCCGGGCTTATGGCTCGCGGGGGTGAAGAGCGCGGCTTTGGCGCTGGTTAACCGCGCCTTGACGGCCGGTTTGGTGATTCGCGACCCGGCTGTTATGGCAAATATATCGCGTTTGGGAGCGGTAATCTTCGATAAAACAGGGACGGTGAGTGAGGGCAAACCCAAAGTTGTTCAAATCATACCGGTTAGTAAAGGTATCTCGGTGGATTGGGTTTTGAAAACCGCGGCGGCGCTCGAGACGTGTTCGGACCACCCTATAAGCGAAGCGGTACTGCGTAAATGGCAGCGGCAAATAAGAGAGGCGAGCGCCGCCGAGGTTGTTCTCGGTTTGGGTGTGCGCGGCATCGTCGAGGGCAAAAGAATGATATTGGGTAACATTGCTTTTATGCAGCAGTATAATGTCAGCATCGGCCAGGCGACGACCGAAAGAATCCGCCAGCTTGAAGCGGCGGGAAAAACTCTGCTGTTTTTAGCGCGGGAGAACACGCACCTGGACGGCATAGTGGTGCTTGAGGACGCGGTAAGGCCCCAAATCGGCGACGCTATCGGCCGATTGAAACAAAAAGGATACAAAACGGTATTGGTTACGGGTGATAATACTCCGGCGGCACAAATTGTCGGCGGTGCTATCGGCGCCGACGAAACTGTGGGCGGCGCCCTGCCGGCCGCCAAAGCCGATATTGTTAAGCGTTTAAAGGGTGAGTCGGGAGCGGTATTGGCGCTCGGAAGCGGTGAAAGCGACCAAGCTATGGTGGCGCGCGCCGACATCGGTGTTAGCAACTGTACCGGTTTAGATATAATGAGCCGTCGCGGCCATGTCGCGTTGATTAACGGCGATATCAGCCACATTGTGCCGCTGATTTTTCTATCACGGTCGGCAACTAGGATTGGCGCGCAAAATATGCTCTGGGCGTATTTGTTCAATGCCGCTTTTATCGCGCTGGCGCTTGGCCGCGCGGTCTCATTGGAGGTGGCTGTTATCGCCTCGGCGGCCAGCTCACTGGTGCCTCTCCTTAACGCTTGGCGCCTCAAAGCCAAATAAACCGCTTCTGCACACTTCCGAAGTGTGCAATTTGCAGGTTCAGAAAATTGAGTTTGGGCAAGCTGAAGCTTGTACTACGGGTGTCGTAGGCCACGCTTTACTGCCCGAATGTTAATACAGGCGGGAGCGTGACAGCTGCGAGATTGCCGCGCCCACGACCCCACTGGGGTCGGGGCTCGCAATGACACCCTTTTGTTTGCTGGATTTGCGTGTTGATTAGAGTTTAATTCGAGCGCATTCGAGTGATTATATGCTATAATCAGCTTATATGACTAATCAAAAGTTAGCGGGCGGGCTTTGGCTTTTGACGGCAGTTGTTGTGTTCATAGTTATGGCATTTATCGTAGCGACTATTCGACAATCGTCGGTTGTCGGCGCTGATGAAGCGGTATCGGCCGTCGGCAATGCTTGCGCGGAGCAGTGCGGTGATGCCGCTCAAGTCAAGGCGGCGGCGGACCAACGCACCCAAAACATACTGCTGGCCGGTCTGCCGGCTTGGGGAGCTATCTTGGGCTTCGCGGTTTACAGAATATTTAAAAGGAATTAATAACTGTGGCTAATGAGAAAGGCAATCAGTTAACGGAAACCGAAGCGGTAGAAAAGCTCGCTCGCGTTGTGCGTCAGCTTGATGAGGATTTCGCGAAGCGGCGCACTTGGTGGTGGAGTTTTAGCCATGGCCTTCTCTATGGTGTTGGCACGGCGCTGGGCGCGACGGTTCTTTTTGTGCTGATTTTCTATATTTTTATGAAACTTGAGGGGAGCCCCGTATTTGGCGGCACGGTTTCGAGCATTATAGACCAATTTTTTGTGGGTCAGGAAATCGGACGATAGTTTTTAATGCTATAATTAGTTCAAGATTCACAGGACTCTTTAAGGAGGAGTAATGCCAGATAGCGGCGGACTAAGTCCGGTTGATGGTATTCAGAGCGGAGGGACAGTGCCCCCTACAGCTGAATTGCCAGAGATACCAGTATCGGAGCCACAGCCAAGTGACAAACCAGACGATCCTCGTGCGTCGGTTGATATATCGGTGCCAGTGAGTGAAAACGGGCAGACCAATACTGCCGCCCAGCCACCAAATAATATCGCCGTAGAATCGGCTAGGGACTCCCAACCAACGGTTGGATTACGGGCGCCAAAGGTTCCTATCCCGTTCGATACGTTGCGTGGTAAGCCGGAGAATCCCGCTCGGCAGGCACCGGAAGAGCTTGAAAAATATCTGGCTAACAAATCCAACCCTAAAGAGGCGCAAGAACCACACGCTAGTTTGCCTGAGGTTGTTACAAGTGAAAGCGAGCCGTCAGAAGGGTTGGAAGGTAAAGATATGACTCTTGAACAAATTTTTCAACAGCTCGACCAGACGGTGGCTCAACTAAAGGCAATATATAGGCGAAGATATGAAAAAATTTTGCAGGATTATGAAAGCCGATTGAAGACATTTGGCAGGGAGTCGCGTCTTCCTGTTAAAGAATGGCTTCCGCCAAATAGTGTAATAACTCCCGAAGGTCAAGATACAAATAACGTGAATTAAATAACTCAACAGGTGTAATTAAATATTATTGTGTCATTGCGAGGCTTGGCGAAGCAATCTCTTTAGGTAGGATTGCCGCGTCGCCCTCGACATTAGTCGGGGCTCCTCGCAATGACAAGATGAATACAGTTTCTTAATTCACGTAAATAATAATCCTTAATGTCTCTGCAAGACATTCTATACATTGTCATTATCATCTCAACACTGGTCCTGACGGGGACGCTGGGGGTTGTTTGCGTTGAGCTGATTGAGTTCTTGCGCAGCGGGCGCCGGGCGGCGGACGATACCAGCAAAATCGCCGAGGATTTGCGGGGCGCGGTGCATCACCTGTCAAAATCGGCCAACGCGGTGGCTACCACGGTTGATGAGGTCGTTGCCAAGGTTCGTGATTTGAAATCTCGCGTTGAGGACAAAGCGGAGGATATAACCAATGCCGCCAGCGCCGTAGTCGGACTGGTAAGCGCCAGGAAGAAAAAGAAATCCGAAATCCGAAGCACGAAATCCGAAACAATATCAAAATCTTAATGTTTAAATATTTAAGCATTCGAAATTCGAATTTATCTGAAAAAGGAGGTTTTTTTGGCAAAAGGCGATGCGGGTAAGTATATAGGCATAGGTTTACTCGGCGCGGCGCTCGGCGCTGTTGCCGGAGTGCTTTTTACGCCTTACAGCGGCCGCGAAACGCGCCGGCGAATATCGCGGGGGGCTAAAAAAGCCGAGCGCCGCGCCGTCTGGGGCTTTAAGAAAGCTCGGACGAAGGCGGCTCGCGGCATAAAAAGTGTGCGCCGCCGCGTAAAGCTGGGATGATGGCGGCGTGTCTCAATAAGAGTAATGCTCCGAACCAGGGAGTGATGTTTTGGTAGTGTAAATAATATGACAGCCAGAAAGAAAAAGATTAGATTATTGATTGTACTGATTTGTCTGGCCGTATTGATGGCGGGTAGTTTCATTGTTATCAAGCGGCGCGCTCAAATATTCCATTGGTTTAGTCAGCGCCAAACTCTGCCGGACGCGCAAACTGCCGAAAATATCGGAGCGAAATCGGTAACCGATTCATGGGCTATGTCGACGGATAACAGCCAAAAGAGTTCGGACCCTCCTCGGGAGGAAAAAATCGCGGCTCCGCCGCCCGCCGCCTACAATCTGAAAGTGCCCTTTGTCTCGCAGGCGCCTTTTGCCGCGTGGGACCACAAAGACGAAGAGGCGTGCGAGGAGGCGGCGCTTCTCATGGCGCATCGCTACTATACCGGCCGCAGTATAAGCAATAAAGATGATGCCAGAAGCGGCATTGACCAAATTATCGAGTGGGAAAAAGCGAATTTGGGCGGGGTGTGGGAGAGTACGACAGCGGCGGAAGTGGCGCGTATTGCGAAAGGGATGCTTGGTTATCAAGGCGCCCATACTATTGCGAACCCCGATGTTGATACTATTAAAGCCGCGGTGTCGGCGGGGAATCCGGTGCTGGTGCCGGCCGCGGGACGCGAACTGCATAACCCGTTTTTCAAACAACCCGGGCCCCTCTACCATATGTTGGTGATAAAGGGGTATGATGAAAATGAGTTCATTACCAACGACCCGGGGACGCGCCGCGGCGCGGACTACCGGTATAAATATACGACAGTACTTACTGCTAATCACGACTGGAACGGCGGAGATGTGGGCACGGGTGCCAAGGTGATGGTAATATTAAAGTAGAATTTACGTGAATAAAAAATCTCTTGTGTCATTGCGAGGAGTCCGTAGTGAAACGGAGGACGACGCGGCAATCTGGGCCCAGATTGCGGAGTTTATCCCGAGGAAACGAGGGACCCCACTGGGGGCTCGCAATGACAATATGAACATTTTATAATAGAATTGGCCCGTTCAATTCACATAATCCATAAAGGAATATATCAAATATGCTATCCGTTGACTATCTTATTCTCGGTGGCGGGGTGGCGGGGACCACCGCGGCGGAGACTATTCGCAAGCTTGACTCCGCGGGCAGCATTACAATCATTGAGGCGGAACAGGAACCGCTTTATTCGAAAGTTATGCTCACTGACCTTCTGAAAGGCACGGTGAAGGAAGAGCAGCTTCGCCTGCGTCGCGCGGAGCAATACAAAGAAAAGAATATCATCTTAAAGTTTGCTCAAATTACGAAAATCGACCCTCAAACCAAAACGGTGACACTGTCCGACAGCGAGACGGTTCAGGGCGGGCTTATGCTTATCGCGCTTGGCACCAAGCCGCGGCCGTTTAGCGTGCCGGGCGGCAATACTGGGGGCATATATCATGTGCGGGACTTGGCCAATACGCGCCAAGCAGTCGCGGCTCTCTCCGGTACGCGCGAGGTGGTTATAGTTGGCGGCGGGTTTGTCGGTTTGGAGGCCTATGAAGCTATGGTCAATCGCAAGATAAAAGCAACTATGTTGGTGCGCGACCCGTGGTATTTTTATCCGCGCATCGGCCAGGTCGAGGGACAAATGATTTCCGATATCGTATCGAGCTATCAAGTGCCAATTTCCTTCGAGGACGAATGCGTGGAAGTTGTCGGCACAGACCGCGTTACCCACGTGAAAACGAAAAAGGGGCTGACCATTCCTTGCCAAATGATTATTCTGGGCATTGGTGTTCTGCCCAATATTGAGCTCGTGCGGTCAACGGCGCTCTCGGTGGACGACCAGGGCGTAAGCGTTAATTGCTGCCTGGAAACGAACGTCGGCGGCATCTGGGCGGCGGGCGATATTGCCAATTTCGACGATGTGCTTTCCGGCACCAAGCACACTTTGGGCAATTGGTCCAATGCTGCCGGGCAAGGGATGCTGGCGGGGCAGAATATGGTGGCGACGCGTTTGAAGCGGGGGGATAAAAAAGAGTTTCGCATCGTTTCGGCTTACACCGTTACCGCGCCCGGTGTCACTTTGAGTTTTTTGGGCGATACTAGCGATGGCATAAGGTGCGATAATATTCTCTTGAGCGATAAGAACCAATTTATTAAACTCTTTGTGGACCGCGAACGGGGCAATCTGGTGGGCGCGGTTCTGCTCAACAACCCGCAAGTATTGGGGATCTTGCACCAGACCATTACCCACGCCACCGATATTCGGGATAAAGTACAAGCGCTCAAGGAAACTCCCGCCAACCTCGCTATTATATTATCGCCCTCAAGCTAAAGCCTGTAGCTTGCACCCGAATATGGTAAACCGCTCTGCACACTTCCGAAGTGTGCAATTTGCAGGTTCAGAATTTTGAGTTTGGGCAAGCTGAAGCTTGTACTATGGTCTCTGTGGACCACGGTTCACCGTGGCGGCTGCAAGATTGCTTCGGCAGACCTCGCAATGACACCTCCTCTGTTTGCCGGATTAGCGTGCATTCGAGTGTAATTCGAGAAAACATTCGTGTGTATTAGCGTGATTTGGATTCGAGTGCATTTGCGTGATTTACAACTCAAAGCTATTGCGTGGGCTTGGCTTTTTGGGTACTCTTATGACTCTCGGATATTGGGAGAAATACGAAGGAGGTGGACAGGTTGGAAGTGAGACAGATTAGCTCCGAACGGGTGATCAATATGCTGCTCGAGCCATTCAACTCGATGATGGCGATTTGCAGCAGCGACAGCAGGCGGACAATCAGGGAGCACGTGTGGGAGAAGGAGGGAAGCGCCCTCCAGTACTTTAAGATTCACGGCGTAGAAGGGGCCATGCTGCGGTTGGGCAATCACTACCACAATGGCTCGTACGCTGAGAAGTTCCTCATCCTGCGCGGTGGGGGAAAAGTCGGCCTCGCAGAAGTGGATGAGGTCGGGACACCCGGGAAGGTGCGGTGGGTCGATATTTCACCCTTTTTCATGATAGATGTCGGGCCCCTCACAGCTCATGTCTTCGAGCTCGAAGCCGGCACTGTCATGCTGTGCTGGGTGACGGGCGTCGATGCCGACCACAAGCCGGGAGTCGCGGTCTCGTGTGTCATCTCCGACCAATGACGCTTTGCCAGCGCCGAGAGCATACTTCTCGGCGCTGGCACTTTATATCTTTTTCAGATTAAACCTGAACCCGTTTACACCTCCGCGGTGTAAACGGGTTTTTTCTGCCCTCAATCATGAACTTCTACCCTACCCAACCTCCCCTTAATAAGGGGAGGAGCGGAGGGGTTAGACACGCCATAATACCTTTTTCTGGCATTCGCGTGAGATTCGCGTTTCCATTCGAGTGCATTCGTGTGATTAAGGCCTTGGTACTCCAAACCATCTGGTGTTATAATAATAAAGTCGAGCTGGGAGAAGCTATTATTTTTGTGTTTTGTGTAAGGTGGGGAAATTGGCCAAGCGCGGGCGCAAGCCCAAAATACAATCCGTGCTTCAAATCAATCCGGACACCGTACGCGAAGTCACGGCGGTGGTTTTGGTGCTTTTGGGCGTCATCGGCTCGCTCGCTATGTTCAATGCCGGTGGTCGGGTGGGCTTGAGTGTCAAAGAGTTGGCGCTCGGCGCTTTCGGCTGGCTTGGGGTTTTTATTCCGCTAGTGATGCTCATCGTGGGCCTGTTAATGCTCTCACCGGAGCATTTGAGCCAAAAAAAGAAAGCGGTTATCGGCGGTCTGATTGGCTTAGTTATATTAACCGGCATCTCCGGCGCTCACGGTGGCAGTTTGGGCCAGGCCATCATTCGCCTGTCCCGCGGCGCTTTTGGGCCCATCGGCGCCTTCGCGGTCTTAATAACATTGCTGGCTATGGACATTGCCATAGTGCTTGGCACTACTATGGGAGCGCTTTTTGACCGATTGAACTTTTTTAACCGCGGCGACCGCCTGCCGGGTAACGTCAAAGTCATTGAGCCGGGCACCGAGCGCGTTTCCGTTTTCACGACCGTGAAGCGTAAAATCGGTTGGGGATTTAGAAGAGGCGCCGAACCGGCAGCCAACCAGATGCCTCTGCCCGTTACCTCGAGCGCCGTGGCGGAATCGTGGGAATACCCGTCTCTTGACCTATTAGAATTGACTACCAGTAAGGCGTCGAGCGGCAACATCGCCAAAAATATCGAAATTATCAAGAAAACGCTCACCGACTTTGGCATCGACGTGGCCATGGGCGATGTCAATGTCGGCCCAACCGTGACGCAGTATCAACTCAAACCGTCGGAGGGCATAAAATTGAACCAAATCACGACGCGTTCGGAGGACTTGGCTTTGGCGCTGGCGGCGCACCCCGTGCGCATTGAGGCGCCCATTCCCGGCAAGGCGGCGGTGGGTGTCGAAGTGCCCAATAAAGTGACGGCTAAAGTGTCATTGCGCCAGCTGCTCGACAGCAACACTTTTAAAAAAAAGAGTTCTAATCTGACGTTAGCACTCGGGCTTGATGTTGCCGGCACACCCATAATCGTTGACCTCAAAAAACTGCCGCATCTTCTTATTGCCGGCGCGACGGGCAGCGGCAAGTCGGTGTGCATCAACGCGATTATGACGTCGCTTCTGTACCAAAATTCGCCGGCCGAGATGCGCCTCTTGTTAGTTGACCCTAAAAGAGTGGAATTTACCAGTTACAATGGCGTGCCGCACCTTTTAGCGCCGGTGATTGTCGATGTCGATAAAACCGTCAATATCTTGAAATGGGCAGTGTCGGAAATGGAACGCCGCTTCCGTGTTTTTCAGGAGGTGGGCGCGCGCAATTTGGATGCTTACAACGCCGATATCAAGAGTAAACCGGAACGGATGAACGCCGACGGGCAGAAGGCGCGTTATGATACCATGCCCAATATCATCATCATTATAGACGAGTTGGCCGACCTTATGGCGCAAGCAGCCAATGAAGTTGAAGCGGCAATTGTGCGGCTGGCGCAAATGGCGCGCGCCACGGGCATACACTTGATAGTGGCGACACAGCGGCCGTCGGTCAATGTTATCACCGGTTTGATTAAGGCCAATGTGCCGGCGCGTATCTCTTTTGCCGTTGCCAGCCAAGTAGATTCACGGACGATTATCGACTTGTCGGGCGCGGAAAAATTGCTGGGCAACGGCGATATGCTCTACATCGGCGGCGAAACGACCAAGCCAAAGCGTGTTCAAGGTGTTATGGTCATCGATAAAGAAATCAGGAACGTAACCGATTTTCTCAAGCGTCATGGCCATGCTATGTACGACCCCGCGATTATGGAATATAAGGCCGAGGGGGCGCACGGCGGCGCGGGCGGAGGTAGTGGTGAAGACCCCATGTATGACGATGCTAAAGAAGTAGTGGTGCGCGCCGGTAAGGCGTCGGCATCGCTTCTTCAGCGCCGGCTCAAGGTGGGCTATGCCCGCGCGGCGCGGCTTCTCGACATCTTGGAAGAGAACGGTGTAATCGGCCCGGGCGAAGGTGCCAAGCCGCGCGATGTTTACTTGGATACCGTGGATTTGACGCCGCACCGTGATGCTCCGATCCGGGCGGGGTCACAGGCCGCAACTTCTTCTTATCAGTCAACGCCGCCAAGCGGCACACAGAGTAACCAAGACGAGGAAGGCGGCAGTTGGCCGCGCGGCGTGCCCAAGCCCTCGGCGCCGCCGCCGGAGGCGGAAGATGAGACCGCGCCGGTTCATAAACCACCGCCAACTGACGAAGATAATCAAGAAGAGCTGGAGGAAGAGTCGTTGCAGCCAGAAGAAGAGAAGCCAGCGCCAGCCCATCATGATACTGGTAGTACCCCAAGCAAGAACGATGAAAAATAATAATAGCCGACCAAGAACTGGTTTATTGTGTCATTGCGAGGGGCCAATGGCCCGAAGCAATCTCCCGATTCACCCGGATTGCCGCGCTCACTTTGTTCGCTCGCAATGACATGTATTTACTAAAAACTAATTTACGTGAATTAAATAACTCAACAGGTGTAATTAAATATTGTTGTGTCATTGCGAGGCTTGGCGAAGCAATCTCATTAGGTAGGATTGCCGCGTCGCCCTCGACAGTAGTCGGGGCTCCTCGCAATGACAAGGTGAATACAGTTTCTTAATTCACGTAAATTGAGAAATTACCGACATGCTTTGATTCTTCGACCCATTCGACAAGCTCAGGGCAAGCAGGTTCAGGATGACCCTACTGGGTCACTTTTGACTTATGTTCTCTTCGTAGTACATTAAAACTATGACTTCTCTTTTTAAGCGGCGCAAAATCGAGGTTAAAACTTTGGGGCAGAAACTCAAAGTCGCGCGGTTGCGAAAAAAATTCACCTTTGAAGAAATCGAAGAAGCGACCAAAATTCGCGCGCGGCACCTTGACGCGATGGAACGAGATAATTATCGAGTACTGCCGGGCCCGGTCTATTTGAGCGGCTATTTGGCACGCTATGCGAATTTTTTAGGACTGTCCTCGAACGCCGTTATAGCCCAATACCACCGCGAACAGGGTGTCTCTCGCCACAGTCCGGATAAAAAGCATTTTCGCGCCGCCAAAGAGCTGGAGGAGCTGCGTTTCACAGTCACACCGCGCACTTTTCTGGTAGTGTCAATTATTCTACTTATTGTCGGTTTGGCCGGTTATGTTGGCTGGCAAGTGCGCAAATTCAGCGCGCCGCCGCCCGTAAAAATTACCGCGCCGCCGACCGATACGGTGAGCGCCGACGAAGTAATGATTGAGGGCGAAACATACGTGGCGGCGGAAGTGACTATCAACGGCCAGCCGGTCGGTGTTGACGGCGCCGGTAAATTCAGCGAAAAAGTCGGTTTGACGCGCGGTGTCAACAATATCGAAGTTAAAGCCAGCAACCGTGCCGGCCGCTCGACCGTCATACCCCTGAAAATCTTTGCCGATTTCGCCGTGCAAGCCAATCCGCCCAATTAACCGTAAACCGGTTACGGTTGAGATTTAAGATTTAAGAATTAGGATTCAAGAATCGAACATCTAACAAATAAAGGATAAAGGAGTTTTATGAGTGAATTATCCGGCAAACACAAGGCGCTGGAGGCGGCGCTCGGCGCCATTGAAAAACAGTTCGGTTCCGGCGCCATTATGAGAATGGGCCAGAGCAAACACTTAAATGTCGAGTCCATTCCCACCGGTTCCATAGGCCTTGATTTGGCGCTCGGAGTCGGCGGGGTGCCCAGGGGACGCATTGTCGAGATATTCGGGCCGGAATCGAGCGGTAAAACGACGCTTGCCCTAAGCATCGTGGCCCAGGCGCAAAAAAGAGGCGGCATTGCCGCGTTTGTTGATGCCGAGCATGCTTTTGACCCGGAGTATTCTAAAAAGCTGGGAGTTGATGTTGAGAATCTGCTTATTTCTCAACCGGATACCGGCGAGCAGGCGCTGGAAATCACCGAAACCCTGATTCGCTCCAACGCGCTTGATATCATAGTGGTCGATTCGGTGGCGGCGCTGGTGCCAAGAAGCGAAATCGAGGGCGAAATGGGCGATGCTTCGGTCGGCGTGCAGGCGCGGCTTATGAGCCAAGCTATGAGAAAAATTACCGGCACGCTGTCGCGCTCCAAAACGGTGGCGATATTCATAAACCAGCTTAGGATGAAAATCGGGGTTATGTTCGGCAATCCCGAAACGACCACCGGCGGCATGGCGCTCAAATTCTATTCGTCGATTAGAATGGATATTCGCCGCATAGAACAGCTCAAAAACGGCAATGAAATTGTCGGCAGCCGTGTGCGCGTCAAGGTGGTTAAGAATAAAGTTTCCCCGCCGTTTCGCCAGGCCGAGTTCGATATTCTCTTTAATGGTATATCGCAGACCGGCGAAATTCTGGACTACGGTGTTCAATACGGACTCATAGATAAAAGCGGTTCGTGGTTTGTTTTGCGTGCCAGTGAGGGTAAGGAGGAAATGAAGCTTGGCCAGGGGCGTGAAGCGGCGCGCGCGACGCTCGAAAAGGATACAAAGCTCAAAGATAAACTTGCGAAACTTATCTTCGCCGCCGTCCAAAAAGGCCCCCCAACCGAAGAGTAGTGACCTGTCTCGGCTTGTACTGAAACCCGTCAAGTGGTAAGTTGAAACGGAGAAAAGTGCCTTGGAAGGAGCTAAAATATGTGTCCGGCGAGCCAAGAGTGGTGTGCGTGGGTAAGGGGTCGTTTTACCCCCAGGGGAGCGAAGAGGATGCTTGAGTCAAAGGCGGTGCGCGATGGCGACAGCACTGCAATCTCGCTCTTAGTCCAAGAGACACTCGAGGAGGAAGCGACAGCTTTTCTTGAGGGAGCCGGCAGTACTGACGAGACGAGAATTACCAGTACCGCCGTGCCGGTATTCAGGTGATGGGACTTTGTCCCTGGCGGTAAGTATGGTACAGTTCCTACCCCGAGCCAGTAACGGCTCGGGTTTTTCTTTACTATATCACGACTTACGAAGAATATATTTATTATTCTTCGAGAGAGCCCTGACCCTACTGGGGTCGTGGGCGAATCGAGAAGTCTAAAAGGTTATTAGTTCTCGACACCACTGGGGCTCGAACAATAAATGCGTAAGTCATGTTATATTGAATCTATGGATGCCAAACACTACGCTTTAGCGTGTTTTTCCCCAATTGCTTGCGTATTGCTACTGCTCTTGGTAGATTGAGGACAGCAAACGATCCCTGAAAGGCGGTGTGCCAGATGGCGGGAGCTACGGAACAGGAGCTGAACAATAGGGTTTTTGTTGAGCTCATCTTGGCCCTATGTGGCAAAAAGAAATTCACCTCGGATTTCTTTGCCATCTCGTGGGTGTTCTATCTCGTCTATATCGATAGCGTGCTGGATGTTCGCCGTTTCTTCGATATGGCGTCGGTATGGAATCGAATACGTTTCGACATTGAACGCTGGGGTTATCCCTTTTCAGGTCGGCTCTGTGATATCATTACTAGTCTGCTCGTTGGCCATGGACTAGAGTATTACCTGAATACCCCCGCGTATGCTGTACCCGAGGATGCAATAGCAGAAGCCGACGAATTGCTGGAGAGTTTGCGTGGAGTCAGTTGTGCGGACATCGCAAGCATCCGCGCCGCAGCAAGACGTGTCGGCGAACTGTTACCCGATCCCGGATACGACAAAATATACTTTGTCGAAACCGTGTGTAGGCCATGCGAAGCTGCGCTTCTTGCTACCACCCCGAGCCAGTAACGGCTCGGGTTTTTCTTTGTTGTGTTACCTGCGGATTTGTTTATTTGTAATCTGTTATATTGGTACTATAGCGAGTATTTTTATTTGTCACCCCGCACTACGATGCGGGGTCCAGTTCATAGGTTCTGGATTCCGTATCGCTGTACGGAATGACAGAGAGCACATTGTCGAGATTATTACAGGTAACTTATTATTTAATTTATGGAAGCAAAAAATTACGCATTGTGGCTTTTGGGGAGGCGGGCTTACAGCGAGAAGGGGCTACGCGAGAAACTGCGGCAAAAAAACTACTCCGTCGCTGACATTGATGCGATTGTAAAATTTTGCCTTGAGCATAAGTTTTTGAACGATTTGGAGTACGCCAAGAGCTTTATTCGCACTCGTCTCGCTTTGCGGCCGCGCGGGCAGAGGGTCTTGCGGCTGGAACTGCTTAAAAAAGGCATTGCCGACGAGACAATTAAAGAAGCATTGGCATCGAAAGATACTAACCAAGTGAGCGAAACAGGGCTGGCAAGACGGCTTGTCGAACAAAAGCGCTTTCAGTATGCTGGAGTTGAAGGACAAATTAGAAACCGCCGTCTTTTCGCGCTTTTGGCGCGCCGCGGTTTTAGCATCTCTACAATTAAGGAGGTATTAAATGATATTGCGACCGAAGAAGCCGACGCTTAAGGCGCGGCGGACTCAAATTATTGCCACCATCGGGCCGGCGACCAAAACCGAAGAAAAGATAAAAACTCTCATTGCCGAAGGCATCGACATTGCCCGATTCAATTTTTCACACGGTTCGCACCCCGAGTACTCTCGTTGGACGAAAATTATTCGCAAGTGGGCTAAACGCTATGGTCGCCAGGTTGAAATTTTGGGCGACCTGCAGGGGCCGCGCTTCCGCGTGGGCAATTTGCCCAAAGAAGGCCGCCATCTTATTCCCGGCCACAAAATCGTAGTTTGGTTTGAGGAAAAAACACATCTGGGGCGCAACGAGCTGACTATTTTAGGCCAAGAAGGCGACGATGTGGCGCTTAAAGCCGGCGACCCCATACTGCTTGATAACGGCGCGGTTGAGCTTGAAGTATTGAATGACAAAAGTACGCGCACCGAGTGCCGCGTTGTTACCGGCGGCCATATAATCGCCCACAAAGGGGTAAATTTGCCAAGCGTCAAACTTGATAATGCGTTTACCGGCAAAGACGGCGAGGATTTGGACTATATCTTGGAACAGAAGCTCGACTGGGTGGGTTTGAGTTTTGTTTCGAGCCAAGAGGATGTGACGAAAGTCAAGGATAAAATCGCCGGCCGCGCGCGAACGGTGGCTAAAATTGAGCGCCAGCTGGCGCTCGAGAACTTGGGCGAGATTATCAAAAACGTCGATATGATTATGGTCGCGCGCGGCGACCTCGGTATCGAAACACCGCTCGCCCGCCTGCCGCTCGTGCAAAAGGAGATTATTCGCGAGTGTAACGCGGCTAAAAAACCGGTTATCACGGCGACGCAAATGCTTTCCAGTATGGCCTTTCAGCCCAAACCGACGCGCGCCGAGGTGAGTGATGTCGCCAATGCCATCCTCGACGGGGCGGATGCCGTGATGTTAAGCGAAGAAACGGCTATGGGACAGTACCCGGTTGAGACGGTGCGCATGATGCGTACAATCGTCGAAGAAACAGAGTCCTTTATTCGCCACTTCGGCCGCTGAGAAGAACAGCTCTAAATTATTGTTCGAGGTAATCCGAGAACTACTACCTCATAGTTCTCGGGCTTTGCCCTCGAACAATAAAATTAATTCCTAAATTTTAAAACTTACCGCTTTTAAGGTCGGCGCGGATTCTGTAGACGCTCTCGGCATCTTTTAGGATATCGGTCTCCAGCTCCGTAATAAACATTTCCTCGCGGTTGTGGGCTAGTTTTTTGACAGCTCCCTTGAACGGGACGGTAATTTGCGAGTGGCCGATGAGCGTATCGGTCAGTTTGCCGACGGGCTTTGGGATATTAATTTTTCCGCCGGCATTGCAGTAAACCAATATTATCTCATTCTCAAAAGCTCGCGCCTCGCAGAGAGCGTCAACCATCTTAATCTCATTGTTGGGGTCGTGGCGGTTGCCGATTTTGCCGGAGTCCTCGTAACCGCCGGCGCTCGGACAAATGACGATTTCCACACCCCGTTTGACCATAGCTCGAAAGAGTTCCGGATAAACCAAATCCCAGCAAATTATCAACCCGACTTTGCCGTATTTCGTCTTAAAAACAGCAATATCCTTGCCTGGAGTAAAGGTCTCTCGCTCCGTGTGCCAAAGGTTGATTTTTTTGTAATGCGCCAAAACCTCGCCGGTTGAGTCGATGTAATAGCTGACCAAATATAGCGCGCCTTGATATTTTTCAATAATGGCGCCCGGGACGATGTCAATGCGGTATTTTTTTGCTAAAGTTTGAAAATACCTGCGGTATTCGTTTTTGTCATCGGCGGCTTGACCGTCGTCGGTAGCGGCGGAGGTGATAAAGTTCTCTGGAAATACAATAATATTGGCGCTGGCTTTCGACGCGCTACGAACGAATTTTTTCGCCCGCTCGAGATTGACTTTCGGCGCGACGTTTTTAACTTCAAATTGTACCACCGCAATTTTGACTTTCATAGCAACCATATCTAATATTTTTTCTAGCGTCATTCCGTACAGCGATACGGAATCCATCATCTCTTTGTCGCTTTTTGGACCCCGCATCTATGTGCGGGGTGACGTCTATATGGTACAGGAATAACACATCGATTTCCACCTCAAAACTCCCCGATACGCTCTAAACTTCATTTGATTGGCTTTTCAAGCACCTCACTTCTTTTCTTGTTTGGAGCGCCACTGCTTATCGTCTTGTTCGCTGATGCCTTCGTTTTTTGTCGCGTCGGGGTCAATTTTAGGATTCACCTTCTCGGATTTTTCATAGGTGCCGTAATTATCTTCCGGCGCCTGCCTGTCTTTTTTCGGGTCCATAATTTCTTTAATCATATTCATAATCCTATTATTTATACGCTTGTCCTCGGGGGAGAATTGCCGTAACTTCAACCCTTCTCTTATGAGAAGCTACAAAAGTAAATAACTCGCATGTCACCTACTCGGTAACGGAAATAACTATCTTTTCCGGTAATGGGCTTAATGTCGCCAGAAGCGAGGGGATTTTTCTCTAAATTTACAAAACAACGACGAATCCTCGTCATCGTCTTCCGATCCAGTTTTTGTAAATATTTAGTTGCTGATTTAGAAAGAACAACTTTAAACTTTGGATTTGGCAACATCCCTCCACTCGATGTATTCGCCGCGGTCAATTTCGGCCTTGCCCCGCTCAACCTTTTTTAGCTCTGCTTTGGTTAATTTCTCTCCTTCGAGCCATAGTAAAAATTGAGCAATAATTATTGCTTGCTTCTCTGGCATCGCTTCAACTTTTTCCTTAATTATTTCCTTGGTAGTCATAGTAATTTTATCGTAGCAGAATCTTTTTGAGTTTCAACTTTACCGCTTTTTATGTTGGCGCAAATTCATGATTTCCATAAGCCGTGAATGTTGCAGTATGCTCTTGCCTCGATTTTATTTGCTTTGATGCAAAACTCCGCTTCCGGTTTGTCGCCGGGTTTTAAGAACTTTCTATATAATTTTTCATCGGCGATTATTTCTATCCATTCAATGTAGTGTTCTTTTTCCATAGGATGAGGGACGGAACCAACTTTTACCATTATTCCGGTTTCGGTCTTCTCTATCACCGGCACATGCTTTTCTTTGCCGATGTCTTCGGTCTTTTCTTTTAAGAGCTCCATTGGCTCATCGCAACAAACAAGCTCACCATCTCCGGCATGCAACATCTCCACGATATTGCCGCAAACATTACACTTATAGATTTGTCTTAATTTTGTCATATTATCTCCTTTTTAATCGAGGTCTAATGGCGGCCAGCTAAGCTGGCCACTGCCACGCTAAGCGTGGCGGAGGAGAGAGGATTCGAACCTCTGGTACCCTTGCGGGCACACTTGTTTTCAAGACAAGCCCGATAAACCGCTCTGGCACTCCTCCACACCCAAACCTGCCCCAATTATAGCTTTATTGGGTAAATAAATAAAGTCCTTGAGGTATTCTAGGGCTTGGCGGGTTGGGGGGAGGGTGGAGGAGTTTTGTTTTCGGTCTGTCCCGCGGCGCGGCGGGAAATTTTAGCCGCGATAATCACCATGGCGATGCCAGCGGCGAGAACAAAGATGCTAATGACGAGAGAATAATTGAGGATGGCTTTAACATTGTTGGTTATAACATCGGAAACAAGAGTCAGAAACTCGCCGCCGAAACCGCTGGTATTTTGTATCCGATGGCCGATGAATCCGGTCGAAAGATAGCTTAGGAGGGTAGTTACAAGGTTGATAGCGCCGAGAACTATGGCCGGTATGCCGACCAGACGCAGAGCAGAGCCGATATTTTTGCGGTGGATTAACAGGGCGATGCCGCCGGTCAGAAGCATTATAATTATCGAGAGCCAGAAAAGAGCATTCGTAACGCGGAAGAGTGTTCGCAGGGTATTAAGTCCCTCGCTGTTTCGGGTCAAATTTTTGCCGATGTCGTACTGGTCGGGAATGCTGGTAAAGGGATTGCTCTTCGGGTCATTAAGCGCTTTGTCAAAATCTGAAGTTTTAAAGCCGGCTGGCTTGCATTGAGTATCGGCCGACTGCGCGCCCTGTTTCAGTTGGGCGGCGGTGCAGGTGGGTAACTTGTCGAATTGTTCCTTGAGGGTTGCTCCTAAACTACTGCCAAGAGCGGACTTAATGGGAGCCATGGGGATAACAATGTTTAAAGCATTGTTATTGCCGCGCATATAGCCAAAGACGCCGTCAATGACTGCTTCGGTTTGGGTTTGGAGCCAATCGGGTTTTACGGAGGATTCAATGGCTTTGGCAAAAGTTGTTAGCATAAGAGCGGACTGGGCGCTCTCCTCGGCTTTTTTCTTGTCCTCACCGCCGGAGGGCTGGCTGCTTTGGCTTAAAGCTTGGGCGATGAAGGTGGGGAATTTCTTGAGCGACTGTTCGTAGAAATTAGTTTTTCGGAGGTTGTTTTTGTGGAAATTAGAACTCAAGACAGTGAATTTAAGGGCAAAAAGCCCCATAACCAGCGCCAAAGCTATGACAAAAGGTCCGATGATGCAACAAGACAATAGTTTACGCATTGATATTATTATATCACATACTTAGCTAACACGATGACACAGGGGGATAAGTACGCAAATATATGGTTGGGGGTATTGACAATCGCTGTTTTATATGGTAAGTTAGTCCAATCCGGCCATAGGTCGGAAGCAGTTATATTGACATCAAGGAGTTGGCACGATGGCGCAAGTTGCAATCGGCAATATCGCCAGTAGATTGGGAGTTAAGTCGAAGTTCTGGAGCGACGTCGCGGTCATGTGTGTGATGGCTACGGCTCTCTTGGGGCTGTGGGCACTTTTTCGCCCACTTACTTTCAGCGATGCCGCAGTGATGGCGCGCGCCGATGGCATCGCCGCCGAGAACGCGGCGCTGAACGCGCCGCCCAACGTCATTGTCCAGGCAACGCGGGGCGAAATCTGCTCCGCCAACGAGAAGGGTGAGTTTTACTTCACCCAAGACGTTCGGTTCAGCCCCGGTCGACATCACTACATCATCCTGCCCCGAGCTGGTCAGCCGGAGTTTCGTCTGGCTAACACTATTGCGTCGGTCAACATTGTTAACCGGCGCGACGGTGAGCTCACTGCCAAAAACGGCGGTGAGGACATCTCTGACGTGTTGAAAAGGGATGGGACCTACAAGTTCTATCCCGTCAATGAGGCCAACCGACGTGCGGGGGATATACCTCCTTTCTTCGTCACCGTAATGGTGGTCAAGGACGAGGACGACATGATCTATAGTACTGTCGTCTGGTCCTACCCACTCACACCCATCGAGCGAGAAGAGCAAGTAGAGTAACCTCCGCGACGATACGACGCAACCGCTAGTCCGACACCGGACTGGCGGTTTCCGTTTGCTTAACATTCCTAAATCACGTGAATTAAATAACCCAAACCAGTAGTTGTCATGCCGCACAGGAGATGCGGCATCCAGGCCTCTCTATTCCGACCCATGGTACTGGATTCCCGTTTTAACGGGAATGACAGAAATAAGATTGCTTCGTCCCGGTGGGGGCTCACAATGACACCTTGTTTGGGCAGCTAAGAAAGCTTAGCTTCCTCCAAGCCACATCAGCTGGCTAAGATGCCCAAACTAGTTATTCTGAACCTGCAAATTGCACACTTCGGAAGTGTGCAGAGCGGTTTTCCCTTTCGTGCGCAATATTAGCGTGTAATTCGCGTTTCCATTCGAGCGCATTCGGGTGATTACGGCTACAGCGCTCTCCCGTAGCTATCCACTGTCTTCTGGGCGGTGTGGGCCCAAGAGTACTGGGCGGCTTGGACGCGGCCGGCGTCCGTTAGCCGGCGACGTAAAGCGCCGTCCGTCAGCCCTCTTTCGATGGCATGAGCGATGGCGCCGGCATCTTTCGGGTTAAAAAATAGCGCCGCTTGTCCCAAAACCTCGGGCAAGCTGGTGGCATTGCTCGAAACCACCGGCGTGCCGCACGCCATTGCCTCAAGCGGCGGGATGCCGAAACCCTCGGCGAGCGAAGGAAAAGCGAACAGTTGCGCCGCGTTGTAGAGCGCCGGCAGGTCGTCGTCGGCCACAAAGCCGGGTAAAACTATGTCGCGCTCGGCTTTAACGCGGGCGATTTTAGTTTGATATTCCTCAAAGTGGCGCGGCTGGCCGGCGACGACCAGCTGAAAGCGGCCGCGGAACTTGGGATGAGCATTAAATTTTATAAAAGCGTCTATCAGACGAAAGATATTTTTGTGCTCCATCCACTGGCCGACGTAAAGGATAAAGGGCTTGGTAATTTTGTATTTTTTAGTCACATCCTGCAGCCGTTTGGAATTGGAAATGGGGCGAAATTGATGGAGGTCTATGCCGTTGTAAGCGACCACGACTTTGTCAGAGGGGATATCGTAGCTTTTTAAGATATCGCGTTTAGTGTATTGGGAGACAGCGAATATAAGGCGTGAGCGACTCACGGCATGGCGCATAATGTAGCGGTAGCCCCACTGCTTCAGGCGGCTGGCGCGGTTGGGATATTGGTGCAGAATGAGGTCGTGGATAGTAACGACAAAGGGTTTAGTGTAGCGGATGGGGTGGCTAAAGCTCGTAAAATGCACAAGGTCGGGCTTCAAACTCGATATAAGTTTGTAGAGCTCGGTTTGTTCTTTGGCGCTGTAGTGGCCGGCGCGGGTAGCAATGACTTCGACTTTCTCACTGGTCGTATCAAGAGTTTTTTTGAGGTCGGGGTCAAAGGGTTCGCCGTCGCGGACAATGAGTTTCAAGTCAATGCCAAGTTTAAGGGCGATGATATTTTTTACCAGCTCTTTGGTATAGCGCGCCAGACCGGACCGGTGGGCGGCCAGATAGCGTCCATCTATGACGATTTTTTTGTCCTGAAGCGGGTTGACTCTCATTGCTTTGATGGTAGCAATTAAACCAGAAGAGAGCAATAACTATTCGAGGGTGGCGTAGTAGATTCCTTTGGTGTGTTGGCCGTAATACATAAACCACTTATCACCAATCTTAATGATGGTCGGGTCGCCGGGCGGATTTTGCGGGAATTTATTGGTGGAGGTATCTTGGTTCATAAAGTCAAAAACAGGTGTTTTCGAGAAGGCGCCGTTTTGGTAGGCAACATGGTAAACGCCGGTGTATGTCCAGAAGTAAAGGCGCAAGTCGTTGTCGGACCATTTGACCCAGTCCCCACCGTCCGTTAAGCCGTTTAACGTGTCGTTGCGGCTATCGAGCGCCAGCCCCTTTTTGGTAAATGCCAGTCCATCGGATGAGGTGGCGTAGAAATAGATTTGCGTATTGTTATTGGGCAGTTTTTCGTTGGTTTTATACGGCTCGTTTATCGTGCCGCGATAGGCCATGACGTATGTTCCATCAGCCAATTTCGTGGTACTTTGCGCGCCGACATTTTCCAGATTAAAGCCAGTTTCGTTTTTGTCGATTCTTGTGCCCGGCTCATCGGTAAAAGTTAACCCGTCAGAAGATGTAGCGCTTTTTATCACACCGGCATTTTGGAAATACATGCGATATTGGCTATCCGATAACTTGATGACATCGGGGAACGTTGCCATGGTTTTTCGAGTGCCCGGCTCCTCGAGCCATTTTATGCCGTCGCTTGAAGTCGCCGAGTAAATTTCCAGTTTATTGCCCGCGACTTCCGGCTCGACGGCGTAATATAATCTAAATTTTCCATTGCCGAGGTCAACTGCTTCCGCGTCGGCAAACTTACCGCTCACGGCAACACCACCTTCTTTCCAGGTACTTTTCACGCTGGTTGCTTGGCCGGAACCGGCGGGTGCCGAGGTTTGTTTCGTTTTGGTGAAATACCATACTCCTGCTCCGGCGAGCCCAACAATGGCGACTATCAATGCGACCCATGGCCAGACGGATTTTTTATTGCCTTCCGGCGGCAAGTTGTCCATCTTTCCCTCCTTGAATACCTTTTTAATTATTAAATGCTATTGGTGCTTATAACTGTCGCGTAATAATTACTTCCTTATATGTGGCTGTGCCACCCGTAGCCCCGACCCCACTGGGGTCGGGGGCGAAGGGTGGCGTGCCTGGGAGGATTTGAACCTCCGACCTCCAGATCCGCAATCTGGCGCTCTATCCACTGAGCTACAGGCACACAAAATCTTATATATTATAATGAATATCTCAAATCTTAGAATAACAAAAAACAAACCAGTTAGCAATTATTTGGAGGGTTGTTTGCGATATGTAGGCAGAGCGCCTGAACCCTCCGTCATTCAACCTCTCGCAGTATCCTGATTGCAGGAATCTGCGAATAGGTTTCATTATGGAGGGTTGTTTGCCATAGGTTGGGGAACTGGGCAAACAAATAGCCCCGGCGGCTTTCTCGAGGGTAAGAGCTTGAGAAAGGCGGGGCTAGGTGGTGAGGGGGAGGGAGAGTTGGTGGCTGGAAATGTCGCGCTGAAGCTCACGAATGAAACTGGGGGTTTGCGCCGCGGCAGGGTCGATGCCCATGGTGCGCAGAGCAACCTCGAAGTATTCGATGATGGCTTGCGCTTGGTCGCGTTGTCTTTCCCGTACTTTCTGCTCAACGCGACTTGTCTTTCCGCCAGCGCGGGAAACTTGGACTTTCTCATAGCCGACTCGTTGCCCGGCTTGGCCGCGCCGCGCCAGCGCGGCGCGATACTGGCGAATGAACTCGAACGAAGCGACGGGATCGTTTCTCAAGCGGATAAGCTCCGCGTCGTTGCGGGTGGCGCACGCTTCGGCCCACGCGGTGAAGTTTGGCCGGAGAGCTGACCCCTCCGGACGGTAATCCTTAATCCCGCATTGATTCGCGCCTAATTCAACCACTTCCTTCCTGATAAGGTGCAAGTTACATCTGACGATACCATAATATATAGCGGATGTCAACCAGGGCATCAAGGGCATCACGAGTTGACCCACCTATATTTCAGCTTCTAGAATCATAGGCAGGTGGTCGGAGTTTTCGTTTTCCGGCACGGAAAAACTCTTGACCTTTATTTCCGGGCTTATAAACACATAATCGGAAAAATATTGTTTGTTACCGGGATATTTTTCCCAAGACAGCCTATTACGCGTGGTTTTTATGCTAAAATCTTTTATCAAATTTTTATACCCGCTTTCTTCAAATATTTCAATACTGCGGGTGTTGGGCAGCAGGTTGAAATCGCCACCGATAATTTTCGGGCCTTTCTTGCCCTTGAATGATGCCAGCAGACCCTGCGATTGTTTGAGTCGGTTCCGGTTATCCAACTTATCGCCTGGCATAGACAAGCCGTGAAAATTACAGACGTGGAAAATTTTTTCGTTGATGGTAAGTTGAACGTTTATTCCCAATCCGCAATTTATTTGTTTTGCGAGGATATTTTCCGAAGACTTTACCTCTATGTTTTTTCGGACAAAAGTAGCTTGCGAAAAATCATCATTCTTTGCCACGAATTTATAAGCAGAAAATTCTCGGTAATTTGGAAGAAGCATTTCGCACAAATGCCGCATTTCCGGATAAACTTCCTGAAAACAAAAGATATCCGTGCCGCCCGCGTGCTCTCGGATAAATGCCGTAATGCCATCTTTCATTTTTCCGTTCCATGTGTTTAGAAATATTATCTTCATATTTATTATTTACGTGAATTAAACAACTCGAATCTGTAATTGTCCTCCCGTAGTCATACGGACGGGTCATGCCGCACGTGATGCGGCATCCAGGCCATTCTATTCCATCCTATGGTACTGGATTCCGTGTCTCCGCACGGAATGACACAAAACGCACGGAATGACACAAAAACAGGGTAATAAGAGTTTTTTAATTCACGTTATTCTAAATTATTATTGTTATATTACCGATAGTATATTGCTACCAGCTTCCGCCGCCTCCGCCACCGAAGCCGCCCCCCGAAGAGCCGCCGCCGAAGCCGGAGGAGCCGCTCGAGGCCGGCGAGGCGGCGAGCGTTGAGTTCATCTGTGTTGATACGGTATTTATAGTATGGGAAAAATAAACAGCATTGAAAGCGCTGTGTCCCGTGTACCAGTCAGGCGGCGTAACCTTAAGCCCCTCGAAGGCCTTGGCCCATTTTTGCGTCAAGCCAAAAACCATGGCGTAGGGCAGATAGCGCGAAAAAATGTTGTGGTCTTCGTTAAACTTTTCGCGGTAGCGTTCGGCGGTATTTATGAACAGGCGAAAACCGCGGACGCGCCGCAGCGCCTCGGCGCCCTCGGCGCTGCGGCGCGGCATTTTTAGCCCAAACCAAATGGCGAAAGGCAATATGATTATCGCGCTAATAACCGCCGGCACCACGGCGGCGCTAATAAAAGCCGCGATAAAGATAACAACGGTCGGTATTAGTATGCCCATTGCGATATAAGTGCCGCGCACGGTGCCGGGGTTCCGGGCAAAGTATTTTTTTCGAAGCGCTTCTTCGTAGAGTTTTTTCTTAAGCGGGGATATGTGTGTATAAAACTTATCCTTGAGGTCGCTCAACATTTTTTCATTGCTACCGCCAAAAAGAGCGCCAAGCAGTTCTTTGTCGAACGGCGACAGTTTGCCGCCACTCTCAAGTTTAACCAATTTATAATCGATTTTTTTACCGAGCAGTTTTTTCTTGGCGACCTCTTCGATTTTCAGGTATCCCCTTGATGCCAGATGAATAATCGCCACGCTAATGTCGAGCATATCGGCGCGCTCGTCCTTGAGCACGCCCATAATGGAGGGCGACAGATTTTCGGGCGGCGTGAATTCGGGAACAATGGTTTTGCGATTCACCGGGTCACGGCCTTTGCGCCACCAGATAAGCAAGAATGCCAATAAAGTAAGCGGGATAAAAAGGTACGATAAATTATCGCGCAGAGTGCTTGCGATATTTTGAGCGCGCGTCGGCGCCGTGAGAGTGCCGCGCGGCGCGCCGGCAACAACCGTCAGGCCTTCGCCGGCTCCAAGGTCGCTCGCGAAAAAAGTGGCGGTATTCGCATCACTGGCCTGCAGGCAATCGGTTCCGCTTTCGCCCGCGAGCCCCGTATAGCATTGGGTTTTGAGGTCGCGCGTGCCGTCGGGAAAGGTAACGGTGGCTTGCGCGAGAGCTATGGGCACCGGCCAGCGAGTGCCGGTCGCGTTCCAATAAAGTTCATCGATGGCCAAAAATCTTATGCCGCGCTCAATCTCGTATTTAACAACATATTGCTGTTCGCCGGTGACGGTTCGGTCGGGGTCGCCGATTTTTAGAGTGCGGGTGTTCCAGCCGCTATCTTCAAAGGGAACAGTATTGCCATTAGAATCGGTAATGCTAGTAAGGTGAAAGCGCAGGCGGTAGGATTGACCTAAATTATCTTTGTACGCTAAGGGAATATCACGGTAGATGCCGTGGCGCGAAAGGTTGCCGAAATCAACATCGATGGTTTCGGTGACGGTCAGTTTGGCATCTTGGCTAATGCGAATATCGGCATTGAATTTCGTAATTTGCCAGCCGTCATCAGCCGCTAGGGCTGTCCGCGGAGTAGTAAGAAAACCAAATAATAATGCTAAGGCGCCAATATAATATTTATTCAATAATGCCCCTTGCCTATTGACATTCCGTACTCTATTATTTATAATAACATGTTCTGAAGATTGGCGTAGAAAGGGGTAAAGGATGGGTGAGCTGGCCGACCTAATGTTGAGGTTTATCTATGCCAGCATGTTTATCACCGCGCTTGTCGGGTTAACGCTGGCCACGCTGAAACGCTCCAAGCCGCGGAAATAGAAAGGAGAACACAGATGCCGCCTCAGGGCTGCCCCGACGCAATATCGGGCAGCCCTTTTTCTTTTAGCGGCGGGCGTGGCTTAAAAGCATTGAAGAAAGAGAACCGAGACACATCAGCAGTGCCGCGAAAACCGCCAGCGGGCCGATGAAGGGGATAAAAGCTAGAATAGTTACCGCAACGACGCCGACAACGGCTGTTTGCCAGTCGAGCTTTACCTCACCTTTTTTGAACAGTTTCAGCGTGTATTGCCCTATGAGAAGGGTGCCGTAATGAGCGGCGAGGATGAGCATTAAAGCATACAAGAGACCCACTAGGATGGCGATTGGCGCGCCGATGGTTGAGATGAGCAAGAGAAGAGCGGTGATGGGCGTGACAATTAACGCGATAAGGCCGATGCCGAGTTTCATCCACGGCTGGGCGGCGCCGGCGCCCAAAAGCTCTCGTGAGAATTTAGGCAAGAGATAGATAAGCAGAAGCAGGAGTATCACTGACCCGATGAGTTTGACAAGTAGCGCCAGCGTCAATACTTCAGTCATTAAGATACGCACAAAAGTATTGTCGTAACCGGTTCTTTGTTGAAAATCAACGCCGCCGGTGATTTTTGCGCCGTTGGCAATTTGAGCGGTGGTATTTGATTTATAAGTTAGCTTGCCGCCGATAACCGCCTTGTCGCCAACAATCACGTTGTTGGCATCGACTTTAACGTCGCCCTTGACCTCGCCATTAATTGTTATGGTTTCCGCCGCGCCTTTGAACCAACCGTTGATTGTGCCGTCAATTGTGACAACGGAGCCCGCCAGCATGGCGTCGCCGCCGACCGTGGCCGATTTGCTCAAAACGATGCTGTTGCCGGCGGCCTGCAAGTCCTCACCGACTTCGCTGCTAATAGTTATGGTATTGCCGCCCAGGCGCGCGTTTTGGCCGACTTTGCCGCGCAAACTTATGTTTTGGCCGACGGCAATGATGGAGTGGTCAATATCGTTATTGATATTGATGCTATTGCCCGCCGCGACCATATCGCCGGCTATTTTGGCTTCGGTAGTGATGGCGTTGCCAGCCACGTATATATTTTTGGCCGGCTGGGCGATGGTTACAGTACCATCGGCGGGAACGTTAAACTCCGCGGCGCGGGCGGCAAACGGCAAGAGTAGCAGTATCCCGATGAGTACCAAATAAGGCATTAGCCGCTTCATAATTAGTCCTTTCTTCATTATAGTAAATTAGCCACAATATAATCCCATTGCCAGCATTTTTCAATACGGACTATCTCATTTGCACGTATTTATTCGAAAATATCGCCCTTAAAAGTGGCGCGGTATAGGTCGAGTTGGGCTTCAGCGCTACTACCGGCGCCCAATAACATCAGGTATTCATTGGCGGCGGTTGGAACGACATCGGGGTCAACTATAACACCGTTTTGGCTGAAACGGTTCACTATCTTACCAACCGGTTTCCATGTTAAGCCGTCTTCCGAGGTGGCTTTGTAAAGAGCGTTATTTTGCGGGTCGAGATTGGAATAGTACATCACCCATTTTGTCGCATCGCCACTCGTCTCGAGCAATACATCCGGGTCAACCGCCATATTCTTGAGCCGATAACCTCCCTCGCGCGTCCATGTCTTGCCGGTGTCTTCCGAGGTAGCGGAGCCGATTGCGTCTCCACCCGAGACATAATACATTCTTATTTTGCCGTCAGGAGTTTTGACGAGGTCGGGGACGGAGGCGAAATAGTCGTCGGCCTTACTTGAGTCAATGGCTGTGCCGGCTTTAGTGAATTTTATCCCGTCAGCGGAAGTTGCCAGATATAAATTACGTTGGCTATCGGGTCCCGGCGGCGTTTGGCCCTTGTTGCCGAAGGACTTTTGCTGTTGCTGCTCGTAGACCATTATCCAACGAGTATTATCAATCGCCAATACAGCCGGGTTGGAAATCATCATACCGGCATCGCCGCGAATGCCGGTAGGTTTGGGCGCGCCAAAGGTTTTCCCGTCGGTTGAGTCGGCATAAACTATATCACCGTCCGACATATAATAGATTCGGAAACTTTTGTCGGCGAGAGTGATAGTGCAGGATGAAGTGACGGTTTTGATGAGCGGCGTTCTATCGACAACCCATTGTTCAGTGGTGTTTTTACCGGTATTGTCGGAGGTCGATTCTGCCGGCCCGCGTTTGGTAAAATATCCCACGGCCAAAAATCCAAGAGCCAGCAGCACGATAATTATTAGCACAATCCACAGCCAGCGCTTTGGCTTTGACGGACTCGCATTGACAAGTTCCATACCCCTCCTCGATGGTTCTATTATAGCAAAAAATGATAACCAGATTTTTCATATTTTGCCAAACACTTGACAAATAATTATAATGAATATATATTCATATTGAACATACAATACTATAGAGGGGAGGTGAGCATAATGCCAAGATTAGATAGCACCGGACCTATGGGCTATGGTCCAGCGACCGGCCGCGGGTTGGGTCATTGCGGCGCCGGCTGGCGCCGAGGCGGAGCTGGCTATGGTTTAGGCGCGCGCCGTTTTGTTTCCGTCAAGAATGAATTGGCCGCGCTGGAGGACGATGAGAGAATGTTGGAGAACGAGTTGGCCGTGATAAAAGAGGAAAAAGCCGCTCTTAAGAGCCAGCCCCAGTAAGAAACAAAACAAGCGTCTCGATTCCTTTTCTAGAGAGGAATCGGGTAGCTTGTCCGATGAATATTAAAATCTATGGAGCAAATATTATGCCTAGGCCAAGACTTTGCCGACAAATAAGATTTAATCCCAATGTAACATATTTCAAGCCGCAAGGAGTGCCGTTGCGATTATTGGAGGTGGTGGAATTGACACTTGAGGAAGTCGAAGCTTTGCGCCTTAAAAATGTCGAAGGGCTGGAGCAGACGGAGTGTGCTAAAAAAATGAAGACCTCGCAGAGTACTTTTCAGCGTATTATATCATCGGCGCATCAAAAAGTCGCTCGCGCCCTGACGGGTGGTAGAGCTATACGGATTCTGCACAAACGTCCTAGAAATTGAAGGCCAGGGAGAGGCCCAAGAGAGCGTGGAGGGTGGCGATGGCGATGGTGGCGATGGCAAACCGGTGGTGCCACTTAAATGGAACAACGCGGATGCCGCGGGAGTTCAAAAAGCCAATCGTGAAAGTACACAGCAAGGAGAGGTACGTCAATATTCCGCCATAGACGGTAAGCGGCTGGCCCCAAAGTGTGGCGGTGGCGATATCACGAATCATATATTTCCTGCTAGCTCTAAAATTGCTTAATCGCTGATAAATAAACTATGGAGGAGGGCAAAAAGTACGGTGCATAGACCGAAGAAGATGGACAAAGAAACCAAAACAGAACGTTCTTTGTATCTTCTAACTGCTATTATCCCGGTAATTAGGGCAATTATGCTGGCTGGGAAGGCGATACCAACCGTTATATCCCACCATCGATCGTCAAACGAAAGTATTTTGAGTACTAGTACTAGCACGCAGGATGTCGCGATTGTTGTTAGGAACAGGGCATTCAACCCAACCGACCACTTGCCTAGTGTTGTTTTTGGCATAAATCCTCTTTATTTTAGCTTAAAAAAGCGTTTAGCCATCTATCGGATCCAGGGTTATGCAACCCGGGGTGCTAGTTTCCTCATATAAGGTCTGGTCAACCATATAATCCTCCCAAGACTTGAAAAAGGCGGCCATCTTTTTGAAAGTTTCTTCTTTTATACTTTCATCAAGGTACAGGAACGGACAGATATGCTGGGGTGGGTTGCCGCCTTTGAGAATTCCTATCTCCACTGTGCCATATCCGTCAGGTGCTCCATTGTTAAAATCACTGACTTCTCCGACTATTTGGCCTGCCGCAACTTTATCTCCAACTTTAACAGTGGGGTTAATTAAATGCTCGGTTTCATAAATCCATTTTTGCATGTTTCCATCTTCGGTTACCTGAACGGAATAATCTTTGCTCCAAAGTGTGGGTATAGCGGCGACTATCCCGTCAACCAGAGATCTTGCCGGTGTGCCTAACGGCACGATGTAGGTCGGCTGCGGATTAGATTTTTCTTTGTTGCCGGAGGACGGGTCAGCCGGTATCACAAAACCATAGCCCATAAACAAACGGTTAAATTGCAGTTTTTCTTTTGTGAGTTTAAAATCTTCAAAATTTACTCCTATGCTTTTTAGCTTTAGGGACGGTTCATCAGAGTTAGAGCTCTCCGCGCTTCGTTCGCGGCTGCCATCTGATGGCGAATTGGCCGGGAATATGCCTCTTTTTAGGCCGATTGTAAGAATAGCACCAAGAATTAGAACAAAAACCAGACCGACAATAACTAATATTACTCGAGCAGAACCCACTCGAAATATTTTGTTTTTCATAATATTTATTGTATTAATTATTTGTATTTGCTAATGAGAATATGGGGGACGGTTCTGGTTCGACTACGCTCACCACTTTGGTTCGACCTCATTGGGGCGAGTCGAATGGCGGTGTTTTTTGGACGAAGTTCGAAACTATTTCGAGTAAAATCCAAATGAGTAAAGCGGACTCGGCAGGACGAAACAATTTGCCTGGGGGAATGGATTCGCTCTGCCTCGACTCCTTTCCCGCCCGCAGGAGGGGTCTGGGGAGGAATGCGGGCGGGTTTCGGACTGGGGGTTTTCGGAAATTCGGCGGCTATGATTTGGATTTGGCCTCTAGAATTATATCATTCAAATCCAAATCATTTCTCTTTGAGGATAAATCCTGTCTCATTATCAAAATCGTTTTTAGAAAATTATCGCGAACAGGATTTTCTATAAACGCTTTGACCGAAAAAATTACATCTTTCGAGGCGTAAAGTATCATCTCGTGATATTCCATTTTTAAATACTCGATAATATCTGTTTCATCATCAATGTCTGGTTGCCGGCTCGAAAGATACTTTATATTTTTCGGTTCAAAGAAAGCATCCTTATATAAGAGGCAGGATTTGTACCTTTTCTCTTTTTGCTCTAACATTTTAAACTCTCGTTCCTTTTTCTTGTCGAGTAAATATGTAATATACCCGCCGAGTATTCCACCTAAGCCAAGAAGTGTTAGAGCAGAAATAATTGTTTGGATTGGATTGGTCATTTTATTCAGCAACAAATTCCTTTTGAAAATACTTTTTCATTTTTTCCATTGCTTCATCAACACTTTTCAAGTTATCCGGGGTTTTCAAATTTTCTCTCGCATACTCCATTATCGGTCTAACTGATTGGATTCTTCTACCGATTTTTTCGGTCATCCAATTATAGCGAGGAAAAATCCAAACATGGAAATGATGAGATGTGTCTTCTTCTTGTATTAAATAAACAACTTGCACATCAAATGCCTGCCTCATTGTTTGTCGCAAGCGACACAAAAATTCGATAAAATCTGCTCTTTCTTCTGCTGTAAACTCGTCCACACTTTGCAAGTGTCTTTTGGAAGCGAGAATGACAAATCCGGGAATAGGGATTTCATAATCTTGGTGTGCGTCAAAATATTTTGTTGAAGCAATAGAACCGCCCGGACTTTCCACTTCGCCATTTTGAATTGCACATCCAAGACAACCGATCTCTTTTTTGTTGCCCTTAATATCAACAATTTCTCGCTTCTCACTTTCATTAGCTCTGCTGATATGTTTGAAACTTGCTAAAAATTGAGAAATTTTTTCTACTAAATCATCCGAATCCTCGTATGTAATAAAGTCATTGGTAATAAATTTCAGTGAGCCGGAAATTTTTACTCCTAACTTACTAACGCAGACGATTGGAGAGGAGTAAGTATCAGCCCAGCCGAGTTCTATTCCTATGCCAGTTGCCGGAAAAGAAACTTCAGCAAAAACGACATCGCAATTTTTAATGACATCTTTTGTATTGATAGTTGATGATTTGTTCTCATGCGGAAAAATAATCTCATGCTGTTTATTCAAAGCACTTTCTCTAACCGGTTTATATAAGTCGTTTTTAAAATCAAAATCTCGCGAATGACAAAAGTAAATTTTCATAATTATTTTAATAATTCTTCCATTGGAACGCCCAACGACTTGGCGATTTTTTGAATTGTTTGAACACTTGGTTTGGTAACGACACCACCCTCAATTTTAGTAAGGGTAGAGTATTTGATGTTGGCTTTCTTCGCCAAGTCGTCCTGCGTCAATCCTTGGAGATAAGGGGATAAGGGGGGATAAGGGGACGGTTCTCGATAAGTTCGATAAGCGATAAGGGGACGGTTCTCTTTTTATGGCTAAATTCGGCTTTTATGTAAGCTGGCGTTGCCACTTCAATATAATTATCGCGTAACATAGCAGACACAACTACCAGTGTCACGACTTATGTATTTATTGTTCGAGGCCAGTGGCCGAGAACTTCTCGACCCGTCTCGCGTCGGCCAGCGAGCCGAGGCGGGCACTCTCGAAGAGTAAATCAATTTTTGCGTAAGTCACGCAGTATGAATATTTATACCGAACCTTCATATCTTGTATTCTATCAATATGACGCGCTAATAATCAAATTTTTTACAACCCTATTGATTCTATAATAGATATCTGGTTCATTGAGTATAAATATAAACGAAGGTGGGAGAAAGAGTTCTCATGGAAGCCAGTAAAGCACAAGCAACAAAGAAGGTGACCGAGAAGAACACTAAGCAGGATATTTGGACTGCCTACAATGAGCTCATTGAGCAAATAGAGGATAAACCAATCGAACCCAGGAGGGCTAAAGTCAGAGATGAATTGATCGGAAAAATTGAGGAACAAAGAAAAGAGATTGTTCGCGCGGTTGAGTTAATTGGAGGGAAGGCGACTGAAAGTTTAATCGATCTCGTGTCGGTTCGCGACGAAGTTGCCGCGGAGAAAAAACAAATGCTCGCCTCATATGCCGAGCAAAAACAATAAATTGAAGACGAAATTAAAACAATTCGGCATTTCTGGGAACATAAACAGCAGGAAAAAAATGTGAAAGATAATGAAGAGGCGAGGCAAAAGGAACTGGCAAGAAGAAAAGAAGAAGATGAATATAGATATATGACTGAACGCGAGAGGAGAGAGGAGTTTGATAAGGTCGAGAAGGAAATAGCTCAAAAAAGAGAAGATATCGACCGTGAAAAAGCGGAGATGATAGCGCGCAAATCGGAGGTCATCGAGATGGGGAAGATAATTGAAACTTTTCCAACCCAAATAGATAAAGCGGTTAAAGAAGCGCAAGCACAACTTTCATCGGAGCTATCAAATGTCCATAACAATCAGGTCAAAGAAATGGAACTAACGTTTCAGGGAAAAGAGAATTTGCTAAATTCGGAAATTAGGAACCTGAAATCATTATCTGATTCGCGCGCTCAAGAAATTG
>Ga0214473_10000965_pt1 | contig 39254 bp, 39 predicted proteins | sample RVTome_7_FD_203509 | JGI IMG/M metagenome (GOLD analysis project Ga0214473, IMG submission 203509) | Soil microbial communities from uranium-contaminated site in the Upper Colorado River Basin, Wyoming, United States - RVT98D197 | ecosystem: Environmental > Terrestrial > Soil > Contaminated >...
TGTGCTGTCGTTATGGCAGCCCGTGCAGCTTAGGTCTTTAGCCTCCCCGAGCGGTCCGGCGGGGCCAGGTTCACCCTGAGGACCGGCCGGTCCTTGAGCCCCGCAGGCTGCCAAAAGCAACCCAAGTGTTATAAATAAGCCGGCATAAAATAGCGTCCGTTTCTTCATTGGTCCATCCTATCTCTAGTTTATTCTCCTATGTGATTTTTGTTACAACTAATTACGCATGTATAGCATATTTCTCTAATTCAATCAAATAAAAACATACATATGGGACGAATGTCCCGATTTTCCGAGGACCTTTGTCCCCAAAATGTTTGGACAAGTAAGGATTATTGGGCTTAGCAGCTGATCGCTTTTCAACAAGTAGTGGTCGCGCAAATGCACCTGAGGCGACCAATCATTCGCCTTATGTTATTCGGTTAATCATTGTGACAAATGACACTTAGAGCCGCTGTAGTTTCTTGATAAGTTTTATGAATTATACTTGCATGGTTTTAAGTTACAAACATGCTTAACAAACTCTCAGCGATATTTTCATTTCCAGTTTCTTGGATAAAAATCCTCGTCATTGCACTAGGCATTAGCCTAATTGGCGTTGATGTCTTTACCAGCGTGAAGCCATCAGCTGCTTTCTCCTCGGAACAAACTGGTGCAGTCCAGGCAGGTCCAAATGACCTTTGCCTTAATTGCCACGAGACACCAGATACATTCATCGAATTAAGGTCAGCTGAAAGACTAAATCTGTTCGTAGATAGCTATCTGTATAACACCTCAGTTCATGGGATCCAGGGAACCACTTGTGTTCAGTGTCATACAAATATTTCTGGTTATCCCCATCCCGATTTGGAGGCTGCCACTCAAAGAGAATTCACTATTCAGCAGAACCAGGCCTGTAGCGCTTGTCACGCAGATAATTACCAATCAACATTAGATAGCGTACATCAAGTGGCACGGGATGAAGGTAATCTCAATGCCGCGGTTTGCTCCGATTGTCATGGCGCCCACGATGTGGCCGCGTCTCCAATACCGCGAAGCGATGTTCCGCAACTCTGTGGAAAATGCCACTCCCAGATATTTGAGTTATATAAAACCAGCGTACATGGAGGGGACCTACTCGATGAGGGAAATCCCGACGTTCCTACATGTACCGATTGTCACGGTATTCATGAGATCAGGGGTCCCTCACAGAGCGAATTTCATCTCTTCTCGCCGCTGATTTGTGCAAATTGCCACACAGACAAAAACATAACGGACAAGTATGGGCTTAATCCTTATGTATATGAGACCTATTTATCCGATTTCCACGGCACGACAGTAACTTTGTTTGAGAAAGTAGCACCTGATCAACAGACCAATAAACCGGTTTGTATTGATTGTCACGGAGTACATGACATTCGCAGAACTGATGACCCGAAAAGCACGGTAATTCGAGAAAACTTGATTAGTACTTGTCAGCGATGCCACCCGAATGCCGCGGGGGATTTCCCCAGCGCCTGGTTAGGCCACTACTCACCCTCATGGGAAAAAACACCGGTTGTTTCGGGTGTAAATCTCTTTTATAAAATTGTAATACCGGCAACCGTGTTCGGGATGTTGATGTTTATTATTCCCGATGGTTTCCGTCGGATAAAGAAGCGATCTAGCAAAGGTGAATCGTGAGTATAAAGAAAGGCCAACAATACCGTCGTTTTGTTAGTGAGGATCGCATTCAGCATTGGTTACTGGTGCTCTCATTCAGCGTTCTGGCTTTAACTGGATTGGTCCAAAAGTATTCTGTTTCCTTTATTTCAGTTCAACTCATCTCCCTTCTGGGAGGGATTGAAACTGTTCGTATCATTCACCGAATTGCAGCGACATTATTAATGCTTGAGGTCGTCTTTCATATCGGCGTGGCCGGCTACCGTATTTTTGTGCAACATGTCCGCCCGAGAATCTTCCCAAACACAAAAGACATTTCTGACGCTCTAAAATCACTGCAATTCAATCTGGGGGTTGTGAAAGAAAAACCCCAATTTGGACGTTATTCGTTTGAAGAAAAATTCGAGTATTGGGCGGTAATCTGGGGGCTGGCAATCATGATTCTGACGGGCTTTATGCTCTGGAATCCGATTGCCACCACCCAATTTTTCCCCGGGCAATTCATCCCTGCCGCAAAATCGGCTCACGGATCTGAAGCGTTACTGGCCGTTTTAGCAATTCTGATCTGGCATTTGTATCATGTGCTCGTTCGCCATTTCAATAGAAGCATGTTCACGGGATATCTTTCCAGGGAGGAGATGCTTGAGTTACACCCGCGAGAACTAGCCGAGATCGAATCTGCTGCCACGACCCCAAGAGAGCCGGAGAGTATCATTGCAAAAAGGCGGCTTCGCTTTATTCCGATTTTTGCGGCGGTCTCCTCGTTATTGCTACTTGGTATATTTCAATTTATCACTTTTGAAAAGACCGCCTTAGATACCATTAATCCTGCAATCCAAGTAACAATCTATGCGCCCTTGACACCGCAGCCACAGCCATCACCTTCTTCAGACCAAACACAAATGAGCACGCTTGTGGCGCAGAACAACCAGGCTCTGGAAATGATGTGGCCCATTAGTGCACATACGAACAAGGATGCTGCCTCATTCCGTTATTGGGACACCCAAGGCCGGGTAGACCAAAAGTGCAGCAAATGCCATTCTTCAGAGGGACTGCCTTTTTTTCTTTTGACTGGATCGACGATGCCGCAGCCGCTCTCCAGCGGCCTGTTCTGTACTACCTGCCACAATGACACTTCGGAATATACTATTTATGAAATCAACTCTGTAACCTTTCCAAGCGGAGCGTCTTCTGAGGGCAATACTGATGATAGTAATTTGTGCATAACTTGCCATATGGGATCGAAATCAGGAAAAGAAATCGATATTCTTGTGGCTGGCTGGGAAAATGACATTGTTGATGAAGACCTGGAATTTGTTGATATTCACGGAGCTGCACCTGGAGCGACAATTTACGGCGATGAGGCGCAGGGAGCCTACCAGTATGCGGCTCATTCATACTTCGGTTTGCGCAATCACACAAGCAACTTTGGTAGCTGTACGAATTGCCATAACCCTCATCAATTAGATGTAAATCCCGAGGACTGTGAAAATTGCCATTCCGGTTATGACGCAAGCCAGCCCCTTTCCAGCATTCGTTTTTCAATAGTTGATTACGATGGCGATGGAAATATCAGCGAAGGAATCGCCGAGGAGATAAAATCTCTGCAGGATTATCTTTATATAGCCCTTCAAAAGTATGCATCTGAAACTGCGGGCTCAGACATCGTCTACACTAGCGAGACAGCTCCTTACTTTTTTGTTGACCTTAATCGAAGCAAGGTCGCCGAAGGCGAAGAAACCAATTTAACGAATCGCTATACCAGCTGGACGCCTCGCCTGTTAAAAGCGGCTTACAATTATCATTACACAATAAGAGATTCTGGGGGATTCGCCCACCATCCTAAATATATTATTCAACTCTTATACGATAGCTTGGAGAGTTTGGGGGCGGATGTAGGTAACCTATCACGCCCATAGCTCAATGGACAGAGCGACTGAGACGGATCAGTAGGTTGCTGAAATTAAGGTCGTTAGTGCGAAAAAATAGATCGGCAAGAATTCTCTAAAACTCAGTATAATTTTACATACCAGCGCCCATAGCTCAATGGACAGAGCGACTGACTTCGGATCAGTTTGAAAACCAGAAATAGTGTCTATAGAGTGCTTTGGAGTCTAATTTACGGGGAAAACTAGCAGAAAAACGTCTATGAGCTACATGTGTTCCAATATTTCCATGCTAATTGCAGCAGAATTGCAGCAGCAAATTGATAGGGAAGGCGGTTCTAAATACTCTTAATTAGCCCGGCATAGTTCTTTCTGAAAGTATTTGGGTAGAGGTTAAGTGGCTTCCTCGCCACCCACCGATTGGTCACTGCTAAGACGATATAGGTGTCGGCGTCCCTCTATCCCCTTGAGTTCATGCTCACCGGCATCAGAGAAAGACAATCCCGACCCCTCCAAAAGCGAGACAGTCGAAGCCGACGCAAGTACTTCTCCGGGCCCGGCCTGCGCCGCTACCCGAGCGGTCACATGTACGGCCACTCCATGCACAGTGTCAGTGTGCTGTTCCACCTCACCTGCATGAACCCCGGCACGCACCTCGATCCCGTCTTGCCGAGAAACCTGGCAGATTGCAGCCGCACAGCGCACAGCTCGCGCCGTGCCATCGAAGATCGCCAGAAATCCGTCGCCAGTCGTTTTAATTTCGTAGCCGCGGAAACGATCTAGTTCCAGCCGTACGCGGCCATAGTGACGCGCTAAGAGTTCTTTCCAGGCCGCGTCGCCCAGCCTGGCGACCATCGCAGTGGAGCCCACAATATCAGTAAACATCAGGGTCGCCAGGATTCGCTCGCCGACCGCATTGGGCTTTCCCCAACCTCGAACACCTTGGAATTCGATCGCTATACCGGGCTCATCTCCCACAATCCAGGCATCATGACCAGGCGGGATATCGTAGGCCTCCCCCGGGCCAATTGTGCGTTGCGCGCCCTCAGCGGTCATGATATGCATTTGCCCGGATAGGACGACTCCCTGGTGATGATATTGGCACCACTCCGTCCCCGCCAGCGGTTTTACGTCTATAGACCATCGCCAACCGGGTTGGCCAACAGTTCGACTTATGTACGTTTCACCAAGCACCACAATTTGTCCAATCATATTAGGTAACGAGATTGTCTCATCGGGTTCATCGAATCTTTTGGTTTTAATTTCACCCATGTTCGCATTAACCTCCAGTCTGCCGGATACTTTTAAGACCTTCCTCGACCGTTGCACAAACTCCTTGGTAGTTTCTTAAGTGTAAGAAATATATGTCTTGAAATCGTCAACCACCAATATCCAGTGGCCCGCCCAGAATTTGAACCTGGAACCAAGCGGCGTAATCCAATTTTGTAAATAGAGTCTACACCATAAAATAGCATCCATTTACTCGCAAAAGGTAGGCGAAATCAGTCAATAGTTTCTACTAAATCCACTATTTCCATATCAACTGCACCTAAATTACCCCCAAAAACTTGATAGAGAAGGCGGTTCGGAGGGAAGTCTTACTTTGTTATTGCGTAGATAAGCCCAGTTTAGTTTCTACTCGAGTTATTCTCTTTTCGTGGTCATCATAATATTTTGCGTGCCTATCCAGTTTGTCTTCAATTTTGGTTAGTCTCACTTCAATACTATCGAGGCGGTTTTCCATCTTATCTAGCCTGCTCTCTACTTTATCTAGCCTGCTTTCTACTTTATCTAGTCTGCTTTCTACTTTATCCAGCCTGGCGGCCAATGCATCCAAGGATGGCATCACAACTTCTTTAAATGCTTTAACGAAAAACTCTGATAGCTTTTCCTCCGTCCAATTATTCATAATTGATATTAGATAATCAATACTCTATTGTCAAATATCCAATTTGCCATTCAGTTAAATCAAGTCTTCGAATTTGCTTCAGACACCCTCCTATAAAAGTCTTCTAGATCAACCGTTGCATTTATGCAATCAGTAAGATAATCAATAATTGTGTCATCAATGATCTTCCAGAGCAGGGGCATCTCCACTTCCGAGATTTGGTAGCTTGAGAATTGTTCAATAGCATCTTTAACAAAGTCGCTTGTGATCGAATAGAAAACGTCTTTATCGTTATTATGCGTATTTTCTGGCGACATGTTTCAAGAATAGGAGAAATAAAACAGAATTTCAAGATTCGATATTTGCAACTTCTTTGTAGCCGTCCTAATATGATAGTAGATGAATGAAAAGAGCTACAAATGGAGCTACCTAGCTGGGTCGATCATGGTTATTCTCTCAATACTTATAGGTTTGCTTCTTAAATGGATGTCGAAATTTACATTCATTGCTCCGATCCGAAGCTTTGCTAAGAACGATCTAGTCAGGAGCTGGTTCGATAGCAGAAAGCTCAACGGTCAAGCTGATTAGCTGGCTAATAGCAAACCGCTGTAAGACTGCACTATCAATCTCATCACGAGTTAGATATCTGCCCAATTCCTTTTTTGCTTGATCTTGAATTTCCTTCAGAGATACTTTGATTATTGGTCCTTCGGATTTACCCTTCTTTGCTTCAATGGTCATATGCATAAAGAATAATAGGCCCCCTGTAACAAAAGCAATACCTACTTATGCTAAACTTCTGCATCAAATAAGGATTGGAGAACTAACTGAAAGGAAAGAAAACACAAAAATCTGACGCCTGATGCTTGGCAGCGACAAAGAGGATAGCGACGACCAGCGAAATCTGGAAGGGCTAATCTCTAGCAATGAAGCTGCTGAGCTGAGCGGGTTGTCCCAGGGTCATATAAGACATCTTCTTAGGATTGGGGAAATGAAGGGCAGGAAACTGGGACGCGATTGGTTTACGACCAAACAGGCTGTCAGAGAATATTTAACCCGCGGGGAGAAGCCAGGTCCAAAACCCCAAAAATAAGTGGCTGTAAAATAGATTGACAATTATCACCGCTAGAGGATATAATTGCTCTGCTTCTTACAGGTCTATCAGCCTACGTCCAATTCCTTTCGTGCCCTCATCCCGGCGGCCGCTTTTTCCCCGAAAGGAGACCCACATGGGCGGCGGATCTGGCGGTTAGAAGCAAAATGGCGACAGACACCATGGGCTGTCGCCAACCGCGTTAATTACCACTCCCATCGCAAAATATACTGCTCGTACAAAAGAGGGTTTTTTAAGCTCCAAGAAACGTTCCATCGGCCGTCCGGCAATTTCTTGAGACTTTCTTACCGGATTGAATACCTCCTTTTCCTATTTGCCTCTTCGACAAACACGTTATAAGGCGGTCTTTCCTTAGGGAGGATAAGGCTTACCGCAAAATGATCAAACTTATGCGAAATATCTGTCTGCCAATAGGCATCTTTCTTGAGAAACCCATTTTTGATTTGCCACTCGATATTAAACTCGTCAGTATCTCCCCTCTTCCGATTTTCTCGCAAGGAGATAACCACATAAGTTCGATGACCGGATTTGTACCGGTCTACAGGCACGCCGGGCGATATTTTGTACTCTAGAGGCCCTTCCCCATCAGCCCATCCAAAGTCGGGGAAGGCAATTATATTGTCCTGAAGATACCGAACATCCATGCGTTTGCGGAATTTTGCTTTCTTACCATTTTTGTCAAGAATCTCAAGGACCGATTCGTAATTCAAAACTTCATACATCCCTTCACTTGAGAAACCGCGCATGACTTTCGAACCAAAGCCCCAAAGTTTGCCCCCTAACTCAAATAAGGATAGAAACACACCAATAAAAGCTGACAGTTTGTTTGGATCAGGTATTTCTGCCATTGTCCCTTGAAAACATTATTGCACAACTGCTAAAGTGATGTCGACATGGCGATTTACGTGCCAATAGAATCGGGCTTGAGAGCTCAAGTCCGCAAATATCTAACAATAGTGTCGGCCCTAGCAATTGTCTTTGGGACTCTTGTCGGGCTTTTGATGAAATGGATGGGGAGTAAATCCTTTATCTGTACAATCCCCGAGTTGTGCAAAAGTGAAGGCCCACTTCTCAGGGAGCCGTAAAAAGGACGAACGCCAGGTGAGGGGGCACCCGACGCTTGTCAACGAGGATTCTACCATCCCAAAATTAGGATTTATTTTCCGTAGGTCTTCCGATAGATATCCTTCTTTACCGACTCTAATTCGTCCATAAGACGCTCTTCAGTTAGCCCCTGACGTTCAGCCTCGGGGCCGAGAGATAGCACACTATTTCTAAGCGCCTTTTTAGCGCGCTCTCGCTTGGCAAGAGAGGAGTTTCTTTTATTGGACTTTCTTTTCCGTGATCCCATATTCCTCTTTTATAAGTTCGCTACGGATTTTCCTGCCTTCTATAATGAGCTGCTCAAGTGAAATACCTTTCCGCTTTAGATCTTTCCCAATGGCGGAAAGTGCCTGATTAATAGCCACCTCAGCTGATTGTAGAATAAGCCCATTTTTCGTCTCGATGAAAACGATACGTTCTCCTGGTTTGAGATTAAGGCTTTGCCGGATTGCGTATGGTATCGTCATCCGGCCTCGGGCCCGTATCGTAACTGTCTCATATTTCATTGCTTTTTAGAATTTCCTGTAGGCATCTTCTCGCTTTACTACCCGAAGAATCCAAACTGCCTCGCCCTCGATGTCGTAACGAATACGATAGCCTCCCACTCGCCAGCGATATTGGCCTTGTGAAGCACCGACCACTTTCCGGCCCGCCCAGGGGTTAATGGCGATTTCTTCAAGTGCGTACCTGACCCTTAGCTGATCCTTCCGGGGGAGTTTACGAAGATCTTTGACAAAACTACGCGTTACCTCGACCCTGAATTGAGGAGACCCGCCGGTCGTCATGAGGTTTTGCTAAGTTCACCTTCGGTAAAATCAAATTCCTCGTCCAAATCTCCAAGCGATATAGTTCGGCCAAGTTCGACATCTTCCCTGGCCTCCTCCAAAAGGGCTTGAAACGCCGGATCGGCTTGTTCTTGAGCGATCTCGATGTCTTCCAATAGCTTGCGGTATTGATCCATCCCAATAAACACTGCACTTGCCTTGCCCATTTTTGTAACCACAAACATACTCACTCCGCGTGAGACTTCATCGAGCATGCCACCGAATTTGTTGGCAGCCTCTGTTGCTGAAATTACTTTTGGCATAATTTTTTCTTTCACTTCTGACCTCTTCGATTTTAGGCAATCTAGCTAACTTAGCTAATTCTACACGCCGCTCCAAACAATGTCAAGTCGGTTGATAGAATCTCCTTTGGGCTTTGGAAAGAAAAATTACTTAGTTCCCCGGAAAACTTTTTATAGCAAAGAAAACCCGAAAAGTCTTGTTGGCTATAGGATTGCAAAGCACAGATCGCAGGCTCAAAGAAGCGGCCAAGCTCCTAATTTGAGGCTAAATTTGAGTCGCAAAAGAATGATTGTGCGACAAACTCTGAAAATTTAACTACGTGCATTACGACTCACGGTAATTTGGAGGTTCGAGCAAAATATTATTACAAATCAAGTGGCTTATTCATACTGAAATAAATATCTCGACAATCCAAATTTACACCCACCTAACAAATTAAACAGCTCCGCGACATCCATGCGGCTTTCCATGGAAAAGGCGAAAATTGACTTACAAATATCATATATCTATATATGATATTTACCAATAAAAAGGAGGGCTTTTTCCACCCTGTGGGGCTTATTGTGTCCTCTTTTTGTTTTACAGCTAAGTGTTTAAGTTATTTTTTGTCAACGGCAAGCTGACAGATTGCTAGTTTCATACTCTATTTCCCACCCACCATAATTGTCCACCGGGACAACTACTTCCAGCTCATACCGGTTGCCATTTTTGAAGAACAGAAAAAGGGTAATGCTATCTTGTTGCTGAAGTCCAGTTACCTGTTCATCTAAATGAGCATTAGAAAAGGTGATGGAAAATCTGTTATTTGAATCCCCTTCGAGCCGGTACCCCAAACAGACCGGATGGGAATTTGCGAGAGCCAAACCCAATCTTTTGGCGAAATCTTTTCCGTTATTGTATCCGGTTGGTTCAAATCCATGGCCGTAACCTGAAAAGATAGCCCCTTCGGGTCCGACCAACTGGCTGATTGCAGCGTAGTTTCCGCTTGACACAGCGTCAGATAGCCACTTCGCGATTGAGGCTGGGTCAGACATGTTCGGGCCTTGGATAGGTACGGTCTTAGTTGGTTCGGGTTTGGGTGTAGATGTTGGTCGATCTGCCTTTTTGGTAGCCGTTGGCGGTGGCGCTTGCTCACCTCCCCCTCCTGATCCCCGATGAATGAACGAAAGGTCCAGGTTAGTGCTGATCACGATCGTTCTTCTATGGACTAGCGACCGCTGCTCTTTGTTTAAACCGAAGTTCAACTCTGATATGGATACGGCGGTTCCATTAACTGATTCTACATAAGCCACATGGCCGTATTTCGAATCGGCACCAAAGACCTCTGGTTCAAAAACGACAATGTCGCCTGCTTGGGGTATGTTATCAACCGGGAAACCCGCTGCATCTGCTTTATCATCCCAGTCTTTGGCGTGACCGCGAAAGACCAGAAGGTCTGGTCGCATGCTAGCCGCATAGTAGGTGCATTGAGATTTATCGTACCTGTTTTCCAATGTGCTAGATCTCAAAGCCAAACTCAACAAGGTTAGAAGCCCCAAGAGAAGCAAATTTCTCTGAGACATTTTTACACCTCCTAGTGGTGAAGCCTAAGGGTTTATCGGCTTGAGGCTAGAAAAGATTTCAAAAACCGCACTGAAACAGTTCTCAAAAATTTTCGGACTGCTCTTCCAAACTGCGGCTTCGAACTCAAAGATGTAGCCTCCAACCTCAATGGAGCCAGAGTAGGAATTCCAAAACAGTCCCTCTTCGTCTTTTTTAAGAGTTGCTCTCCCCGGCGCGTCGGAACTCTGCTTCGGGTGACGGGAAATAAGGATTTGAACAACCCCCGTATCCTTATCGTATTGGCCCGTTCCCCGGCTGTAATCAGGCCCGAAATTTCCGGGGACATTACTGATTACGGCGACGTTCTCCGGCCCTGGATTTCCGCTCCCAACCCACTCTCCAGGCCTGTATGTTTGGACAAACCAACCCGGAGGATAGTCAAAAGCGATTCCAAACTCCTCTGCTACTCTGGTCGTATATTGAACGTCATTAGTGCATGCCCGAATAGTGGTGAGGTCAATCTTTTCCTCGGAAACAAAAGCCGAACTTGTTTGCGTCGGTCGAACAGTCGGTGGACGCCTCACCGGAGAATAGAGCTCTAGTAAAATGGTTAAGGTTACGATAACAAAAAACAGTATTCCTAAAAGCTCTGCTTTTTTTCGTGACCTTCTTGTTTTAAACATGCGACCTCCTTTATCATAGAATTCCTACTCCTTAGATAATTTGTAATTTGAGTTATTAAAGAGGAAGTTAACACAGCCAACTTCATATTAGGGTGATAAGAACTTGTTATGCAAGAGGTATTTTCTGTATTATTATATAAAATAATGAACTCGAAACTCGTTGTTTACCAAGCCCTCATTTTGAAACTGATTGAATAAATGCTTCAATCGATTGAAGTCATTATATAATATCTGGATGCAGTTTTTTATTAGATCGCATAAGGTAGATTGGGCGACGTACACTAGATTTACTTAGTAATTACCTCCCTACCCCAATGACCCACTGAATGTCGTAAGTATTTATACGGAAACCACAGTTCGATAGGATAATAAATGACAAAACTAGGGTTTAAACATCTAACGCTTAAAAACTGGCTCCAACCCGATAAGGCTTCGTTATTGCTTCTCAGTACGACTTTAACCGGCACGGAGCATCCAAATCCAAGTTCGAGATGGATAAACTACGTTCTGGAACCTAGATTGTCTGATCAAGTTCCAAAAGAAGTGATGGCCCTTTTCGAAGTCGCAAGAGCAACGATTGCTTATGGATTTCTTTTTTATCCTCTTTTTACGCTCGGATTGGAGCAGCTCACGCGTGTCGGCGAAGCCGCTATTGTAAAGAAATGTGAAATCGAAAAATCGCCTCTTTCCAAAAGGAGGTTTGCCAATGGTATTGAGTGGCTTGCTCAGCACTCTTTTCTTACCCAGGCCAAGAAACGAATTTGGCACTCAATGCGAGACACAAGGAATTTTGCCTCACATCCTAATAGTCAATCAATTCTCCCCCCCGGATTGGTCTTGGGGTTCTTAGAAAAATATGCGGAAACTATAAACTCGCTTTACACTTTACCAAAGCTATAGTCACCTGACTATTTGAATTAGGATTCTTTACTCCGAAAAAACTCATTATTAATTAGACAATATGATATTTGAAGCACCATAAGCCTTCTCAATAGAGTATTTCTTAAATTCGTCATAATCTCTTTCCCGGTAGTGGATCGTTACCCTACAAATCCAACAAAATCTCATATTTACTTTCTTGGAATAATCATCGATTATCTTCTTACTTATTTGTAAACACTCTCCGTTATCTGGGGGCACATCCTCAAACATTCGTTCACTGATGCTGTTGGACCAGTCAATCCATTTGGCAATGGAGTCGCCTTCTTGGTTGTATATTTCGATAGAATCTTTTTTACATCGAAATTGAAAGGCTCCTTTCGAGAGATTCGAATGAGGCAGCCAGATCCTTCTGTATATTCTCCAATACTGCCACCGGTGAGGAGACAAAGGTTGCGAAAATCCAAAAATTGGTAATACCCTCCAATCTGAAAAACTTAGTTCTCTTGAAGGATCTTGATAGTCTTCCAATATAACGCCACCAAACCGCACTCTTGAACTCGATTCTACTGCCGAACGATTTGAGGTTTCTCTATCCCCACGACACCAATCAACAATTTCTCTCAGGACGGGTTTCCTTGGTCCGATTGTTTTTTGGAAAATACCAAAAATTTCTAACTCACCGTGAGAATTGCCGGACATTACTTTTCCACTGGCATGACCAATAAGCAATTTGCCATTATTATTTATCATGCTTTGTCTTTCCCATAGGTCTTCAACCTTTTCAAAAACTTGGGCTATAGACTGGTCTATTGTATTTTCGGAAATTCTGAGTTTAGGCCACCATTTTGGCCTCAAGGAAATATTTACATTCCAAAGATCTAAATCGACGGGACATGTTTGAGAAACAAAAAACAAGGCAGCATCCATTGTTAGCAACTCACTAGCCAGAGACCAAGCCAAAGTTCGCAAATAGGCGGAAACGTATATTTCGCTCATCGGAAAATCAACTGAATAATATCTTTCCTTGTCGACGCTTAATCGTGTCCAATAATCGATACCATCTAAGGAGAGTTTTTCCCTATTATGATTGACTATGTTTTGCCACTCGAAATACCAATGCTTTTTAAACCCGTATTTTTCTTTATTTTCAATTTGTGATGCCCAATAATCATATATCGGGGGAACGAAAGACCGAATGTACTTTTGGAAATATTCCTCATCGCTTTTAACAAATTTGGTATCTTCAGAATAAACCAAGTATTTAGAAATTGGTATGTCGTTGTCCTCATACAGATCAGAAATGATCGACCACGCTAACAGGGATTTCTTTTTTACAGTCCCTTCAATATCTTCATAACGAGGCAATGAAAATTTTGGGTTAATCATCTTTGCCTTAGCAATTATTAGCAAACCATAAACAGGCAAAGTTTCAACATCTTGCTCGCCAATCCATTTCAGTAAAAAGCTCAAAACTTTTTCTGATCGATTTTGTCCACAAAGAAGTTGGGCAATATTGAATGACGCTCTCTCCTTAACAATATTAGAAGGCCATTGCAGCTGAGTAAAAAGGAGCTTTAACTGATCCTCGAAATCTAATACTAGGTTGTTCATGTCCATGCAAGAGTTTTGATAGCCAAAGGCTTTACATATTCCAAAGCACTGTCCACTATTACATCCGCTAAATCAGCAGCATAATCTCCCTTGTCCATATAAAGACAGTATTCAACTAATCTTACAAAAGACCTCTGTCCAATTGAATAAACTCCTCGCCATTCGTTTTTTTGCAAAAAAGTATCGACAATAAATTCTGACCATTTTTCAGGATATAGCTTCTTAACCCAAGCCCACCTAGCCACAGCTTTTTCTTTATCAGTCCAATATCGATTCCACCCATAGGCCCTTTGATGAGCTTTAACTAACCATGGATAGGCAAATTCTTTCCCAAATATCGTATTTGCCAATACAAATACTTTGTCGTAATCATTAAGCACTATACCCTTCTTTTCAGCCTCCATAATTGCCTCTAGAACATTCACGCCCTGACCATTTAAAACCCAATAGTCAATCCAGTGATTTATGTTTTCTTCAAAATATATTGCTCTGCTCTCACGTAACGAATTCATAAACCCGGTGAACATTTCCGGAGGAAAACTAGCTGCGGAAATTACAGTTTCCTCTCTTTTTGTTATTCGATTGATTGAATCGTTGTCTTTTGATTCGCGTTTGGCTTCACTTCCTAAATACATCGATGCTTCTTTTATTATGTCCTTTGCATTTTCATCTCCATTTGCCATTCTTTGCAGCAGTACTGACAAGCCCTCGGGGCCTACGACCGTCTTTATAATCGATTGGTTTACGCCATTACTAAGGTCAGCTTTTTCACAAAAATGCCGGAGTACTTGCTTGGCATCATAATATTGCTGTGTTTTACATAGCCACTGGTAATAGCTGACAAATAATTCTGGGGCTTTCTCCAAGACGGCACCGCCCAATTCGTGAGTTAGGTGGGCTGTCTCGTCTCCGTCAGTAAATTTATCGATTTCCGCAATTATCGGAGCAATTCTTAGGAGATAAGACTTACTTTTTGCAAAATTTCCTGTTCGAACTACATCTAAGGTTTCATTAAGAAGCATATCTTTATGCTGATAATGAGAAATTATGTTTTCGCTAGCCTTTTGCAAATGATAAGCAGAAAGCTGATCTAAAGAATGCATCGCCGCGATTGAGGCAAGAACTCCGTGTTTCTCTGCTCTTTCATTAAAGTATTCAATACTATCCATAAATTCTTTCTCAGACGAATCAATTAACCATTTGGCGGTTTTCAAATTTATCCATTTATACCGTTGATCGATGTAATATCTCATCCACTCATATTTGTTGCAATATTCTGTATTAAAAGCAGCATTGAGGTCGGACTTAGTTAAATAGCGACTACGAGTAGTGAGAGGAAACACAACCCTCAAATCAAAGCTTATTCTTAATGCTGCGGCTTTTGCAGATCGCCGAATTTCAAACAAACCCAAGTCTCTCTCTTGGGCCCAACTAAGCATTTCTAGCCTGTTCAAATTCTTATAAAATTCTCCGTATGTCATCATCCTTTTGCTTTTTAGATTTTCTGCCGCAATGAAGGCTATTTCGCTCAACTGTTGTATATATCTTCTCGGCCAAGAATAATCACTAACTTTTAAGAGCCATTTTTTGTTTTCGGCGTCATTGTTATATAAATAATTCGCCATTAATTTAAAGAATATTTCGTAAAAATAGTTGACATAAGGGTTCTCTTCAAAGGAAGAAACAACATGCTTTTCTTCTAGTACGCTTAGATCGGGTAAATTTAATAGTCCGGGTTTATAGTTCCTCTTTCCTCGCATAAATGCATAAATAGCTGTATGGGCGTTTGAAGCAATTAGCAAATTATCGATGTCGATGTTTTCTTGCAACGCGAGCAATGAGGCATTTTGAAGAAGCAACGAATTTTCGTTTTCAACTGCAGATAAATAGTTAGCCTCGACCTGAGAATCGGATCTATTAATTAATATTTTTAAAGCCTGCCTTATCCCTTCAATATTCTTATATCTGCGAAGGCATTCAAAAAATATTTCGAGCATAAGAGCTGAGTATCCGTTTTCTCTGTTTCTTTGCGCCCACTCAATGGCATTTTTAGTATCCTCGACACCAGCTAGAGCTGCAATCGAAAGAATAGGAGTTACCTGAGTTCGGACAGATTTATTTCCGTGGAATCCCTGGTTCATGCTTTCATATCTTGTTCTTGATTCTATTTCTTGCAAACAATGACCAACAAACAAAGCATCATTAGAGGCCGCCTCAATTTCTGCGAGCAAAACTACATCGTGAGTTGAAAGCTCATTAATCCTTGAGCGCAAAAGCTTCCGATCAGAACGGTTTTTTAGGAGTAGAAATTGTGAGTAAGTAAGAATATTTAAATTCTCTTCCATGAATTCGAACGCGTTGAAGCAATAGTCATTTACCAGACCAATTTCAATTGTTCTCTTCAGCGAGTTAGCCTTCAGCGCATACTCAATACTTGATTCCAATATCGAAAAAATATTGCTTTTAAATCTTTTTTGGGTTATTGCATCAACACACCATGCTCTTGAAGGACCGCCAATCAATTGCTCTTCATTCGAATTTTGAGCCTCCAAAATCCATGTATACGCCCATTTCCAGTATTCTGGCGCGAAGTTTCTCAACCAGTTAATTGTTTTAACAATCAGGTCTCCCCGATAGTCATCGTGTTCCTGGATAGTTTCACAATACTGAAAAAGGCTCGAATGAAATGGCTTGATACCCGCCTCGTCAAATTCAAGCATATGCATAACGTCGTTAAGCGCCTTAACTAATTTTGGTTTTTGCATTGCCATTGGGTCTAAACATTCGAATAATCCATTCCGAGGCCACAAAAATTTTGAAATTGACAACAGATGAAGAATTTGCCTACTTTCTTCTTGAAGGGTTTGCCATAAAAGCGCATAGTATTTAGTAATATCATCATGAGGGCATTCGGGCAGATTTAATAAATTAGTTCTTGTAAACAATAAATTTCTTTCTTGGATGGCCTTAAATGTGTATCGAAGATGAAGTGGGTGACCCTTAGTTCTTTCGTATAGAGCTTCAACCAGTTCATCAAATATATGAGGAGGAATTTGTTTGTTATCTTGTACGGATATTTCAAGTTCATGATGTTTCAACCACAGGTGAATTGCTTGCCTGTCTAACAGTGGTAGCTTTACCCAATCCTCGGTTTTCAAGTACCTAATCAGGCTTCTGGGTTGAAACTCTTCGGCAATTTTCTGTGTAACAAATAACATCTTCACAGCCGAAGGAGCCGGTAATAAATAACTCATTAACTTATCAAGTTCCTCTATACTTTTCTTTTCCCGCCATACGTGATCCAACCCATCAATAATTACGACTAACGATTTACCTTTTGCGCCAAAATAATTACCCAGAGCCTCTAGCCACAATCTGAGATCCTCTGGGCGAGGGCTAGCTGAACTCACATTTCGTAATCCCTCTTCGTAATTTTGCAGCATACTTTTCATCAACGATTCGGCTGCTTGCCTATGATCCAAACGTTGATAAGAATAGGGATCTTTATTTGACAAATAAAAATGGTGCCTAATAACGGGAATATTATATTTTAATAGTTCCTCAAACAAAAAACTAGAATAAGTGCTCTTCCCCACTCCTGGAGTTCCCCATATGACGCGACACATTTCCGAATTCTTCTCGATATCAAAAATTAGATTGCTATGAAACTCTTCGCTAGGAAGGACATAGTCTTCCGGTATTTCGAATTCCTGCGGCAAAGATCTAAGCTCGTGCCAGCGAGATGCTCTCCTAATATGGCCAAGTTCCACATGACCATCGGAAGATGGTAAATTCTTAAAGCTAACCCACTCCCTAACTTCGCTGACGAGATTTTGCCAACCCAACTCAGTCCCATTCAGGGAGTAGAAGCGTTCTTGTAAATCCTTTTCTAGATTAATTAAATTTGGCCTGTTGAATTTAAAAGAGAAGCTTTGAAAAAATTTCCTTGCTTTGTCTTCCCCACCCAGCTGCTTAGTTATTTTTAATCGCAATCCGGGATCTGTAATCTTTTCGAATGAAACCGTTCCATCTGGAGACAAAGTTTCTTGTAAATCATGCATGGGCTTCCGATTTGTAAATAAAGAAGCCTCTTTTATGGGATATTTTTCTTGCAATACAGAAAGTGAAGATGCCCATTTTTGGAGAAGGGACTTATTCCGCTTGTTATTCTTTCTCTTCTTGGTTGCAAGAAGCGTTTCCCATCCCCAAGGATCGTCTTTGCTATCGGGATAAATTGAATATTTAACTTGCCTTACAGTCAAAGTATCATCATTGTTCATTACAACTATATCGTCCAAGTAGCCAGCTTCATTTCCCTCTAAAAGTATCCATTTATAACTATCTGTTTTGATCAACCACTTTGTAAAAAGTTCTATGGCAACCAAGTCTTGATATTCGTCGCCCAAGCGTCTGGTCCCGCTTCGCGTAACTGTCCTTGAAGCTGTATTATTTTTCATAGTTTGTTGTAAATTATTTGACCGAAGTAATTCCCCATCGGTTATGTTTTGATGGATTCACCCACATTTGGATTTATGCAACCAAGGTAATTATAATCCCAATACTTAACTGTCGCCAAATGTATATTGTGCGTAACTAAATTTCGCTCATTGATGTATTTGATTATTAAAGAGGATTAGATAACGAACATCCCTCAAATGATATTCCTGTATAGTTGATATTTAATTCACTACTCAATGACCGTCTATAATAAGACGGGTCCTATAGGCCGAGCGGATTATTTCGGGATTGTAATATGGGTTGGTTATTACTTTATAAAAAACAACAAATAAGACAAACAAACCCGATGCAATAACAATTATAGAAAATATTCTTCCCACAAAAGCTATTGGATAATTAATATCATAACTTCCAATAAACAATGCGATTGTCATATTGTAAATGTAAGTTAACAATCCGGTTTTCGGACCAACCCCATTGAAAAAGAATTGTTGTTTATATAGGGAGTAATTAAAAGCAATCAAAGAGTACAGCAATATTAACATTGATACCTTCCAGAATAACAATAATACTTCGGATCCTTTTTGATACCATGTTTCACCGTAGACTACTTGCATAATTTCATTTAGTTGATAATTTAAGTTATACTCCGAAAATCCTTTTTTATTAAGTACTCGCAAAAGCTTTACTTTTTGTACATACAGTTGGTTTAATGCGGTATTTTCATTTAAATAATCTACAATTGCCCCGTGACCATCGAAGCTCATTAGGCCTATAAATGCAAATTCAAAGAATATAAATGCTATTGTCAATATGCACACTGTAAAAAATAGATTGATAACCATCCTGGAAAATGGAAAATCAAAAGGACCATATTCTTTATGGACTAATGTTAATAGGATCAGAAAAAATACTACTACTGTGACAACAAAATAATTTCTTACATGGTGATTAATATAGAATTTATATATCCAAGTAAAAACCTCATTAAGTTTTTTCATTTTCCCTTTCTTTTATTTAATGGCCTTAATGATTTTATCTGCCAAGACATCTACAGTCTCGATATTTATTATTTGTTCACCTTTTGAATTGATTTCAAAGTTTTTATCAACAATGTTTTCCTCCTTTATATCTAAACCCCCCAGCAAAGAACGTACCCGTGCCCAATTTTCCACAGTATCTTTATTCGCTTTAATATATACCGTGTAATTTGAGTAAAATAAGATAGGGACGTTTACAAACTGCTTATCTTTTCGAATAATTGCGGCAGCATTTACTCCACCCCGTTCTTTACCATCCATTGGAAGATATGCATCAATTACAATAGCATCCGGTTTAATACCTTCAGCCAATTTGACTTTTAATTCAGAAATATTAGTAACACCTTGTACTTCTATACCATTCTTAGAAAGGCTATTTTCTAGCAAAACATGAATCTCTTTAAGATCGTCAAGTATAAGCACTAATCGCTTTTTCTTAGTCACAAGAATACCTTTCTACTTCCAGTAATTGTGGTAACAACTGACGATATATAATTCAGACGCCCTGAGATCGTTTTTGCCTATTTAGAATTGTTTGCTTAGTTTTGGATAATCATTATACTCAGTAATAACACCGGCTACAGTGCAGTCGATCCAAATAACAAGGTTACTTTCAAGCCAAAAGAATCTGCAATTAAGCCGCAAACACCTCCAATAGGATCCCTTACCATTATCCTTTTCCGTGAGCCGGACTGTTGATCTATTATTTTTAAATCCTGTTTACTTACGAGGGATCAATCTGGAGTAATCTTTCCACCTACAAGAGTTTCTCCAAGGCCAATAGTTGCTTGAATTAATATTTTGTCAGTTTCCTTTGCTACAGGGTGAACTATAAGCATCACTCCGGTCCTTACAGTTTTGTTAACCCAGTGACATGTCTGGTTTGCAGAATGAAAATTTTTCCATTCATCGTTGCCCATTCAATATCCTGTGGGTAATTATAGAATTTCTCTATTTGTATGCCGATCTTGGCTAATTCTTTAACCATATTACTACCTAAAGATATTTCACTTTGTCTTTCTATAGGTACTTCCTTTTGAATGGTACCCCCCCTAGGAGATGCGACAACCATTATCTCCTTAGATCCTTTTTTTACTTCAAGGAGACTTAAAGTCTGTTTGTCTACAACGAAGATGTCAGGCGTAACGCGTCCACTGACAACAGTCTCCCCCAGGCCAAAGTTTGCTTCGATAAGTATATTGTTGTGATCTTTTTTAATTGGATCAATAGTAAACATAACACCAGATTTCTCGGAGTCTATCATCTTCTGAATTATGACTCCCATTGTAAGGTCTGTATTCTTCACCCGATTGGTTGCCCTATATAGAAAAGCCCTCTCAGAAAATAGAGATGCCCAGCAGGCTTTTATGGAGGTCAACAGCTTGGTGCCTCCCTTAACATTTAGGAAACTTACCATTTGACCCGCGAATGATAGCTGAGGCAAATCTTCCGATTTAGCTGATGAACGGACTGCCACTCTTGGAAGGTCACTGATACTTCCCAATGCATGATATGCTTCTAAAACAGTATTGCCAATCTCCTGTGGGATATTGCACGACATTATCAATTCTTCTACTTGGTGAGATACTGCTTTTAGTTGTTCGCGATCCTCTGTGTTGATTTGGCTAATGATTTTTAGAAGTTTCTCGTCTAGTTCAGAGGATTCCAAAAAATATTCGAAAGATTTTGTTGTAACACAAAAAGCATCAGGAATCGTGATCCCCAATGTATGTAGTTGATATAGGCGGACGGCCTTGCCTCCCACCAGTTCTATATTAGGTTCATCCAAACCAGTAAGCTGGAAAATCGGTAGAAATTCCTTATTATGACCCGCTACTTTGCTCATAAATATTAAGTTATCGTGGCGATCTGGGTTTAGATCTTTTTTGAATTGGATTTACCATTTTATACTGCCTTTTAAACTTATTCCAAGGAAAGATGATGAATCTTAGCAGGGTCATAACGATAGTAACAACAATAAGCAAACTTATTCCGTTGTAAGCTAAAGTAATAGCATTTATATATAGAAATTTAGGAGAGTTGTAAATTACCCCGCTTAATGCATAGAACGCAGCAGCTCCAAATAAAAATGAAACAAGAAGCATGGCAACATCATAGAGATTGAATTTTTTATGTGGGTTAAAAGTTAATCCCGGGATTAGTACTGCTGCTATACCAGCAAAGCTGATTATTGCTGCCGCAATTATGGCGTCTTTTTCTTCCATACGCGTCTAATGCCTATTTTGACAGAGGCCACCATTTATTTAATGATAGCGCTGATTTCTTAATTATTAAAAATTGAAGCTTATATTGCCACTGAAAGACGGGGTGAAGATTCTTTAAAAACCATGCCTCTTTTGGCGTTCCAGGTACATGCAACTTCTCTAAAAATAATTTATTATCAATAATGAAAAACTGTGGTTTATTGGTTGGTGGTAAAAATAAAAGCTGTAACACCCCGATACTAATAGCTTTTGTTAAAGTATCGAAATATTTTTTTCTTATACCAGGGAGGAATGATTCACGTAATAATTGAATAACAAACTCGGCTTGTTCCTTACCCTTCTTGAATTGCCCAAATTTTGCGGTGAGTTTCTTTTCAAACACTCGACTCTCCATACAATATTCTATCCAAGGTTTATGTTTGCTAATAGCCTGCTTTAAAACACCTATAAACAAACGGTCCCGAAACGCGCTTTCTCCGTTAAAAATAAAGCATTGTTGACTTTGTTTCATTGCATTTGCAATATCCTTATACTGTTTCCCCATATCCTTTTTGGTCGCTTCGTAAGCATCGATACTAAGTTCTTCGGCGTCAGTAGAACCCAGTAACTGCATTGATCCTCCTAATTGTTTCTTCAGAATAATATCAGTTTGAAATAAATCTAGAAGTGCGTACGGAGTTTTTTAATAAATAATTTCTACCAATGATTTGGTAACGGCTTCAACAAGTTCTTCGGGGGAGAGAGTACGCACCAAAGGATAAATTTTTTTCTCAAATTCAACGGCCGCCTTATAAGCCTCGTCGGTTCTTTTAGTAAGTTTATAAATCTCTTCGGGTGGTCTCCAGTCTTGCCCCAGAATATCTTTATGTGGTTTTAACCATAGATATCTCAAGTCGATCAGTTTTTTCACCCAATCCGATTTAGAAAATTTTTCAATAGTTTTATTACCTTCGGACATTACTTTTAATGAGGTTGTCAGCAACTTGTTTATTTCCTTTTCTGATAAATCAGCGTCTTCATTAATAACAGAAAATTTAATTGGGTATCCTGAAACATTATAATGATTGAAAAGGTCTATTTCGATTTGTGAATTTTCGTAAATCTCTAAAACCTTTAATTTCTCGTATGGTAAATCTGATGAAAAATCCCAGATCAAGTTCCCATTTGAGCCGGGCTTGAGCCAAAAATAATCTTTAATTAATAATTGTTGATTTTTGTCAAGGTTATATGGTCCATGGAATTCCTGAGAGTAGGCTCGATGGCCGCATTGTATCAAGATAGCATACTGCCAAAGTGTCATGGTCAATTGGCGGATTGATTTCGCCGCATTCAAATTACGTTTGGTTTCAAGAAATTCTCGACCATCCAATACTTGTTTCACTTCACTGGCAGAAAGAAGCAGATTTTTTCCATCTCGACAGAACTTGTCCCCTTTTCGCTGCAATGAAAGGATATCAACTGTTTTTTCTATAAACTCTATACCTTCGTGTTTATCTAATCCTTGGAAGGGATTTAATCCGGGAACCCCAAATGCAGGCTCAATGATATAAAACCAGTGTGAGATAGCTGAGGGGCCCCAGCAAAGTTCCGCGATTTTTTGGTCTGCAATCCCCTTTTTCTGCAACCCGGTTATTGTATGATAAATTTCTCTTGCGAAAAAATGCGTATAATACCAATTTGTTTCGATAATGGAAAAAGGCCACAAAGGGGGTTGTCCCCTAGCACCATATACAACGAATTTAGCTAGTGTGTTGTAAGCTTCAGTTACTTTCTCTGAGTACTTTTCCTTCTGTTCCATCGACTATGATCTCCATTCCGTCTAATAATTTCTTTGTCGCCTCTTGTGTTCCAACCACTCCGGGGATTCCCATTTCTCTTGCAACTATAGCGGGATGAGACAAAATTCCACCTCTATCAGTAACTATTGCAGATGCCTTCATAATAGCTACAGTAAATTCAGGAGTGGTTTCTGTGGCAACTAAAACACAGCCTTCTTCCATATTGGCCACTTGGTCAGGATTTAATATTCTAAACACCTTACCCTTAACTCTTCCGGGACTAGCGGGAACACCTGTTAATAAAACAACTTCCTTTGTCATGAATTTTTCCTCCATTTAACAATCTAGCTATTTCCCTAATTTAACTTGCTTCGTCTGCTTGAAATTCTAATGACCATATAAATTTTGGATTCTTAAGCAACCAAACTACAAAATAAACCGCAAATTGCTCTACCAAGACCACTATTAATTTAAAGATCAACCCACCAATAATAATTGATTTTAGAGGCAGAATCCCTGCAAAAGCTATCGGGTAAAAAACCACGCTATCAATAATCTGTGCAGGTATCGTCGAGACATTGGTTCGAAGCCATAAGTACTTTCCGTTCGTAGCCCGTTTAAAAAATAGAAAAGCCCAAACATCGTAGAATTGAGAGGCAAGAAACGCAGCGAGCCCCGCTAATAAAATCCTACTTGTGTTACCAAGGACAATCTGATAGGCACTTTGCTCCTGCCAATAATCAGGTGCGGGCCAAACAAGGGCAAGCCCAATGAAACCATACGCAAATAAAAGAGATACCACCCCAGCTATAACCAAAGACCTTGCCCGCTCTTTCCCCCAAATCTCCGCTATGATATCTGTTATTACAAAGGTAAGAGCATAGGGGAACACGCCGAAGATACCTTCTAAGCCAAAGAAGTTGATTGGTTTTCTTGCTACCACAGTTGCAATGACTAGGCAACCAATAAAGACGGCACTGAGCACGGCATATGCCCTATCGCTCGATTTCATGACTTTGACCATCCCTTAGTTCCTCCATCTCATAGGTTCAGTTTTTTAGCCTGATACAACTAACATACATTAAACCATACTATTATCACATTTCTAACGAAAATTCAATGCCACAACAAGGAGCCAATTTACTCTCATTAACTGACTTTCTCACCACCTCTTTGAGCAATGTTCTAAGGCGTATAGTCTCCATATGTCGAGTAAATACTCAGCTTTCAGGGTTAACTCGCATTACCCTCTCTCTATGATTTATTGAATGGAATGGTGCGATAACTTCGTGAATATGGCCAATGGAACGGTTTTGATTAGCTGTTCTCGAATTAATGTCAGAACGCCTAACTAATCTTTCCAAAATGAGTCCAATGTCAGTTTGATCATTATCACCAGGAGGCAAAGCGATTGTCCTTAACTTCATTACAGTTCCATCCTGCAAAGCAACCGTCATATGCCGCGATGGTTGAAATCTCAATCCTCGAATCCAATCTTCCCATTGCTCCACTAAAGACGAAAATAGCTCGTATTGACTTTCTTGTTTAGGGCGCCTCTTGACCGCTTCAGTATCTACCTGGCCAATTGCTTTTCCCAGGTATTCAGCATCATATCTCCCAACACCGAAAACGACTTTCGTGTGCACATTGGTTATCGCGCCCAACATTCTCGGATTTAGCTGCTCGAGATCCTGGTGTGCGACCGTCAAACCTAAACCAAATTTCCTTCCTTCTGAAAATACATTGGCAAGTGTCTTGGCTGACCCTTCATTTGCCACATAATTAGCAAACTCATCAAGAGTTAAATTCCATAACCTTCGGTTCTTCCTTCTCCGCATCTCTCGTTCAAGCCCGGTAGTTATCAAGTTGCCCAAAAGCCTGTTTGTCTCAGAGTCGACTTTGCCCAAGTCCACCAGTAGAATCTTCCCCTCATCCATGATTTCTCTAAAATCTAGGCGATTTTCTTTTTGTCCCAACATTGACTTGAGGCGAGGGTTTAGGGTAAAAGCGCTCACTTTGTTTAAGGTGCTTTCGATTAGTCCTGGGGTTTCTCTTCCCCATCGATCGTACCTGTCATGAAAGAATTCCAAGACGCTTTGGTTTTCCACATTCTGAAGGCAGTCCTCCCTGAATTCAGAGTTTGTCAGCAAAGTAGGCATTTGCACAAGAGTCAGGTCATTTTCAATTAGGGTAATCAAGGCGGCCATCATCACATTCGAGAAGTGTGGGGCTTCTTTGAGGCTGTCCGGCCAGGCTCTGCGGAAAGCCTCAATAATTGAAGTTGCAAGATCGTAGGATGAACCATCCCCTTTTTCAAGTACATTGAAGGGGACGATGTAATCTGTCCGAGAAGGATCCACATAAATGATGCGCTCTAATATCTCGGGCTTATTTAGAACTCCTTTGGCCAAAAGAAGATTGAGCAGGTCATCAATCAGGTCCGAATGCGGATCAATAACTCCACAACCGCGGCCATTAGCAATATCCTGATAAATGCAATGCTCAAGGAATTTGGATTTGCCTTTGCCGGTAAGACCGACAACGTACATATGAGACGAGCGAAACTTTTCTTTCAGCACATATTTAGGTCCCAGGCCAAAGCGGCCTGTTTGGCCCAAAATCAAGTCCCCTGGTTTGGCAATTGAGCTAAGGGTCCAGTCCATCCCTGAGGTTAGCAAGTGAAAATAGCCCGTTCAAGTGCTATAAATGAGGCTTGTATCTAGAAGCTTCTGGGACGACCCATTATCTCCTCGTTTCCAAATCGGATTCTGCAACAATTTTCCAGCTCTAAGGTTGTCATAAGTTGTGAAGTAAAAGAGTGAGGCCTCTTTCCCGGCTGCGGCCCGAGTTTGGGCCAGCATATTCTGGAGGCGTTTCTCACCGGTCGTAACTACAAGCCAGCGGCCTGAGTTTTCGCCACCAAATCGTTCACGATAGGCCTTGGATTTTAGATAAGCCAATCCTGGTATCACCTTTTGCCTTACAAAACGTGGGTTGTCCTCGGTGGCCATATCGATTTCCAGCAGAAATTTATACCGATAACCTTTGTGTACAATCGAGAAAAAGCCATCGGGCCGGACTAAGGTGGCCTTCTTTTTTCCATTGGGCAGCTTATATTCGACTTTATCCGGATTAGCCCAGAATTCGCCATCTGGTATCCATTGTTCCAGCGTAAATTCTTTGTTTCGAGCGCACGCCTCTATTACGGCCAAGCGGAAATCATTGATGGCAATGTCATGCTTAATCGTGAACCATTTAGGGTCCTCCCTAAACCTGAATTCCTTCAAAGTCTGACCCGAGAGCCCTGCCACACAACGGGCGCCTTTCTTATTCAACCAGTAAATCATGTTTGAAATTGCCGCCCTCCTTTTTCTATCCGGCCTGGCGACGTAACCGTGGTGAAACAGCAAGCTCATCCGATACTGCATCTGGCGTTTGCCTCGGAAGAAAAGCCTTTGGATCTGGTAGTCGGCCAGCATCCCGTCAAAGGCCTGGATGGCTTCCAGAATGCCCCTGTCGCGCTCTGTAAGGCGCATAGCAGGCACTTTCTCTGCTTTAGTATAGCTAGGTAGTCTCTCTGGCCTTATTCTTTTTGTTTTGAAGCTACTTTCGTATATTTCCATTTCCGCCATTACGTTCTTGGTTAAAGCCTTGCACAAACTCCTCAAGGAGATAAGCTTTGGCTTCCAGGTCGCCTTTTATGTTTTTGTAAGTATCGATTGCGACCAGTTCTCCATTTTCATTTCGTTCCATTTCGAAGAGGATGAGATTAGTTTGGCGTTTGATTAGATTTAGTTCACTAATTAGGAGTATCTCTTTGCGATTTGGATCCTGAGATGGCTTGATATTTATTCGTTTCTCTGGCCCTTCCACTTCACTCATCCAGCCTTCACTGATAAAGTAGAGCCGGTGTAGATCGCCTAATTTTCCTGCCTTTTGGAAGGCTCTGCCTAAAACCCTCATTGCTCGGGCGCGCTCTTCACTGCTATCCGCTTCTCCGCTTATTTGGCCTAATACGGTGCCCAGACTTCCAACAGCAATTACGGTTGGGACGTGATACCCAAATTTCAGGGTTTTTTCCTTAGCCGTAGCAGCAAGGAATTCAATATCTATATCTTCCCATTTTCTTTCTATTGACATGCAAAATCACAATAGCAAGTGAAAACTCTTTTGTAAATAAAAGCTCCAAGTGAGGCGGCCCAATCAGGTGCGCCATCGGGCTGAGGGCTCGGGAGAGGCCCGAGGCGCAAGCGTGTCGGCGTCGTGACGCCGACTCTTGCCGCGTTAGCGAACGTGATGGTGCCGAAGGCGGCTACAAAGCTATAACCTGGCCGAGCCGCTGCGCCTTGAGGCACGATCGCGGAAGCGTGGCGCCGAGGAGCTGGCGAGCCCTCTTTTGGCGACACCAAGCGACGAGGGTACTTGGCAGCCCAGGGCTTTTTCTTTTCCTGGGTGCCAAGCGCAGCGGTGAGAGTCGGGGTCGACCACGCCTTTGTTTTTGTGGTCAGACCCGACACGCCCGTTTTGCGAGCTGGGGGGTCTGGACGAGTCGAATGGTCGAGCCTAAACCCTGCCTAAAGACGATTCGCCGTCCATGGCCTCTCCGAGCAAAACGGTTCTCCCGAGTTCCACTAAAATCTTAGATGCTTCTAAGCCCTCATTACAGGTGAGGCATTTGATGAGGGAGTGAAATTATTTACTCACTCCCCTATCTCTCCCTTTAGACTGGCGAACGACTTCACCGGCTGTTTTATAAACGATCTTAGCGAATTCTTCGGCTTGATCCGAGAACACATTGATGGTTGTTCGCTGAAAGCCTTTGTCCTCTCCCTTTCCCCGGCTTTCGGTTATAGATAAATACGGCGCTCCTTGCTTGGTTTCTCGGATGTCAAAGAAATATGTAGTTGCTCCGGCTTTCAAAGTCAAGCCTTTTTCTGGCAAGTTTTCTGGTGTCAAGATTCTCACCCCCTTTCTAACGGCTAATGGATACTTTAGATTACTGAGTTCTGTGAGGCTAGCTAATAAGATTTTGGCAATGTCGAGGACATCGTCAATCGTTGCGAAGCTAGGTTTTGATAGGTTTGAGATTTCGAAATTTTGATTGCCTCTATCAAGCATGGCAGTTTTTGGTTTCCCCTTAAAAGATCCTAGCAAAATGGAGTAAGAAAAACAACGGGATTAAATTACTTGATAAAGATATATCCAATAATGTGCGACAGTTGAATTTACCTCTTGACACACGACCTCCCCATGATCTATATTTAATTTGCCTGCGGCAAATTCGTTATTTAGAAATTTCAGGTGTTTGAATTCTGAAAGTGTTTCAATAAGAATATAGAAACGGACAGCGCCTTGGATCAATTCCGAGGCGTTTGTTTTTGCCTCGTCTCCTTGCCGGTCATTCTCCTCCGGCGGCAACTGGCCCGATAGCTATTCGGTTCGGATTCCTCCTGGGTCGTAGTGGCAACCAGGCCACACAGCAAAGCTGGATTTAGCAGACGACATCCCCTACTCACTATCAGGACTTTCAAAGAACCTATATAGCTTAGATAGTATTTGCTTACGATGTCAAATCAATTGTCCGGTCTATTCATCGGTCGATTGACAAGTCGACTGATTGGTCGATTTACTCATCTTCGGAGAATTCGGTTCGCTTTAGTGATTTATTGGTTAAATGGGCAAGGAACCGTTTTCTTAAGCCTTCTAGGTATTGGATTTTGAATAAGTCAGGATCATGCAACAGTCCATTAACTAAAACTGACCTGTCGATTTTATGTAGACCCGTTTCCTTCAAGCCTCTTACTGCTTCATCGAGCCACTGATCCAATTTTTGAGTGATATAAAAGGCCCGGGGTCGCTCAACGATAGGACCTAATTGCTCTATTTCCAATAGAGGGTCAATCGATTGACTGGTCGACTGATTGGTCGATTGACCGATTGGTTGATTTGTAGATTGGCCAATGGGCTGAGGAACCGAGCTGCTCTCTTTTTGTTTTTTGTTTTTCGGCAAACGCGAAGCTGGGTCCGCCTTAGGAGAAGGGGACTGCTGATCTAATTTGGCCAAGTCATCATAAATTCCCATTAATGTGTGATTGCAAATGCGTCTGCTGCAGCAGCGAGAACGATATCCTTATCTACTATTTTTCTTTTTTCAACCATCGTGCGCAGGAGAGCTTCGCTAGAAAGTTTGCATATATCTCTAGCGATACCTCCGGTCAAACGATAGACCTCGCCAAGGGCCTGCTTATCAAAGGGGAATTCTTTTCCACCGGCAATTGTCCAGCGAAAGCGCATCATTTCTTCCGTTTGTTTTGGATCAAATGGGTTCAGCCTGGCCATGTGCATTCGGCTAGCAAGGGATTTAAAGCGTTGTATACGTTTATGCAATTCGGGTTGACCAAACAGAGCCACCTGAATGAGAAATTCATTTCTTGTGGTGAAATTGAAGAGATGATGTATGGTTTTTAGAGTATCGTGAGGTAGGTTTTGGGCCTCATCCACGAGCAAAACAGGAGTGACCCCAGCCTTGAATTGATCGATTAGGAAGTGCTCGAATAATCTCAAGGTGTCTGCGTAAGAACGTGCGGTTTTGACGTTGAATTCCTCCGAAATAAACCGCATGAACTGGTTAGCTGTTTTGAGGTTGGGGGCAAAGGCCAGCACAACGCGCTTGCTCTTATCAGCAGCAAATTCGTCTCTCAATCTCTGGGCAATAGAAGTTTTTCCTAAGCCTACGTCAGCGCTCAGATAGACCGGGCCGTCCTTTTGAGAAATGTGATATTCAATTTTGGCTTTTGCTTCTTTATGTTGATCGGAATACCAGAGAAAGCGGGGATCTGGCGTAATTTTGAATGGTGTCTCGGATAGACCGAAATATTGAGCGTACATGATTTATGATGAAGGAAAGTGAAGGGCTTGTCAAGTCCATGTCGGGCATCCAAGTTCGCTCAATTAAGGAGGGTAAGTTCCTGCATCTATAAGCAAAAAGTATGCTGGTCAGCAAATTGTCGTATATTTAGCTTATGGTGGAAAGAATTCAATCCTCTATCCCAGCTAAAACAGCTCGCTTTTTCGCGGTAACCGCTTTGATTCTTGCTTCCTGCAGCCCAGGGGATAACCAGACATCAGAAAACGCGCCTTCAGAAGAACCGGCGTTCACGGATCCAGTGGCGACTCCCATAGTAGGCCTCAGCTCGGAGGCGGCGATTCCGGGGATGGAAATCGCTCCCGGGGCAGAACAAAGGATTGCCGAGATAGTTCCTATTTCAAGTCAGCCCTATTACGAAGCGTTTTTGACTTACGGGGATTTTGGCGGGGCGCCCGTTGAGAGCCTTGTTCCCTTCGGAATAAAAACGGGAGAGACGACCGTTGATTTTCTTTTTGTTCCGAAAACGGTAACCCCCGAAAATGAGCCCCTGCGCGGTGAAAGGCTTGCTATGAGGACGGGTTTCGAATGGCTATTTCTAACAAAAGGAACTTTTACAAACGCCGACGGCGTGGAATTTACCACCTGGCAGATTAAGCCCCAAGGTTTCGGGGAGCCGGTGACAATTCTTTGGTACAAGGCAGACCCCACTCAAAGAGGAATTATTGGCTTTACCGATATCGACGCCGACCGAAAAAGCGGCCGCGGCTTTGAAACTCCTTGGGCCAAAGTCTCTCCGGCTATTCAGAAAATCATTGATGGAGAAACTAAAGCCACCGCTATCCCCGCCGAGAGAGATTTAAACCCTGTTTATGAAACGGGAACAATCACCAAAGAAATAATGGGCGTCCAAATTTCCTATAACCTGATAACCGATGCCTCTTTGGACCCGGTAATAACCCAAATTTCTATCAATCCGAACTTCAGGAATTACAAAGGTCAATCTTCCGAAGAAGCAATCGCCGAATACTTGGCCAGAACCTTTTTCAAAGTCTGGTGGACAAAGGGAGAAATAAAACACGAAGGACAACCCACAGAAGCAGATTTCGCGGCATATATGGAGGATTGGACCAAAGCTCAAAAAGGAGAAGGGCCTTGGGAAAAAGTCGGATTTAAAATATTTGCTAATGACCTGGCAACGGCCGGATATAAGCAGGAGGAAGTAACCATTTGGCCGATGTCTTCGGAAGAAACGCCGGAAGGGATAAGGGCAATTAACGAATTTGTGATCGCTTTCGTACATGAAAGTGGGGTGGAAAATGTAACTGTTGTCTCGGAGGACTTTAGGAAAGCATTCGGCGCCAATTTCGATGGGAGCAGCTTCTACATGTATCTTGGACTGAGTTTGAATACAAATGTTGCTCCCAATACTGCCAAGCCTATAACCGGCGTAATGGGTACCTTGCCGTGGTATTTAACTCAAAATAATGGAGGGCAGCCTACTTACTTTATGCAGCCCGAAGATGACCAGTTGCTTGATCTGATATCAACCGAAGTAGGCGACAATGTCTATAAAGCCGCAATAAAGGTTTTTCCTCCCAGCGACGAAGAGAGAACTTACAATCCTTGACTTCTCCCCCTTTTTTGTGAGATTCTGATAAGTGATGCGAAGAGTTGAAGTTATTGTTTAGCCGGTAGATCATAGGAACATTCAAATACTTTATCACGGACCGCGTTCTGAAAGCTATATTGGTTTATATAAACAAGATACCTATTCGCGAACTTGTTCGCTAGATACGAATAGGTTGGGGGAAAGGCGAGAAGTAATAATTGTAATTTTCGGCTAACTGGTGGAAGCTATATGAATGGGAGAGGAAATAGAGCAAGTACATGGCGTTCATTAGCCTTAAACTTTTGTTTATAAGAAATAATTGACCCCGACTACCTAGCCATATGCCAAGCGGCAGATGGCAAAGAATTAGCTTTCCAATTTGGTCTATAAGCTAGTCGGGAATCGACTCAACTAGGAAATTGTCGTATCTCGCTTCGTAATCCAGACCGAGACCCACTCTACCAGTCGGCAGCGTATTATCTTGAACGGTCAGTAACTTCACTCCATCTACATAAACTGTATAGATGTTATTTAGTGCCTCAATCCGAATATTATTGGTATGCAAATAAATACTGCCGGTTAGTCCGCCTGCATCACTTTCGGCGATAGTAGTTTCTGTACCGTTGTCGATCAAAATGAAATATGTCGAGCAACAGTTTGTCTCCATTATGAGATATGAACCTTGGTAAGCCCTTACAATTATTCTTACGGGATAGTTCCAATCATCTGTGATTACGTCGACATCTATCGCAATATCTCTCCAACTTTCGCTTCCTACCAGGCTCACATTCCAGCCTCCATCGCTATCTGCCGTATAAGCCCCATCGACCATGCGCCAATTACCGACGACTACATCCCATTCCGGTTTGGCACCATTATTAAAGTTATCAGAAAACGGGAGCGGGGCGCTTATTGCAGTTGGTAGGGGAGCCAAGGTAGGTGAAGCAATTGTTTGAGTTTCCTGTGCTGTTTGAGGTTCGGTTGGGAGCTCTTCTAGGGCTGTCTCTAAAGCGATTTCTGCTGGAATAGCCGTCGACGTTTCCTGGGCAACAGTCTCACCAATATTAATAATGCCTAGCCAATTCAGTACCAAAACAGTTCCTGCAATACCAATTGCTGGACCAATGAGAAGCAAAGCTCCACTTAATAAACATCCCCGGCGTCGCCGCGGATGTGGTGGGTCAATGGATTTGATCACAATGGGCTCAACTGTAACCAAGGCATATTCGTCCTCGGTTACTTTTTTCTCAATAATTGGTGGAACAGGGACGAGTTCTTTAGGTTCCTTAGGCGGGGGAGGAAGGTCTTCCTTTAGTAATGGACAAAAAACCTGAAAGAGAAGTTTGCGACGTTCAGCCGCTTCTAAATAATCCAACTCGAGCTTAATATAAATATTCCCCATGTGGACCCGCACGGTCTTCTCTGCGACGTGGAGCAACTTGCCAATCTCTTTATAGGGCTTGCCCTCACAAAAGTATTTGAGCACCTCTCGTTGGCGCTCGGTTAGCTTACTTAGCCTTGTTTTTGCTACACCCTCTTCCATCGCATAAACCTTTGTTTATTTAGAAAAAATCAGTTGAGCAAAACGATCCAAAAGTTGGGGAATTTCGGGTCTGAACTCGCTTGAATAAACGCTGCATTTATCCATTGTAAACAAGCCTAAACACCCTTTACGCTAGCAGTGAAATTAACCCCAATCCATTCACCGCCGAAATTATAGACGAAAAGTAGGCGGGGAATGTTTGACCAAAGGAGGTCAACTTGTTCGATCAAAATCCGTTTGAGAGGTTTGCTTTCAGGCGAAGCACCGGCATTCCCCGCGTCCTGATTGTCGAAGCCATCGCCTTGGGAGTACTACTTGTTCTTTGGTGGCTGTTACCTCAGAACTTGCTTCTTTGCCTGCTCATGCCTACTGTAGCGGCTCTTATCTGGGCTGCTTCTTTCGGTTGGCGGCAGGCATTGTCGCGCCTTATCGAATTTCTGCAATCCCTAGAAAACCGACCTTTTGGAGGTATGCAATGAACACAAATCAAAGTCGGCTTATCCGCACCCAAGCAAGTCAGATTGCGGTTGTTTTTCCTGAAACTTTCAAGCTCGTTCAATTCGGCCAACGCCGCGGTTGGGACGTGGCCGTGCTTGGCCAGGCTCCCATGCTGGCTGAACCTATCCGTCTCAAAGATTGGCTGCTTGTTCCTGCTCAAGAGGATACCAGCCGACTCCCATACCGGGCATATAACCGGATCCAGACCCTGTTTGTCGCGGGCATCCGGCCCCAAGGATTTGTGGTTGTGCACGAAGCACCGCGCCAGCTTCCTAGTGGGATCCCAACACAACAGCCCCCGCTTTATATGCCAATGCAGTCTGACCTTTTGCCTGCGCTTTCGGCCTTCGGCAAGGTAGCCGCATCTGTTCTGACGGCTGCGGCAGCGGTTACCGGCATGGCGCTGATGTCGTCTATGTTTGTCGGTCTGGCTCTGCTCGATCCCGTTTTGATCGCCGTTACAAATGAAAACTACTGGGTCGAGATCGACCGCTGGGTGGCCTAGGACAAATTGATGGGTAACTTCTTCACCCTTTTCTTTCTTGGGCTTTGCTTCTTGTCCATCAATTTCCTCTTCATCGCTGTGGCAGGTCTCTTTCGCTACTCTCCGCAAATGATCTCGGCTTCCACACGCTTAGCATTTGCCTTGGTCCGGATTTCAATCCATGCCTACAAAGCGGTTTTTCAGCGCCTCGCGCCAGCATTGCAAAGCGCACTTGGCATGGATATCACTCGAGGTCGGGGAAGGATGGTTGGCGCGGCCATCCTTTCTCTACTGATCGCATCGCTCATCTATTTGCTTGCCGGGCAACGCTTTGCCTGGTTGATTTTTTCGGGAGGTTTGCTTCATGGACTTGCCGTAAACCTCCTCTGGGAACGCTTCCTCTTCACGGAAAGCTTGCGAATGGGAGAGGAGACATAAATCAATGCTTCAACGGTTCGACAGCAGTCCTAGCAGCCTTACATCAGCCCAACGGACAATCCACAGCTACGTTCTCGGCCAACCCGGGATGGGAAAGTCTCGCCTCCTTGAGAGTTGGGTGATGCAGGACATCGTCGCCGGTAGGGGATTGGCCGTCATCGATCCTCATGGAGACCTCTTTCATAACCTCCTTCTGCGCCTGGTCAAATACCCCAAAGTGTGGGACCGATTGGTAATCGTAAATCCTCTAAATCAGGAATGGACGGTTGGGATTAACCCGCTTGAAGCAAATAACCAATATGAAGCCGAAAGAATAGCCTTGTCTCTAACCGACACCATCACCAAGATTTGGAAGCTCGATCCCACTCGTACTCCGCGCATGCTTTGGCTGCTCAACCATGCCTTCCTAGCTTTATCTGACCTTCGCCGGACACTGATTGACCTGCCAGCCTTTCTCTTGAACAAAGAATTTAGAGAGAAACTTTTACCGCTCGTCCGCAACCTGCGCGCCAAGGAATATTTCGCCCATGAGTTTCCGGAGATTGCCTGGCGGGTCCAAGATTGGGTATCCCCGGCGATGAACCGCTTGGGCGGGCTGCTTTTTGATAGAGACGTGCGGCCGATGCTCTTTTCCAAAAAGACTTTGAACTTTCGTAAAGTGATTGACGAAGGCCTCATCGTCCTGGCCAACTTTCCTAAAGGTCTTTTGGGCGAAGGAGCCAGCGCCTTATTGGGAGCCTTCATTGTTTCAAGGTTACAAAAGGCAGCTCTTTCCAGGGCAGATAACCTAAATCGCCCTCCCTACTACCTATACCTGGATGAATTTCAGAATTACACCACCGACAATATCCAAGACATCCTCTCCGAATCCCGCAAATATGGGCTCTCCCTAATCTTGGTCAATCAATACCTGGATCAGCTTGATAGCGACATTCGAAGCGCCGTGCTCAATACTACGGGGACGCTGGCGACTTTTCGCATCGGCTACCAGGACGCCTACCGCCTCTCACAAGAAATGTATCCGGCACCCAGGGAAGCCCAAGAGGAAGAAATGAAAGTGCGCCCGGGCCGGATCGGGATCCTTCCCTTCATGAATTTTTGGTCAAATGATCAAGAACCAAGATGGCATGAGTTGGCCCAGCGGCTCACCACCCTTGCCCCGAGGGAGTTCATGGTCTTTCGGCGTGGGGAGATCAAGCCTACAAAATTGCGCACCTTCGACATGCCAGACCCTATTAGAACTCCACAGTCCAATGAAAATCTCCAACGCATGATCGATACCTCGGGCCGCCTTTTCGCTTCCGCAAAACCAGAGGTACAGCAAGCACTTGAGAGCCATCTTGCACAAATCGCTATGAGTGAGGGTGATGACGAGGGCTCCCAACCCACTGACGATTTCTGGGAAGGCTAAGGAGTTGGAATGCGTTTTCAACCGCGAGATGAGCAGATCCTTAAAGCCATCTACGACTACGGTGGCGTTCTTTCCCGTCGGCACATCAAAGAGATGTTTTGGCCGGACAAGAGCTTGCGGGCTATGGAGATAAGGATGTCGAAGCTTCGGACATCCGGTTACATCACCTGGCCAGACGCCGATCAAAGGAAATTGCACCCGATTCCCGAACCGATTGCGTGGCTTGCCCCCAAAGGCATCTTGTTTGTCGCTCAAAAGAGTGGCGTTATAGCCGCCGAACCAAAGCGAATGAGCGAGAACCAGCTTCGCTTGCTTGAGAAGAATTTGGGCAAAGGGGGCATCCATTGGGTAAGAGAGCCCGCCTGGTCAAAACTCAAGCATGATTTAACGGTCATCGATCTTCGCCGCTCTTTTGAAAAAAGTCCTGACTCACTTCCTTCTATCCGTTTTGATGAGTGGATAGGGGAGCACGCCTTTCGTGCTGAACCCGATGTGGTTATCTACCAAGTCAAAAGTAAAGGACGGGGACAGTATCAAAAGAAAAGAGCCGTTATTCCTGATGGCTATTTCTCCCTAATCGACTTGCAGCGTCAAGCTAAGGGGAAACCCCATCAAGCTCGTTTTTTGGTGGAAGTTGACATGGCCACCCATAGCAACCCCAGCTTTGGGCGCTTCAAGGTGGCCCCCTATGCGGCCTACATCGGAAGCCGCCCATTTATTGAGCGCTTTGGGGGCAGATCGGCGCGCTGGTTAGTCGTCACAACCGGCACGGTAAGACGTAGAGACCTTGTGCGCCAATGCCGAGCTCACGCTGGGAATAAAGCCTTTCATTTCTACTTTGCCCTCATTAGTGAAGCAGTGTCGTCCAATCCGCTTAGCGACCCAATCTGGCTTCAAGTAGGGATCAAGGAACCAAAGACCCTCTTGGGTGATACGGAGGTATGCAATGAAAATTCAGGCTGAACCACAAGCCAAAATCGACAGGCTTCTTACGGCCAGGGACTTGGCGGAGATCCTCAACATCAGCAAAGCCTTCGCCTATAAGCTCATGCAAACGGGTGAAATTCGCACTGTATTTATCGGATCATCGCGCCGTGTGCGAAAGGCCGACCTTGAGGACTTTATTCAACTAAACATACAGCCACAACAGAGATAGTTTAGTTTAGAATGATTCCCGTAGGTCCGCACCTTACCAATCGAATAGCAAAAACCCGAACCGCCTTTCCTATCTCCACGAAGAAAGGAGAATAGGAAATGGCAAAAAGAAGAGGTAACCAAGAGGGAGCGATTTACCAAAAGAGGAATGGGCGGTGGCAAGCGCAAATTTCAATTGGGGGCAATCGCCTTAGCAAGAGTTTTATGTCGAGAAAAGAGTGCTCGAACTGGATCAGAGAAATCACCGAACAAAAAGAAAAGGGACTGACGTTTTCAAGTGCGAATCTGACCTTTGGCGAGTTTCTTGACCAATGGTTGGTGACAATCAAATCCAGGCTTCGGGTAAAAACATGGTTGCAATATAGAGGGATTGCAATCTATCATCTCGTTCCACGTTTGGGGAAACTAAAACTAACCCAGCTCAAACCAGCTGAGATCCAAAGTCTCTATGCCACCAAACTTAGTGATGGCATTGGTGTCCGTACAGTTCAGCTAATGCATGCAGTGTTGCGAAATTCTCTTGGATATGCGGAGAAGCAAGGGATTATTCCCAGCAACCCAACTAAAAGGGTTGACAAACCGGTAATGGCAAAAAGCGAAATGGCTTTTTTAAGTGATGAGCAAGTTCGCAGTTTGCTTTCAGCGGCAGCGGGAAAATCGGTTGAAGTGCTTTTGCAGCTTGCAATCACAACCGGCATGAGGCAAGGTGAATTGCTAGGGCTTAAATGGCATGATGTGGATCGGGCAACAGCCACAATAAGGGTGCAGAGACAGTTGCAGAGGATTCCCACTGTTGGATTGGTTTTTGCACAACCAAAAAGCAAAAGCGGCGTCCGCACGGTGCAACTTGGGGCGTTTACGCTAAAGAAGCTCATGAAGCACAAAGATTTGCAGGAAGTGCAATTTCGGCTTGGAGAAAATAAGGAAAACCTTATCTTTCCCTCGTCAACTGGTACTCCTAAAGAACCCCGCATATTGCTAGCTGAGTTCAAGGCTCTGTTGAAAAAAGCTGATCTCCCAAATATCAGATTTCACGATCTGAGACACACAGCAGCCTCTTTGATGTTTATGAGCGGAATGGAACTTATCCGAATAGCCAGGCAACTTGGTCATTCAAAACCAAGCATTACGCTCGATATCTACGGTCACTTGATCCCGGGCTTGGAAAATGAGGCTGCTCAGCGTTTAGACGAGTTAGTTACTCCAACAATTGCAGCAGATTTGCAGCAGATGACTCCAAAAGAGTCCTTTAAGAGGTCAAATTAGTATAATTTACCTGTAAGCGCCCATAGCTCAATGGACAGAGCGACTGACTTCGGATCAGTAGGTTGCGGGTTCGACTCCTGCTGGGCGCGCTTTTTAGGGGTCAAAACACGGAAAAAACTTAGGATCTTTTTGCAAACTCCTGATCTCAATCGGCGATGAACCTAAAGCTGCCAATCATCTATTCCAAGATTTCCGGGTTCCCGTCATTATTTTTCTGGTGCCCCGGCTAATATCCACTCAATAATTTTTGCAAGCTCTAGTTCCGAAAAGGAAGCATAATGGTTTCCTGAGCTTTGCTTTTGTACCAAGATACTGGAATCAGGGTCACCGGGCACGACCGCCGGTCCGGACCTGCCACCTCTTAGCAAGTTGTCGTAAGTAGTCAGATCTAAACCGCCGCTGGCATCTCCCGAATGGCAGGCAGTGCATACAGCAAGCCTTGGAAATACCAGATCAGTATAAGTGAGGGCCACATCATCAAGTGGGATTTCCCATGTCGCATCGCTTTCCTGTGCAAACGAAGTTATTGATTCTAGCTGTTCGTCCAAATACGGTTGCAAGGCCTCTTCTTCAAATGCTGCATATGTCCACACATTTCCATGACATGCGGAATTGCCACAGAAAGAATCATCGGATAGTGGTTTACTGCTAAGTTCCGTCAATCGAATCTCTGGATTTGTGGTTGGATGGCAACTCTCACAGGTTTGATCAATCAATTGCCCGTGAAGGGTCATCCAATTTGAACTTGTATGTGAAGTAGGTTCGGTTCCTCTTGATAATTCTATTGTTGTCACCAAGTCGTTAGGACCACTCACAATTGGAATAGAGTGACAGATATTGCACTCTAACCGAATTACATCTCCGGCTTCGGATATATGGCCACCGTCGTGACAGCGGAAACAGCCAGGATAATCTTTGTGGCCAAGATTATTCGGATGCGTATTCCAATTCACTAGCTGATCAGGAAAGATATATTGATTATAGATATCCTCTAACGCGGCAGCCGCCTCGGCTATTTGTTCGCTATATGAATTCGCGACTTCAGGATACTTCTCTTCATAGA
>Ga0214473_10000966_pt1 | contig 39228 bp, 30 predicted proteins | sample RVTome_7_FD_203509 | JGI IMG/M metagenome (GOLD analysis project Ga0214473, IMG submission 203509) | Soil microbial communities from uranium-contaminated site in the Upper Colorado River Basin, Wyoming, United States - RVT98D197 | ecosystem: Environmental > Terrestrial > Soil > Contaminated >...
GTTTGACAAGACGATCTTCGAGGCGGTCCACGCCATCAAGCCATCGCCTCGGGGCGAGCTGGAGATTACGGACGCCATCCAATATCTCATCGACAAAGGATATCGTGTCCATCCACACGTGATCAGCGGCTGGTGGAAGGATACCGGAAAGCTTGAAGACATGCTGGAGGCCAACAGGATCATGCTCGAGGCCATTACCCCGAGGGTGGAGGGCGACGTGGATGAGGCCTCGCAGCTCATCGGCAAGGTGGTCGTGGAGCAGGGGGCGAGGGTGGTGTCCAGCACCGTTCGAGGGCCAGTGATCATCGGCAAGCGGTGCCAGATCATCAATTCCTACATCGGTCCGTTCACCTCGATCTATCACGACACCCTGGTGCAGAACAGCGAGATCGAGCACAGCATCATCCTCGACCACAGCCGGATCACCGATATCGGCGGCAGGTTGGAGGATAGCTTGATCGGGAAGAGCGTCGAGGTATTCCGGTCCGACGGCAAACCGAAGGCCTACCGCCTCATGCTGGGCGATAGCAGCCAGGTCGGGCTCGTATGAACCTGTGCGAGGTGCGAGGTGCGAGGCGCGAGGTACACTGCACTCCGCGCTCCGCACTCCGCACTCCGCACCCCGCACTCCGCACCCCGCACCCCGCACCTTGGCGAAGCCAATGCGTATCCTCGTGACCGGCGGGGCCGGATTCATCGGATCGAATTTCATCCGCCATCTCCTTGTTACAGAGCCGGATTGCGCCGTTCTCAACCTCGATACGTTGACCTACGCCGGCAACCTCGAGAATCTCGCCGATGCCGAGGGAAATCCCCGATACCAATTCGTGAAGGGGAGCATCTGCGACGCCGAATTGGTGAATGAGGCGCTTGGGATGCAGTTCGACGCCCTGGTCAACTTTGCCGCTGAGTCCCATGTGGACCGGAGTATCCAGGACGCAAGGGCGTTTATAGAGACCAATGTCCTGGGGACCGAGATCCTGTTGGACGCATGTCGTCGGCGCCGGGTCCCGAGAATGCTGCAGGTGTCCACAGACGAGGTGTACGGCTCGCTTGGACCGAGCGGCCGCTTCACAGAGCAGAGCTCCCTTTCCCCGAACAGTCCTTACGCGGCCAGCAAAGCGGCGGCGGATCTCCTGGCCAACGCCTACTTTCACACCTACCGCTTGCCGGTGATCATCAGCCGCAGTTGCAACAACTATGGCCCCTACCAGTTCCCTGAGAAGGTCATCCCGCTGTTTATCACCAATGCGCTCGCCAACGAACCGCTCCCCCTGTACGGCGACGGGCTTCACGTCCGCGACTGGCTTCACGTGGAGGATCACTGTGAAGCGCTGACGCTGATTCTCAAGGGGGGCCGCGAGGGCGAGAGTTACAATATCGGCGGCAACAGCGAGCGGGCGAATATCGACGTGGCTCGTCTGATCCTCAGCGCCTTCAAGAAACCCGATTCGTTGATCGCTCATGTGACGGACCGGTTGGGGCACGATCGAAGATACGCGATCGATGCCAGTAAGCTGAAACGGGAGCTGCATTGGACGCCTCGCCACACCTTCGAGGCCGGGCTTCTTGAGACGATTCGCTGGTATCAGCGGAACGAATCTTGGTGGCGGCGCGTGAAGGACGGCGACTACCGGCGGTACTACGACCGAACCTACGGTGAACTCTCTCGCCCTTGTCCGCAATCCGATTGACTTCCACGGCATAGTTGTATACATTCATCGGAACCTCTGGCGGGCCGCGCCATATCGGCTTGTTCGGGGAAGACGTTCCCTGAAGAGGGGGAGGGCGGTTGGAACCAAAACACTCACGACACGCTCCGGAGTCAGCGCGCGCAGGTATCACTGAAATACGCCCGTGGGGACGATGGACGGTTCTCGGGGAGGGAAAGGGGTACAAGGTCAAACAGATCGACGTTGATCCGGGCTGTCGCCTGAGCCTTCAGTTTCACCATCATCGGAGTGAGCATTGGATTGTGGTGTCCGGCATGGCCAGGGTGATTATCGGAGAACAGGTCGCCGACATCCATGCCCAGGAATCGACGTTCGTGCCTGCGGGCACGTCTCATCGGATCGAGAACCCAGGCCCGCTTCCTTTGACCATCATCGAGATTCAGAGTGGCCCGTATCTCGGTGAAGACGATATCGTCCGCCTTCATGACGACTATGGTCGAGGCGATGGCCAGTGAGAAGGAACCGCGCCAGCCATGGGGATTGACCACGCCTTCGCCGTCGTGCTCGCGGGCGGACGGGGGGAGAGATTCTGGCCATTAAGTACGGGGGCACAGCCCAAGGCGTTCCTCCGTCTGGTTGGTCACGAGTCGCTTCTTCAGGCTACGGTCCGGCGGGCGCGGCTCATCGTGCCCTGGGCTCAGATCCTGGTGGTGGCCGGTCGGGCGCATGGCGACCTGGTCCGAGCGCAGCTCCCTGAACTTCCCGAGGGCAATCTGCTGCTCGAGCCCGTTGGCCGGGACACGGCTGCGGCTGTGGGGTTTGCCTCTCTGTATCTGGAGCGCCGGGACCCAGAGGCCGTCATGGCTGTGCTGCCTGCCGATCACCACATCCCCAATGGAGAGGCGTTTGCGGCGGGGTTGCGGCGCGCGTTCGACCTCATCGAGCTGCGGCCGACGTGGGTCGCCACCATCGGGATCCCTCCGACGCGACCCGAAATCGGGTACGGGTATCTGGAGGCGGGCGAGGCGCTCTCTGATGCTCCGGGCGCCTTCTGCGTCCGACGGTTCGTGGAGAAGCCGGACCTGGACACCGTCTGGAAGCTCCTGCAGGAAGGTACTTACTATTGGAACAGCGGCATGTACGTGTGGCGCGGGACGACCATCCAAGATCTTCTCGCACGCCATATGCCTGGAGAGTGGGCGGGACTCGGTCGCATACGCGAGGCGTGGGGGGTAGACGATGTACTGGTCCGGGAATTCTCAGCCTTCCGGAAGCTTTCGGTGGACTACGGGGTGCTGGAGCGGATGGACAGTGGCGTGGTGATGATCCCCGCCGAGTTCGCCTGGGACGACCTCGGTTCATGGGATGCGCTGGCCCGGGTCCTTCCGGCTGAAGAGAACGGCAACGTGATCATCGGGGAGGTTCAAAGCCTCGATACCTCCGGTTCGGTCATCATCTCGACAGATCAGCGGGTGGCCACGCTCGGGGTGTCAGACATGATTGTGGTGGCGTCGCAGCACGGCGTGCTGGTCTGTTCCAAGGGACGGTCACAGGAAGTGAGGCGACTCGTCGGGGAAACACGATGACGCAGCGGCGAGCCCTGATCACGGGGATCACAGGCCAGGACGGTTCCTACCTCGCGGAGTTCCTCCTGACAAGGGGCTATCATGTGGTCGGGATGGCTCGGCGCGCCAGCACCGATCCCTTCGAACGGATCGAGCATATACGCGATCTGATCACCCTCCGGCAGGCGGATCTGCTCGATCAATCGTCCCTCATTCATCTGCTCAAAGGGGTCCGCCCTCACGAGATCTACAACCTCGCGTCCCAGTCGTTCGTTCCGACGTCCTGGGAGCAGGCGGTGCTCACGGCGGAGTTTACCGCTGTCGGAGTGACCCGACTCCTGGAAGCGATCCGCCTGGTGGATCCAGGTATCAGGTTCTATCAAGCCAGCACGAGCGAGATGTTCGGGAAAACGCAGGAGGCGCCGCAGAATGAGCGGACGCCGTTCTACCCCAGAAGCCCCTACGGCGTGGCGAAGCTCTACGGCCACTGGATCACTGTCAATTACCGGGAGAGCTACGGTCTGTTCGCCTGCTCCGGGATCCTCTTCAACCACGAATCACCCAGGAGGGGCAAGGAGTTCGTGACTCGGAAGGTGACGGACGGGGTCGCGAGGATCAAGCATGGTTTGGCCACGGAGCTTCGCTTGGGGAACCTGGATGCCCGGCGCGACTGGGGGTACGCGGGCGACTACGTCGAGGCGATGTGGCTGATGCTTCAACAGGACGCCCCGGATGACTACGTGATCGCGACGGGCGAGACCCACTCGGTCCAGGAGCTCATTCAGGTTGCCTTCGCAAGGGCTGGGCTCGATTGGCGGCAACACGTCGTTGAGGATCCGGAGCTGAAGCGACCCGCCGAAGTCGATCTGCTTCAGGGCGACGCTTCTAAGGCCAAGCGCCTGCTGGGTTGGCAGCCGAAGGTGGGATTCCGTGAGCTGATCGAGATGATGGCGGACGCGGACCTCCGGAACTATGCCGTAAGCTCTCGAAAAGCGGCCTCCGTGCCAGAGGGGTAGGTCTGGATGCGAATTTGCATCGTCGGAACAGGGTACGTCGGCCTCGTCGCCGGGACGTGTCTGGCGGAGATCGGCCACAGGGTCGTGTGCGTAGATGACGACCGCCAGAAGATCGAGGTTCTCCAATCGGGGGGGATGCCGATCTATGAGCCGGGGCTCGATGAGTTGGTGGCGAGGAACCTGCGAGAGGGTCGCCTGGCCTTCACGGCTGATCTGAAGGAAGGGGTTGACGTGGCCACGGCGGTGTTTATCTGCGTGGGGACGCCGCCACTGGAGGATGGGGATGCCGACCTGTCAGCGGTGGAGCAAGTGGCGAGGCGGATCGGGGCTCTCTCTTCTTCCTACAAGCTAGTGGTCGAAAAGAGCACAGTTCCCGTCCAGACCGGAAAGTGGATCGAGAAAACGCTGAGGATCTACGGCGACGGCGGCCAGAGCGAGTTCGACGTCGCCTCCAATCCCGAGTTTCTGCGGGAAGGGAGCGCCGTGATCGATTTCCTGCACCCCGACCGGATCGTCGTAGGCGTGGAGCATCCCAGGGCGGAGCGCCTGCTTCGGGAGATGTACGACCCTATTATCCGCCGGACGTTTGTCTGCCCCGTGCATTCCACCTGCTCCGCAATGGAGCCCGTCCCATTCCTGGTGACTGACATCCGGAGCGCCGAGCTGATCAAGCACGCATCGAACGCCTTTTTGGCCACAAAGATCTCTTTCATCAATAGCGTGGCCGATCTCTGTGAACTGGTAGGCGCCGACGTGGAGCTCGTCGCAAAAGGGATGGGGCTTGACGGGCGCATCGGTCGAGCCTTCCTGAAGGCAGGCCTCGGATTCGGAGGCTTCTGCTTTCCGAAGGATCTTCAAGCGTTCGTCAAGATCGCGGAGAGGTGCGGGCACGACTTTCGGCTGCTCCGGGAGGTTGATCGGATTAATCAGGCGCGGATCCCGCAGGCGGTCAGAAGGCTCAAGGAACAACTGTGGATTCTCAAGGAGAAGGTCATCGGGGTGTGGGGACTGGCGTTTAAGCCGGACACCGATGACGTGCGGTATTCCCCCGCCATCGCGCTCATCAGGCAACTTCTGGCCGAGGGCGTCTCAGTCAGAGCGTATGACCCGGAGGCGATGGAGAAGGCGCGGAAGGAGATCGCCTCGACGATGTTCTGCCGGGACCCGTACGAGGCCGCCTCTGGCGCGGATGCGCTGGTCGTGGCCACGGAGTGGAGGGAGTTCGAGAGCCTCGACCTGGCTCGCGTGAAAACCCTCATGCGGCGGCCCCTCATCCTGGACGGACGGAACCTGTTCGACCGCGAGAAGATGAGAGCGATGGGCTTCGAATACCTGGGGATCGGACGATGAAATCAGTTTCGAGTTGTGGGTTTCGAGTTTCGAGTTGGAAAGACGTCCGTGAACCCGGAACCGAGGAGGTCTTTAACCCGAAACCCGAAACCCGAAACCCGGAACGTGTCCCATGCCTCGTACCCTGATCACCGGCGGCGCCGGCTTCCTCGGTTCTCACATCTGCGATCGCTTGATCCAGGAGGGCCACGAGGTCATCTGCCTGGACAACCTGATCACCGGCCGGATGGAGAACGTCGCGCACTTGCTGGACCACGAGGCGTTCCGTTTCATCAAGCTGGACGTCACAGAGTACCTGGACATCGAAGCCCCGCTGGATGATGTGCTGCACTTCGCGTCTCCCGCAAGCCCCGTCGATTATCAGCGCCTCCCGATCCAGACCCTGAAGGTCGGCTCTCTCGGGACCCACAAAGCGCTGGGCTTGGCCAAGGCAAAGGGAGCTCGTTTCCTCCTGGCCTCGACCTCCGAGGTGTACGGGGATCCTCTGGTTCATCCGCAACGGGAGGACTACTGGGGAAACGTGAACCCGATCGGTCCGCGCGGCGTGTACGACGAGGCGAAGCGATTCGCTGAGGCGATGACCATGGCCTATCATCGGTATCACGGCCTTGAGACGCGCATTGCGAGGATCTTCAACACGTACGGGCCGCGCATGCGACCGAACGATGGCCGGGTGGTATCCAACTTCATCAACCAGGCGCTCCGGGGCCAGCCACTGACCGTCTACGGCGACGGCTCACAGACGCGGAGCTTCTGCTACGTCTCCGACATGGTCGAAGGACTGTACCGCCTCTTGATGTCGAATGAGGTGGAGCCGGTGAACTTAGGGAATCCCAAGGAGTTCACGGTCATCGAGTTGGCCCGCCTGGTCCTCCAAGCGACCGGCAATACACCCGGCATTGAGTTTCTCCGTCTGCCGGTGGACGATCCCCGTATCCGCCAGCCGGATATAGGCCTGGCGAGGGCGCGGCTCGGATGGCAGCCTGTTGTGGACATCTCCGAGGGGCTGGCGCTGACCATCGACTATTTCCGGAAGCAACTGGAGAGGGTTCATTGAGGGGGGCCTTGCGCTTCGGGCGCTCGACGGGTGGTGACGCCCCCGCACTGCAGCCAGCAGTCTATCTCGCTGACCACCGTTCTTCAGGCCCCTTTCTGACCCTTCTTCGGTATCGAGAGCTGCTGCGACAACTCGTCATCCGGGAGGTCAAGCTCCGCTATAAGCGATCCGTTCTCGGCTTTGCCTGGACCGTCCTCAGTCCCCTCTTTGCGATGGCCATCTTCACAATGGTCTTCTCAAAGATCTTCGGCGCAGCGCCGAATTACCCTCTGTACGTCATCACCGCCCTTCTGGGATGGAACCTCTTCTCCCTGGGGACATCCAGGGGGTTGGACAGCGTCGTCATAAACGGTCCCATCATCCGAAAGGTTTTTGTCCCAAAGGCGATCTTTCCGGTCGCCGCCGTTGCATCTCAAGTGGTCAACTTCCTCTTCTCCCTCGTCCCGCTCGTCCTCTTCATGGTTGCCATCGGAGCGGGATTCGGCTGGAGCCTCCTGTGGCTGCCGATCCCGCTCTTCAGCCTGACCTGCTTTGCCCTGGGTATCGCCCTGCTCCTGGGAACCTTCAACGTCTTTTTTCGGGACGTCAAGTACTTCTATGAAGCCGGCGTCATGGCCTGGTTTTACGCCACGCCGGTTTTCTATCCCGCGGAAATTGTCCCGGACCGGTTTCGATTCCTGTTGCACTTCAATCCAATGTACGCGCTCCTGGAATCCCTCCGGGTTCCAATCTATCGGGGGACGGCCCCCCCGCTGGGGCTACTGATTACCGGACTGGTCATCTCCTTGCTCACGTTGACCATCGGATGGACAATCTTTCATCGGCTTGAGTCCCGGTTTATCCACTATGTCTAGAGGCTGGAAGCTGGGCCGGACCTCGCGACTCCTCCAGCCTCCGGGAACCGATCATGCCACTCAGGATCCCGCCTCCGAGCCGCGCGTTGGACTCCAGCCGGTCCTGGACATCACGGATCTTTCCGTTCGACTCCTGTTGCACCGGGAACGAACCAGGTCATTGCGGGAGTATGTCATCCGGATCCTGAAGGGGCGCAGAGTGAAGAAGGAGGAGTTCTGGCCGCTCCAGGAGATCTCATTTGCGGTCAAGCCGGGGGAGAGCTTTGGGGTGATCGGCCCGAACGGGGCAGGGAAGAGCACGCTCCTGAAGGTGATCGCCGGCATCATCCCGCCGTCGGTCGGGCGGGTCGTTGTGCGGGGAAGGATTGCGCCGTTGATTGAACTCGGGGCCGGGTTCGACGCGTATCTCACGGGGCGCGAGAATATCTTCCTGTACGGATCCCTTTTGGGATTTCCGCAGAAAGAGCTTGAAAGGCGCCTCGATCGCATCGTCAGGTTCGCCGAGCTGGAAGAGTTCATCGATGTCCCCTTGATGAACTATTCGGTCGGGATGTCCGCCCGCCTCGGGTTTGCCATCGCCACGGACGTGGGGCCCGATCTGCTCCTGATCGACGAGGTCTTCTCCGTGGGAGACGCCGCCTTCCAAAAGAAGTGCGAGAAACGGATGGAATTGTTCAAGGCGAAGGAAGTCGCGATTGTCCTGGTGTCGCACGACCTGGATATAATCCGGAAGACCTGTTCCCGGGCCCTTTTCCTGCGTCATGGACGGCTCGCCGCTCTGGGCCCGACCGACGAAGTCGTCGCCGAGTACGAGCGTTTCAGCGGGGTGTCACGTTCCCCGAACCCACAACTCTGAGCAACGTTCCGCCGACTCCCACCGTACGTTGTTCCTCAAGACCTGGCCACTTTCACTGTTCAAGGAACGAGGACAGCTCTCTCTACGGTGACGTCCTCCGGGCCGCCAGGATCTGGCCGGAAAAACGCTCCGTGGAGACCCCACCACCGATTCGATTCTGCCCAATCGTGACCTCGGACGGCGCCGAGTAGTGAAACCCCGATCTCGCTCGCAAGACCTCTGTCCCGTTGAATTTGAGGAGGACCAAGCCCCTGACTTCATTCTGGCTCGCGTCAGGAAAAATCCTGGAGAAGAGCGAGGTCGAGGACGGGTACAGTGACCCCATGTGGATTTCAATCTCGTAGATCGTGTCAGGACGGACGTGGACAGGCGCGCTCATCGGGCCGCCTCCTCCCCAGTGATCGAAGCCGAGGGCTATCCGGTGGTCGCCAAGGTACTTCACAAAGGCGAAGTCGCCAGCACCGGATCTCCCGGTCACAACGAGCGGCTCTTGGGCGCCGGGTTTCGGACTTGAGAAGCTCATTTTCAACGCAACTGGACCGAACCTCGTGGCCAGGTAGCGAGTGAGGAAGTGTGGGTAGAATACCCGCTCGATCGCTCGATAGGTAGCCGGGTTGCGCCGCTTCATCACGTCCTGAGCCCCAGTTATGCTAATCGCTACATTGAACAGACAGCCGTAGAGGATCGAGGCGACGGCGAGTGTACGGAGCGCCGCCTGCGCCCCGGTACGGTCCCGCAACTCTTGATCCAAAGAGAACCAGACCAGTAGTGCCGGTAGAAGCAGCAGACTCACGAACTCGGCCGCATATCGCATCGTCGCGCTGTGGGCGCTCACAACAAGCGCCACAGCCAGTCCCGAGACTATGAGTGACCCAAACGTCAGACCGAGAAGCCTAGTGTGCCCTGTCGAATTCCTGAAGAAAAGCGGAGAAAGAAACAGGATGTTGAGGAAGGGACTGTTGGTAAGTACTCCGGCCACGGGCTCCGGTCCGTAGTAGCCCTTGGGAACGTAGAAATCTGGAGGGAAATTTGGTGCCAGGTGAAAGAAAGGAAAATTCCAGTCAAGACGACTGGGCGCGAGGAAATAGAAATAAAGGTTGACTGGAATCCTCAATGGATCGAACTTTTGCCACTTGAAGAGGTTGATACCGCCAAGAGCATACCGCTGGCCGAATTCGGTCCAGGAATCGAATCTGGCGTAGTTGTACAGGCCTAACAACCCGAGGCAGATTGAGAAGGGGACAAACATGTAAATGAAGTCTCGTCTCACCTGTCGGGGGTGAAAAATCTTGTGCACTCTTAGGAGTCTGATGCATAGGACGATCGCAATGATCCCCGCCACGAGGAGGTGGGGCCGGGAGCCCACTGCCAGGCCCAGGAACAGGCCGCCCAGAATCAGACGCCACCGTCTCGCTTCTCCTCGCCTCGGTTCCGCCGAGATCAGCCAGTAGAGGCTTCCAAATAGGAAAAAGTACCCGCTCGCGATGCCGACCTCGTAGTGCAAGGGCCGCCGGAGCATATAGGGTGCGATGTTCGACAGGCCGAGGCAGAGGACGGCTAGGAATTTCATCCAGAAGGGGACCTGAAGGGTGTAGGTCGTCATAAGAAGATTGAGCAGGAGGAGTGACCAGAGCAGGCCGCCGAAACAGAAGAGGGCCAGCGCCAGATTCTCATCCAGATACCGATCGAAGATCAGGCGGAAGGGCACGAAGAGGATGAGGGCGGGGGCCGGCCCCCTGGAGAGGTAGTACTTCCCCTTGTAGAGTGACGCGTCGTGCAGCCTGAACCGTTCGTTCAGAGCAGGGTCGTATGTGGGTTGGGCAGGGCAAGAAGCTCTGGCTTGGGCTCAACCAGCAGGCTCAGGCGTCCGGCCAGGAAGGCGTCGGTCAGGAGGTTGTAGTACCCGCGTGGTTTCTTACCGAACTGGAAGGGGTTGCCGCTGGAGGATGCTGTCCAGAGGTAGAAGGAGAGAATCCCACCCAAAAAGCTGGCGACGGCCAGCCTCTGGATCACCGTCGGGGTCATGAATGGGCGATCACCTTCGTGCCGTCGAAGTCGAATCGGGACCGCACCTCGGTCAACCCCGCCTCCCGCATGGCCCGGCGGAGGCGGACCTTATCCTCGGTGTAGAACAGCAAGAACCCGCCCTCGCCGGATTTCATACATTCCGGAATACTCAAGGTCTATGTTGGTCAGACTGGGAGAGGTGATTGTTCCCGCACCTGCTGGACCGGGGTTAAAGATAGAGTGGCAATCGGGACGCAAAATACCGATACATCCGGTCGACACCCTCCTCGAGTGAGACTGAAGGCGTCCAGCCGACCATCCGGGAAAGCTTGCCGATATCGAAACTCACGTCTCCGGTCTCTACCCTTTCATAGTCCGGCGGCCACGGAACGAACTCGATGGTGCCTCTTCTCAGAACCCGAACAATCGTCTCGGCCATCTCGCGAAAGCGGACCGATCGGCCCGAACCACAGTTGAACACTTCACCAGGGGGAGTTGATGAAAGGCCAACTGCTAGGAATGCATCCGCGAGGTCTGTGGCATAGATGTAATCTCGCAACTGGCTGCCGTCGCCAAAGATGGTGATCGGCTTTCCTTCAAGCGCCAGGCGCATGAACCATCCGGGCAACGACCACTTGCTATGCTTCAATTGCTGCCGCTCGCCGTAGGGATTGGTGATCCGGAGGACTGCGGTCCTGATCCCATATTGGGCCGCGTAGAGCTGGTGGTACTTCTCCGCGGCGAGTTTGTGCGTCCCGTAGAGAGAAAGCGGCTCGGTTGGGTGATCCTCCAGAGCCGGTTGGCGGACGATCTTGCCCAAGACAAGGCGGGAACTGGCGAAGACGACCTTCGCCTCCGGGTTCTGGGTACGGCAGAGTTCAAGGGTCTGGAGCGGCCCCCGACAGTTGAGATCTAGGTCGTCAAAAGGGATGCGGGAGCTGTCGATATAACTCACCTGCGCGGCCAGACTGAAGATGATGTTAGTCTCGCGGACAAGGGGTTCCATGAGGAGTCGGTCCCTAAAATCCCCCACGTGAATCCGTATCCGGTCGCGAATCTCTTCAACGTTTGCGAGGGTCCCTCCGTAAAGGGGATCCAGGGAATCCACGATCGTGATCCTCGCCCCGAGGAGGGCCAGCTTCTGGGCGATGTTACTCCCGATAAAGCCAAGGCCGCCCGTGATAAGTACGCGCGCTCCCCTGTAGGCTTCAAAGTTCATCGTCGCGAGCGCTCCTCGGCGTCCCCAAACCCCACCCGCTCTTGAATCACATACAGGGGGCGTCCCTTCAGTTCTTCGTAAATACGACCGACGTACTCCCCCATGACCCCCAGCATGGTCAACTGAACGGACCCAATAAAGATGACAATCGCGACCAAGGAGACCCAGCCCTGTACGGGCACACCCAATATCAGCTTGGAGGCCACGGCGTAGCCGAGATAAGGTAGACAAACGCCCACACCTGCAAACCCGGTCCACGTGGCAATCCGGAGGGGAAGGTCGGAGAAGGAGAAAATTCCGTCCAACGCGAACCTGACCAGTTTCCGCAGGGAGTACTGAGATTCCCCAGCCCACCGCGGGGCCCTATGATAGTGAACCGATGCATGCGGGTAGCCGAGCCAACTGACCATTCCTCGCACGAAGCGAGATCGTTCCCGGAGTGTATTGAAGGTGTCCATTGCCCGGCGGCTGACTAGGCGGAAGTCCCCGGAATCTAGGGCAATCTCGGTGCTTGTAAGCCGCCTGAGAATTCGATAGAAGAGCAACGCCGTCCACCGTTTAAACCGTTGCTCGCCCGGACGGTCCAGGCGGACCCCGTACACGACGTCATATCCTTCCCGCCACTTTGCCAGAAACTCGGGAATCACTTCCGGCGGATCCTGGAGGTCGGCGTCCATGACCAGCACCGCCTCCCCTCTGGCGGAATCGAAGCCGGCGGTGATCGCATACTGATGGCCGAAATTCCTCGAGAGGGCAATGAGCTTCACTCGGGGGTCGTTCGCGCAGAGCTGACGAACCACTTCTCTCGAGCTGTCTCCGCTCCCATCGTCTATGAAGATGACCTCGTAATCATCGATTCCTTCCGAAGAGAGAACCGCGTGCAGGCGACGAGCGAGCTCCTCCAGACACGACGCATTGTTGTAAATAGGAAGGACGATCGAAAGGAGAACGTGACCCCTGGCCTCAGCGCTGTTCATGTTCGGCCCTCGATGGTCTTTGCGACATCCAGCGGGCTCTTCTCAGGGCGCGGCAAGCGGATGGCGTGTCGTGTTCAAGTTTCTCCTTGCCCCAATCCGGCCTCGTCGGGCCAAGATAGCACTTTGGAGAGCCAGGTTGCTATTACTATTTGTGTTCAAGCCAAGTCAGATCACGGTGATGGAGAGTGACCATCCTTACCGAACCCCCTGAGGCGCTCTCCTGACTCCCTTACCAGAATGTCTGCCCACCTCCGCTTCGTCTTACTCATCTGATCCCAGCGGAGGATTTCCTGCAGGCGAAGGTCTGGGTTCGATGGTCTGGGGGCATCTGCCTTGGCGACGAAGATATGGAATCGGTTGACTCTCTGTGGGGCCAGGAAGCGGCCGGACTCGACGACCAGGGCGTCGATCCACCCGTCCTCAGGCCCGGTCGCGACCAGATCGCAGACCGCGATGACCTCCGGGAGGACGGCCCGGATCTCCGGCTCCCGGCGGGCCGGGCCGGTCCCCAGGGGCAGACCCTGTTGGCTGAACACCCGCATATGATTGCTGAATCGAGCCACGACGTGCCAGTGCGCCATGACCGTTGCATCCGCGGGCAGAGCGTCATTGATGCGTGTGAGCTCCTCGTAGCGCGGGAACCCGCCGATGAGATAGGCCCTCGCCGCCCCCCACCCGAACTGGGCGAAGCCGACCAGCGCCGCGGCCAGGAGCGCCCCCTGGCCCCAAGCGCGACGTTGTCTGTTTTGCGTGAGCCACGGCCAGAGCCTTACGACCCCGCAGACGAACGCCCAGAAGATCACGGCGACAGCCGGGCTGAATTGGTGCAGCTGAGAATGGGGAAAGGCTGGCCAAGCCCCGGCGTCTGACCGGCTCATGAAGAGGAGGGCGACGACGATCGCGTCGGGGATCAGCGCACCCACCGCAAGGGGCAGGAGCATCGTCCGGAGAAAGCCGGGCAGGCGCTGGAGTTCGCCGAGGGCGAACTCGGTCCACCCCTTCAGCGCGGCGCCACTATGGCCCGGAAAGGGCGAGGGGCGTCCGTAGAAGTAGACGTAGTAGGAATTCGTGACCCCGGCCCAGAGGAGGGCGAGCAGGAGAGGCGCCAGCGCCCAGCGCAGGCGCCGGTCCTGCGAGGAAATGAGCCGCCAGTTGATCACGCCGAACAGCGCGAGCAGGAAGAGGTACTCCTCCCGGCAGGAGAGCATGAGGAGGGCGGCGACCACGAACGGGACGGGCCTGCGGGTTGCGTGGAACCAGAGGGCGAACAAGGCGAACGACACGCCGAGTTGGATATCGCGGAAATCGTTGAACGCCATCTGCAGGACCACCGGGTGCAGGAGGTACGAGAGGGCCAACAGCAGGCCTAACCGAGGCTCACGGGTCTGTTGAGTCCCGAATAGGTAGAGAGGAAGCGCCCCCAAGGCGATGATGAGGCTCTGCAGGAAGAACAGGGTGACGATGTTGGGCCGAAGCCTGTAGAGCTGGTTGAAGACGAGCATCCGCATCGGCGAGAAGTGGGTCGATCGGTAGATCGAGGGCCCCTCGTGCTCATCCCATACTCTCTCGTGATGCTTCCAGCGACTGAAGAAGGCATCGACGAGCAGGTAGTGGATCGTCCGCCCCTGGGTGAGGTTAAAGGCAGTGTTGTGATACAAGGCGAGGTCGTACGACCACGTCGGGCGCAAGCTGATGTGCTTGACCCAGTTCAGGTAGGTCGTGGCTAGGCTGAACAGGACCACCCCCGCGATCACGAGCGCGAGGCTTACTCGATGTCTACCGTCGGCCATATGTGTCATGTGGCCTCACACCTCCGCACAACCGCACTACTGTTCACCACGAGCTTTGCATCAGGGAAGTGCGGGTCGGACCCCGACACTGTAGACCTTCAGCCTGAGCGCTCGAGGGTAGCGGGGCCCCAAGGCGAGCGATCTCAGGAGGGAACTGGCAGCTTGTGAAGCCTCAGAACCGGATCCCTGCGCTCGAATATGCAGGCGAATCATCGTGTCTGTCGAGGCGAGAACGAATGGCACACTTAACAGGCTCGTCCGCTCATGGACCGAGACCGATTGAAGCAGTACGTCATTGGCGTACAGGTCGATGATGGGAGGGGGAGAGGAAGCGACCACGGAAGGCTCCACCTCGGCCGCCACTCGAAGGCGTGTGCCGGGCCGTCCGATGATCCTTACTATCGCATCGTTGCTCACCCGCCGATACGGCTGTCCTGACTTCCAATCGTATTCGAGGGGATGCCAGTTCGTCTGCAGCTCCTCCAACGGGTTGAGGATGACGAGTGATAGGAACAGGGGGGGGAAACGGGAGAGGGTAAACACTCGATTCGCCCAGATCGGTTCGGAGGTCTCATTGAGAACGACGTCTCTCGAGGCGCCTCGGGCTTCGAGGAGGTAGGCGTCCTTGAAGGAGTGGTGGAGCGGCACAGGCTCCCGGTAGATATTGGCAAGATACGAGATCGGCTGTGCGACCGAGATCCGGACATCTTTCAGATAGTATGTCAGATAGAGCTGGAGGAGCGATGATCCGACATTGACCATGACGGACCCCGTCGGGCTTACGATGGCGCCGAGCCCTCGAAGCTCCCGCATGGCTTGATTGTCAGGAAACGGGACGCCATCTCGAAGTCGAAGAGTGACCTTGCTGTGGAGCGAGATCAATCCGAATCCCCCTACGGTCCCGAGGTTGAGCCCGATGTAGCCCGCGCCGAGCGCAGCCGCGAGCCATCTCCACCCCGGCTTGGCAGGGCCTGTATCACCGACCCGCCACATCTCTGAGAGCCCCACCGCGAGCGCGGTGAGGACCAGGAACTGGGTGTAGGACAGGAGCTTGAAGAGGCCATAGCTGTCCCGTCCCCGCGCGATGAGAAGCCCGAGCCCCATGAGGAGGTACGCGGCAAGGTACGCGACGAAGGTCCTCTCTCGCAGCCGGAGGCTGCGAGCGATCCCGAACAGGCTGACACCGAGCAGCGCGCATGCAAGCGGGAAGATCATGGCGAACTGAACCGCCTTGACCGCCGGCGAGAGGTGGGGCGTCATCGTCAGCGAGTGACTGGTCAGACCCCAGTAGATTGGAAACATGATCGGGCGAAAGGCATAAAAGTATGTCTGCGCCCCCGGCCTGGCGGACAACCGACTTACGAAGAACTCGAAGCCATAGCGCCAATAGACGGGATTAAGGCCGATCATCACCACAATTGCGAGGACCCCCGCCCTGATGACGAGGCGGCGGTCCAGCTTGTACCAGTTCGAAATCAGCGCGGCCCCGAGCGGAACCACCGCGAACAGGAAGATCTCGGGGTAGATGGTAAAGAGGCCCGCCAGTAACAGACCGAGGAGGCCCGCCAACCCTGCTTGGGGCGCCCGGATCAGGCGCGCTCCAACCCCCAGGATCAGTGGAAGGACGGCAAGACCCATGATGTGCGGAAGAAGCTGTTGAAAGTAGACGAGACCCAGGACGGCGTTCAATCCCTGAAGGGTGACGGCCAGCCAGGCCTGGCGCGTGTCGAGGCCGAAACCAAGCCGACACATCGCGTAGACCGAAAGGAGGGTCAGCAGGTAGGCTGTTGCGTGGGCGATCTGGTACACCTCCTTCGTATCCGAGCGCAGCAGCGAGGCCAGGGATGACACCCAGTAGGCCTCGCCGACACGATGATAGGAGACCTGGAGTGACCTGACATTGGCCAGGATCGGATGGTAGCTGATGTCGGTGGACGTAAACGGAAAGTCCCAGAATCCATGATCCAGCAAATAGTCCGCCATGGAAAAGTAGACCCAAGCATCCGGGTTGGCAAACCCGATGTAGTCCTTGTGAGAGAGAAACAGCATGGGCCAGATCACGAGAACGATGCACAGGCAGGCGACGCCCCAAGCGTATCGGGCCGACTCGTCCGTACTGGCAGCGGGGCGGCCCACTCTCAGGTGCGCGCCGATGGCGAATGCTATGGCCACCACCAGCGCTATTGGCGCGCCTTTTTGGGTCCCCAGTCCCAGGAATCCGAGATTTTCGATCAGGAGGACCCACACTGCCAGGCCCACAATCGGAGTGATCACCCAATGAAGCCCCTCATCCTCGCCACGAAGACAGACGCGCGTGACCCCATACCCCGCGACGGATAGGAGGCCAACGCTCAGGGCCAGATAGAGCACGGTGGTGAGCGAGTCGAGGAGGGACATCAAGTTATCGCGTGCATGAGAGGCCGTGACGCCTGAGGCACGGAAAAGGTCTCACGCGCCATCTCGAGCGGTCGCAGGGCGCCCGCCGGGTCCGCACGGTCACCGGCTGCCACCTCGAGGGGCGTGAAGGTGATCGAGAAGAGGGGCAAACCCAGCTCGCGGGAGTCGGGGACCTCGAGTTTCCAGGGTCTCAGGGGATTGCAGGTGAGGATCAGCCGCGGCTCAGGACCGTGTTCAAAAATGCAGTGCGACTCGGTGAGGAAAAGTAGCCTGCCCCTCGCCTGGCGAGCGCCGAGGTTGTACAAGAGGGGGAGATTGGTTGTCTCGTGGCGGATCATCCGGTCCTCCAGACCAAGGAGCGCCTCGACACGCTTCTCGAGGGCCGGCTCTGTTCCATTGGTCATGAGGATCACCTCAAACCGCTCTCGAGGGTAGGTCTGCCCTTGGACCCAGCTCTTCACGCTTTCGATGGCGGGACCTCGATGGTCTACGAGGGGCAGAATGACCGACACCTCTGGCTACGGCGGAGGCGGGTCAGCGTGGGTCGCGGCGGGCGCCGGCCGGCGCGCCGGCAGCGGCGGGGCGCCAGGACGGCCACCCGCACCAGGTCGAGCTCCTTCACGGTTCTGATGGCCCGCGCGTGCTCCGGCCCGCGCGGGCCATCCCTTATAACACTCTGAGTATGGTATTGTCACGATCGCAGTTGTACCTGATAGCTGGAGAGGGTAAGGCCTAGGGTGTTGGAGCGTGCTGTAACGCGGTCCCCGGCGCCCCCGCCTTGATCATGAGCAGCGGTTTGCGTGGCGAAAGTCTGCGTTGGCATCGTGATAGAGTAGGTCGTGTAAGCACCCTACTGGGTTGCTTCCTCAAGATACTCATCTGCCTCATCCAGGGTATCGACCTTATCGATGTCGAATTGCTCGCCGAGGAGGTTCCTTGCAGCCTTGAGTCCCATCATGATCGAGTGATCCATGTTGTTGTAGCGAAACGTGCCGTTCCGGCCTATGAGCTGGAGGTTTACGAACCCACCCACGTACTTCCTGATAATGTCGAGTTGTTGACGGTAGCCAAGATCGAAGAGCGGGTACTCCTTCTCCACCCTATAGACGTTTGTCCCGATGATCTCAGTCCGTACGACGGAACCAAAGTGCTTAGAGAAGTGTTCACGGACCTTTTCGATCAACACTCTGTCCGTTTCCTTCCACACCGTATCTCCCTCATCGCAGGGAATCTCAAACACGACCGAGGTCTTGCCTTCCGGTGAAAGGTCTCGAGACCAGTTTTGGGCGATGGTAAATCGAGTAAAAGGAATCGTTCTATCCTGGACATAGATCCAGTTATCGGGAATACTCAGTTCGCTGTCCAGCAATAACGTGATCTGGATCTGATTCCTGAACTTCAATCGCCCTGTGGCTTCAAGGACTTCGATCGGGGCTGATGGCTGGAGTCGCCTGACGAGATCAGTGATTGGTATGCTCGAGACAGCCGCCTCGACCTGAAAATCGAGGAGGCGACCATCGTGAAGGGCATCGATCCGATTGATCCGGCCATCCCGGTGGTGAACCGCAACGACCTCGGTGTCTAGGTGAACCACCCCACCGTTTGAGCAAACGTCCTCGGCCATTTTTTCGGCGATCCTGCCTATCCCCATCCGGGGGTACTTGAACTCTTTGGCCAGGCTTCGGATGCCGCTCCTATTCCAGGCCATTCGCTTCAGGGCCTCCCAGAGGTTCAAACCTCTGGTGCGCTGCAAGGCCCAATCCGCTGAAAGCTCAGTACAACTTCTCCCCCAGAGTTTCTCTGAATAATCGAGGAAGAAATGCTCGTAGAGTGTCCGCCCGAACTGCTCGACGAATGCCTCTTCCAGGGATCGGGTTCCCGTGCTTGGACCATCCGGTTTGCGTGAGAGGAGGTCCCGGAGAATGCGAAGCGATGTACCAAGGCCTAATCGGAACGCATCGCTAAGACGAAGAGGGTACTCGAATAACTTCCCACGGTAATAGATGCGGGTGAGCCTGGGAACCGTAACCAGTTCATCCCCAAGGAGGTCATGAAGCCAGGCATTCATCTCCTCCAGCTTGGAGTACCAGCGGTGCGGGCCGGTGTCGAAACGAAAGCCATCCTGTTCGAGGGTGGCGGCGAGCCCTCCCACCAACGCGTTCTTTTCAAGCACGGTTGAAGACCGGCCACGCCTTGCCAGCTCGTGGGCGCACGCGAGTCCCGCAAGGCCTCCCCCCAAGATCATGATGTTATGCAGGTTCATCATCGATCTCCATGGTAGAGTGGCGCCGTCTCCTAGATGTGCTCCGCGATTTGTTGGGCCGCCCGGGAGGCCATGGCCATGACCGTGAGTTGGGGGCTGAGGTCCAGCGCTGTGGGGATGACGCTGGCGTCCGCGATGTACAGGCGCTCAAGGCCATGGACTCGGAACATGTCATCGACCACAGAGGTGCGAGGGTTGATGCCCATCCGGCATGTCCCGTATGGATGAAAAGCGGCCAGCTTCAGGCGGGAAGGAGGGATCCGATCGAGGTTGATGGTTTCCAGCTCATCGATTGTTCGGATGATATCGTGAAAGCGGATGGGCAGGAGCGCCATGGTTGCGCCTGCCGCGAAGAGGGTACGGGCAGCAAGCACGATCCCATTGATCAATCGCTTGGCTTCGTCATTGCCGAGTTGATAGCGGATCTTGATTCGTCGACCGTACCCCGACGTGACGCGACCGCTCTGTCTATCGGCCAGGTGGACGACAAGGGTGGCCATATGCCGATAGCGTCGAATCATCTCCCAGTGCTCGCGCCCGAAGCCAGGAACCGATGTGGCCTCAGCGGCTAACGCAAGGAAGGTATTGTGCAATAGGATTCTGTCACCCTCGATACGATCGATATAGATACTCTGTGGCACCCCGCGCCACCCGTCGATCACTTCGTCGAAGAAGCCGCAGACCCTTGCGACCGGATGGATACGCAGATTGCGCCCGACTTGCCCGCTGGCGGTTCCGATACGATTGTTGAAAAGCAGCGCTGGGGTGTGTATGGCCCCGGCGGCAAGCACGACAGCGTCGGCTTCAACGGCGAACGCGCCCCCAGGGCTACCCCCGGAGCCCAGCCGGACGCCGCGAACACCAGCGGCTCGCCCTCGACGAATCACCACGTCGGTCACCTTCCACTGACTGAAGACCTTTGCGCCCAAGATCTCGGCCTTTGGGATATAGGTGATGTGCATGGCCTGCTTGGCGTCCTTGGGGCATCCTAGCGAGCAGTGGCCGCACCCTTGACAATCTCTGTGGGCGCGGGGCATTGGTTTCCATGGCAGCCCAAGTCGGTCCGCACCCCGTATGATGACGCGCGCGTTTCCGCCAAGTAGGTGCGGCTCCACGGGGTGGACATTCAGGAAAGACTCGACCTCCTCAAAGTGAGGCTTGAGGACCTCCCGGGTAAAGGAGGACACTCCGAGACCCTCGCACTCGTCGAAAAACTGACGGGGAGGGCGAAAACAGTTGCCCATGTTCACGACCGTTGACCCCCCGACGCAGCGCCCGGTCGGAATCGGGATAGCCGGTCGCCCCATAACGCCCGTCAGAGCATTGTCGCGGTACAGTGATGAAAAGGCGTCCAGGACGCGGCTTGTGAACTCTTCCTTCCCAACCCGCGGGCCTTCCTCGAGCAGAAGCACCTGCGCGCCCCTCTCCGCCAGCTCTTTGGCCACGACTGCGCCGCCGGCGCCCGATCCCACCACACAGACCTGAGTGTTCACCTGATGGGTCGTCATCTTGAAGGTGATCCTCGCTCTGCTCCGCAAGGCCGACTGTATTCCACCTGCCTTTCCATCTCGGGATCGGAATAGTACACCAGCATGCACAGCGACTTGAGAACATCGAACGAAAACCAGAGGTAGTAGAAGCGACTACTCGCCCATCTGTCGAGCAGGCGGTGCTGCTGATCTGGCAGGAGCTGAGGGAAGGTCTTGAAGCAAAAGACAACGGGGACTGCCCACAAAGCCATGAGAAGGTATCTGAACCGCTTCCGGAGGGCCGGATCGGTTCCCTGAACGAACAGTTCCACCCGACTGGCGATCTCAGCTTCAGACGGCTTTACCTTCGCCTCGATGCCATCGGCAATGGCTGCCCGGATAAAATGACGCAACGTCTCACCTAGCGTGTTACTTAGCATTGTCAGGCCTTCGAGCTTGGGTGCAAGTCCGCCGCGGCGTCTCGGTGGGTGGCGTCAAGGGTCCCATGAAGAAGCCCTCTTTCACTGTTCACTGGCAGGCGATTGTATACTGATATGGGGCAAAGAATCAATGGCTGGCTCCCCATGGAACGAAGAAGCCATGGGCGCCTACGAGTTCCTACGAGCAATGACATACTGGTTTGCAAAGAGCCAATCAAAGATCCTGACACGCCGAATGCGCCGATCCAGTTTCAGCGAATACGATGGGGAGACGGGGACTTGTAAGTAAGTAAGGACTCCGACAGGCGCCCACATAAAGCGTTCAAAGCTCAGAACTTCCATTCCGGCTTTCTCCGCGATCCGGATCATTCGATCTTTATTCATATCGGTGACATGATCGATTCCTTGAAGGAGCCCCAAACGTGCAGCTACAGCGTCCCAAAATGGATTGGGGCAAGTTGCGACAAATAGCCCCCCTGGGCGAAGCGAACGTGCGGCTTCGGCAACCGCCTTGTCTGGCTCAGCAAGGTGCTCCAAAACTGCCAGAGCACTCACGATGTCGAAGGGGGTGTCCTGAATACCTTCTGGTAAGTGTGTAACATCGCCGGTGACAAGTCGAATGTTCGAAGGAAGTTCCGGCGCGCATCGAACCAATTCACCGTTGTATTCAACTCTAACATATGTCCCAAGCGGAAGCGAGGAGTTGAGTTCTAAGAGAGTCAAGCCCTCCGCGGAGCCAAGATCTAATAATCGGAACGACCCGGATGTACCCACATAACTCTTTATGGCATCGGCGACTATCCTTGCCCGCACCTTGTATCTGAATACAAGGTGCGCCTTGTCTCGCCGACCTGCGGCATACGTCTTGTCGAACACCCCTCTCGGAATAGTGCTCTCGCTCATGGTTAGCCTATGTCTGGTAGAGGAGGTTGCAGTGCTCGTCCAGTGTCAGAGGCCGCAGCAGATGCCAGGGAATCCGTTTGAGAGCTCGGTCATCTATCGCGGGAGGCATCGCGAAGGTTGAGTTCTCTGCTCGAGATCGACGCCGCGCCTGCCCGTCTGCTGAGAGGCCGACGTTGTTATGAAATGGCTGAATAGGCTCCATTCGTCAAGGTCGAGCCCAGGTTCCTTTCTGTTCCGTTGCTCAGATGGGCGGCCGCCCGAACAGAATATATTGAGCGTTCTGGAAGAGGATCTTCGCGCCCGGCGGAGAGGTGGTCTTGGCCGGAAGCAGGAGCAGATCGCCGGGCTTTTCCACAGCAGGAGGCGGCCAACGTCGATACCCCACGAGGACTCGCCAAGTGTCCGGGTCCATCTGGAGCTTGACGTCGCGTCGCCCTAGCTCCACCAGGACCGCGAGAGCTGGATAGGCCTCGGGTAGGCGCAGGTCCACGGTCTTCTTGCCGATGATCGTGTGAATCCTGTCCAGGTCGGATTTGAGGTAGCGTTCTGTGTCGAAGGCCCGGGAGCCCAGATATCGATTCGCAGAGACAATGAAGCGGGGGATCCGGCTGCCGACCAGGAGAACGAAGAGCAGTGGAATGCCTATACGATAGATCCTCATACTGGAATGGGGCAGGTCTTCCCATAGCCGGATTGCCCCTGCGACCGCCAAGAGGTACAAGGCTCCCAGGCTCTGGTAGAACGGCCAGCGGAGGTTTAGGCTCAAGGCCGCCAAAAGAAAGCAGAAGAGGCCGCCCAATAGCCCGGTCGCCACAATGTTGCGTCGATAGATCGCCACTCCTGCCAGCGCCAGATGCACGAGGAGGGTTCCGACAAGCAACACATTCAAACCGGCTTTCGGAATTCTCATTGGCAAGAAAAGCGCATGGTGTTTCAGGTCGAGGCCGACGAGCAGGACGTTGCCCCATACCATGTTCATAGGCATATTGGGGAGGCCTCCTCTGACCAGCAGCCAAGAGCCAGCGGCCAGACCGGCGACCACAACCAAATGCATGAAGCTCACACCAATGGCTGGAGTGGGGCTCTCGGGGAAGCCGGTCTGCTTGGATCGGGAAAGCCAATGCCGCACGCGTCCAAGGGGGACTCCCGTCCACGCCAGGCACAGGAAGAGCGCCACCGGAATGCCCGACTGGAGAAGTGACGCCCCCAGGGCCAGGGCTCCGATGCGGGCAAGCTTCTTAACATTCATGTCCTCTAAACTGTGCAAGAACAGGGACGCCACCAGCAAGGCACTGGGGTAGGCAAGGATCTTGCCGAAGTACCCGCTGCGGGAGAGGTCGAAAAGCGAGGAGACCGTAGCGCCCGCCAGGAGCAGCAGCAGCCCCGTCCTGCTGTGGGCGAAGGCGCCCCCGAACCCGAGGAGTCCCGCACAAAGAACGAGCGCGCTGGCGAAGTCATAGGTGAACAGCCCCGATTCTCTTCGGAGCCAGGACAGCGCGGCCAGGAACAAATAGGCGCCGGGGCGATGATCGGAGCGACCGTAGGCGGGCCAGCTCTGGTAGGGGACACTTGGGTCGGCGACCGGCGGCTCCGACCATCTGTGGGTCCTCAGCCAGTCAGCCACATGGGCGTAACCCAAGGAGTCCGTCCCATCCTTTAGCAGGACTCCAGGACCTCGAGATCGCAGTGTGGTGTCCTGGATGGTGACTGTACAGAGGCCGCTAAACAGCAAAATGAGGAGGCTCGGCAGGAGGATATTCGTGGGCTGAGGCAGCCGGAAGAGGGTCCACAGGGTAAGGCTGGAAAGGATGAGAACGTTGAGGGCGAGATTCCAGACGAGTGGGAGGTCGATCATGAATCCCGCTGTCAGGCCCACAGACATCATGCCGATGCCGGCGAGGGGAGCGGAAAGCCAAAGATAAGGGAGGCGGCGGCCAAAGGGCGCAAGGATGAACCCGCCTGCGAGAGCCAGGCCCAGCAAGCATGTGAGGTGCAGGATCCATTCCTGGATGAGCAGCAAGGCCGTTCAATTCAACAGGTGAATCAAGTGTTCCCAGTTGGGTCGGATTGGATGAGTGAAGTCGTTCGTCGAATCGCGGAAAGTCCGGCCAGCCTAAAGACTGTAGCCGGCCTTCATGGCATCATCGTGAAACATCTTGACCGTATCGAGCGAGTACTGATGCAGGTCCTTGCCAATTAGATGCAATTTTCTCAAAACATCGCTTGTCACGGTAATGATGTGACACCCAATCGCATCGGCCTGAAAGATGTTGAGCAGCTCGCGCGGGCTGGCCCAGATCAATTCGATGTTCGGGTACGGACGCACAAGCTCCAGCGCCGCAGCCATAATGGGCACTGGATCTCGACCGGTATCAGCAATCCGTCCGGCAAAAATCGACACGATGGCGGGAGGTCCTTCTGCCAAAGCCGCGCTCACATCGCGGACTTGATCCGGCGCCGTCAACGCTGTGACGTTCAGTTTCACGCCTGCCTGGGCGAGGTCGTGGATCAGCTCTGCGGACGACTCGGCCCTGGTATTGGTGACGGGAATCTTGACGTAGACATGTTCCCCCCAGGCTGCGATCTTGCGCGCCTGGCGGGCCATCTCGGGAAATTCGTCCGAGAAGACCTCAAAGGAGATGGGACGATCTGGTATGGCCTGAAGGATGTCGAGCGCGAACGCCTCATAGTCAGATATTCCCGCCTTCCGCATCAGCGTCGGATTGGTCGTAAACCCCTTGATCAGCGGGTTACGGTACATCTCGAGCATGCCTGCCTTGTCTGCGCCATCCGCGAATATCTTGACCTTCAATTCGGATAAGGATTTCATACGGATCACTCCGACGGATTGGATTGGCGAAGAACCCACGCGGCGGCCTCGGACAGCGAATGCACGGTATGATCGGGTGGGCGGCAGCCACGCCCTATTTCCGCATAGCCATGCCCTATCAGAACAGTTGCACAACCAGCTCGATGGCCGGTTTCAACGTCTTTCCATCGGTCGCCAATCATGAAACTCGATGATAGGTCGATCGCGCGCCGGGCCGCCGCGTCGACCAGGAGGCCGGGCAGCGGCTTGCGGCATGTACAGCCGTCCCGATCGTCGTGATAACACACGAGGATCTCATCAAGAGGTAAAACCGCCATCAGCTCAGCGTTGATCGCCTCCACTGTCTCTCGTCGCTGGGTCCCACGGGCCACATCGGGTTGGTTGGTGACGCCGATCAGGAGCAGGCCTGCAGCCTTGAGGGCCTCCAGCGCGCTCGATGTCTCCGGCAGAATCTCTAATTCCGCCAACGTCGCGGGTGGATACGGCTTCCCATTCCTGACCAAGGCACGATTCAGCGCGCCATCGTGGTCCAGAAATACGTCTTTGCGCGATCTGCCCGTCACTGAAGGGACTCCCACTTTGTCTGCGCGGCTTTGAGCTGTGGATGCGACACGAACAGGTGCCAGATGACAGCCTGAAAGGCTTCGGTGTGTGGGGTCACGTGCGCAGGGTTGACCGTTGGGATAATCACACAGGCATCTGCGACGCGTGCGGTGTAGCCCCCATCTCGCCCGACCACCCCGATGACCCGCGATCCGATACTCTTCGCATACTGAAGCGCGACCACCAGGTTGGCGCTGACGTTCTTCTCCAGATTGCCGCCTCCCACCGAGAAGACCAGCACCACATCATCCGCCCTCAACCGGCTGACGCGGAGCCACCCCTCAAACACACTCGTCCACCCCTCATCGTTCGTCCTGGCGGTCAACTCAGAGACATTATCTGTTGGGGTGTAGGCCTCAAGATTAGCGATCTTGCGGAAGTCGTTGACTGCGTGCGAGGCGTTCGCAGCGCTCCCACCAACCCCCAGGATAAACAGCCGCCCTCCCCGTTCGCGGGTCTCGGCCAGAAGGGCGACGACCCGGTCGATGACGTTCGCATTAAGCTGCTGAATGATCTGACTGGCTTCAGCGAGATACTGTTGCGTGAAATTCATCGCGCGGTTCCTTCTCGCCGGTCGCAGGGTGTGGAAAGGTGACGGCGCGTTTCTTCCAGTCCTTCGATCGATCCGATCTCATAGAAACGCTGATTGACCTCACAGGCAGCCAGCTCGCCCCGCTGGACAAGATGTTGGTACAAGGTCGCGAGATCACAGGATTGGTGGTCTGGAACGATCTGAAATACAGATCGGTTAAAGACGCCCAGTCCATAGTCGATATGGCGCATCCGTGGCGTCCATTGTCGCTTATCATATGCCAGAATGCGTCCATCTGCAAACTCAACGTTGCTCCTGTCCCACCGATTGTCGTTTTGAAAAACCGCCATGAGTGCCGGCCTTCCACTCTTCTCAAATTCGTCTTGAACCAAGCGATAATCACAGGGCAGATACGTATCGCCATAGAGGACAAAGAACGCTTCGCCCAACAACGGCATGGCCTTCTTGATGGCCCCGGCCGTCCCGAGGAGTCTGGGCCCGTCGAAGGAGAACTCAACCTGCAGCTCAAACCGCGCACCGTCACCGACGTACTCCTAAATCATCTCTCCCAGGTACCCCGCGCAGACGATCACCCGCGCAATACCGTTGGCATGCAAGAGGCGGAGTTGGTGAGCGATAAACAGCTCACCGTTCACATCCACGAGGGCTTTGGGGACATTCTCCGTCAGTGGCTGGAGCCGGGATGCCAGCCCACCCGCCAAGATCGCCACCTCGAACATCTCTTGATTCATGGCTCGGGAGCCACCTTCCTGCTCATCACATCGAGCCTTTTTCGCAGGCATCAACTCAACACGAGCGTAGCCGGTCTTGTCAAGCGCGAAGTTCCAGAAAGATGATGGTACCTAAGAAACTGCAATCCTGGCAAGCATGGTGACCTCTCCGCATCAGGACGCTGGACAGCCGCTTGTCGTCAGGGGTTGGCATGTTTTCGTGGGGGAGCAATCCTCCTAGAACTGAGAATGCTTCCCGAAAAGTATTTCTCGGTGACGTTGCCGCCGATGCTATTCTCGCCGACCGTGACCTGCGAGGGGGTGGAGGGGTGGAACCGAAGGTGATCGCGGAGGACCTCGCGGCCGTTCAGCTTGATCAGCAACAGATCCTTGATCTCATCGTAGTTGGCGCCGGGGAAGACAATGCTCACCATCGAAGCGGACTGCGGGTACAGGGACCCCATGTGGACTTCCAGGTCGTAGACCTCGCTTGGAGAAATCTTGATCGGAACGCTGAGCGGCCCGCCTCTTCCCCAGTGATCAAACCCGAAGGCGACCGTATCCGAGCCAAGATACTTCACGAATGCAAAATCACCGGATCCAGTCCGTCCTGTTATCACAAGCGGTTCGGGCGTCTTGGGCGAAGGGTGAGGAAATTTTATTCTGAGAGCAATGAGGCCATAGTTTGCGGCTGAGTAGCCTGCGACCGGCGCGAGAGTCCGTTGGAGCGGGGCAAAGACTTTCTCGATGGCATGATAGGCTTGAGGATTCTTGACCCTCATCTGGTCGTGGACCCCCGTGAGGCTTATCGCCAGATTAAATAGTGAACCATAGATGATGGCGATGAAGCAAAACGAATGGAGGAGGTGTCTCCGGCGTGGCTGGCCTTCCAATTGCTTGTGGAGGAGGAACCAGAGGAGGAGTGCCGACAACAGCAAGAGAGGCAAAAATTCGATAACATACCGCATCGTTGGGCCTGCGCTTGCGCCGCTGATGACCAGCGCGAGCGTGACGGCGAGGAGGACAAGTGCACTCAACACCAGGCCAACATCACGCCTGTCATTCTTGAGGTTCCTGAGGCAGTATGGGGTGAGCAGGAGAAGACTGACAAAGGGGATATTCGGGAGAATACCTGCGACTCGTCCTCCAAACCAGTACGTGATTGGCAGTCCAAGACGACTCGCGCTGTGCAGGTGGAAGAAGGGAAATTCAAGGTTAATATAGCTTGGGCAGAGGAAGAAGAAGTAGAGGCCGGGCAGAAACTTTGCGATTTCAAAGGGCCTGTACGACCGTGGGTGCCCGCCCATCAAAGTGTATCTGTATCCAAATTCCGTAAAGGACCAGAATCTCGCATAGTTATAGAGGCCCAAGAGAGCGACGCACAGCATAAATGGGATGAACAGGCAGACGAAGCTGCGCAGGTGAGCTGCTCGACCAGCCCCGAGTCGATTCCTGACAGACTTGATCCATAGCATGAGCGGGAGAATCGCCGTGAAGACAAAGTGGGGGCGGGCGCCGGTGGCTAGACCCAGGAACAGGCTTCCAAGGAGACAGCGCCAAAGCCCGGGTGTCGCGTCCAGTCGGGCGGATACCAGGAAGTAGAGGGCTCCCGAGAAGAAGAAATATGCGCTGGAGATGGCGACCTCATAAAACAGTGGCCGCCTGAGGAGGTATGGCGCCGCAGTAGAGAGGCTGAGACAGACGATCGCCATGAAGCGCATCCAGAACGGAGTGTTCGGAGCGTACGTCCGCCTGAGAGAATTGAGCGTCAGGACTGACCAGACCAGGCCCCCAAAACAGAAGACGGCGACCGCGAAGTTTTCCGGCATATAGCGGCCAGACAGCGGCCTGAAAGGAATGAACAGGGCCAGTGCAGGGGTCGGGCCGAAGACGAGATAGTACTTGCCCTTGTAGAGGCTTGCATCGTGCAACCTGTACCGTTTATTCACCGAGGGGTCATAGGGGTCTGGCAGCTCTATGAGTTCTTTCCTCGGCTCGACCAGAAGGCTCACTCTTCCTGCCAAGAAAGCGTCACTGAGCAGGTTGTAGTATCCTCTCGATTTCTTTCCGAATCGAATGGGATTGCCGCTTGAAGAGGCGGTCCAGAGGTAGAACGAGAGGACGGCTCCGAGATAGATGCCGATGGCCGTCTTCTGAACGAAGGTGGAACTCATCAGTCTATCAACGTCACCATGGCTTAAACGGTCACTGGCGATGTGAATGTCCTCTGGTCGCACCCACAGGCGGCGAGTCGTGGGTCGGTTCTTCGACGACGATAATCCTCCCCGAAAACTTGTTTTGGTATCGCTCAGGCCCGATTCGGTTCTCGCCAATCGTGATCTGATCTCTTGTCGTCGAATACAGCGAGGCATACTGCTGCAAGACCTCTCGTCCGTCAAGTTTCACGGTGACCATCCGATTTGGCCGATCCAGATCGACCTCAAGGTTGTAGAGGTGACCGGGTTCGACCGTGATGGGATCACTCTCGTCTCCCCCTGTGCCCCAGTGGTCAAACTTGAATCGGATGCGCCCCCCCGAGAGGTACTGGACGAGGACAAAGTCGCCGGCTCCCGTTCGTCCGGTCACGACGAGAGGCTCATAGACCCCTTCCGGCTGCGGCCTGAAGGAGACTCGCGCCCTGATCAGGCCGGACGACACACCTCTTCGGAGCCAAATCCATCTATTGCCGTTGTACCATAGCACCGACTCGTCGTCCCCAATCCAGATCTGCCCAGGTAGCGGGTCTTTGGGTTCCGCTCCGCGATGTACCTCGAGGGGTCTCCAACTAAACAGCCCGTCTATCTTGCTGCGCAATACTCGGAACTCGACGCGCTTCGCGGCGGCGACGCCAAATATTATCTCCCGCTGGTATGTCAGGGCAAAGGCAAAATTCGTAACGATGCTGAGTATGGTGAGCGGAAGGACGATGAAGAGCAGGAGGACCTTCGAGGAGATGGGTCGAAGCAACAGAATCCAGTGCAGGCCGACGGCTCCCGCTAACACCAAGAATGGATAATAATCGTGCAGATATCGCTCGCTAATGGCGAAATGGAGGAGAATCGATGAGCCACCAGAAAGCGCCCCAATGGCTGGGAGACGCAGCTTCTTGAGGTTGGGCGAGGGAGGCACCAAGAGAGCATAGAGGCCTGCCAGAGAAAGAACACTTAGGGCTGGCATGCTGGCTGGAATACTGGAAAAGGGTTCAACGCGGTCCATTTTTGTCTCTTGAAATACGGTGGCATCTCTCCGCATACTTATCCACGGAAAGCTATTTCGTAATCGCAGGTTCCGCCCGAAGTAGTTGAGTAGATTTGCTCTAACACTGTTGAAGTAAATGGACTTGCCTTCACCAAGCTTTTCCAAACGCTTTGGATTGTATTGCACGCTGAGCCTGAGGGGCCGCGAGACAAGTGTGGCAAACTTAGCGTAGTTTATCCCGGAATAGAGGGAGAGAGCACAGAAAAGAAACGCGCCGAGACAAATTGCATGAATTCCAGGTATCGGCGTACGGGTCATACCTAAGGCCCCTGAGATCTTGTCCGCAATGGTCTTATAGAGCGGTCGATCCGTTTTGCGCGCAACGTGAAAGAGCACAAGACTCAGGAACAGTAGCGTGCAGACAAGGAATGTGCCGGCACCAACACTGGGTCTAGAGAATACAGAGAGAAAGAAAAAGGCGCACGCGGCAACAAGCGTGAGCATTTTCGGCCGCTCCATGTAACGAACAATGTAGTAGTAAAAGATAAGGGCAAAGGTGGCCCCCCAGATGATTGCCTCGTGATAGACAAACGAACGGCCCGCAAGAAAGACATTCGTCGATCCCAAGCCGATCAAGAGAATGAATAAGGAGCGAACGAACAGGCGCACCTGGCTCAGGGGAAATCCGAGCAGTCTGCCTATCATGCCGAATAGCAGGTAGCCATACACGAGGTTGAGCACACATGCCGCAGTCATGAAGGTGCGGCTCCACTTGCCCTCCATCCCGGGCAGGAGGAGGTTGAGCGGGAGGCGAAGAAGGGCAGGGGCGATGCCAAAGTACCCGTAGGACTTGCCATCGCGAACGAACGCCTCGCCACTGATTGCCACCGGCGCAACATCCAACCGTCCCTCGAGCAGACTCTTCGCCTGAGCATCGTAGAAGGTTCCAAAGCTTTCCCTCTCAAAGAATCTCCAGGTTCCATAGGTGACAAACCAGCCGAAGACGATCGTGACCACCAGGTAGGCCGGAAGCACGTGGACGTGCTCCGAGACGAGACGGCGGAACACCGAGGTCTGTTCCAGCCGCGTCACAGCAGTATCTTCAGTGAGCGCGTGTCGCGTTGACATTCTCGCTGAGGGTGCGGCGGTCAACGGCCCTCCTGGCCACGCGTGTCCGCCGCGAGGGCGAACGCCGCGTCACCGGAGAGGGTTCGTGCAGGCCGTTCTGACTTGTGTCGGGAGGGCTTCTCGAAGCTGCCGTCCTTGCTCCGCGAGCCACCGCTTGCGTCATTGAGCACGATGATTTTTCCTGAGAACCTCTTCCGCTGGCGCGGGCCTCCGATCCTGTTCTCGCCAATCGTGAGGTGATCTCTCTTCGACGGATAGAGCGGGCTCTTCTGCCGCAGGACCGTTTGCCCGTCGAATCTCACGGTGACCATCCGGTTGGGCCGGTCAAGATCCACCTCAAGGTCATAGTACCGCCCCGTCACCACAGGGACAGGGTGGCTGACGAAGGCCCTGCGGTCGCCCCCGTGATGGAACGCGAACTGGATGGTCCGCTGTGAGCCATGCCGCGCGAACACGAAGTCGGCTTTTCCCTCGACACCGCTCACGACAAGGGGTTCATAGGCCCCTTCCGGCTGATGGGTGAACGCGATTCGAGCCTTGATCAGACCGGAGGCGAGCCCTCGCTGGATGGAGATCCAGTGCTGCCCGTCATACCAGAGGATCGTGTCGCCACCCCGTGAGATCCAGACCTGTCCCGGAAGGGGATCTTTTGGCTCCTCGCCGCGGAGTGGCTGGAGCGGTCGCCAGTGGATCAGGCCGTCGATCTTGGCTCGCAGGATCCGGAATTGGTACCGCGGCGCCGGCTCGACCCCCCAGATGTACGCGCGCTGGTAGGTCAGGGCGAATGCCAGGTTTGTCCAGATGCTGAGAACGCCAAGCAGCGCTACCACCGGTACCAGCGTCATCCTCCAGAACTGGTGTTGGACCTCCAGAAGCCACGCGAGGCCCGTGGCGCCAGCAAGAACCAACAAGGGATAGAAGTCATGGACATATCTATGTGTCGGGCCGACGGTCGCGATGAGGATTATTGAGCCGCTCGCGAGCGCGCCCAACGCGGGAAACCGCAGGCGTCTGAGGCTCGGCGATGGCGGCCGCAGCAGCGCATAGAGGCCCAACAGGGAAAGAAGAAAAAGCGCGGGCATGCTCGCCGGGATGCTCGAGAACGGCTCGACGTGATCGAGTCGAGTCTCGGGAAATCGCGTCGCATCCCTCGTCATGAACGTCCACGGAAAGCTCTTCTTGAGGTGCAGCTTCGCCCCGAGGTAGTTCGAAAGGCCGGTCCTCAGGTTCTTGATACGAAACCATTCGCCTCCCTCGATGCGTTCCAGGCGTTCGGCCGTATACTGGACGTGAAGGGTGAGTGGCGGCGCGCCAAGCGTTCTGAACTTCGCGAAGTTGATCTCGACATGAAGGCCCAGCGCGAGGACCACGACCGCCATGAGGAGAACGGCATGCCGTGATGGGTGGGGCATCTCGTTGATCCCAGCCCAGTCGGGGATCGCCTGCCGAATCACCTCTGGGACGATCCGATTGGATCGTGGGGGAAGCGCTGAGAGCATGAAGAGGATCGAGCACACGATGAGGACGAGGAGGGGACCTGCCCCCGCTACAGGGCGCGACAACAGGGCCAGGAGGCAGAGGATGGTCGGGAGCATGAGGCGACGTGGCGTCGGGCGGTCCAGGTAACGCAGGAAGTGGTAGTAGAACATCAGCGCGAACACGCTGCTCCACATGGCCGCCTCGTGGTAGATGAAGGCGCGGCTCCCCAGGAAGATATTGGTTGACCCCAGGCCGATCAGGAGAATGAACAGGAAACCAGCGGATCTGTATCGACGAGGTGGTTGCGCTCCCCGGAACGTCCCAATCAGTCGGAACAGCAAGTAACCGTACACGAGATTGAGCACGCACGCCACCGTCATGAAGGTGCGGCTCCACTTGCCCTCCATCCCGGGCAGGAGGAGGTTGAGCGGGAGGCGAAGAAGGGCAGGAGCAATGCCGAAGTATCCGTAGTACTTGCCGTCGCGAACGAACGCCTCTCCGCTGATTGCCACCGGCGCCACATCCAACCGTCCCTCGAGGAGACTCTTCGCCTGAGCGTCGTAGAAGGTTCCAAAACTTTCGGGCTGAACAAAGGTCCAGGTTCCGTACGTGACAAACCAGCCGAACACGATCGTGACAATCACGTAAGCCGGGAGGATGGAAAGGTGTTCTGTGACGATGCGGTAGGATCGAGATGATTTCTCTGGATAAGCTGCAGCGGGAGAGTCCATTACGCCATGCGTTGCTGGGTCAGGTGTTTGGAGAGTGTGCCATAGTTAGTTGAGAATCGACGAGCCGGCTCCCGTGTGGTCAAGTGGGTTCGCCACGAAACCCCACCACCGCCCGCAGAAAGGAGCCGCTCCATGAGGAGGGTAGTCTGAATCCAGGGACAAGGCAAGGCGAAAGACGGAGGAGTTACAGCCGTCGCCGAGGTCCTGGAGGCCGAGGTCACAGCCTTGGGGGGCGAACGGTTCCACCGCACAGGCGGGTACCCGGGGGTCGGCCGCTGGGGTGGGCTTCCTGGGCGACTAGCGAGGAAACTCCTACAGGAGCGCCTGTCGGACCGCCTCCTCCCCCAAAGGTCGAAGACGAACGCTCAAACTCTGACAGGATTCCGACGAAGGAGGTCAACGGACGATCGCTTCGAATCCTACGAACCGTAATCTGGCGGCCACCTGGCGACGATCCTTGCCGGGCAGCCGCTGGAGGTTCGAAAAGCGAAGGTCAACTCGCCGGCGCCCCATCCCTGGTGGGGCGACCCCCTGGACGTCGAATTCGCCTGGCCCAAGCACTCGACGCGCGACCTCCTGTTGGTCAACCAGGACGCGCAACTCGGAGGTGAAGGCCGAATCGCCGATCTTCGGCACCGTGCCGCGAACGGCGACTGTCGCTGGCGCACTCGGTTGGGTCAATCGAACGAACGCTGCCTCGGAAACCCAGCCGTCTTCGTACAGCCCGGAATACTCAACGTCGGGGTTGGTCAGATCGGCGGGAAAGGCATCCAGGGAGTTCGGCGGGGACAGTCGAAGGTATTCTTCATCCGAAATGAGCGAGATGTTCCGGGCAAAACCAACCAACAACCTCCGGTCACGGGGGATGTCTGTCCCATACAGGCTCATCGGGCCAATGCGTCGGTCAGGGAAGCGCTGCCCGTTGACCCCCATATCGATCGCGACGTAGGCCTGCTCGCGGATTGATTGCGGGGTCAGAGGGGGGGAGATAACCCGGGCCGAGCCGCGGCCGACGATGGGGAATGACTGGCGATTTGTGCCGATGGCGACCGCCGCCGGCAGGCGGTTCTCGCCGTCACTCTTGAACGTGGCGGTCAGATCCAACAGAAGCCGAACCGGCTGCGATGGATTGAGCGACTGAAACAATAGGTGTCGCCCCACCCCCGACATTGACTGGCCTGTGAACATCAGGTCGCGCTCAAGCTGATAGACTGCTGTCCGGCGAGCGTCTCCACCATAGTAGTGCTCACCAAGCCGTGAGTTGATGAAGATGAGGTGGTTACGAACCTGGCTGCACGGCTGCGCGACGAAGTTGCGGCTGTCGTCAGAGCTGAGCCTCCGTCGGTTGAACACACTATGACGGCCCGTGATGGCAATCAGCAGGCCACAATCGTTGCGGCTCGGCGATTGCTGGCCGATCGTATTGATCACAAATTCATTCCTGGAACCGGGCTCGCGGTCGTCGAAGAGGGTGAAACCGACTTTCAAGAGCCTCTCGTGGAGACCCTCTCGTATCGAGTCGCTGGCGGTCGAGATCCGCGCGTCGAGAAGCTTCGCATCAGGATCAGATCTGCCGGCGAGAGAGGAAAAGAAGTCTCGACTGGAGAACGTGACGTCGGTCCGCCGAGTATACAGGGCCTGAAACTTTGCGAGGACGATACTCGGCGTATCCGAGACGAGGTGGACGCCGCCCGTGGACGATACCAACTGCCGAAACTCGGCGTTGATCCGGGAGCGTGAGCCGTCGGGGATTTCCAGCAGCGCCCCCACACGACGTGATGGGAGGCCGCGGCTCTTCTCCACGTAATCGACCTGCGAGTAGAGACCGATCAGTGCAAGCAGGATCAACGGCCTGATCCGCCAGGGTGGCTGGCGGACGACGCCAAGCCAGGCGATGACCAACGTGGCAAGCATGAAGGGCTGAATGATCATCGCCAACTTGAACAAGCCAAAATCCCCACGCAGCGTAAAGAGATAGATGCCAAGAGCAAGCATCACGGTGGTGAAGGTGGCCGCTGGCTGGCCCCTCCAGGTCAGCACGGTCGAGGCGCCGGCGACGGCTAACAACAATACTCCACCCAGGAGAATGCTGGTTGATAACCAGGGCTCCGATGACAGGGCGGTCACCTTTTGCAGCCCCCAAAGATTGGCGAGGCCGCTTGGGATCAGGTAATAGGGAAATAGCGATACGTCAGGATCGGCGGTTTTGAGGCCACCGCGCATCTGGCGGAGGAGGAAGAGCAGTGTGCTGCCCAAGTGCCTTCCGACCAGGACAGGGGTGGCTGCGGCGAGCGTCCCAAGGATCGCGAGCAGCGGCCGCACAACCAGGCGCCTACGGACCAGACCAATCACGGCGTAGAGGGCAAAGGCTAAGGCCAGGAGAGGAGCGACCTCGGGGTACACGACCAAGAGAGCCGAGAGAAGAATAGCGACGAGGATCCCGAGCCGCAGCGCGGGCCCTGATCGCATGCCTGACAACGGGCGCAACAGAACCGTTCCACAGCCTGCCAGCAGAGCCAATCCGCCGACCTGCGCGATGAGCTGGTAGAGCGCACCCAAGCTGTTCAGCGCCGAGAGGCCAAGCAGTGCGCAGGTCAGCTTTGCGCTGAGGTGAAAGCGGCGCGACTGGCAAACCAATGCGCCTGTGGCGCTGATCAGGGCGAGATGCAACGCCAGGATAACCGGCATGAAAATCTGGTGACCGGTCAGGCCGGTCATCGTGACCACCCAAGCCAGCAGGAGCTGACTGCCTGGCCGGTGCCCGCCGATGACGTCCATGAACCAATAGATGAGAGTGTAGTCACGACCCCTGACCAATTCGTCCAGATTCGGGATATCCATGAAGCCGTGATTCACCAAACGATGGGCGGCAAGGACGTAGTTGGCCATATCGTCGTTGGAAAAGCTCACCCAGTCGAACCCGAACTCCAGCATCGGCCAGCCGGTCATGAGAAGGGCCAACATCAACACTCCGGCAAACGGCAGGTAGTGGCGCAGCGGGATCACCGGGCGAAGGCGCCAGATCAGGCCAACGTTGAGCAAGAGGAGGGCAGCGGTCAATGGGATGCCAAATCGAGAGACTGGAAGCCCGGCGCGACTGAGGAACAAGATGGGCAAGACGGTCGCAGCCACCCCCACAACCGGCGCCAGCAACATATTCCGAAGCAAGTTGCGCTGCGTGTGCAGCACTGCCAGCAGCGCGAGGCCTGTTACGCCCCAAAAAACAACCAGGCTAATAGATAATCCCAGTGCGAACAACTCGTCCTCCCTGACGAACAATCAAGCGCTGTATCTCACGGGTGCTTGCAGCAGAGATACCGGGTCCGCACGGTCACCGGCTGCGGACGGGAGGGGCCTGAAGGCGATCGAGAAGATCGGCAGGCCCAGCTCGCGGCGATCGGGCACGCCCAATTTCCAAGGCCGCAATGGATTGCAGGTCATGATCAAGTGTTGCTCGGGACGACACTCAAACATGAATGAGTCGATTCGGAAAGACAGTAGGCCATCGCTAAAATGTATTGAGGAAGAGGACACCTTGTGGCGGTTAAAAAACAGGCCGAGGCGGAGGGGAACCGGGGCCTGTCGCAGGGTTCGGGTCTCGATCCGGACGTCGTAGGTGCCCACCGGGACGCGGAGCCGCACCACCGACACCGGGCCTGACCACCGGAACGAGTCGTTTCCCCATCGCTCAACTGGGTGGAAGCCAACCAGCACCTCCTCCTGCATCTCCGAGAGCTGATAGTGAAGAGCCTCCGGGGGCTCCTTAGTGGAAGATGACAGATGCTCTGCGATGAACTCGATCCTACTATAGCGAACCATGCGGTCATAGACATCGCAGTAGGCACGATACAATTTCCGATCGTTGAAACGCCACACCACAGATCGCGCTATCGCCGTCCGCAGTGACCATGCGGCGCCGAGCAGCCGCCAGCGTGGGCCGAGGAGCGCCACGGGTAGGAATTGTAGCCAGGCCTTGGCTTGGGTTCCTAGCATCGACCATCCTCCGCCTCCCAACATCTCACTCCCCAGGCTCCTCCAACTTGCTCGGCAGGCGGATCGAGCGAGCGAGGGGCGGAACGACTCACGCTGGGCCCACTCCTCTGAATAGCCAAAGTATCGCTCGCAATAGTCCGCGGGATATCTTGCCCGATAGGCGCACTCCCCGCGAGTGAAGTCCCTTACAGAGGCAAACAACTGCCTAGACGTAGTTGTGAAGGGGTGTCGGACTGCTGCTGCGGCTGCATAGCCCAGCCGACGCCCCTGGCTATGAAGCTTGGCCGCAAGCGCCCATTCCGAAAAGCGGCCAAAGGAATCTTCGAAGCCCCCCTCCTCCAAGTAGATGTCCCGATAGATGGCGAACCCTCGCAAGAGGACCTTTCGCCAGTCGTCCTGCCGTGAGAACATCCGGAGGTAGGTTTCGTGGAAACGCTCCTCCATCCGGGCCCATCCGTTAGCTGGAGGGATGCTGGTGCTCCTGCAGCAGGCGCCATCATACTCGTGTGTGGCGAAGAACTTCGCTAGCTCCTCAAGACACTCAGGCTCGACGATGCAATGCGGCTCAGTGATGAAAAGGAGCTTTCCCTTGGCCTCGCGCGCACCGAGGTTGTATAGAAGGTGGAGGTTCGTTGTCGCATGACAGATCATCCGATCTCCCGGCCCGAGAAGCTCTTTGACGCGGCTGTCCAGCGCCGAATCTGACCCATCGGTCACGACAATCACCTCGAAGCGGTCTCGGGGGTAGGTTTGCTCACGGACCAAGCTCTCCACACACGCGATTGCCAGGCCCAGATGGTCTGGAAGGGCGATAATGACCGACACCTCCGGCTGCGGCGGATGCCGATTAGCGAGAGTCGTGGGCTGCAACGGATCTCCGTGGTTGCAATGGTTAAGCGACATTCCGGGCAGTCCTTCGTTTCCAGCTCGGACAACGAGGCACGATCACGTGCGAGGGGCAAGACGGCGAGGTTGCCATCCAGCTCACCTTAAGAGGAGGGCAGCCGGGCGAGCGCAGCAGAATTGACGGACCACGGGATTCGACATATCAGCCACCCCTGAAGGTTTTTCTGAACCAGCTTGAAGCATGGTACCCCCAGCCACTCCGGATAGCCCCCAGTTCTTGCATCAAGACCCGAGTTTTCTCCTTGAGTTCCAGAATGACTTGTTCCTTCGCAATGCGATCTCGTTCACTTGCTTCCAATTCTTTCTCGGTCTCTGCAAGCCTTCTCCTGAGATCGTCAATCACCTCAACGCGAGCATTCAGGGCCCTCTTTGTCGTAGCTTCATCATGGTGATGAGGAAATGATGTTAGGGCCGCTTCGCGGTATACTTCAAGCATTTTCATTGCCACTTCCTTCCATGAGTATTTCCCCCCCTGGGACAATGAATAGGCTCTAGCTTTTTCGTAAAAGCTCGTATCAACCCACAATCTCCGTATCTTCTCCGCCATCTGTTCTTCGTTTCTTGGGTCAAATAGAAAATCTTCGTCTTCTATCAGTTCTTGGACTGGACGGATGTCGGATGCGATCACTGGGGTTCCCGTCGCAAACGCCTCGAGGACCGGGAAACTCGAGCCCTCATATAACGACGGTAAGATGACCCCATGACACTGTTTGTAAATAGCGGGGAGCCTTTCAAACGGAATCGCGTCAAGGAACACAACCTGCCTGGACAAACCTTGCGCCGTGATTTCGTGAGCAATGGCGTCATAACCAGTTTGTCTTGAACCCGTCAAGACAAGCGGGATTTCCAGATGATTATTTCTTCGCAGACCCGACAGGACTCGGATAAGCGCCACATGATTCTTGTGCGGCCACAGTTGCGCTGGGTAATAGATAAAGCGATCGGGCAACAAATATTCGTTTCGCACGTCTTCCAATTGTGAGTGGCTCACTGGCTCGTGGAAAATGCCATCCGCCGCGACAGGGACAACATTGATCTTCTCTGGGTTAAGATTCAATTGCTGAACAAGATCATCTTTCATGAATTGAGAATGAGTGACAATTATCGTCGCACATTTGCAGGATGAGTAGGTTGAGCGCTCTCTGAATTTTAATTCGTCATTTGAGAAAAAATGAGGAAAGTGGACGTGTTGGATATCATGGGGGCTCAGAACCGTAGGAACCTCCACCCCCTGAGGGTACATCCAGTGGATTGGAAAATG